>LUMD01000569.1_pt1 | contig 18886 bp, 15 predicted proteins | sample 729651 | NCBI WGS metagenome assembly LUMD01 (sample SAMN03860272, study PRJNA289734) | marine metagenome | biome: seawater column; feature: ocean; material: water; isolation source: Red Sea water column Station 34 - depth 258m | place: Saudi Arabia: Red Sea | collected 2011-10-15 | depth 258 m | reverse complement strand
AGATCTTGTGCTAGTATGTATGGCCATGAACCATAGCCAGATGTTGTGTTTAAGCTGTGACCTCTTTGACCTAAGTCAACTGTTGAGTCGTTGCCGGTTACGCCGTTCCAGTTACTGAGTGCTGGTGCACCTGTTAGCATTGCATCAGAAAGTAATTGTCGTGAAGTTGTGCCTGCAGTATCATCTAATGTGCTGATCATGTTGTTGATATCAAGACATCCACCGGATTGAGAAGCTGTTGTACCAGATGTTGCTAATGCTTCTGCCCAGACAGTTGTGCCTGTGGAGATTATGTTAGCTGTACCACGTACTAATAGTAAATTTTCCACTGGTCCGGTGTTAATACCTAAACCGGTGGTACATTTGATACCAAACTCCATTCCTTTTCCATCAGCATCGACTAGTGTGGATTGTGACAAGTCAACTAGGTAAAGATACCATTTTCCGTTGACCGCCTGTTGCGTGTCGTGTGAAACTCCGTCTATTTCGATTGTTGGTGTAGATGCGATATCGTTTGATGTGTCAGAGATATCTGGATCGTTGATAACGATTTCTAAAATTGCTGTGCCTTGTAGCGTTGTTGTTGAGACGGATAACATTCCCTCGGTCGCACTGTTGGAATTGTCTGCGAATGCACCAGGCATAAAGCTTGGAACACCTTGGACTAGACCTAGACCGGTAAACATTACCGCCATTATTGTAAGACTAGTTATTTTACGTCCTATTTCGTTTTTCATGTTATTGGAGTTTCTTTGAAATTTTAGTATATAACACTAATGGACATCTTGTCCATTTTTACATACAAGTTTATACATATTCCAATTAGCGATCATAAATATTACAATTTTTAGATCATTTATTGAAATTATTACAAAATAGACGTTATAATTATTAAGTATTTTGCTGATTTGTTATGATCGATTTTGTACCTAACAGTTCCTTATAAAGTGAAATTGCCGCCTTCTCGTCTTTTGGCCCAACTAGTACAGCAGAACCACGCTTCATGAAACTGACAGAAATGTCATTTGTACGTAGAGAAAGTCCAAGATCACCCAAATTTTCTACAACAAAGTCCCTATTTTGAGCAATAGATGTGATATCATCAACATTTAGTGCAACATGATATGTCGGCGTAATAGAAAATGTTCTTTTTCCTTTGTTTCGCCCACATAATTCTTCAAGTATGAGCTCTTCCTTTGGTTTTTCTTGTTTCTTTCCAGTACCACACACCGAACACTCGTCAACCCTGGAAACCTTAGTGAAATTAAAGACCAAGTTTTCCAAATCAACATGCAAAACTTTGTCCTTAAGACTTGGCTCCTTTCCAGTAATTACTTTTACAGTTTCAGAAACTTCAATGCCACCAATAATAGAAAGTATTGATGGATGCACACCCTCAATGCTACAAGTTGGCATAGAATCCTCATCAAGTGCAGGAAATAAACAATGATAACAAGCAGATTCGTTAGGTAATATTGTAAAACACTGACCAGTCACACCAACTGCTGCACCAGTAACAAAAGGAATTTTTTTTTCTATGCAAGCCTTGTTGAGTGAATAACGTGCGTTAACACTGTCAAGTGCATCAACAACAACATCACAACCATCAACAACTTCAAACGCGGTGTAATCATTAATTGAAACTGGCATCTCTTCTATAACAATTTCTGCGTTAAGTTTGCGCAGTTTTCTTGCAGCTGTTTCGACTTTTACTTGACCAATATCATCTTCATTAAACATTGTTTGTCTATGTAAGTTTGATAGTTCAATTACATCTCTGTCAACGATTCTAATTTTTCCTACACCCATTGCAGCAAGTCTTGTAACAATTGGATTTCCTAAACCACCAACACCAACAACACAAACTTTAGCTTGTTTTAATTTTAATTGTCCTTGATAACCAATTTCTTCTAACATAACTTGTCGAGAATATCTATCCAATTCTTTTTCAGAAAGGTCAGGCACCTGTCCCCCTGTCTCACTGCCTCCTGCTACCGCAGGAAGAATTGATATTTCATCACCATCAGTTAATGTAGTATCAAGACCCGAAGAAAATTTTGCATTCTTTCCATTGACATAGATGTTGATCAATGATCTTGGCGTACCGTCTTCATTTAGAACTCTACGTTTAAAATCGTCACCCATTGTTTCTGAAATTTTAGTAAATGCATCTTTCAATGTAGCTGCATCAAGATTAGTTTTCTTTTCTCCTGCTCCACCATTAAGAACAGAGGGAATTGTGAAGATAATATTGGTCAATTTACTTCACAACCGCCGAAATTTTTGCAACATCAGGTTGCATAACCTGTGGTCTTGAAAGTACGTCCATGATGGATTCTGTCGCCTTTAGTCCATTACCAGTTACATAACAAACTGTATTTTCATCTTTGTCAATTTGTCCGTCCTCAACCATTTTCTTTAGTACAGCAACTGATACACCACCAGCAGGTTCTGTGAATATACCTTCCGTTTTTGCAAGTAATAGTATTGCGTCAAGTGTTTCTTTGTTGTCTGACTCTTGTGCAATTCCATTATATTGCTTTAATCTCTTCAAAACATAACGGCCATCGCCTGGATCACCAATTGCTAAACTTTTTGCAACTGTATCAGGGTTTTCTACTGGAATAACATCATTACTGTTATCTTTAAACGCGTTAACTATTGGTGCACAACCATGTGGCTGTGCACAATTCATATGTAATTTTGATACATTATCTAATAATGAAACTGTTTCCAACTCTTCAAAGCCCTTACAAATTGCATTAAGCATTGCACCACTTCCAGTTGGAACAATCAGTTGATCAGGCACTTTCCAGTCCAATTGTTCAGCTACTTCATATGCTAATGTCTTTGAACCCTCAACATAGTAAGACCGCATGTTGATGTTTACAACGCCAACTCCCTTGCTGTCACCAATTTGTGCAGCTATTCTGTTTGCATCATCATAAGTTCCATCAACAGCTATGTAATTTGCACCGTATGACAAGGCTTGTGCAATTTTTGCATGTTCTATGTCACTTGGTGCAAATATGTAACATGGAAAGCCTGCTTTTGCTGCATGTGCAGCTGTAGCTGATGCTAAATTACCAGTTGATGCACATCCTACAGAACTTAAACCAAATTCCTTTGCTTTTGAGATTGCAACACCCGCAGGTCTATCTTTGAATGAAAATGTTGGGTTAACAGAATCATTTTTTATGTACAAGTTGTTTAATCCAATCTCTTTTCCTAGTTTTTCTGCTTTAACAAGTGGTGTCATCCCAGCGTTTATGCTAACAATATTTGACTTGTCAACGATTGGAAGTAACTCAAAATATCTCCAGTAGGTTTGCTCACGGCTTGTAAAGGAATCTTTTGTTATAGTCGGAAAGTGATAATGAACATCCAATGGTCCAAAACACTCATCACAGATATACTTGAAAGTAGAGTCATACTCCTTTTTGCATTCTCTACACTGTAGGAAGGTCTTATCCATGCCAGACATTCGTAAAAGTATTGATAAAATATCCTAATATCAAGTTAAGTAATACTTAACTTTTGAGTGAGTTATGGAAGCAGGTTCGCTCGCCTGTATGACATGCTGGACCTGCAGGTTCAACTAGGTAAATTAGTGCATCAGAGTCACAGTCAGACAAAACTTCTCTAACTTTTTGTGTATTACCTGATTCTTCACCTTTCATCCATAGTTTCTTTCTAGATCTACTCCAAAACCATGAATTGCCAGTAGATAACGTACGTTCAAGTGATTCTTTGTTTGAATATGCCAATGTTAGAACCTCCTTGGTGCTAGCATCCTGCACTATAACAGGTACTATGCCGTTTCCTTTTGAAAAATCAATGTTAGTGACGTTTTGTTCCATAGTTTATCATAGACTGTATATTTGTTAATCTTTACTATATCCTCACAGGTATTCCACTTTCTTTGATTAATTTTTTCACGCGATTAACAGAATGAGTCTCATAATGAAATATAGAAGCGGCTAAAGCTGCTTCTACATCAGTTTTTTTAAAAACATCAATCATGTCTTCAGGTTTTCCACAACCACCAGATGCAACAACAGGGATAGAAACGGAATTAACAATTTTCTTTGTTAAGTCAACATCATAACCATCCTTTGTTCCGTCCATATCTATACTTGTTAGAAGTATTTCACCTGCACCAAGAGATTCCATTTTTTTTGCCCATTCAATCGCATCAATACCTGTTTCTTTTTTACCACCATATATGAAGACTTCAAACCAGAATTTTTTTCCGTTATCCGTGAATACATTTTTTTGTCCAGCTACATTGTAGTTTCTTTTAACATCAACTGCAACAACAATACATTGTCTTCCAAAAAGTTCCATTAGTTCAGTAATGATTTTAGGATTTTTTACGGCGCCAGTATTAATCGCAACTTTGTCAGCACCACTAAGAAGTATGTCTCTTGCATGTTGAAGTGTCTTAACACCACCACCAACAGTAAATGGTATATTGATTACCTGTGCAACTTTAGAAACTAACGACTTTATTATTTCTCTATTCTCTTCTGATGCAGTAATGTCAAGAAAGACAAGTTCGTCTGCACCTTCATTGCTATATTTTTCAGCTAACGCAACAGGATCCCCTGCATCCTTAATTGATTTAAAATGTAGACCTTTAACCACTCTGCCATTTGCTACATCAAGACAAGGTATTACTCTTTTAGTTAAAGTCATATTTTTTTTGCCTCCTCAATTGTAATCTGGTTTTCATAGAGAGCCTTTCCTAATATTACGCCAAATGGGTTTAGTCCTTTCACTTTTACGACATCATCAATATTGGAAATTCCCCCACTAACAATCAGATTAACATTCTCAATTTCATTTATCATTTTCAATGACTCTAGGTCAGGTCCCTGCAGTGTACCATCCCTAACTATGCTAGTCGATAAATATTCCGAAAACCCCATTTTTCTAAAGTCATTTACGGCATCAATTAATGATGTTTTTGTGGTATCCTGCCATCCATTTACAACTATGAGACCATCTTTGTGATCAACAGATATCACCAATTTTTCATTACCATATGTTGTTAGAAGCCCATCGAGGGCTGTTTTATCCTTGAATGCAAGTGTTCCTATTACCACTCTTTCTGCAAATCCGAGAGCCTCTTCGATAATCGTTTCATTCCTAAACCCCCCAGCAACCTGAACTGGGATTTTTATTGATTCTGCTATGTTTTTGAGTGAATCAAAGTTAGAACCGCTTCCAAGCGTTGCATCAAGATCTACCAAGTGGATCATATCAGCTCCATCTGACTCCCATTTTTTTGCAATTTCCAATGGGTTTTCACTGTAGATGGTTTTTTTGCTAGGGTCACCTTTGTAGAGACGAACTACTTTTCCTTCCATTAGGTCTATCGCAGGGATTATTTTCATTTTTTACATTCACTTAGAAAGTTTCTTAACATTAATGCTCCAATTTCCCCTGATTTCTCTGGGTGAAATTGTGTTCCAATGAAATTTTTTTGTTGAACTACTGCAGGAACCTTAATTCCATAATCTGCATTAGCGGTAATCAATCCTGTTTCTTTTGTCTTTATCATGTATGAGTGTACAAAGTAAACCCATGAACCGTCATTAACACCTTCTAAGAAATTATTTTGCCGTTCTATCTCTAAACTATTCCAACCCATGTGTGGAACTTTCATTGTGTTTGGTAGTAGAACAACTTCACCATCGATAACACTCAGTCCTTGTTCCTTACCCTCTTCACTTTTTTCAAAGAACATTTCCATTCCAAGACATATTCCAAGTACCGGCATGCTTTCGCCCACATAATCTTTAAAGTCAGTTGAAGAATAATCACGTATACTTCTAATAGCAGGATCAAAGTTGCCAACACCTGGCAACAGTATAGCACCTTTAGTGCTTGGAACTCCCTTTTGTTTTTTGTCGCTCAAAGACGCGTTTCGGAATGCAACAGCTAACGATTTAATCGCAGCCTCAATTTTGTGGTGATCATTATCTCCATACTTGACTGTCACATGTACACAGACGTTTAAGTTCCGAGTCAGTGATGTGAAAAAGTGTTCAATATCTTCTTTTGATATTCCTTCTATACTGTTTCTTTTTATCGACAGAGTGATCTTGCTGTATGGACGTTTAACCAAATCAAGTGATGTTTCTGCAAGAGATTCATCCATAGGAACAGATGCGTAGCTAAACCTAGTAATTCCCGCTCTACTGCCAAGAGCCTTGTCTATTGTTGAACCTATTGCTATAGCAGTATCCTCAATCAAGTGGTGTTCTATCTTATCCTTTGACTTTGCCCTTACCGTTAAATCCAGCATGGAATGCTTTCCAAAAGATGTTATCAAGTGATCTAGGAAGCTTATTCCAGTGTCAATTGAAGTTTTTCCAGAGCCGTCAATATTCAAACTAACGGATACACTTGTCTCTTTTGTTTCCCTTTTGATTTGTGATTTTCTTATTGCCATAATGCATCAGCTTTTCTATTTTCACCTAAACCAGATTTAATGCCTTCGGAATAGAATTTATTGATTCAAGAACGAATGGTGCGTTTTTCTTAATGAACATATTTTTTTTCATCTCAGGAAGTTTGCTGGATCCATAAACTCCGCAAAAGGTTGCCTTGAAGCCCAATTCTGAGGATTTTTCTGCTAAAATGATATCTTCCATAGAATCGCCTACATACAAACAGTTTTTTGAATTAAGCCCCTTCATTGCTCTAATTAATGACTGGGGATTTGGTTTAGCAAGATCCCGTGGTTCATCCTCAAGAAAAACAGAATTTTCTACATTAAATTGATTTAAAAGTTCTTTTAGAGATGAACTAATAGCGTTAAGACCTCTTCCCGTAACAATTGCAATTTTGTCATTGAATTTCTTTTTTAACACCTCAATTAACTCAGAATTTACAATAACCTTATCGTTTTCAATAAGTCCCTTTTCAGAGAAATTAGATTTTTTCTGAAAAATTTTGCTGTATAGTCCCGGGCCGAAAAACAATTGATCAAATGTTGCGTGGATCAAATCATTTTTTTCTGTGCTTGGATAGCCTAATCTAGTTTTTACATCAGAAATATCCACATCAATTTTGTTCAAGAAATTTTCTACATATGTTATTCCACTATCGTCTGCATTGTTAAGAACATCAAGAATCAATTCGGTAGGATTTTTGTTTAGCTTCTTTGCAGCAATGTAACATAAAACCCCAGAATACGTGATATCTATTTCATCGTTGAAACCTCCAGTTGATTTGAATTTTAACAATATCTCATTAGTTAATGGAATATCCTCAGTGATATCTGCCATTTCCTTTAACACGTAACGAATAGTTTGATTTATTGTTGTATCATACGACTTTGTTACATCTATCAAAACCCCATCACAGTCAAATATGATGGAATCGAATTCATCAACTTTCATCTTACCAGATCACGTATCGCAAGTAAAAATTTTGAATTCATTTCTTTGGTTCCAATTGTGACCCTAAGACATCCCTTGTGTTTCCCAAGTTTTCCCAACTTCCTAATTGAGATTCCCTGTTCTGCTAGTGCATTATAGACACGACTGTCCGAGCCTTTGGCATCAAATAGTACATAATTTGCTTTGGAGTCAAATACATCAAAAATGTCATAGCTTCTTAGATTTTTAATCACGCGTTCTCTTTCTTTCTTAATTAGGGAAAAAATTGATGATACTTGTTTTGACTTTTGTAATGCTAGAATTCCCACCTCAATTGCAAGTGAATTAAGCGGATATGGATACTGAATTACTCGTGAAAATATATCAGTGAATCTTTTGTTTGCTACAAAATAACCTAGTCTCAAACCTGCCAACCCAAATGCCTTTGAGAATGTTCTGATGACAATCAGATTGTCATTATTTTTTACTAGATTGACTACTGAATAGTCTGAAAATTCTCCATAAGCCTCATCTATGATAATAGGACCGTTGAATTTTTTGATGATTTTCTGAATGTCCTGATTTGAAAATTGAAAGCCTGTAGGATTGTTTGGCGAGTCAATGTACATCAAATCAGCATTTTTTGATTTTGACAAAAATTGATCAACATCAAGAGTCATTCCTTCAGAGAACTGAACCTTAATCATTTTCACTCCGTAAAGTTTGCATCTCTCTTCAAAAAATGCAAAAGTAGGCTCGGATGTGAGAATTCTAGTTTTTCTCGTGCAAAAGTTTGCCAGAAACAAATCAAGTATTTGATCAGAACCATTTCCAACTCCAACCATGTTTGACGGAACTTTGAGATACTTGGATAGATTAGCAATCAGTTTTTCTATTCCGCCCAACGGATACTCTCTGATGTCACAGCGTTTCTTTGCAGCATTGATTAGATCTGACTGAAATTGCTTTCCGATTACAAAATTCTCGTTGGAGTCTAGCTTTAACGAACCCGAAATCTTTTTTGGCTTTTCATATCCAGAGAGCTTTGACAACTCGTTTAGTTTCTTTTGAAATTCTTTGTTCAATCTAATCTCCTCTTTACAGCCTTGTAGTGGTTTGGCAAGTCTTCTGCATTTGTTAACGCTTTTAATGATTTTGAAATGTTCTTTAATGCTGATTTTTTAGATTCAACTACAGTTTGTAGCTTTAGAAAATCTAAAACAGACAGTCCACCTCTTGTTCTTCCAAATCCATTGGTTGGAAGTATGTGATTTGTACCTAGAAGGTAATCACTTACAGCAGATGGTGTATTTTTTCCTATGAGCACTAAACCTGCACCTGTAATCTTTTTTGAAAGAGTTTTGGCATTTTTTACCATCAATTCCATGTGTTCTGGTGCAAATTTGTTTGCCAATTCAATCATTTCATTTTGATTCTTACATACCGCAATGAATCCATTTTTGGATATGCTTGCTTTAATTATTGAATTCCTTTCTGTATCTGGAATTACTTTTTCAATTGATTTTTGAATTTGTTTTGCCATGGTTTTTGACTGTGTTATGACAAAACATATCGTATCCTTACTGTGTTCTGCCTGAGAAATTAGATCTAATGCTACTAATTCAGGATTTGAACTTGCATCTACTATAATTCCCAGTTCTGTTGGTCCTGCAACCATATCAATTGCGGTTTGATCACTTACAAGTGATTTTGCAATACTGACAAATTTTCCCCCTGGTCCAACAATTTTATCAACTTTTTGTATGGATTTTGTTCCGTATGCTAATGCACCAATTGCCTGTCCACCACCAACTTTGTAAATCTCAGTAGCACCACACATTTTCGCAGCAGAAATTGTTAATGGATCAATCTTCCCATCACGGCTAGGTGGGGAAACAACTACAATCCTCTTAACACCTGCAATTTTTGCGGGAATTACAGACATGACTACGGAGCTAGGATATCTTGCTTGACCTCCAGGAATGTAGCAACCTACGCTTGGAATTGGTACAAATTTGCTGGAGCCACGAATCTGTATCTTGGGTGAGGATTTCCGAAGACGAGCTGACATAGCTTGGAGTGCAGTAACTTCTTCGCGACTAATTTTTGACCGCGCTTCCTTGATCTCTTTCGCGCTTACGCGCAGCCGTAAAGTTTGTCTTCCATTGAATTTTCGTTCGTATTTTTTGACAGCAGAATCTCCATTTTTTCTTACGTCATTCAGTATTGACTGTACTAGTTTCTTGTCTTTTTCTGAGGTCTTTTGACGTCTGGATTCTACAAAGCTGTCAATATTACGAACCTGTAATATCTTGATCAATTCTCTTCGTCACGCTTTATCTCCTCAAGTTCCAGTATTTGTTTTGGTTCGTGAACTACCAATCCCTGAGCGATCTTTCTTAGTTTAGGAACTAATCTGTGAAATTCTGACTTTGGGATTACAGTGTTTACACCATACCAGCCATCCTCACTGAGTGGGCTGATGGTAGGTCTCTTAAGAGAGGTAATTTCTGTTAGTAGTTTCTTCAGATTCTTCTCTTGCACGTTCATGTAAATGTGCAGGTATTTTCTGCCCTGAACAGCGCCTCTCATCAGTGTAACAATATCAAATATTTTTTGACGTTTTTGTTTGTCCTTTAGAGATTTCTTATTGGCAATCAAGTGTGCGCTTGACTCCATGACTGTATCTACTATCTTCAATTGGTTCTGTTTCAAAGTTGTTCCTGTTTCAGTCACATCCATTATAGCATCAACATCTTCTGGTGGTTTTGCTTCCGTTGCGCCAAAAGATAGATGAATCTGAACATTTTTGTTAGTTCCCAGACGTAACCATGGTGTAACAATTTGTGGATCCTTTGAACCATAGAGTTTCTTGTAGGATTTGCAATTTTTGATAAACTTTGAAGCGTTTGTAAGATATTCTGATGAAATTCTAAGTATTTTTTTCTTCTTGCCATAAGTCCAAATCATGTCATCAAGAGACTTGTACTTGTAACTATCAGGAATGGCAATTACTAACTTGATTTTTCCGTATTCTAAATCAAGTAATTTTTCAACGTCTGCCTTGTTTTCATTAACCCAATCCTGCCCGGTAATGCCCACATCATACAAACCATCTCCCACCAGAGTTGGAATCTCTTGAGGACGAAGCATTTTGACCTTAATGTCTGGATCATCCAAGAATACGCGGTAAGTTCGAGGTCTTCGTCTAACTTTTGTCCAAGATTCTTCTAGCAGTTTGAATGTAGCCTCTTCTAGGCTTCCTTTAGGAATTGAAAATTTTACTGGTGCAATTTTTATCAAGATATTTCTAGCTAATATAAATGCGATCTGTCAATTTTTGCCTTCTTTTCTGGCATGAAGCTTCATGTGCCCCTTCTGGATTCCCTCAGTAGCCAATGCATACATGGCTGCAAAGTTTTGAGCCAAAGAGAGTGGCAGTTCAAAATTCCCAACTAAATTTCCGTTTGTATCTTTTGCCCATTTTGTCAAAGAACGATAAGAACCACTTTTAGCTGCATATGCATGTGCTGCAGCTTCAATAGCTCTACTATCCTGTCCGGTTGCATTTGCAACAGAAATTGTACCGTTCATTACACCCTTGTTGTGAGTTACCGCTCTGTATGGATCATTTTCAGCAAATTGAAATGCCAAGATCATGTCATCTACAACATTCTCTCCTCCAACTGCATCCTTGTCAAATACTGCGGAAGCTCTTGCCATCCTTTTTGTAGAATAGTTTGATAGAATTCGGAGAAGAGATTTTCCGCCAGTTAACTCTTCTATCATTGGTGCAACTGCCTCACACATTGTGTTTGTTACATTTGCGCCCATTGCGTCGCCAACATCAATTAGTAGTTCTACAATTAACATATGACCAGAATCAGTCTGTATATCTTTGCAAGAAACTTCCTTTGCCCCTTTTCCTAGTTTAGAAAGTGTATTGCTTTTTGAGTTAGCTAGATTAAGAATTTCAGTTGAGGCACCGATAACCTTTGGTATGGATGATTGAACATCAACATTTACGATTTGGATTTGTCCAATGCTATACGATTGCTCAGATTTGGCTTTGAAGCCACCATGAATTCTTGCAATCTTTGCAGCCTTTGAGGATGCTGCAATAACAGATGGTTCTTCGATTACCATTGGGATTAGATAATCTTTATCATTAATCCGAAAATTTGTGGCAATTCCTAAAGGAAGTGAAAACGTGCCTATTGCATTTTCTATCATGGTGTCAGCCTGCTTATAGGAAATTCCACCAGTCGCATCTTCAATGATTTTTAACTCGTCTTGTGACAAATCAGAAAAATCCGCCACTATACCAAGTCTTTCTTTGAGTGATTTTTCAAAAAATTTTGATATGGATGAATCTGCCATATTATTTCACTATCCTCAACAATTTATCATCACTTGCATCGGGAAAACCTTTCCCATCAGTATTAGATGTTATCAGATATAGATAGCCATCTGGTCCCACAGCGATGTCTCTGATTCTACCCAATCCACTCAGTATGCTTGTTTGAGATTTAACTTCTTCATCATAAATTTCGAGGTTAAATAGTTGTGAAGCACGCAAGCTGGCTAATACAAGAGAATTCTCTAGATTAACCTTATTGCCATAATAAAATACAATTCCGCCAGGCTCTATTGCTGGATCATAGCAGTTGATAGGATCAATAAATTCTTCATTACCAGCACATTCCTGTTCTGGCCATCCATAATTTCCTCCCGGCTGTACTAGATTGATTTCATCGTTTTTGGTAGGACCCATTTCAGTGACAAAAAGATTTCCTTCATTATCCCAGCCCAGACCTTTTGTATTCATATGCCCAAATGAGAACACAGGTGAATCTGAAAAAGGATTATCGGTTGGTATTGTTCCGTCGTCATTTATTCTAAGAATTTTCCCCTCAAGTGATTGAATGTCCTGTGCACCATGAGAGGATTCTGAGGTGTAGCCAGTACCGATGTAGAGCTTTCCATCAGGACCAAATTTCATAATTCCACCATTATAGTATACAGAACCCGGTATATTGTCAAATATTGTTTTTGCAGTATCAATCTTATTGTTTAATTCTGTTATTCTGAGAATTTTATTCCAGAGTACACCATCTTTTTCATATGTGTAATAAACATAGATGAAATGGTTATTATCAAAAGCAGGATGAATAGCAATTCCAAGTAATCCTCCTCCAAAAACATTTGCAGTTCTTAACGTAGCTAATGGTTCATCAAGCAGTACTCCAGATTCTATTACTCTAACCAATCCAGCTTTTTCCGTTACAAAGATTTTACCTCCTCCAAAACCAATAGCCCAAGGTTTTTCCAAGTTAGTTGCTAAAACCTGTACGGACTCACTACTGTATTCTGTAGTGGGTTCTGGAATTGGTGGTGGATTAGAAGGAGAAACCCATATTACAATTGCAAAAATTATTGCTGCAGCTATACCAGCAATTCTAATTCGTTTATCCATAATCAAATCTATCCAAATCCTAATAATAATTACAAGTTTGGATAAAGGCGTATATAGCGTATAAGGAATTTTTGTTCAGCGGGGTGGGGAAGTCAGGTCATCCCGTCGGGCTCATAACCCGAAAATCAGTAGTTCAAATCTACTCCCCGCTATAGATGTTTAATTAGTAATAGTAGATTGAAAAGGTCTTGACTATCTTGCACGAAAACATTTTCTGGGTAACAGTTCAACATCCAGCCATTCTTGATTTGATAGAATTCCATGTTTAAACAATCACTATCATATTCATATGGGTGTGTGTTATCAAACTCCCATCCAAAACCATTTGCTATGTTAGGTTCTGGGTAACCATGACCTCTGATCAGCGTAATTGTTTCATCTTCATAATCAACCTCAATTTCTGCATAAAGTGCATTAGGATAAAGATAGACAACGTTAGGATGATTTGTTACAGCGTCAAACATTGCACGTGTCACATATTCATTGTGAAGCATTACCACCTTATCAAATTGTTGTAATATGCTTGGATTACGATCCAAGGTCACATCAGTTATTGAATCATAACCCAATAATGTTAGAGCCTGATGACCCTTACCACTAGATGTGTATGTTGATCTTGCTGGTATAAGTTCGGTTGTCGTACAATGATCACACAGTCCAGAATAATATGTATAAAAACCTGGTTCATGGTATGCTGCATGAGTAAAGTAAGGATAAACTACTATTATTTTCTCAGGATGATCCCAAACTGCAACTTCATCGTATTGCTCCATACGCAATGGATTTAGTCCTAACAAAATACTATTCCATTTGAGTCTCCCATCATCCAGAATACAATTTCCCGTTTCGCCATAAATTTCAAAGAAAGCTGATGAAATGTAAGATAGGGAATCTATATCGGTTATATCCCAAGCATCAGAGAATCTTACCTGTTCGAATGGTATTTTAGATTTTATTTTTTGATTATCTATGCTAATAATTTGTTTTTCTATAAAATATTCGATCCCATAAAGGAAATCAGCGTCACCAATTTGATCTGTTGCCCACCAACCAGCATTATTTTTAATCCAAGATGGAACCGCCTTGTTGAAAGTGCCAGATTCAGTATTAATTTGACTGCATGGCATGAATTCAATTCGAATAATTTGGTTGTTAATCAAATATTCTATCCCATTTAGAAATTCCATTTCAGAAATTTTATCATCAGCCCACCATTTGGCAACATCTTTGATCCAGATTGGGACTTGTATGTCCTCTTGAGCTGAAGAATCATGAATTAGTATGCCTAAGCCTATTACTGAGAATGATACGATTAAAATAATTAGTAATTGTGTTTGAAAAACTCTCAATAAATTCAAGAGCGTCATATCACATTAAACAGTATCTATTTTTCTATGAGCTTATAATAGCATAAACTTAGATGAAGTAAACTACGTTCAAATTTTTCCAAAGAATATTAAGAAAGTGATTTCGATGTACCTCGTTGGAGATGAGCCAAAAATTAATTAAAACCGAAACGTCGTCACATAATCTTCGTTATCTCTTAATAATTGGAATACTTGTTCTTTCCTTTTCATTGTCATTCATGCTTCGATTGCAACCTTTGGACTATGGTTTTGAATTGAATGAATTTGATCCATTTTTTAATTATAGAGCAACACAATTCATAGTAGAAAATGGATTTCCGGCATATTTTGAATGGAATGATGATTTGAGCTGGTATCCACATGGGAGAGACGTTTCAGCTACTTCGCAAGTAATGCTTCATAGTACTACCGCAGTAACTTACCAAGCTTTTGGTATGAATTATGATCTGTATGATTTCTCTATAGTGTTTCCGGTGGTTGTTGGCTCGCTTACAGTAATTGTTGTGTTTGCATTAGTTAGAACAATTGCTGGCACAACAGCTGGACTTCTTGCTTCACTTTTCTTTGCTATTTCACCTATAATAATTCTAAGGGGTTCGCTTGGATGGTTTAAATCTGAGCCACTTGGTCTTTTGTTTGGATTATTAGCTCTTTATCTTTTTCTTAGTGGCATAAAATCAGATAAAGGAAAAGTATCTCTCGCAAAGGTTTTCGGAGGAGGGATTTTATTGGCATTTGGTCTCTCTTCATGGGGCGGCGTCCAGTTTCTCATATTACCGATAGGACTTTTTCTTATAGCATTGCCATTTTTGAGAAAAGATAACAAATTCATTATATGGGCTTCTGTTACATTCACTTTTGTATTTTTTCTGGTGTATTTAGCACTTGAAGGATTTCAATTTGGTGTGTTTACTACAAGTCTTACTGGTCTTTACCTAGATGCATGTACTGGAATCATGGTAGGGTGCGTCATAGTTAAGAGAATTACCAAGGATCAGTTACGTTATGCTTTTGCATTTTTAGCGGGCACTATAATAGCTGGAATTTCGGTAGTATCTTCTGGCATGATCAACATGCCAACTTTTAGATATCTTAATGTTGCAAATCCCCTTTTAACTGGTGCCGATACAGTTGTAAATTCGGTATCTGAGCACACATCACCAACTCTTGACATCATATTTTACAATTTTTCAATCTTGATAGTTTTTGCGGGAATGGGGGTGTGGCTACTTTTCCAAAAAAAAGTGAGTCGCTCTTTTAAGATTAAAGATGAAATGACGGCATTTGTTCTTATAATAGGATTTCTTGGGGCGTATTTTACCTCTGCGTTTGTAAGATTAGAAATATTTGGTGCGATCTCAGTTATTCTACTATCGTCTATAGGTATAGCAATCATAACGTCAAAAATCCTAAATGAACGCCAAAAACCTAGAAGTGTTTTAATTAAAACTTCATTTCTTGGAGCAATTGTAATATTATTAATCATGCCTACAGTTTTTCCTGCTGGGGAGGGAGAAATTAATTGGTCAACTAACAACGTTGGACTTCCTATTTCCCTGCTGCATAGTGGTAGTTTTTTTGACATTTCCACAAATGATTGGCCGGATTCTATGCAGTGGGTAAAAGAAAACACAGCTGAAGATGCTGTTATTGCCGCTTGGTGGGATTATGGATATTGGATTACCACTCTTAGTGAGAGAGCAACCCTAGCTGATAATGCTACACTAATAGATTGGCAGATTAAGAAAATAGCAACCACACTTTTTAGTACACCAGATAATGCTTGGCGAATTTTAACGAGCGATACTGAAACTGATGTAGGCATATACTATGTAAGTATGTCATGTGATCTCTACAACCCCACACACGCTACTGATGTATGTGATTATGATAGCAAAGCTGCTAAATTTGAGATTTTCAAAATTTGGAATGATGATGCCTCACCAGATAAAAAATATGATCCTGACATAGCTGACAAATATCCTACATTATATGACTACTGGGAAACGGAAGTGTATGAAATCCAACCAATAGTAACTGGTTTAGATGCTGATTACGTTCTGTTAAATATTATAGCAGAAAGACTACCCGTTGATGAACCTGTGCCATTATATACAATAAAACAAGTAGGTGGTGATGAAACTAAGGCTTTTTGGTTCATAAAAATAGCTGATTTATCAGTTGCAGATTATTTTAATCCGGAAATGACTGGTTACACAAACATGTTTTGGCAGGAAACGCTTCTTGGACAGATGATACCATTCACTCCTATACTTTACGTAGATCCTGATAATCCAGAAGACCAATCTGCAGAATGGATACCAGGTTATATTCCAATATATGTAAAAGATGTTAAGTTTCCTCTAGATGGAACTGGTCCATTTCAATTAGTGTATGTCTCACCATCATTTCAGAAAGATGAGGCTGGTCCACTAACCGGTCCTATTATCTATAAAATAAACAAAGAGTATAATCCAGATAATTAATTTTACTAATGCTAATTACATAGTTGCTTGTTGTGCATCATGGAACATCTGGCTCTTGGCACAACCCGCTGCTAGTTCATCTCCAGCTCCTCGTCTCATAAGACCTCGATAAAGACCGTCTTCAAGTTTTTCACCTTGTCGTTCTTCCCATTCCTCGACCGTAATGGAGTATTTCTTTTGAATTCTATCTCTATACCATTCTGGAATTACATTAAAGGCACAAAATGGAACTATCCTAAGATCAGGCGTCAAATAATGAATATCACACCTTTGTAGCCTTTCAAGATCCTCATTATACTTGTCCTGAAAGTGCATCATGCCTAAGAATAATCCCTTGACATGGAAGCCACCAACTGCATCAAATGATCTTTTCATTAGTATGCTGCTAAACATCTTAGCCAAATCCAGACCTGCCGGCTGTTTATCTTTATCAATAAAACCTTTCAATTTTCTTACTACTTCTAACATTGTAAAGTACTTGTTTGCACCAGAACGAATTTCTTCAGATTTATCTTCAAACAATTCAAGCATTCCTTGCAGGTCACAGAAACGTGTCATAGGGACAAATTTCTTTGTATCTGCATCTTCGAAAACATATGTGCCAGCACCACAAGCAAAATGGATTGACAGTTCATATTTTGGTTTACTAGAAAATGCTTCAATCACATTTGTAAGTGGCATACAACTTGGTACAGGATACCAATCATCTACAGTCACTTGACCATCTGTTTGTTCTTCAATTCTCTGGATACAATCAGGAACAGTAATTCTATACTTTTCTCTTTCAGTTTTTCCCATTCTTCCAGTTAATGATACTGGTTGGAAATTAACTGCATGGACTACATCCATATTCTTTTGTGCATATCTAACAATACCACCAAGCTCATGATCGTTAATTGATTTAATCACAGTTGGAACAAATACTACAGTTGTTCCAGTTTTTCTACATGTATCTAATGCATATGGTATTTCCCAATGATTTTTTGGATTGGTTCTTGCCGTTACTCCATCAAAACTAAGATAAAGGTTGTTACATCCTGCCACTCTCACATCACGGCCAGCTTCTGGATCTAATGCATGTCGTATTCCATTCGTATTCATTTGTATATGGTCAACATGTTCTTCTTTCATTATTTTGATCAAATCAGTAATATCTTCCCTTAACATTGGTTCACCGCCAGTAATTTGCATAGAGTTTCCAGGAATTGGTCTTTCAGCTCTAAGCGTTTTCATCATAGCGCGAACTTGGTCTTGACTTGGTTCATACATGTAAGCGCCTTCAAGACCTTTCTTTACATAAAAGAAACAGTACCAGCATGTTAAATCACATCTGTTTGTTACTATAATATTTGCAAGTCCGCTGTGAGAAAGGTGGTTAGTACAAAGTCCACAGTTGTTTGGACATGAACATTTGTCTTCCATCATAACGTTTGGTGCATGTGCTCCCTTTCCATCAACCCAATAAGTACTAAATTTCTTGTACATGTCATAGGAACCAAAATACAGTTCTTCACATTCTCCGTGTGTTGGACAAGTCTTTGACATGAAGACTTGGTTATCTCTTTCAAATACCTCAGCATCCAGAATCATATTACAATCAGGACAAATGCTTTGAGTAAAACGAATAGTGGATTTTTTACCCAATGATTTCGTAGATTGGTTAGAAATCTGAATTAATGCCATTACTATGGATTTTCCAAAAATTGGTATATAATAACTTACATACTATACACCGTTGGAATAGGGAGCTAGTTTATACTATGCATTAATAACAAAACAAAAGGAGAAATCATGAGTGTTTCCGATCAAACACAGAAATCTTTAGAAAAAATAGGTCTGACAGGATATGAAATTAAGACGTTTACCTCGTTATTAAAAACCGGAGAGCTTACTGCCTCAGATTTAAGCAAACAGTCTGGTGTTCCATATTCAAAGATCTATGAGGTTTTAGGCATGTTAGAAGAAAAAGGTTGGATAGGATCAGATAAATCAAGACCAACAAAATATTTTGCAAAATCTCCTAATTCTGCATTGCAAACAACAAAACAAAAACTTGAAGAAGATTTTGCTAAAAATGAGAAAACCATACTAAACGATCTTAACCCAATCTATAAAAAAAGTGGAACCGCAGAAAAACCTGATATCTGGGTTATAACAGGAACCATG
>LUMD01000941.1_pt1 | contig 18888 bp, 18 predicted proteins | sample 729651 | NCBI WGS metagenome assembly LUMD01 (sample SAMN03860272, study PRJNA289734) | marine metagenome | biome: seawater column; feature: ocean; material: water; isolation source: Red Sea water column Station 34 - depth 258m | place: Saudi Arabia: Red Sea | collected 2011-10-15 | depth 258 m | reverse complement strand
AAACTATATGGTCCTGTGGATCTTGCATGCATCTTATCGTCCACAAGATGATTGAGCTTTAATATGTACATGTATCCTACAGTGGTGGGTCTATCAAAGTATTTACCACTCCTGCCATCAATAAGCCTTGTCTGACCTGATTCAGGTAAATCAGCTAACCTCAATAATGATTTTATTTCATTTTCTTCTGCGCCATCAAAAACAGGTGTAGCCATAGGCACGCCGTCTTTAAGATTATTTGCTAATTCTAATATTTCATTATCTGAAAGTTTAGATAACACAACTTTTTTAGAGGCGCTATTGGTGTTATAAACCTGGCCTAAAAATTCTCTCAGTTTTTTTACTAATGCATTGCCTTTCTTTTCTTTAAGAATTTTCTTTATCTTATTTCCAAGTTCTTTTGCTGCCCATCCTAGGTGAGTTTCAAGTATTTGTCCCACGTTCATCCTAGAAGGAACACCTAACGGGTTTAGGACAATATCTATTGGTGTTCCATTCTCCATGTAGGGCATGTCTTCAACTGGCACAATTCTAGAGATTACACCCTTGTTACCGTGTCTTCCTGCAACTTTATCTCCGGGTTGCACTCTTCTTTTTACGGCTAAGAACACCTTCACCATTTTTAGAACACCAGGAGGCAAGTCATCGTATGCTTCTATTTTCCTCTTGGCTGCATCTAACTTTTGAGTAAATTCTTTTTTAAGAGCTTTATGATTCCTATAGTAAGTCTCTAACTGGCTATTTAATTTCTCATTTTCTAGCCTTATTTCAAACCACTTATTTTGATTCAATGTAGCAAGATATTCTTCATCTATCTTTATAGACTTTCTTCCTAACTTAGCTGTTTTGTTAAGCAGGAGTTTTTGAACCCGGTTGAATATGTCAGTCTCCATTATTCTCAGCTGATCTTTCAGATCTTTTCTAATTGAGTCAATTTCTGCTACTTCAATTTCATTTGATCTTTCATCTTTCTCAACACCCTCTCGACAAAAAACTCGAACATCTATAACAGTCCCATCCATTCCAGATGGCACTCTAAGTGATGTATCTTTAACATCAGAGGCCTTTTCACCAAAGATAGCTCTGAGCAATTTCTCCTCAGGTGTTAATTGTGTTTCACCTTTAGGGGTTATTTTTCCAACAAGAATATCTCCAGCAACCACTTCTGCACCAATATATGCAATACCGGATTCATCAAGCTTCCTTAAAGCATTATCTCCAACATTTGGAATATCAGCAGTTATTTCCTCGGATCCAAGTTTTGTGTCTCTAGCAATACACTGAAGCTCTTCAATATGAATCGTGGTGAAACGATCTTCCTGAACTACTCTTTCTGAAATCAAAATGGAGTCTTCGAAATTGAAGCCATTCCATGGCATAAATGCCACAAGTAAATTCTGACCTATTGCTAGCTCTCCTAAGCTTGTTGAAGCTCCATCAGAAATAACATCGCCCTTGGAGATAGTATCCCCAACAGAGACTAATGGTCTCTGGTTAATACAAGTATTCTGATTTGATCTTGTATATTTTGTAAGACCATATATATCAACTCCAGACTCTCCAGTAATTGCTTCATCATCATTAACCGCAATCACTATCCTTGATGCATCTACAGAATCAACAATACCCCCTCTTTTAGCAACTATCGTTACACCTGAATCAGTCGCAACAATTCTTTCCATGCCTGTACCCACGAGTGGCTTATCAGCCAGAAGCGTTGGCACTGCTTGTCTTTGCATATTTGATCCCATTAGGGCCCTATTGGCATCATCATGCTCCAAGAATGGAATAAGTGAAGCTGCTATAGAGACTATTTGCTTTGGAGAAACATCCATATACTCAATTGTGTCTGGAGGCATTAATGTAAATTCATTTTTGTATCTAGCTGAGATAAGCTCATCTTCTAATTGATTCTTAGAATCAAGCTTTGAATTAGCTTGCGCTATAACATAGTTACTCTCATCAATAGCAGATAGATATTTAATCTTATTAGTTGCTTTTCCATTGACTACTTTCCTATATGGGGTTTCAAGAAACCCATAGTCATTAACTCTTGAATAAATTGCCATGGAATTAATTAATCCAATATTCGGTCCTTCAGGTGTCTCAATAGGACAAACCCTTCCATAATGAGTCGGATGAACATCCCTAACCTCAAAACCTGCTCGCTCTCTTGTTAACCCTCCTGGCCCAAGAGCAGAAATTCTTCTTTTATGTGCAATTTCTGAGAGTGGATTATTTTGATCCATAAATTGGGATAACTGACTAGACCCAAAAAACTCTTTGATAGCTGCAGACACTGGTTTTGAATTAATAAGATCTCTGGGCATTAGCTCTTCAGTTTCTACCAGTGATAGCCTATCTTTAACTGCTCTCTCAACCCTAATAAGTCCAATTCTAAAAGTATTTTCTACCATCTCACCAACAGTTCTAATTCTTCTGTTACCCAAATGATCAATATCGTCAACTGCATCTGAACCATTTCTAATATTAATTAGTGTCTTTAGAACATTGATAATGTCCTCTGTTGATAAGATGGAGCTTCCCTTTTCGGAATCGATATTAATCCTACGATTAAATTTCATTCTGCCTACTTCTGAAAGATCATACCTTTCCTCGTTGAAGAATAAATTGTTGAATAAATTTTCTGAGGCATCTTTTGTTGGAGGTTCTCCAGGTCGCATCATTCTATAGATCTCTATGAGCGCTTCTTCTGCCGAAGATGATGGATCTATTCTTAGCGAATTCGAAATATATGGCCCTTGATCAACATCGTTAATATAGATGGTCTCAATTTCATTAATTTTTTTCTCTATAATTTCATCCATTAATTCTTTAGTTAAAATATCGTTTGCTTTCGCTATTAATTCTCCCGTTTCCTTATCGACCAGATCATTGGCTAACACTTTATTCTCAATGTCTACGAGGTTTAAGCTCAGATACTTGTTCTTGCTGCCTTTAATTTGTTTTATGTGAAGCACATTAATTCTCTTACCTTTTGCAACAATTAATTTTTTTCCAATACTGATATCGAATTCTGCGATTGTGCCTCTCAAATGCTCAAGATTTATTTCAATTTTTACTTCCTTTGATGAAATTTTGTATTTATCTTTTTCAAAGAAAATATCTACTATTTGTTGATCACTTAACCCTAAAGCGTGTAATAAAATTGTAGCTGGTATTTTCCTTCTTCTGTCTATTCTGGCGAAAATGCTATCTTTAGCGTCAAATTCAAAATCTAGCCAGGAACCTCTATAAGGAATTATTCTTGCTGAAAATAGAAGCTTACCTGAAGTTTGAACCCCCTTATCGTGATCAAAAAAGACACCCGGTGATCTATGCAATTGAGAAACAATTACTCTGTCAGTTCCGTTAATTACAAAAGTGCCATGTTCGGTCATCAGAGGTACCTCTCCGAAGTAAACATCTGTTGTATCGCCGGTTTGTTTTAAATTTTTTACCTCTTTAACTGTCTCTTTTTCAGTAGCCTTGTCATAGGTTATAAGTTTTGTTTTTACTCTTAATGGAGCTGCGTAGGACAACCCTCTTAACTGGCATTCTCTAACATTAAATTCAGGTTCTTCTAGTCGATAACTTACAAACTCTAATTTTGCGTTTTTAGAAAAACTCTCTATTGGGAATAGATTATTAAATGCTGCTTGCAGGCCTATATTTTTTCTCTTTTGTGGGTCTACGTCTTTTTGTAAAAACTTTTCGTAAGATTCTACTTGTAAAGTTAATAAATCTGGAACATCAAGAGCAGGTTTTTGTTTACCAAAATCTTTCCTGATTCTTTTCTTTTCAGTAAATGAAAATGTCATATTTTTGAATACCTACAAAAAACCTCTCAATCTTTGCAAGATTGAGTTGCCATATTAATTTATACCTTTAGCATCAAGTTGCGAAACAAAACGAAACTATTTAAGCTCGACTGAAGCCCCAGCTTCCTCAAGCTGTTTCTTCATTTCGTCTGCTTCTTCTTTCGATACGGACTCTTTTAGAGATTTAGGGGCACCCTCAACAATATCTTTTGCATCTTTTAAGCCAAGGCCTGTAATTGACCTAACAGCTTTAATTACTGCAATCTTGTTATCGCCTATGCTTTGAAGAATTACTTCAAATTCTGTTTGCTCGTCTCCTGAAGCCGAATCCTCTGCGTCTCCTGAAGCCGGTGCAGCAGCGACTGCTACTGGAGCTGCAGCTGAAACACCAAATTTTTCTTCCATCTCAGATATTAATTCAACCAGGTCCATAACAGACATCTGTGAAATTGCCTCTAGGACTTCCTCTTTTGTTGATACACTAGCTTTTGCCATTTTTCTCTCCTCTGAAAAGACCCAAAAAAAGATTGGGAATTTTATACAAAAATTTAAGTTTAAGAAACCTCTTCTTGCTTATCTTTCAATGCATTTGAAAGTCTTACAAACTTTGTTGGTAACTCATTTAATAATCTTACGGTTTTTTCAATAGGTGCTTTCATCAAGCCCATTAGCATAGAATAAGCTTCGTCCTGAGTCGGTAATTTTGCAATTCTTTCTAAATCTGGTTCTAAGCTGTTCGAAATCTTTTCCAAAATCTTTAAATAGCCTTGCAGGTGAAGCTAAATCTTCTTTTGATAAAGCAATAATTATCGGTCCATTTAAATTATCTATTAGACATTCAAATTCAGTATCAGTAAACGCTCTTCTGGACAAAGAATTTTTAACGACTTTTAGATAAATATCTGATTCTCTTGCCTTGGTGCGCAAAAGATTTAGGTCATGAACATTCAATCCACTGAATTCAGCAATAGCGCCAGCAACTGAAAGATTGGCCTGATTGTTCAGTTCTTTAACAACTTCTTTTTTTTCTTGGATACTAAGTGGCATTTATTATATCCCTTTGAGCTTTAAACCGGGCCCCATAGTTGAGCTTAGTGTAATCATTTTAATGAAAACCCCTTTTGAAGATGAGGGTCTATTTTTCTTAATTTCATCTATGAGTGAAATAAAATTCTCCTTTATAGCTTGTTCAGAAAAATTGAGTTTACCAATGGAGCAATGAATGATTCCACCTTTGTCGTTTCTGAACATAGCTTGACCTTTTTTAGCATTGCTCACTGCATCTTTAATATTCTTTGTTACTGTTCCATCTTTTGGATTGGGCATCATTCCTTTTGGACCTAATATCTGTCCCAATTGACCTACTATTTTCATGCTCGAAGGAGTGGCGATAACAAGCTCAAAATTGGAATAGCCTGATTTTATCTTTTCTGCCAAATCGTCCATGCCAACTGCATCTGCACCCGCTGCCTTGGCTATATCCGCATCTTCAGCTTCTGCAAAAACTGCAACTTTCATATTTTTACCGCTACCATTTGGCAGCACCGCTGAGCCTCTCACGTTCTGATCACTTTTTTTAGCATCAATCCCTAAATTAATGGAGACATCAACACTTTCTTCAAATTTTGCATGTGTGGAATTCTTAAGAATAGTAATAGCTTCCTGAAGATCATATTTCTTTTCAGGATCAATCAAGCTTTTATTATTCGTATGTCTTTTTGATATTTTTGTCATTGCTATTAACCTGAGTTATTCAACTTCTAAACCCATACTTCTAGCAGTGCCTTCAATAATTTTTTGAGCTGCTTCAGCATCAAATGCGTTTAGATCCTCTTTTTTTATCTCTATAATTTCTTCTATTTGCTTTCTTGTAACTTTGCCAACTTTCTCTGTATTGGGTGTACCGCTTCCCTTATTAACTCCAGCAGCTTTTTTTAAAAGTGTGGAAGCTGGTGGCGACTTAGTAATAAAAGTGAATGATTTGTCACTATACACTGAAATTACAACCGGAATTAGAACCCCAGGCTCAGCATTTCCAGTTTTTGCGTTGAACGCATTGCAAAAGTCCATAATATTTAGACCCGCTTGGCCCAATGCAGGTCCAACTGGAGGACTAGGATTTGCTTGTCCTGCTGGAATCTGGAGCTTTACAATATTTTCAACTCTTTTTTTCTTTTTTGCCATTATCTTAAGATTTCTCCACTTGATTAAAAGTTAGTTCAACCGGGGTGGGTCTTCCTAAAATTTGAACTGCAACACTAAGCTTATTCTTCTCATAGTTAACATTTTCAACCACTCCACTAAAGTCATTGAATGGCCCATCTGTGACTCGGACTACTTCTCCTGGATGATAAGTAGTTTTGGGTCTTGGCATATCGATTGAATCTTCAGCCCTATTCAAAATGTTCATAGCTTCATTTTCTGAAATCGGCGTTGGTTTTTCACTGGTGCCTCCGATAAACCCCATAACGTTTGGGATAGATTTTATGAAATGCCATGTCTCATCATTCATTATCATTTTTATCAAAACGTAACCTGGAAAAAACTTCCTCTCAGTTGTTTTTTTCTCACCGCCTTTAAGTTCCACAACTTCCTCAATAGGAACTACAACATCAGTAATTTCTTTTTCAAGACCAGAAATTCTTACCCTTTCTTCAAGCATCGTCATAACTTTCTTTTCAAAGTTAGAATAAACCTGTAACACATACCACTGATGATCCATATTAAATAAGCCTTACGATGTAATTGACGTTGTTATGTAAAGAAGTAAAAAATCCAATAGCCAAAAGAAAATACCTAAAACCAAAACAAAGATGAACACAGTCAGTGTGGTTTGGAGAGTTTCTTGTTTTGTGGGCCAAACTACTTTTCTCATTTCAACCCTTGAGCCTTGAAGAAAATCCCAAAATATTAACCCTCTTTGTGTTTTGAAAAATATTAATAAAGCCAGAACCACGGAAAATATAACTACCAATGCTCTTATAAGAACTGATAAGTCTGAAAAATAATAAAAACTGAATATAGACGACAACAGAATGGCAACCGCTGTTGCCATCTTCAGTGTATCTAAACCCGAACTAATTTCTTTACTACTTTCGCTCACGCTTCTTCCTATTTCTGTGGCAGGCCAGGAGGGACTTGAACCCCCAACCTGCGGTTTTGGAGACCGCCGCTCTACCAGTTGAGCTACTGGCCTAAGTCAGTTATTCAACAATCTTCGTTACAACTCCTGAACCAACAGTTCTTCCCCCTTCTCGTATAGAGAATCTAAGTGATTCTTCCATTGCTATTGGGGCAATTAGTTCAACAGTTATATGTGTATCATCACCTGGCATTACCATCTCAGAACCCTCAGGAAGAGTAACCGCACCTGTAACATCAGTTGTTCTAAAATAGAACTGTGGCCTATAACCATTAAAAAATGGCTTATGTCTTCCACCTTCTTCTTTAGTTAAAGCATACACGTCTGCCTCAAACTTAACATGAGGATTAATACTCTTCGGTTTTGCTAAAACTTGGCCACGCTCAACTTCTTCACGCGCTGTGCCTCTAAGAAGTACGCCAACATTATCTCCAGCCTGACCTTGATCTAGAAGCTTTCTGAACATTTCTACCCCAGTACAGACTGTTGTTTGTGTATCTTTAATGCCGACAATTTCAATCTCATCATTAACTTTTACAACGCCTCTCTCAACTCTACCAGTCACTACCGTTCCTCGGCCAGAGATAGAGAAAACATCTTCAATAGGCATGAGGAAATCACCATCAATAGCTCTCTCAGGTTCAGGGAAATATTCATCCATTGTTGCAACCAATTTGTCTACAGCTTCTGATCCAACTTCACTTGTGTCACCCTCAAGAGCTTTCAATGCACTACCTGAGATAATTGGTATATTATCGCCATCAAAGTCGTATTCAGAGAGAAGCTCTCTGACTTCCATCTCAACAAGCTCAACAAGCTCAGCATCATCTACTTGGTCAGCCTTATTTAAAAAGACTACAATGTTAGGAACACCAACATTTCTCGCTAATAGAATGTGCTCTCTTGTTTGAGGCATGGGTCCATCTGCGGCTGAAACAACTAGAATTGCTCCATCCATTTGTGCAGCACCAGTGATCATGTTCTTAACATAATCCGCGTGTCCAGGACAGTCTACATGGGCATAATGTCTACCTTCACTCTCATATTCAACATGTGCAGTTGCTATAGTGATTCCTCTTTCTTTTTCTTCAGGCGCATTATCAATATCTTCAAATGCTGAAGCATCACCACCAAACTTTGCAGACATACACTTGGTTAGCGCTGCAGTTAATGTAGTTTTTCCATGGTCAACATGCCCAATAGTGCCTACATTCACATGTGGTTTATTACGTTCAAATTTTTCTTTAGCCATAATTATTAACTCCTGATTAAACTAAAATTAAACAAACACAATGAAATTCTCGGAGCCCACAACCGGAGTTGAACCGGTGACCTCTTCCTTACCATGGAAGTGCTCTACCTGCTGAGCTATGTGGGCAGAAACACATCCGAAGTATTTTGGAGCGGGCGATGGGGATCGAACCCACATCATCAGCTTGGAAGGCTGAGGTTCTACCATTGAACTACGCCCGCGCAAGAAAGATGCGGTCAGACCCGATATTATTTTCATTAAATTAAACATTCTTACCTTATTTTTCTCCAATTTTCTTAGCCTTCATCCACCTTCATAACCCCTAGTTATATATGGTGGAGGGGGTAGGATTCGAACCTACGAAGGCTAAGCCAGCAGATTTACAGTCTGCCCCCGTTGACCGCTTGGGTACCCCTCCGCGGACATAACCCACTATTTTCATTCTATGAGTTATACGTGTCAACAATATTATTTAATTATTTTTCTATAAAAATGGTGCCGGAAGAGGGAATTGAACCCCCAACCTACTGATTACAAATCAGTTGCTCTGCCAATTGAGCTATTCCGGCAAAATACAACGGTCTATCAATCTCTACAAATTTTCGAGAATTATAAACATTTTGAGTGTGATTTAAAGTTATTCTATAGATCAATTTGTCCTGAAATAATTCGCTTCATGCTGCTTTTTTGTTTTATCAGCAAAGCCCCTTCTGAATCAATGCCCTTATTTAATCCTCTAATTGACTGATCACCAGAATTTATTTTAATTTCCTTATTGTAAAAGTAATCCAATTCATTCCATCTACTTTTTATCTCATGAATAGAATTTGAGTTAAATTGTCTAATGCTTTTTATTATTTCACATAATAAAAATCCTATAACTTTACTCCGTGAATGTTGACTCTGATTCTTAACACTTTTTAAATCGATAGGTTTATAGCTACCTTGTATCAATTTATAAAAATCATCAGGAAGTGAATAATTAATTCCCAAACCAAAATTAACTATCAAATCACCAGTTTTATTTTGTGATAGCTCGATTAAAATTCCTCCTAGCTTAGAATCTGTATAAAAAAGATCATTAGGCCATTTTATTTTGATACCCTCAAATCCCATTTTCTCTAAACTATCTATAAGGATTACCCCCATATAAACACTTAGGCCAATTGGGATCGATTTCACATTGACCTTGGAAAATACAGAAAGACATATGCCTGAAGAAAACGGAGACTCCCAAACCTTCGTACCTCTTCCTCGACCATGTGTTTGAAATTCAGCCAGTGCTATCTTGACATCATTCCCTTTTACTTCCTCTGAGTTAAATTCTTTGCTGGTAGTCTCTACAATTTCTTTTATAGATAAGTCTATATTATAAAGGTCTACAAGCTCTCTAATATGTTCATATATTATTGATTTATCTATAGGCTCAGGCTTTTTAGCTAACGTTGCCTTCATTTAAAAAGGGAAATCTTATGCTCATTTTTTTTTAACATTGAAGAAATATTATCTCTATGTGTGTAAACGATAAATAAGAACAATAAGAATAAATAAATCAAGAACTCATAATTCGAAAACCCGATCAAGAAATAGCCAAACAAGAAAAGCGAAAAAAATGCACAGATCGTTGAAAGCCCAACATATCTTGAAAACAAAAGAGTCCCAATAAATACAATTAAAGGGACGCTAATCAAAAAAGGATCTATAAATAAAATATTACCTAGCCCTGTAGCAGCGCCCTTTCCTCCTTTAAAACCAAACCACACTGGATAGCAATGTCCTAATAAGGAACTAAAGCTTGCAAAATAAAGATATATGTCATTGTTAAAATATAGAGGAATCTGAGTTTTTTCGAGAAACATATGAGTCAAGTAGAGCGCTAAGAACCCTTTAAGGCAATCAATAAAAAAAACCAAAACCCCGGATTTAACTCCTATGACTCTTAAAACATTTGTGGCTCCAGCATTACCACTTCCCTTAGTTCTTATATCTAAGCCCTGTAGTTTGCTGATAATAAGCCCGCCATTTACAGACCCAATAAAATAAGCAGATAAAATTATAATTCCAAGAAGTAACATAAGATTAAATTAATTTTGTTGATTCTCCGACCTAATAGTAATCATCATAGCTAAAAGTACGCTAACTATCCCCAATAATTCGATTGGTAAAATAATTTTCTGAAAGATTAAAATTTCCCAAACATATGAAAGTATAGGCTGCGTGAGTAATATACCCGGCGGCAACCAATGAAACAAACATCAAATTAAAAATTGGGTCAGATTTAACTTTTGCATTATAATCAATGCTCTTCATAGAGATGATATAGCCAGCGTATGAAACAGCTGTTAAAAGCCCAAATAATACACCTAATTTATAGTTATAACCTGATATCTCCCAGTTGTTTCCTGTAATAATAAATAAACCCAATAACCCTAAAAATATTGCAAAGATCTGAATTTTTTGTGTTTTCTGATTAAAAAACAGTAAAGCCAAGAACGGTAAAATTAATATTTGGAAATTCACCAAAAGAGTCGATAAGCCAGGTCCGACATAAATAATAGATCTGTGCCAAAACCAAAGATCCAAACTAAAAAAAATACCTCCAAAAATTATATATTTAGAAATTTTTTTATTGAATGGATTCTCTTTGTACTTGAGCAAATAAATGATTACTAAAACTATACTTCCAATAAATACTCTATAAAAACCACTGACCGAAGGTTCTAAGTCAGTCAATTTGACAAAAACTGGAGAAAAACTTATTAATACAGCGCCTAACATAACGCTAAGTGAACCTTTGGTTGGGTTATTCATAATTAAAGGATTATATTTTCTGAAGAAAGATCTCAGCGATCATACATCTAGCACTTCCGCCCCCAAATTTTTCAATTGTATCTAATGGAATCGGGACGATTGTAGAGACACTATTTATTAGATCAATTTGTCTTGTATTTAAAGATTGATATCCTGAATCTGACATAATCAAATGTGATTTTCCTTCTGAATTAATAACTTCCATAGCATTCCCTGCAAATTGATTCATTTGATCTATTGATATCTCAATAATTTTTCTTTCTGATTTGCCCATACACTCTTTAACTAGCCTAATATCTTTATTATTCTTTATGGATTCGCTACAAAAGAAAGCAGTTTCCTTACCCAAACTCATCATGACATTTGTATGGTAAATTGGATAATCATCATCCAAAGCATCAAACACCACGGGAGTATAATTTAACTCTTTGCAAAAAACCTCCAAAGCTACTCTAGATGTCCTTGTGGACTTACATGCAAATGCAATCTTATTAACACGATCTAAAACCATACTTCCAGTCCCTTCAAGAAAAAGATTGTCTTTTTCCATGTAACTAAGATCAATGATTCGTTCAATCTTAAATGATTGATATTCCTCAAGATATTTGAGGATATCATGCCTTTTTTCACTTCTCCTTGAAGACGCCATCATGGGATAGAGAACGACAGAATTATTCTGGTGAAAAGTGACCCAATTATTTGGAAAAACTGCGTCTGTATTATTTAATTCTTTAATGTCATCAACATCAATAATAGTTATTTGGTGATCTCTTAAAATTTTGATCATATTGTCAAACTCTTTAACCGCTAGAGACTGGATTATTTCCTGCGAGTCGTTTTCATTAAGGGTGAGTTGAAATTTATTCGTTTCTTGAGTTTCAGTATTGCTTGAAAAGTTAGCCGGCCTGACCATTAATAACTGAGATGTAACTTGTTTATACATGAGAATGAAGAATTTACGATGTTAATCTATTTTTATTTTAGCCCCATTCTAGCCGTCAGTTAGATGATCTTGTCTTTAATTTGGTCCAGTAATCATCCAATTCACGTTTCACCGTTGGTCCGAGCAAATACAACGCTAACATATTGGCAAGCGCCATCGCAAAAATCATTGCATCAGAAAAATCCAAAACAGCATCAAGCTGCACAGTGCAACCAACAACCACAAATAAACAAAACACCATGTTATAAATTCTTTTGGTTCCTGATTTTGATCCAAACATATAAACAAAGCCCTCCAACCCATAATAAGACCAAGAAATCATGGTCGAATACGCGAACAACATCACCACAAGAGCAAGAACACTTGGAAACCAAGGTATAACGCTGGCAAATGCACTGGACGTCAACTCTACTCCACGGATCGTTCCTTCGTTCAGCATCGCAGGATCGTAGACAGTTAAAATGATAACTAGAGCAGTAATTGTGCATACAACAACGGTATCAATAAATGGCTCTAGCATTGCCACAAACCCTTGTGTCAAAGGCTCATCAGTTTTAACCGTTGCATGCGCAATAGCTGATGACCCAATGCCTGCTTCATTGGAGAAAGCCGCACGGCGGAAACCCAAAATAAGGACAGCGATTATGCCACCAGTGACACCCTCAGGACTAAAAGCATTAGTGACAATCGCTGAGATAGCGTAAGGAATCTCAGCAAAATTAGCCCCAATAACCACCAATGCTGTGCCGACATACAACAATGCCATAAAAGGCACAAGTTTTGAGGTGACTTTGGCAATACTTTTAATTCCACCAATGATGACAAGGCCAGTTAAGAAGGCCAAGATCGATCCAAACAACCATCCACGACTTCCAAAAAAACCCTCAGCGCCACCAGTGACACTGACAAACTGAACATACGCTTGATTGGCTTGAAACATGCATCCAACTCCAAGAGAACCAACAACAATACATACAGCATAATACCAGGCCATCACCTTACCCATACGAGGCATATTTTTTTCAGCCAGCCCTTTGTCCATGTAATACATAGGCCCACCAGACACTGAGCCATCTGCATTGACTTGACGATATTTAACCCCCAGAGTACATTCAACAAATTTAGATGCCATACCTAAAAACCCTGCAACAATGAGCCAGAAAGCAGCCCCTGGGCCACCAATGGATATCGCAACAGCAACATGTGTGACATTACCAACGCCCACGGTTCCGGAAACTGCGGTTGCTAGCGCTTGGAAATGAGAGATTTCTCCAGATGCTGTATCTGTTTTGTCTTCTTTTCCAAGAACAATCCGAATCGCATGAGTAAAACCACGAATATTAATAAGTCGTAGATAAAAGGTAAAATACAAAGCGCCTGCAATAAGCCAGACCACGATTAAAGGGAGTTGCGACTCCCCGATTGGAACAGAATAAAAAACTAAATCATTAAATCCTGATGCAATTGGCTTAAATGCGTCGTTAATTGTTTTATCAATGCTAGTCATAAATACTCTCTCATTAATTCCTATGGGAAGCATATATTGAGGCCAAAGCTGCCGATGCGAGTCTTGCCTCCGGTGGATCTGAACGAGAGGTAAGCATAATAGGTACTTTCATGCCAAGCACCAAACCAGCAGCAGTAGCACTCATGAAATAAACCATTTGCTTAAACAACATATTTCCGGCCTCCAAATTGGGCACAATCAACACGTCTGCCTTACCTGCAACTTCATTTTTCACGCCCTTAATCATTGCTGCCTGTTTTGAGATGGCTACATCCAAAGCCATTGGTCCGGCAATTTCAGCTCCAGATAAAGCGACATTTCCAGCTTCTTTAACAATCTCAATAGCATCCATACTGGAAGGCATTTCAGACGTTGCTATTTCAGTTCCAGAAATCAATGCAATTCGTGGTTTAGAATTTCCAAGTGCATGCATGAGTTCTGTAACATTACGAATAATTTCAATTTTCTGCTTCACACGAGGTAAAACATTAAGAACTGCATCAGTTATACAAATACTATATTCATGTCCTGGTACAGTCATATAAAAAGCGTGGCTGGGGCGTCTCTTTAAGCGGATCCCTTGTTTTCTTTTTAAGGCCTCATGCATCAAAATTTCTGTGTGAATATGGCCTTTCATTAATGCAGAAACCTCTCCACTCTGAGCTTTGCCTACACTGATTTTTGCTGCCTCTATTTCACTCCCAGCATCAATGACAGTAAATTTTTCTACGTCCCAATGGATTGCGCTAGCTATGGAATTAATGGCATCAGAATCACCAATCAATGTCGGTTCAATTAGATTGTGCTCTGTTGCTAATTTGGCGCTCTTCATTACCGTTGCTGTTTCAGCATTAACAATAGCCGTTCTTAGTGGCGTTAATTGCTCAGCTTGGGTTAACAAGTTTGATGGGCATTCAAAAGGTCTAGAGCTCAGCATGAAGCGTTCCTTGACTTAAACGTACTTTTTATATTTTTCGAGATAACGAACTGGTTTTGATAAGGCGTCACGCCGAAATGGATCACCCAATTCTTGGGTACACATAATTTCTATGACAGTCGTTTTTTGATCATTCATTTGTGCATCTATAGCAGTGCTTAGAACTGATCCAACCTCTTCAAGCTGGTTAACCGTGATACCTTCCGCTCCCATCGCTCGAGCAATATTAGCAAAACTTTGGTTATCCAGCTCTCCGGCTATGAAGCGTTGATTGTAAAAGTCCACTTGATTTTTTTTCTCTGCACCCCATTGACCGTTATTAAAAACAACAGCTGTTACCGGTATTCCTTCACGCACACAGGTCATGACCTCACCCATACTCATGCCCCATGCTCCATCTCCAGCATAGGCAATAGCAGGTCTATTGGGAGCAGCAACCTTGGCGCCTATAATTGTTGGGAAAGCATAACCACAATTACCAAAACTCATTGCAGCAAAGAAGCTGCGTGGTTTTTCAAAACGTAGATAACTGTTGGCAACGGAATTAATATTGCCAATGTCGGTTGAAACCATAACATCTTTGGGCATTGCTTTTTCAAGTTCACGTAAGACTTGGCGAGGATGAAGAAAACCCTCACCGGCTTTTTTTATTGCCTCTTCACTAAAGTCGTCTGTCTCATGGATCCATTCATCGAGTTCCTGCTCCCACTCCTTCTTAGCAACTGCAATTTTTGTTGCTCGATCTTTTTTATTTATATCGCTTGCCAGACTCATACCCTCAAGTCTACGAAGCAGGGCTTCAGCCGATGCCTTAGCGTCACCACAAATACCAACGGAGATTTTTTTTACCAATCCCAGCATTTTATGGTCGGCATCCACCTGGATGATTTTGGCATTGCTTGGCCAATAATCTAGACCGTATTGTGGCAATGTTCCAAATGGTCCAAGACGAGTGCCGAGTGCCAACACCACATCAGCCTGACTAATGAGGTGCATGCCTGCTTTTGAACCCTGATAACCAAGTGGCCCGCACCAAAGCGAATGGCTTGCAGGAAAAGAGTCATTGTGCAAATAGCTATTGACTACTGGAGAGCCAAGACGTTCTGCTAATAGTTTACATGCATCCACGCCACCAGCATTGACAACACCACCTCCTGAAACAATCACTGGAAACTTAGCCTTAGCAAGCAAAGTTGTTGCTTCATCAAGTGTTTGTTCACCACCAGGACCTCGGTCGAGATGAATAGGCTCAGGAATATCCACATCAATTTCACCATAGAATAGATCTCTGGGAATATTGATTTGTGTAGGTCCCATTTCTGAGAGCGCTCGGTCAAAACATCGTCCGGTAAACTCTGCCATCCGATTCGAGTTATTTAAATGCACTTGGTACTTGGTGAATTCCTGAAACATGGGTAGTTGATTTGCCTCCTGAAACCCACCCAAACCAATTCCCATGGTTCCTGTTTCCGGAGTAACAATGACCACTGGTGAGTGTGCCCAGAATGCAGCCGCAATGCCAGTGACACAGTTGCTAATCCCTGGACCATTTTGCCCTATACATACACCCTGTTTGCCACTAACACGAGAGTAACCGTCAGCCATATGTGCAGCACCTTGTTCGTGTACAACAGAAATAAAACGAATACCGGCAGGTTCAAAGATATCCATAGCATCCATAAACGCGGAGCCCATAATTCCAAATATATCTCTAACACCATGGGCAACCATGGTTTCAACAAAAGCCTCACTGGGAGTCATGCGAGACATATTTTATTCCTATATGATTTTAGGTTGAATTTTTTCATCTACTCAGTCTCCTCGAGGTCAGCTAAAGTTCATACTCTATAGATTCTGCAACCTTCAATGCTTTTGCTCTGGCATTTTCAACAGTATCAGAAAGGGCTAAAGCAACTCCCATTCGCCTTTCCCCATTGACTTCGGGTTTACCAAACAATCGTATTTGTGTGTCTTCTTCTATGAGCGCATTTTCAAGATTTTTGAATGTAACAGAATTTGATACACCTTCAACTAAAATAACTGCTGAAGCTGCAGGTCCTCTTGTCCTTATGTTAGAAACCGGAAGGCCGAGAATTCCTCTAGCATGCAATGCAAATTGACTGAGATCTTGGCTAATCAAAGTAACCATGCCTGTATCATGAGGTCTTGGACTGACCTCACTAAAATAAACATCATCTCCTTTAATAAAAAATTCTACACCGAATATACCTAGCCCTCCTAGTTCGGAAGTCACTAACTTTGCAATACGTTGACATTCTGCAAGAGCATTATATGCTGAACAGTTAGCAAGGTGATTTCATAATCAAAATCTACAAAACCTTCTACAATAACCTTATTTGCATCGCCTCTAGCACCACTTTTTGCATAATCCCATGAAGTCAGTGCATCTTGCTCTGTTCGAACTGTGGATTGACCTTTTCCAGAACTTGACATGGTAGGTTTTACCACACATGGTATTCCAATCTCTTTGATGGCTTCCTCATACTCAGATTGATTCTCTGCAAACCTATATGGTGATGTTATTACCTTCAATGATTCAGCTGCAAGTAACCTTATGCCTTCTCTATCCATAGTTAATCTAGCAGCTCTAGCAGTTGGAATAACTCTATACCCTTCACTCTCTAATTCGAGCAAAGTTGCTGTCGCAATAGCTTCTATCTCTGGAACTATTAGATCTGGTTTCTCTAATTCTATAATCTCTCTTAAGGCATCGCCATCCAGCATGTTAATGGTATGAGACCTATGAGCAACTTGCATCCCTGGAGCATTATCATATCGATCCACGCCAATGACCTCGACACCCATTCTCTGTAACTCTATGACAACTTCTTTACCCAACTCTCCACAACCAAGCATCATAATTTTCATCGCTGTTTTCGTAAGTGGAGTGCCTAATATTAATTGAGACATATTACTTTTCCCTCTTAAAAGTTATGCAGTTTTATGTATAGAATCTCATAAAGATATAAAAATACTAAGAACAAATATTAACTTTTTTACTTTACTCTCTCCCCTTACCTTAGTACTTACTTAGTGATAGAGGCTTGTGTGGAATTTGTAGAGTTTAGACAGCTGCCTTTTATTACAAGAGAAACATAATTAATTCTTTGGTGGGGGGAATACCTGTAGCAAGAATTAAAGACAGCGCAATAATCAACAATCCGTATTGAATTATTTCGATCTTATGTAGATCTATGAAATCTTCTAGTTGATGCATTGCCAAGATTAAAAATTCCTTGTAGTGCTTGGTATTCAGATCTAGTTTATTTTGATGAGGGAGCATCGGTAACAGTTTATTTTCCATTTTATTTACACGCAATATAAAGAATGGAGACATACTGATTACCAACATCCCATGCATAGCTTCTCTTCTTGTTGGCATATTATTTAATAGCCTTCTTCAATCACAACAGCAGTTCCAAGAACCATGAGTTCTGCAGCTCCTTGTGAGACCATCGAAGTAGTTGAAGTAACACTAATGATGGCGTTTGCACCCATGTTTTCAGCATTTTCAATCATGCGATCAATAGCTTGTTCTCTGCTTTCTGCCATTAGCTTAGTGTATTCATGGATCTCTCCTCCAACAATGTTCTTAAACACGGCTAAAATATCTCTGCCTATATGTCTTGCTCGGATGGTATTCCCTTTGACCAAACCCAGGGTTTTAACTATCTTCTTCCCTGGGATGTCTGGGCTAGATACAACTATCATTTTTAAACCTCCACATCTTTATAAGGGTCGTGCTTTGATTCTCTTAACCTTCGAGTAATAGCTAAGACAAGTAATATAAAAAAACCAAACCAGAGTAGAGAAAATGCAATTGAAAAAATCATAGACTGAGATTCAAGAATACCCTGATATATACCGAACAAGGTGAGAGCAATCCAGCCACACATGAACAATATTAGACCAATATTTTTCATCATATCTATTANNNTAGTTAATACTGGTGGATGGTTGGTTTTAAGACAACTGCCTCTGCAGATACAGTTTTTCTCTTGCCTAGTTTATAGCTACTTCAACTTAACAACTGTGCAATCCAAGAAACTAGATAATACATCGCTGGCACTATTATTAAGATAACTGAAATCACAGTAATCACTATTGTGATCAAAAGATCTCTTACAAAAAAAACTAGAAAATCTCTGGTGTTTTCAATGCAGGAAACACTCCTTAATAAATCAGATTAAACAACTATAACTGCAAGAAACTCAAGCTGAACTCTTTGCTTGAAGCCAAATCGCTGAAACTTAATTAGTCTGGAAATTTTAAGAGAAATTAGGTTTAATAGAGTTAGGTTAGTTATTACTGCATACACTATATATATAAAGAAAAAATTAGCACAAGAGAGTGACTTCGACAGAATAATTAGCTCATTTATATAATGTCATATTTGCGACTACTAAGAGCATGACCATTATAACCACAACAAACAAAGCAAGATAAGAGATATA
>LUMD01000200.1_pt2 | contig 18890 bp, 18 predicted proteins | sample 729651 | NCBI WGS metagenome assembly LUMD01 (sample SAMN03860272, study PRJNA289734) | marine metagenome | biome: seawater column; feature: ocean; material: water; isolation source: Red Sea water column Station 34 - depth 258m | place: Saudi Arabia: Red Sea | collected 2011-10-15 | depth 258 m | reverse complement strand
CAACCATCCCACTTGATACAGCCGCACCTGCCCCACCGCTCGAACCACCGGGAGTCCAGTCAAGATTCCAGGGATTGTGCGTAACGCCATGCAGCTCACTTTCAGTGATTCCGCGCCATGCGTATTCCGGGGTCTCGGTCTTGCCCAGTATGACCGCACCGTGGGCCTTGAGCCGTTCAACCACGATCGCATCGACAGACCAGGGTCCACTGGTGTTAATCGCGAGTGAGCCGTTCAGGGTTGGCCAGTCTTTTGTTTCGGTGACATCCTTGATAGCGGCCGGCACACCGTCAAGGAGTCCGCATGGAGCACCTTTAGCCCAGCGTGCCGCGGATGCCTGGGCACGACGACGCGCGCGTCTTCTGTCAACCAGCCGCCACGCATTAAGACGGCCCTCGCACTCATCTATCCGATCCAGAACAGCATCGAGCACCTCAAGCGGCGAGAAACGTCCCGTCTTGTATCCTCTGATGAGCTCGAAAGCACTCTTATAGGCTAGTTCTTTCATAATTGATGGTGTTTCGGCTACTACCGAACATTAGGTTTGCTAACCGGGTCTGAATCTAATAGCGATACAGACTAACCAATCAGACGTCGTCCCGCTCAACGAAATGAATCAGCACACCACCCAACTCCGCAGGATGAACAAACCCGATCAGGGCTCGACGGGAACCTGGTCGGCCAACTGGATCGATTAACCGATATTTACGTCTGCTAAGGTGTTTTAACAAACCATTGATGTCGGGTACTTTCAACGCCACGTGATGTAATCCAGAACCTCGTCGTTCAACGAAACGGCCAATTGCGCTCCGGTCTTGCCGTGTATTGCCTGGGTCGTGACGGTCAATCAACCGAGGTGGGTTGCTATCAAGTTCCGACAGTACCTCAAGTTCGCAATCCCCAACATTCAGAAAGAGCACGCGAAGTCCGCCCACCTGCTGCGGCGACCTCTGCTGTTGGACTATCCCGTACCGATCTGAAACAAAACTTTCAACAGCGACCAGAGTTTCGTAGTCGGTCTGACGGCTCTCAATTCGACAGCCCAAGTGATTGTGAAAGAACGCTTCCTCATTAGCGGTGTCTGCGCTGGCTATACCAATGTGGTCAATGCGCTCGACCCAGCTGGAAGTCGTTGGCTGTAAATCCAGATTGCAACAAAACCGAACGGCTGTCCCACAGGTAGCAGACCGATCAACCCGCACCTCCTTCCAGTCGCCCCCTACAGTCTGAATTGGCGTCGCTGGGAGAGCCAAAGATGTTGCTACTGAGAGAAGATCAGACTCAGATACATTTAGAGCCAAATGATCCAGGCCTGTTCTATCTGGTGAACCTAGAAACCCGTGCCCTTGTTCTACGACGCACAGGCAACACTCACCAATAGCAAACAGTCGAAGCGAACCATCCGGGTGTGGAAAAGAACTACTGGTTAATCCAAGGTCATCGCTTAAAAACGCCGAAAGACTATCAGCATCAGATGTAGACAGAGCTACGTAGGCTAAACGTAGGTTCATATGTTCTCGGTATCCTGGAAGATTATTCCGCCTTCTTGTAGTTCACCCAACGTCTTCGACGTGAATCCCAATTCTTTCAAAATCCCATCGGTATGCTGACCTAATAGTGGGGGTGCCAAGCGCACTGTTTTCGACCCCATCGACTCTAATCTCAGAGGATTAGACAACTGTTTAATTTCACCCAACTGTGGATGGTCAACCAACTCAACCAATCCTGTAGCTTGTACCTGTGGATCTTCGAATAATTGTTGTAAATCAAAAACAGGACCGGCCGGAACACCGTTCTCCATCAGCATAGTGGTCCAGTCAATCGCATTACGCGAACTTAGCCGCGAATTAAAGATCTTACGCAATTGTTCTCGATTACCGGAGCGTGCCTCATTGTCGACGAACTCGCTCTGCTGGATTAGATCCTCAAGATCGAGCAAACGGCAAAGGTTCTGCCATTGAGACTGGGTCGCTGCTGCTATGTTAATCATGCCATCAGCTGCCTCAAAGGCGCCATATGGATAGATCACGGGGTGTTCGTTACCGATTCGTTGCGGAACTTCGCCCAGGCTGAGGTAACGCTGCCCTTGGACACACAGCATCCCGACAACACCAGCGAGGAGTGAAGTTTCTACTTTTTGCCCTTGCCCTGTGCTCGCTCTCTGATGAATTGCAGTTATCGTTCCCAATGCACTCCAGATTCCTGAAACGAGGTCAGCAAGTGGTACTCCAAGACGAGTTGGCAGACCATCTGCCTGTCCAGTGATGCTCATCATACCGGACATGCCTTGAGCAATCTGATCATAACCCGGCCACTGACCGTAGGGTCCATCGGTACCGAAACCTGTGATACTTGTATAGATAAGTTCAGGCGCCTCCTTAACGAGCGTATCGTAATCAAGGCCTATGGATTTTGTTGTTCCAGGTTTGAAATTTTCGACTACTACGTCGACGTCCAGAGCAAGTTTTTGTAGCAACTCCAGACCTCGTGGTTCACGAAAATTAACTGCTAAGCTTTGCTTATTACGGTTGATGCTAAGGTAAAAAACACCAATGCCGTCGTGATACGGCCCCCAACTGCGGGACATATCTCCACCCCGCGTGGGCTCCGCTTTAATTATTTGTGCTCCCAAATCACCAAGAATCATCGTACAGAAAGGACCTGCCAGAGCACGCGTCAGGTCGAGAATTCGGATTCCTTCCAGTGGTAACGGCATGGATGCACTTCATTGAGGCCTTCGATGCTAGGTACGAAGGATACCCTAACCTACGGAGGCGGGAAACAATCGCCAGAGGTTAGGTCTAAACTGCTAGTCAGACGAGCGATCGGCGGCTATTCTTGAATAAAAATCTAATGGTTTATATCGGTCGGTCCCCATTAACTGTCACCCGGTGCATGTACCGGCGCTGGCCATGATAATCGTTCAATGCGTAATGCTGTACGCAACGGTTGTCCCAGATCGCCACCGAACCCTTTTCCCAGTGAAACCGGCAGGTGAATTCGGGCCTTGTGGCTTGTTCATAAAGAAACTCAAGCAATGGGTCACTCTCTGCCACAGTCATGTTTTCAAAGCGAACCGTAAATGCGCGGTTAACAAAAAGACTCTTGCGGCCCGTCTCGGGGTGGGTACGGACTACGGGATGCGGGTTTTCGACAGCAGGTTTACACATGGCTTCCTCAGACAACTTGGTCGAGCGGGTCATATTACGTTTTTCAGCCTCAACCCGATCTGACAAAGTGTGATCAGAATGCACAGCACGAAGCCCGTTCAACAGTTGCTGAAACCCGGACGACAACCCTTCAAACGCAAGCTCCTGGTTGGCAAACAACGTGTCCCCACCAACGGCCGGAACATCAATTGCATAGAGAATTGAACCTAAAGCGGGCCGTTCCAGAAATGTAATATCCGAATGCCAGACCCCGCCGATATTGTGTTCGGCATCTGCTTCCTTGACGATGGGCAGTATTTCTGGATGTCCTTCCAGCGGCACATACTGAGGATGTACATTGAGCGTACCAAACCTGCGACCGAAGGACTTATGGCTTTCCAGGCTTAACGCCTGGTCACGGAAGAAGACTACATGATGATCAAGAAACGCCCGGTGAATCTCGCTGAAGGTAGCGTCATCACAATCTGCAAGGTCTACGCCTGAAATCTCAGCGCCAACAGCACTGCTGAGTGGTCTGACCTTAATCAACTGGTAACACGAGTCACCCATGTCATTCACGCCGTGATCTCCGAGTCTGCTGTCACAACAGCCAACATGTTTTGGGTGCATTTTAGATGGAGATAGTCTACGCCCACTCCAGTTAGCCACCAAACGCAGTCATTCGTGATCCGGATCAGAATATCGTCAAAACATCACACTAACAGAGGCTTTATACTTTTGTTTTAAGTACCGCATCTGACTACCCCGACAATATGTCATCCACACAACATACGAATAACAAGCGTGACCCAAGTGACTACGACGTACTGATCGTTGGTGCGGGGTTTTCTGGGCTCTACTTGCTGCACCGACTGCGTGGATCAGGTTTCAGGGTACGGGTTGTCGACCGGGCATCTGACGTCGGGGGAACTTGGTATTGGAACCGCTACCCCGGTGCACGATGTGATGTTGAAAGCATGCAGTACGCCTACAGTTTCTGTCCGGAACTCGAGCAGGAGTGGGTATGGACCGAAAAATATGCGACACAACCCGAAATACTCCGCTACGCACATCATGTTGCAGAGCGTTTTGATCTACGACGGGACATTGAACTCAATACCACCATAACATCGGCCGTATTCGACGAATCCAAGCATCGGTGGCTCGCTGAAACCAGTGACGGTCGAGCAATATCGGTAGGCTTCTGTATCATGGCCACCGGTTGTTTATCAACGACGAACACACCGAAGTTTGAGGGGCAGGAATCTTTTGCTGGCCCGGTCTACCACACCGGAGAGTGGCCTCACAAAGCAGTGGACTTTACCGGGCAGAAGGTGGGCGTGATTGGAACGGGTTCTTCGGCAATACAGGCAATTCCTCTCATTGCTGAGCAAGCCGAACATCTCTATGTTTTTCAGCGCACCCCCCATTACACGGTTCCGGCGTGGAATCGAATGCTCGAGAGCGATCCAGCGTCAAGCGAGTCGGGAAGAAAAGCCTACGGCTATGACGCAGACCTTACCATCGAGGAGATAAAGGCCGATTACGCCGGTCTTCGCAAGCGAGCCCGCAAGATGTTTAATGCACTCGCATTTATCCCTAACCGCAATTCAGCCCTGGAAGTCGATGCATTCGAACGGCAGGTCGAGTACGAAGAATTCTGGCAGCGCGGTGGTGTGGTGTTTCTGGGTGCCTACACCGACCTCGCTAAAAGCCTTGAGGCCAATGAGACGGCAGCCGAGTTCGTACGCCAGAAAATCCGGCAGATTGTCAAAGACCCGGTGGTTGCCGAAACTCTGGTGCCCACCTACACCATCGGCTGTAAGCGACTCGCTGTTGATACCAACTACTACGAAACCTACAACCGATCCAATGTCACGCTGGTGGATGTGGGTCAGTCCCCCATTCAGAGAATTACACAACAAGGCATCTATGCACTGGACCAGGAATTCAACCTCGACTCCTTGATCATGGCGACTGGATTTGATGCCATGACCGGTACCCTGCTCAAAATCGACATCCGGGGGCGTGACGGTCTCACGCTTAAAGAAAAATGGGCAGAGGGACCCAAGGGGTATCTTGGGCTGGGAATCTCCGGATTTCCTAACTTTTTTATGATTACAGGCCCCGGCAGTCCATCGGTACTCACCAACATGATGCAGTCGATCGAGCAGCACGTGGACTGGGTCGTCGCATGTCTGGAATACCTTAGAACCCACAATATTGCAGCCATTGAGGCAACCCAGTCAGCCGAGGATGACTGGGTTGCCCACAATGACGCCATGGCTGACGACCACATGCGAAATTCCTGCAGCTCCTGGTACGTGGGTGGCAACATTGAAGGTAAACCGCGGGTGTTCATGCCCTATGTCGGTGGGTTTCCGCTTTACGTCGAAAAATGCGACGAGGTCGCCGCGCAGGATTACCTTGGATTCACACTGACCCCGTAACCCTGGTTACACCCATTCGTCATATACTCAGCGCATGGCAATAACAGCTCAGTCTGCTTCTTTTACCTGGTTCTGCCAACACACCTGGCAGAGTGCCTCCAAAAATACACTCTGGTGTCTTACCGGTTGTTCGATCGGCGACTGGGGCACCATTCTTTTCTTTCAGTTGACTGGCATCAGCTGGTCTACGCTGGCCATCATGTTGATGGCGATTGTCAATGGCATACTGACTTCAATCGCACTCGAAACCATCATCCTGTCCCGACAGATGATCATCACTGCTGCATTTAAAACAGCTATTGGAATGTCCCTCATTTCAATGTTGTCCATGGAGATCGCCATGAATCTGGTCGATGTTGCAATCACAGGTGGCGCAATACTAACCTGGTGGATATTGCCGATCATGTTCGCAGCAGGTTTTATAGCCGCGGTCCCATACAACTACTGGAGGCTCAAGGCGTTCGGTAAGGCCTGCCACTGATTTAGTTTTACAGCATATATGACGATGTGGACCCGTTTGCTGGCCTGATACACTCTTTGTGCAGTCGGATAATGATGTTTACTTTCTGCTGAAGTCAGTCACCGCACTGACAGAAGTGACCATGAATCAATTGACACCGGATTACTACAATGACCAGCGATATTCTGTATGAGCACCACGGGCACGTACGCCTGATCACGATCAATCGCGCTGACAAGATGAATTCACTGGACTTCGCAGCCCACGAGTTAATGGTTGAAATCTGGCACGAATTCAATGACGACTCGGATGCGCGGGTTGCGGTACTGACTGGTAGGGGTGATACCGCATTTTGTGCCGGTGCTGACCTCAAGACTTACACCATGCCGTTTGCAACAACACCGGCACCGGAATTCAACCGCGTGTATACCAATGGCCCGGGGCTTGGGGGTATCACCCGAAACGTACATGTTTTTAAACCAATCGTAGCAGCCATCAACGGCTATGCGATCTCAGGCGGACTGGAAATCGCCCTAGCCTGTGATCTACGCTTTTGTTCACCCAATTCTGAATTTGGACTCCAAGATGTCCGCTGGGGATTCCATGCTTGCGATGGCGCGTTGGTTCGCCTGCGTGAAATAATAGGACTAGGTCATGCCATGGAGATGATTCTCTCCGGCGACAGGTTCGATGCTAAGTTCGCCGCCCGCACAGGACTTGTCAATCGGATTATCGAACAAAGAGAACTACTGGCAGAAACCCTGACCTATGCTGAAAAACTTGCATCGCGCGCGCCCATCGCACAACAACTTGCCAAGGAGGTGATGTACCGCACCCATGGTTTGACTATAGATGAGGCCCTTCGTATCGAATCACTGTCATTCAGAAATCTTGCAGACAGCGAAGACCTAGCTGAAGGCAATCTTTCGTTTCGCGAAAAACGAGACGCTGTATTCAAGGGAAAATAACAATCTGGACAGCGACGAAGACAACTAGTCGATTTCAGTATCTCAATACCGAGTACGGAAATACCCTGGCATCAAGCTGAGGCTTGCCTAACCCAATCGTTAAAGGATATCAGACAGACATTCGGAATCTCAAAAATTCAACCATAGTAAGGCTCAAGAAATTGACTGTGGTTTAGTCAAATCAAAAAATCGATCCGGAACGACCACCAGTTTGCCGAAAAATCGTTTTGCTTTGAAATCCCGTTGTGCTTGGTGAATCTGACTCAAGGCATACACCCTATCGAGTAAGGGCCGCACTTTCCCAGTTCTTATATAACCAAGAAGATTTCTGAACGCTGATCGGCTTCCCTGAGAAGAACCGTGAAGTTCCAGATGCTTAAGGTATACAGTGCGCAAATCGAGAGGTACAACCGCTCCAGCGATTGCGCCTGCTGAAATATAGCGCCCTTCTGGTTTCAGCAGGTTAATCAGGTCACGAAACAGATCGCCACCAACCAGATCAGCGACTACATCGACAGCCCTCCCGGGCATCGCAGATTCCAATTGAAACAATAGAGGATTGCTATCACGGATTAAGACCGCCTCTGCTCCAATGACTTCTAGACGTTCTTCATATCCGCTGCTGCTAATAGCCACGGGAATCGCTCCACGTGCACGGCACAACTGAATTAATCCAGAACCGACTCCACCCGACGCCCCAGTAACCACAACCGTTTCGCCTTCCTTAACGCGAGCTCGATCGAGCATATGTTCTGCTGTGAGATAAGCACAACAAAACGTTGCCAGTTCCTCGTCAGTCAGATCATTATCAACAATGTAGGAGTTTTCTGCAGGTACAACACAGTAATCCGCGTAACCACCATCTCGACCATGACCGATGTAATCAATGTAGGCCATAGACCTGGTTTCGGTGTTATAAAGGCTGAAATCCACCATAACGCGTTCACCCACTCGACTATGTGGAACCCCTGAACCGACCTCAACGATGTAGCCTGCAATATCGGCGCCTTGAATTCGAGGAAATTTAAGGGAGTTCGGTTGCCCTCTACGCCAGCTTGCGACTTCATCTGGATTTTTGTCTGTGCCATATGCACCCTCCCGCACCCAGATATCTGTATTGTTCAGACCACAAGCACGCACTTCGATCAGAACTTCGTCTGTACCAGGCTTGGGAGTTGGGTAGTCGGAACGAATGTGCAGCTTATCCAGCCCACCATGCCCCGTCAGGACGACAGCGTTCATTGTCTCTGCGATCATTTGACCATCTTGCTTACGGTCTGTTCAAAATAGGCCAACGCTGGTTCATTTCGTCCGTAAGTCAAGTGGGACTGAGCGCCTGAGTCGAATCCAAACTGTATACCCTCTCCAGTAGGGAAATCCTCATCTGACACCGTACGGACCACCAGTTCAAGATTACGTTCCCAATGTGCTCGAGCACTCTCACTGACAACAGGCTCCGGCACCAAAAAATCCAAAACAATCGCGGACCGATCAACCGCATTTTTCATAGGATAGACCCGCCAAATTTCTAGGTGGTCGTCCTGAACCACAAAAACAGTGTTTGGAAAAAGCACATAAACCAGCGCAGTATGGGTTACAAGGTCCCATTGGGCCTCAGGCCGATCACGCAACGATTCGATGCTTCGCCGCGGATAAGTAACCCGCAAATGAGGCCCGAAGGAATGAAACAAACACAGGTTATTAAAGAATATCGGCGAGATGGAATTCTTGTGCAGCACGCCAAAGTGATAGGGTTCAAGAAAAGTATCGATAACAAGTTTCCAATTCATCTTGAGATGAAGCGCGCGCGACGCATACTGATGGTAGCTCGCTACGTCGTAGCTACGTAATTCAGCTCCTAGTCCTTCCAATTGACTATCTATATCGATATTGATCGATGCTTCACTGGTTAGAACCGGTGTCGCAGATGCCCATATCATGCCGTCTGATTCTGTTGCGGGCAAAGGAATCAGACTGCAAGCAGTCCTGTCTATACCGGGGAAACTTTGCTTGTCGGGAATACCCACAAGCTTGCCGCTGGTATCGTAGTTCCAACCGTGATACGGGCAGCGGAATCGTTTTCTGGTATTGCCGTGACCCTCCGCGACCCGGGCACCCCGATGCCTGCAAACATTCACAAATGCTCTAACCTTCCTATCCTCCCCACGGACAATCAACTGGGGGATACCGCTATGGTCACAAGTGAGAAAGTCTCCCGGTTCGGGCAGCTGGCATGATAACCCGACCAACAACGGTCGCTGCCGAAAAAGCACTTCGAACTCCATCGATAATCGTTCGGTGGATGTATAGTTACTCACGGGATTAGCATATATTTCATCGGCAAGTTGGGTAGTTCCAGCATCGATGTGCTGCAGAATCTTCTGCACCAAGATTGTCTGAAGGTTTTGATTCATCAATTATTCTGACTAAACCATCTGTTGTGAGTTGAACAGGATGAAGCTCTCACGCAATAAACAGACTAACTAGTGTAACGTTGTTGTGATCGTCTGTTTACTCTCAACGCGATTTAGTCACCGACCGACCATCGAGTGAGCCGACGGCCGGCATGATTGACCAGCGTGTGTAAAGTGATCGTCAGAGCCGCCAAGGCAAACAATGCTGCAAACATCAGATCAATTTTCACGCGGCCATTGGCAAGTAGCATCAAGTAGCCCAATCCGCGGGACGCACCGACCCACTCGCCAATTACAGCCCCGATCGGGGCGTACACGGCTGCCAGCCTGAGTCCCGAAGCCAGTGAAGGCAACGCCGCGGGTACTTGGATTCTGAACAATGTCCGACTTTCGGACGCATTCATGGTTAACGCGAGATCAAGATATCCCTTCGGGGTATTACGCAGCCCATCGTAGAACGTCGACGCAACCGGAAAGTAAATGATCAGTAGTGTCATCGCGATCTTCGAGCCCATTCCGTAACCCAGCCAAAGTGTGAGCAACGGTGCCAGGGCAAATATCGGCACGGTTTGGCTAAAGACCATCAATGGCAACAACAGACGTCGGGCATAACCCGATACCACCAAAAACAGCGAAGTGCCCGCACCCAGAACAGTTCCAAGAAACAGTCCAATAAGAACTTCTGATAGGGTAACCAACGTATGCTCACCGAGCATCTCCGCATACTCGATCGTAGCACTGGCGACCTGCAACGGGCCCGGCAGAATATAAGGCGGCACGCCCGTCATACGCACCAACAATTCCCATACACTCAGAGCAACAGCTGCAACGAACAGGAAATCGCGTAGTTTTTTCATCATGACCGAAGCGCACTAAACAAGCGGGACTGAATATCGAGCGCTTCCGGATCGTCAACTGCACGAATCGGTGGTCGGCCTGTGAAGCCCGGTTGATGTAAGCCTGTTTCAGTCAACAGATACACGCGATGGGCGATCCGCGCCGCCTCACTAGGATCATGGGTTACGAGCATCACCGTCCGATCCATCAACACCTCGAAAGCGAGTTCCTGCATCTCACTGCGGGTCCGTGCATCCAGAGCCGAAAATGGCTCATCCAGTAATAACAACGGCTTGTCTTCCATAAGCGTCCGCGCTAAGGCAGCGCGTTGCCGCATTCCTCCCGAAAGCTCATGGGGTCGCTTCTGGGCATGCATACCCAACCCAACCTCATCGATGAGTTGATCAGCACGCTCGAGCATCCGGACTTCTCCTCGCAGTGTTGACCCCAACATGACATTTGCGCGAACGTTCAACCACGGCAAAAGAAGATCAGACTGTGCCATGTAGGCAACCTGCTCTCGCAACGGGCGACTATTGGTACTTTCGATGCTGCCATCGAATTCACCACCGGTGTTCAGTCCAGCCACTAACCGCAGTAATGTTGACTTGCCGACTCCGGAAGGACCTAGCAGGCAGGTCCACTGGCCGGCTTCGAGCACAAGGTCTAGACCCTCAAAAAGAATGACATCCCCATGCCTGAATCCACCACGAATCCGTAACTGGGGTACCAAATCTCGTTCCTTCATCCCGCAATAAGCCCCCAATCGATGACGGTCAGTATCCTACTCTCGGGTGACATCAATGGCCAAAGACTCTACCGGTTTGATTTCACTGATCAGACCTGCCGAATTCAGAAAGGTTTCCATATTCTGGTAACGTCCGGCATCCAAAGCAGCGGGACGTAGTGCAAAACGAGGCAACGTGTCTGTCCATGCCTTACGGTTCAGTTCATCCTGAAGTTCTTTGGCTGTAGAAGAGAAAATCTCCCAACTTTTTTGTGGGTGATTCACAATGTACTGCGTGGCTTTTTCTGTAGCATTGAGAAACCGCACGATTGAATTTCTATTATGCTCGTTTCGGTTTGCGACATAGATCAGTTCATCGTACGGCGGAAGACCCTCCTCTTCGAGATAGAAACATCGTCCCCCTACACCTTCGATCTCCATCTGATTAAGTTCGAAATTACGGTAGGCCCCGATTACGGCATCCACCTGGCCGGACATCAGCGACGGCGAGAGCGACCAGTTAACGTTGACCAGTTCGACATCAGTCAGGGATAAGTCATAACGCCCCAAAATTGCAGTCAACAGAGCCTCTTCCACACCAGCCACCGAATAACCGATTTTCCGTCCCTTGAGGTCAGCAATGGTATTGATAGGGCCCTCATCCAGCACCAGCAGACAATTTAGCGGCGTTGCAATCAGCGTACCCACCCGTACCAATGGCAACCCTGCATGTACTTGAAGATGCAACTGGGGTTGGTAGGATATCGCCAGGTCCACTTTACCAGCCGCCACCAGTTTCGGTGGGTCAGCAGCATCAGCTGGGGCAATGATCTCTACTTCTAGCCCCTGTTCAGCAAAATACCCGTTCTCCTGCGCGATAATGATTGGTCCGTGATCTGGGTTCACAAACCAGTCGAGTATGACGGAAAGCCGATCGGCAGCGACCAGCGATGGTGTAATCAACAACAGAACAAATAAAAGGATTCTCTTTAATAGTGTGCGCATTTCAGACTTCTCCTTCCGGCGCCGGAAATCTGAGACCGCGCTTGAAACTGCAGGCGGGTGTCCGTTTCCTTCGCCGGCATTATCCGGTTCAGGTTCGATGGGTCAGCATTCGCTTCTCAGCCTTATGGCACCCCAACGGATGGTGGCGACTAGCATAGCAGTAGCGCCAAATCAAGACAACACAATCGACACCCCAAGATCACTGGATAACTGCACCAGTGACCCGGTAAACGCTGTAGGCTATGCTTAACAGGGAGTCTTTAGAATGTCCGATAGCACAAATACCCAACACCCGTTCGCACAGGGCGGAAAAACTGTCTACGGTGCGAGCGTCGGTATTCTTATGCTGGACACTGTTTTCCCACGCATTCCCGGAGACTTCGGCAATGCCGCTACCTGGTCTTTTCCAGTGATGTATCGTGTCGTCCGTGGTGCATCACCACACCGCGTGGTTCGAGAACGGGCTGATGGACTGGTACAGAAACTGGCCGGGAGTTCTTTCATTTTATTATGGAGAATCGACCAACGATGGATGTGAACACCTGCCGACTCGACCTGCTCGATGCGGGTAGACAACTTGTCGGCGACCATCCGGACGTCGGTGCAGTCGTCCTGGAATGCACCAACATGGGCCCCTACGCGTCAGAGCTTCGCCGTGAACTGGGTATACCGATTTTCAGCGGCATCTCTTTTATCAATTGGTTTCAGTCCGGGCTTCTGCCACCCCTTTATAGCGGCACAACCGATGACCCGAGGAACCCCGCTGCGTAGCGCTGAGCAGGTACCCCGTACATCGGTCTGCCGCTTTCGTGCTGTAGTAAGATGACTGGACAAAAAAATCCAGTGGGTTCATTTTTAGCATTCACACAACCTATCCACTCATATTTTCCGACAGGAGTACCCTTAAGATGATTCCAGAAAGTGCTGCCGACCTGATGTCCTGGGACAAAAAATCCTTTGCCCACCTCGCTCTGACCTTGGCTGATGGCACACCCCAGTGCACACCGCTATGGTTCGACTACGATGGCACCCATGTCATCATCAACAGTGCGCTTGGCCGGGTTAAGGACCGCGCCATGCGACGTGCCCCGCAGGTGGCCTTGGCAATATCTGATCCCGACAATCCCTATCGCTATATCCAGATCCGAGGAAAAGTCGTCGAAATCACTGAAGAAGGCGCCTACGACATGATCGATCACCTCTCTGACAAATACCGGGGTGAGCCCTTTGACCATACCGAAGGTGAGGTCCGGGTGACTTACCGGATCCGCCCTGAGTCAGTACAGCCTAAAGGCTAAAAACCTTTTTATAAGCCTAGGCCTTGCTACCAAAATCCCGGTGCCTACGCTATAGAAACAACGTCAGAACACCTGTGTATCCGTAGAGGCGATGGTGCGAGATCTCGCCATTGGCAAAGAACCCAACCAGTGGCAGATCTCCGAATTCCTTCGTTATGAGACCAACTTCTTCTGAGTTCGTACCGAACGTGTAGCGACCTCGCCCCAAACAGGAGAAGTAGACGGCTCCCCTAGGCTTGGCTTTGTTTGTCCGATCCTTGATCTGCTTGAGCATTCGGGCCAGATCATCACGTGCTGTCGAACCATCTCGCCGACAGAACATGATCTGAGAACCTTTTTGCGGCAAATCACCGATTGCAATGAGCCCTAATTCTTCATCAATACCGACGATGTTGCGCACCAGGTAGTCACCGATATCAGACCCAACGACGGGCAACGCCGCGAAAATATCCCCCGCCGTTCTGGCCAAGTCGGACGCCAACGTCTCCCCGATGTCCTCTTTGAAAACCTCTAGTGCGGGACGTTCATCGATACGTACTACAACATTACCCTTGACTTCGGTAATCGTCCGCTTCGGCCCTATCGGAGAACAACCCTGAGTCAGACCAGTACACACCGACACCTTTTCCGAGAAGAGCACACCTGAGAGACCACCGGATGCGATGGTATCGGCAACCTGAAGGTTGCGGCTGTGTGAAGACGTCAGCCCACCAACCAAGTATCCGCCGTTTAACTTCTCGGAAAGATCGGGGATTAACTGCTGGAGGTCTGGGGTCTCCGGTGCCGCGTGGACCACCGCAAAGTTCTGGACATTGCAGCCAAACCAGTCCCGATGCTGGAGATCAAATTCTTCTAGGTCGTCCTGAACGGAAGGAAATACCCGAAATGAAGATTCGGGGAAATAGCAAGCCATTACGGTAATTGACGGCCGCTCGTATTCCTCTCGCCCAGTGTGGAGTATCCCGATGCCCGTCGTTCCGACCCAGTGCAAAATTCCGGTCTTATCCTTAAGACGCTGCACAATTTCTGCCAGTGCATCGACATGGTTATCGGTGGTGTAGATAAACCCGAGGTTCTCTGAGCATCGCTGACCACCGATTTGTTCTGCACACTGGTCGACAGCATCTTGCCAGCGCTCCAGTATGGAACTCCCGACGCGAAACTGCTCGGCACCCATGATTTCCCTCCATCGGTAAATTAAACAACGACAAGGTGGTCTATAGATCTGACTGCACCTATGGACCGATCGTTAACGTAGAATGATATATATAAAACTTCACCAATCCCAGTATGAAATGACCTGACGACCACACAAAAGGAAGATTCTCATGGCACGCGTTCGAGACATTGACATCAATGAAGTACCTGCAAACGTTCGTCCCGTCTACGAACGGTTTTCAAATGAATACGGACCTTTCCTAAATCAAGTTAAGGTATTTGCTCACCGGCCGACTGCTTTGAAACACATCATGGGTTTATTGTTGGACCTGGCCGATGAAAACCTGTTGCCAAAACGCCACTTGGAAATCGCTCTAGTGGCAGTGTCCAAGCTCAATGAGTGCACCTACTGTGTTGCCCACCACACCCCACGACTGATCGATCAAGGACTAGCACCGGAAACAGTTGCCAACATCCTGGACCCAGACTGTGAAGGGCTGGACGACATCGACCGACTGGTTCGCGATTTTGCTGTGGAGGTTACGCTCAGATCAAACTCTCTACGTGACGACATCTTCGATCGACTAAAACAACATTTCAGTGAAGAGCAAATCGTCGAACTGACTCTGCGCACTGCGCTATGCGGTTTTTTTAACCGATTCAACGACACCCTGCAGATCAGCATGGAAGTCGGTGTGATTGAGGATATGCTTTCCCGAGGTTCGAGTGTAGACGACCTACCGCACTCTGAATCGCTGGAGACCCAAGACGATACAGCGGATCGAGTCGCCGCTCCCCACTGAACAAGTCAAATGAGTCGGGCTTTACAATCAGACCCTGGAATTTTCTTACGAATAATCAACCTCTCAGCATAGAGGAAACTTTTATCACACAGGCACCACTCATTCCCCGAAAGCACGTTTCTAACCTTAATGTTCCCATTGTCGGCGGTAGCACCTGGCCACTGACTGAACAAACGCCCCAAAAGTTCACCCAGCTCGAGGCGAAGTCATCAACTAAAATATTGTCTGGCCTTGCTGGATTCACCCACAGTCCCGTAAATTACACCCACATCGCTGTATTCCACCCATTGCCCGGACACAGGCACAAGCGTTTTCCCCTATGAACAGACACCTGCCGATTCAGATCACAACTGATCAGAAACAACAGTTCGCCCGGGATGGTGTGGTGTGTCTGCGCGGCCTGTTTGATGACGACTGGATCACATTATTGACAGCCGGTCTTGAACGCAATCTTGCAGACCCAGGTGAGCGCTCACGAATCTGGGATCGTACTGACAACAACCGAACTGTTTTCTACGACTCCGATAACTGGCAGCGTATTCCCCAGTACCAGCAGTTTGTTTACGAGAGCCCGTGTGTATCTATTGCAACTGCACTTCTGAATACCGACTGCGTCAACTTTTTCTTTGACGCGGTATTTGTCCGCACACCAGGTGTTACATTTGCGACACCCTGGCACCAGGATGAACCGTACTGGACGGCTAAAGGACTTGATACGGTCAGCATCTGGATGCCGCTGGTTCCGGTTTCTAAAAAAAGTGCTCTGGCGTTTGTTCCTGGTTCCCACTTGTGGCCAAACCATTACCGTCAGCGAAATTTTGGAGACTTAAATCCGGACCAGCAGCCGGACGTAGACACCGTTCATTTTACTGACGAGTGGGAACCATTCCCTGATATTGATGCCGACCGGAACGGATTCGGCGTAACCAGCTGGGAGATGAGTCCCGGCGACTGTGTCGCATTCAACGGCCGCATCATACATGGCGGTTCCGGCGCACTGCCACCCGAACGGGATCTTAAAGTGTTCAACACCCAATGGATGGGCGACGATGTCCGGGTCTGCTTCCGTTCCTACGGTATGGACCCGGACCACACACAGAAAATGCACGCCGCGGGTCTTTTTCACGGCGACCGTCTCGACGATACAGTCTACCCACGACTTCCCGCACAACAGATCAACCCGATCAGTTAAAAGCGCTCGAGGCCAGCGCACAATTCAACTTATGACCCGGAGGACACTGCAGCGTGCGGCGTTTTTCTGGCTTTTCGTCATATTGTCAGCGTACCTCGTGTACATCTATCCAATTCAGCGATTAACACAGTGGTTTGGCAGTCCGGACCTTCTCAAACTCCCTTCGACGGTGGGTCTGTGGATGCTGATGATTGCGATCCTATGGCTGTCTTTCCGGCGTGGAAGCCGTGTACTTGAGCGGGTGCTTTTTAACTGGATGGGAGTCGGGTTTATATTTTGTGTACTCTGCCTGCTCTATGACCTTGTCCGACTGATTAATCCGCTTAATGACCAGGCAGCTGCAGCCGTGATCCTGTTGATGGGTGCAGGTCTTGTGACCTTTTCATTTATTACCGCACAGACAGCTACACACAAGACATTACGGGTCCACAGTCACCGACTCCCCAAGGACTACCGGTTAGTCCAGATCAGCGATGTACACATAGGCTCACGCAGCGGTAACTTCCTGAACCATATTGTTCAGAAAATCAACACACTTCATCCCGATATGGTTCTGATCACGGGTGATTTTCTGGATTCAAGCCGTATCGGAACGAAAGACATCGAAGCACTCAAAACACTTTCCATGCCGGTGTACCTATCGATCGGCAATCACGAGCGCTATATTGGCCTGGACAAGGTGGTACCCCTTCTCGAAGAAGCCGGCGTGAGGGTGCTTCGAAACAACAGTGTGCTTGCCGACGGTCTGCAACTGATCGGTATAGATGATGCCGATGATGTTCATCAGGTTGGCCGTGAACTCGCGAATATCACACTTGATCCTCGGTGTTTCAAAGTGCTTCTCTATCACAGACCACTTGGCTGGGATGCAGCGGTACAAGCCAATATTGACCTGACACTTTCCGGGCATACCCACAACGGACAGATTTTTCCGTTCAACTGGCTGGTAAAACAGCAATTCAAACTGATCACCGGCCTACACCGAAGCGGTCAGTGTCAGCTTTATGTCTCTCCGGGCACTGGAACCTGGGGGCCTGTGATGCGCCTGGGATCACGCAATGAGATCACCTGCATTGACCTGGTTGCATCGAGGCTCTAGCAGCTAAGAACCGAACTGAGCTCTGGCCTGTTGCCCGATCAAGGCAGTTGCGGTAATTTTGTGCCATACATTCGCGCTTTTATCGATACAAGCGGACCATCAAGGAAAATACTATGCGCTACGGTTTTTATCTGCCTACCCGGGGCCCGACTTCAGACGCTGATTCTCTGGTCAAAATAGTTGAACAAGCAGAGCGACTGGGTTTCGACTCAACAGTTATCGCGGACCATGTAGTGTTTCCGGTACAAATTGAATCAAGCTACCCATACACGGTAGGTGGAAACTTTCCCGGGGGCTGGGAGGCACTGGAGCAGCTGTCGTTGATGGCCTTTATTGCCGGCAAAACACGAAACCTCCGGCTCGTTACCAGTGTCATGATTCTCCCGTACCGCAATCCTGTGGTCACTGCGAAAATGCTGGCGACTATCGACGTGCTGTCTAAAGGTCGGGTGATCGTCGGGGTGGGTGTCGGTTGGCTGCGTGAAGAATTCGAGACGCTGGGGTGCTTTGAGTTTGACCGTCGCGGCACACTGTCTGACGAATACCTTAAGATATTCAAGACACTCTGGACGCAGGAACCCGCCAGTTTTGATGGTGAGTTCTACCGCTTTGATGCACTCCACTTTCTGCCCAAGCCGATACAGAAACCGTATCCACCGATCTGGATCGGTGGTCACAGCCGGCCCGCGCTGCGCCGGGTGGCTCGATTCGCCGACGGCTGGCATCCCGTCGGTGCCAATCCAGCTGTTCCGCTGCAGCCGAAACAGTTCACTGAGTCTTGCGAGGAACTGCGTAGACTGACCGAACTCGAAGGCCGCCGCTATGAAGACCTCGAGATTTGTTTTAAGGCGCCTCTCTACGATAAGAACACAACCACTGTATCGGGCACTGATCGGCGTCCGTTTTCGGGAAGCACTTCACAGGTTGTCGATGACATTGCCACGTACGGCGAACTCGGTGTGCATGAGTTGATTGTTGACTTTCGCTCCGACTCACTGAATGAAACACTAGAGCGCATGACCCAATTCCGCGAGGAGATCTGTACACAAGCGCCTTAGCCGTTACTGTGAGGTCCCAGCGGGTCTGCCAGTTGAGTGTTCGGTCGGTCTGTGCAGAAAACACTGGAATTACAGCACTCGACAGCAACTGATCAACGGTCTGTAGGGCAGTCCCGGCAGACGTATTTTCCTGGAACCCGCTAATTGATATATTTGAAAGGCAATTAATCATCGTAACCACTCTGGGTATCGCCAAGCCTGAACAGATCACCCTACGGGAGACGTCTTACATGCTAAGTGAACGGCAGCGTAATTATCGGCAGGAATACCGG
>LUMD01000146.1_pt1 | contig 18924 bp, 18 predicted proteins | sample 729651 | NCBI WGS metagenome assembly LUMD01 (sample SAMN03860272, study PRJNA289734) | marine metagenome | biome: seawater column; feature: ocean; material: water; isolation source: Red Sea water column Station 34 - depth 258m | place: Saudi Arabia: Red Sea | collected 2011-10-15 | depth 258 m | reverse complement strand
AAACACATATAGTGTTCCCCCTCTGGCTTTTACTTCTTCCAGATTGGATAACAGTTTTTCTACCAAGCTGTTTTCTGGAGCTAAGGCCACCACTGGAATTTTATCGTCTACTAGTGCTAATGGCCCGTGTTTAAGCTCACCAGCTGGGTATGCCTCTGCATGTATATAGGATATTTCCTTAAGCTTCAATGCCCCCTCTTGAGCTATAGAAAAAAACATTCCTCTACCCAAATACAAAGCATTGTCTTTTATGGAAATATTTTCTGTTATTTGGCTAATCTCTTGTTTGAGCCCAAATGCGTCTTGCACTAAAGAGGGTGTGTTTCTCAGGTCTTGGGTTGCTTCTTTTCTTTTTTCTTTGTTTTTGTCTTGGCTTTTGGCAATTGAGATCGCCAGCATTAACAAAGCTGAAAGCTGGGTTGTAAAGGCTTTGGTTGATGCTACACCAATTTCTGGGCCTGCGTTTGTAAACAGTTTCCAGTCTGACTCTCTTGCCATTGTGCTTGTTGGAACATTGCATACTGAAACCGCCCCTAGGTAGTTTTTTGATTTTGCGTATTCTAATGCTGCAAGAGTGTCCGCTGTTTCTCCTGACTGAGATATAGAAACAAAAAGAGTGTTGTCCTCAACCAGGGGGTTTCTGTATCTGTATTCGCTGGCAAAATCTATATAACAAGGGGTTTCACAAATATCTTCAAACCATTTTCTCGCTGTTTTCGCTGCGTGCAAGCTTGTGCCACAAGCTACAAACTGTATGCGCTTAACTTTTTTAAAGGTTTCTGTTGAGCCGAGCCCAAAAATGTTGTCTAGGACATCGTTTTCTCCGAGCCGGCCGTTTATGGTGTTGCTTATTGCCTCTGGTTGCTCGTAGATTTCTTTTTCCATAAAATGTTTATAGCTGCCTTTGGTTGTGGCTGTGGCTGTGGCCTCTATTAAGGTTTTATCTCTTTTTATTTCGTTGGCTGTTTCGTCAAAAATTCTGATTTTTTGGCTTGTAATTTCAGCAAAGTCTCCGTCCTCTAAAAGATAAAAATCTTCGGTGTTATTAATGATGGCCAAAGGGTCTGAGGCAATAAAGTTCTCTTCGATTCCTCTTCCGATTAAAAGCGGGCTTTTTTGTCTTGCAGCAAACACCTTGTTTTTTTCATTTTTGTCAATTGCAGCGATAGAGTAAGCGCCCTTGAGTTGCTTGGTTGCTTCAATCAAGGCGTGTAAGGTGTTTCCTGTTTTTTGCTTATACAAATGGACCAAGTGTGCTATGAGCTCTGAATCTGTTTGAGAGGTTATTTCATACTGGTTGTTAATCAGTTTTTTTCTTATGTGCTCATGGTTTTCGATAATGCCGTTATGAACAATATATATCTCGTCTTTTGAGCCGTGCGGGTGTGCGTTTTCTTCGGACGGTTCTCCGTGGGTTGCCCACCTGGTGTGTGCAATACCTGTGTTTGCTTTTGGCTTATGCTGAACCATCAGCTCTTCAAGGTTTGACACCTTTCCTAAAGCCCTTAACCTAAAAACCCCTTCTTCTTGTTTGAGCGCTATTCCTGCAGAGTCATAGCCACGGTACTCCATGCTTTGGAGGCCTTTTATTAAGATTTTATCAACGCTTCTAGAAGAGGCTGCAGCAATAATTCCACACATGTTTATTTGTCCTTTGTTTTGTCGGGTCTTTGCCAGCCATCAATGGTTTTTTGTTTGGCTCTTTCTAGTGTCAATTTTCCTTTTGGTGCGGGCTTAGATATGGTTGATCCGGCCCCGATGGTTGCTCCGTCTTCTATTAAAACTGGAGCCACTAACTCCACTCCTGAGCCAACAAAAACATTGTCTCCAATTGTTGTTTTGTGTTTATTAACACCGTCGTAGTTACAGGTGATGGTTCCGGCTCCGATGTTGGTGTCGATACCGATAGACGTGCCTCCTATATAACTCAAATGACTTACTTTTGACCCTTTGCCAACCTTTGATTTTTTTATCTCTACAAAGTTGCCTATTTTTGATTCTTTATCCAACTCTGTTCCTGGCCTTAATCTTGAGTAAGGCCCAATACTACAATTAGCTCCTATTGTGGTGTTGTCGATAACACAATGTGACAAGACCTGTGTGTCTTTGCCTATAGAGCTGTTAGCAATTAAAACAAAAGGTCCTACGCTGACGCCGTCAGACAACTCTACGTCTCCCTCGAACACTGTGTTTGCGTCAATATAAACATCTTTCCCGCAATTGAGCGTGCCTCTAATGTCTATTCTTGTTGGGTCACAAATTGTAACCCCTTGTTCCATAAGGGCGTCAGTTAACTCTGCTCTTTTTAATCTTTCGGCCTCAGCTAAATCTTTTTTGCTGTTCACTCCAAATACCTCTTTACTGTCCACAACCACAGCGCCTACTTTAAGTCCGTCGTTGTGCGCTGCTTCTATAGTGTCAGTTAGATAATACTCTCCTTTCTTGTTTCCCGCATCTAAGCTTGAGAGAAGTTCCTCAACGTGTTTCCCTGAAAACGCAATTATTCCTGAGTTGACTTCATTAATTTCTTTTTCTTCCTTGTTGCACTCGGCTTCCTCAATAATCGCCATTACTTGATTTTGCTGGTCTCTTTTTATTCGTCCATACCCAAAGGGGTTGTCAACCTTCGTCGTTAAAACCAAGACATCGGCCTCTTTGATGCCTTCTGTCAAACCTGTTAGTGTTTGCGCTTTTATCAAAGGCACATCTCCAAGCAAAACCAAAACATGGTTGTTTTTGTTAAGAGTTGGAAGCGCTGCCTTGACAGCATCTCCGGTACCCAAGGGCTGCTCTTGTGCTACAAGTGTGGCGCTATTGAAATTTGTTGCTGCTTTTTTAATTAAACCAACATCAGGCGGAGAGTGAACAACAATTATTTGGTCTGGTTTGATTTTTTCTGTTTGCGAAAGAATATGGCTTAGCATAGGTTTTCCCGCTAAGGTTTGTAGGGCCTTAGGTGTGCTCGAGGACATTCTTGTTCCTTGCCCTGCTGCTAAAACAATAACTGAAAAACTCATACGTCTGTCTTTATAACAAAAAAAGGGGCTTAGTTTACATAGAAACTATGTTTGTTTACTAGTTTTAAAGGGGGCTAAAAAGGCCTTATTTTTTTCCCCTGAGTCTTTTAACGGCGCTATACCTGGCTGCTGCTTCTACAAGTTGGGCTTGTGCTTGCTCTAAGTCTTCTTTTTTCTCCGCGCCCTTAAGGGCTTCTTCTGCTCTGTTTTTAGCTTGAAGCGCGGCTTCCTCATCTAACTCTTCTGCGTGAAGCGCAGAGTCTGCTAACACTGTGACGATGTGTGGCTGAACCTCCAGGATTCCACCGGTAACATAAACATATTCTTTCTTATCGTCTATTTTATGTATCTCTATTTCTCCTGGCCTTAAAGTGGTTAATAAAGGGGTGTGTTTGGGTGCTATCCCAAGGTCTCCCTCTTTGCCAGGAGCAACCAACATAGTCGCTTCTCCTGAAAATATTTCTTTTTCAGCGCTAACTATTTCTATTTGTATAGAAGCCACAATTACCTACATTTTTTTAGCGTTTTCAACTGCTTCGTCGATGCTGCCCACCATATAGAAAGCCTGCTCTGGTAGGTCGTCGTATTCGCCAGCCACAATTCCCTGGAAGGCTTTAATCGAGTCTTGGAGGGAAACATATTGTCCTGGAGAACCTGTAAAAACCTCGGCGACAAAAAACGGTTGAGACAAGTATCTTTGAATTTTTCTTGCTCTTTGAACGGTGAGCTTGTCCTCTTCGGAAAGCTCGTCCATTCCTAATATCGCGATAATGTCTTGCAGTTCTTTATACCTTTGAAGGACCTGCTGAACCGATCTGGCTGTATCGTAGTGTTCTTGTCCTACAACTGTTGGATCGAGCTGCCTGCTGTTCGAGTCAAGCGGGTCAACAGCAGGATAAATGCCCAGCTCAGCTATTGCTCTCGACAACACCACGGTTGCGTCCAAGTGAGCAAAAGTTGTGGCGGGCGAGGGGTCTGTTAAATCGTCTGCTGGGACGTAGACCGCCTGTATTGAGGTGATTGAACCTGTTTTTGTTGAGGTGATTCTCTCTTGGAGAATCCCCATTTCTTCGGCCAGTGTGGGTTGATATCCCACGGCTGAAGGCATTCTACCTAGTAAAGCCGACACTTCTGTTCCAGCCAGTGTGTATCTGTAAATGTTATCAATAAACATCAACACATCTCTGCCTTCGTCTCTAAAGTTTTCAGCGATTGTTAGCCCTGTTAAGCCCACTCTTAAGCGGTTACCTGGTGGCTCGTTCATCTGGCCATACACTAAAGCCACCTTGTCTAGAACGTCTGATTCTTTCATTTCATGATAAAAGTCGTTCCCCTCTCTTGTTCGCTCACCAACGCCTGCGAAGACAGAAAACCCGTCGTGTTCCACCGCGATGTTTCTGATTAGCTCCATCACTGTCACTGTTTTTCCTACGCCGGCCCCACCAAACAAGCCCACCTTGCCGCCTTTTGCAAAAGGGCACAAGAGGTCTATCACTTTGATGCCTGTTTCAAGGATGTCAGAACCGCCGGCCTGGTCTTCAAAGGAGGGGGCTTTGGCGTGAATTGGTTTTAGTTGGTCGGCTCCGACCGGTCCTTTCTCGTCTATAGGGTTGCCCAGCACGTCTAGAACTCTTCCTAGGGTTTTTTGGCCCACGGGCACGCTAATAGGAGCGCCTGTATTTTCAACCTCGATTCCTCTTTTTAAGCCCTCGCTGGAGCCCATAGCTATGGTTCTAACTATTCCGTCTCCTAGTTGCTGTTGAACCTCAAAAACCAGGTCTCCTTCTTTTAAGGTCAGCGCATCATATACGCTTGGTATTGACTCCCTTGGAAACTCCACGTCAACTACCGCCCCTATAACTTGTACAATATTTCCTGTGCTCATTTCTTTTCCTTTTTTAACTTAAACAGCTGCTGCGCCGCCTACAATTTCTGAAATCTCTTGGGTGATAGCGGCCTGTCTTGCTTTGTTGTAATCAATCTCCAGCTGGTCTATCAGTTTACCCGCGTTGTCTGTTGCGCTTTTCATTGCAACCATTTTTGCTGCCATTTCACACGCAACGTTCTCCACCACTGCTCTATAGACTTGTGACTCTATGTATCTCATTAACACATAGTCCAACAACTCTCTTGAACCAGGCTCATAGATATAATCCCAATGCTCCTGTAAATCCTCCTTATCGGGGGGATCTATTGGCAGCAGTGTTTTGATCTCTGGTTTCTGTGACATAGTGTTAACAAAATTATTGTGGACGATGAACAGCTGGTCTATTTTTCCCTCTGTGTATTTATCCAACATTATTTTTATGGCGCCCACCAGGTCCTCGACCAACGGTTGTTCGCCTAAGTGGGTTGATGCGGCCACCACATTGACGTCAACCGACCTAAAAAACTGAACGCCTTTTGCTCCAACCAAACACAGGCTGGTGTTGATGTTCTTGCTCTGCTGTTCTTTTAGGTGGGCAATAAAAGGCCTAAACATGTTTACATTGAGGCCGCCGCACAAGCCCCTGTCAGAACTGACCACGATATAGCCCGCGTTTTTAACTTCCCTCTCAACCAAAAAAGGGTGCTTATAGTCAGGGTTTGCTTTGTATATATGTCCAATAACGTTTCTTATTTTGTCGGCGTAAGGCAGTGCTTTTCTCATGGTGTCTTGTGTTCTTCTCATTTTGCTTGCGGCCACCATTTCCATCGCTTTAGTGATCTTTTGGGTGTTTTTTACGCTGCCAATTTTTGTTCTAATTTCTTTTTCGTTAGGCATTTTTTAATAAGCCCCTGTTGATTTAAAGTCCTCAACAGCCTTCTTTAGGCCTGCCTTTATTTCGTCGTTGTAATCGCCGGTGGTGTTTATTGTGTTCATGAGTTCTGAATTGTTATCAGAGAAGCTCGCATGAAGGGCGGCCTCAAACGCGACAACCTTATCTACAGGAACATCGTCTAGATAGCCTTCGTTGGCTGCATAAAGCGAGACGGCCATTTCTGCAACTGTTAGTGGTGCGTACTGTTTTTGCTTCATCAGCTCTGTAACTCTTTGTCCTCTTTCAAGTTGTTTTCTGGTGGTTTCATCTAAGTCTGAAGCGAACTGAGCAAACGCAGCGAGCTCTCTGTATTGAGCTAGAGCTAAGCGTACTCCACCGCCTAGCTTTTTAACTACTGTTGTTTGGGCCGCTCCCCCCACTCGTGAGACAGAGAGTCCAGCGTTAATAGCCGGCCTGATCCCTGCGTTGAAAAGATCGCTCTCTAAATATATTTGTCCGTCTGTTATTGAGATCACGTTTGTGGGAACAAAAGCAGAGACGTCTCCTGCTTGGGTTTCAATAATGGGCAGCGCGGTAAGCGAACCTGTTTTACCTTTAACCCTGCCGCCTGTTTCTTTTTCTACATACTCCGCATTTACCCTTGCAGCTCTTTCAAGCAACCTAGAGTGTAAATAAAAAACATCTCCTGGGTACGCCTCTCTTCCTGGGGGCCTTCTTAACAAAAGGGAAACCTGCCTATATGCCCAAGCTTGTTTGGTTAGGTCATCATAAATAATTAGGGCGTCTTCTCCGATGTCTCTGAAATATTCACCCATTGCACAACCAGAATATGGCGCTATATATTGCATGGCTGCGGAGTCAGAGGCTGCGGCTGACACTACAATGGTGTGTTCCATGGCTCCCTCTTCTTCAAGCTTTCTCACCACGTTGGAGATCGATGAATTTTTTTGCCCTACCGCAACATAAATACATTTAATTCCTGTTCCTTTTTGGTTGATGATTGTGTCAATTGCAACGGCGGTTTTGCCTGTTTGTCTGTCGCCGATAATCAGCTCTCTCTGGCCTCTTCCTATTGGAACCATAGAGTCAATGGACTTAAGTCCTGTTTGAACGGGTTGATCGACAGACTGTCTGGCGATAACGCCCGGTGCAACTTTTTCAATTGGAGCTGTTGCTGATGCTTCAATTGGGCCCTTCCCGTCTAGGGGTTGCCCGAGAGAATCCACAACCCTTCCAAGAAGCCCTTCGCCAACGGGGACCTCTAGAATCCTGTTGGTGGTTTTAACTTCTGCGCCTTCCGAAATGTGTGTGTAATCACCCAAAACCACCGCGCCAACTGAGTCTTGCTCTAGGTTCAAAGCTAAGCCAAATGTGTCGCCTGGAAACTCTATCATTTCTCCATATTGAACCTCGTTTAAACCGTGTATTCTTGTAATACCATCGGTAACCGAAACTACGGTTCCAACATCAGATGCCTGGGCCTCATGTTCAAAATTCTCTATCTTTGCTTTTATTAGTTCGCTAATTTCAGATGCTTTTATTGCCATCTCTATTCCTTTTTTTAATTTACTAGGGCGCGACCAAGACTAGAAAGTTGGGCCTTAAGGGAACCGTCGATCATATGATCGCCAATTTTTATCTTGGCTCCACCAATAAGCTTTTTGTCTATCTCAACCACCACCTCTATTGATTTGTTAAGTTTTTCTTTTAATGCGTTTTCAATTTTAGTAAGCGCCTCTTTATCAATCTCTGTGGCGCTTCTTATTGTGACCTCTGCTACTTGTTCTTCGCTTCTTTTTCTCTCTTCAAACTGGGCGCTTATTTCTGAAAGCGTGGTCAATCTTGAGTTGCCAGCAAGCACCAACAAGAAGTTCAAAAACTCGTTGCTATAGTCGGTCTCATTGATTTCATTCGCTAGCTCATAAATCGCTTGTGCGATGTTTTTTGAGTCTAGACCCGGAGATGAAATCAAACCGACCACTTGTTTGTCTTTGCTGACCGTGGAGCATGCTTGCAAAAACTGAGACCATTCGTTTAGTTGGCCTCTTGCTTGAGCAATTTCAAAAACTGCTTTTGCGTAAGGTCTGGCTATTGTTTTTGCTTCTTCCATTGTTACAGTTTTTTGGCTAAATTCTCGAGAATATCTTTGTGATCAGCTTCACTAATTTCTCTTGATAATATTTTTTCAGCCCCAGCAACAGCTAAGTCAGCAACGTCTTTCTTTAGATCTTCTTTAAGCTTGTTGAGCTCTTGTTCTGCCTCTTCTTGTGCTGAGGTTATAATTTTATCCTTCTCCTCGCTGCCTTCTGTTTTTGCCGACTCTACTATGGAGGAAGCCCTTGTGTTGGCCTGATCCAAGATGCCTGCGGCTTGTTTCTTCGCGTCGGTGATTAATGTTTCAACCCTGTTTTCTGCCTCGCTTAACTTTTTCTGGCCTTTTTCTGCGGCTGCAAGACCGTCAGAAATATTTTTGTTTCTCTCTTCTATGGCTTCCATAATCATCGGCCATATAAACTTCATGCTAAACAAAACCACAACAGCAAAAACTGTCATCTGTATAAGCAAAGTAGCGTTTAAGCTCATTGTTTTACTCCGTCTTTGGTTTGAACTGTTATGACAGGTAAGGGTTTGCAAACAATAAGAAAAGCCCTATTCCTACACCGATCATTGTCACCGCGTCTAACAGGCCAGCGACAATAAACATTTTTACTTGTAGCATGGGCACCATTTCGGGCTGTCTAGCTGAGCCCTCTAGGAATCTACCTCCCAGAAGCCCAAAACCAATAGCTGTTCCCAGCGCTCCCATACCAATAAGTATGCTTACAGCCAGTAAAGTCATTCCTTGTACAAAATCCATATTTTATCTCCTTAGGTTAGTGTTTAAAAATTAGTGTTCTTCGTGTGCCATACTTAGATAAACAATCGTCAACATCATAAATATAAAAGCCTGCAGCAATATTATTATTAAGTGAAACAACGCCCAGATTAGCCCCAAAAGAAACTGCATGAGCGCGTAGGGAATCACGCCTATATCAAAAAGATAGGTCACTCCCTGTCCAGCAGTAAATATAGCAATAATCATAAAAATCAGCTCTCCCGCATAAAGGTTTCCAAAAAGGCGGAGTCCTAATGAGATCGGCTTCGCTATCTCTTCAATCACCTTTAGCAGGAGGTTAAAAGGAAGCATTGCCTTGCCAAACGGTTGAAAAGCAAGCTCTTTTGCAAACCCCCCAAGACCTTTAATTTTTATGCTGTAATAGATGATTAAAAGAAAAACGGTGACCGATAAACCAAACGTTATGTTTAAATCGGCGCTAGGGACAACCCGCATATATTTAATGTTCATCATCTCTCCTGCTTTTGGCAACATGTCCACAGGAAGCAGGTCCATAAAATTCATAAGAAAAACCCAAATAAAGATTGTGAGCGCGAGCGGGGCGATTGTTTTGCTCGAGCCGTGGTAGGTGTCTTTAACCTGCTCGTCGACAAACTCTATTATCATTTCAACAAAGCTCTGCCCTTTTCCTGGTATATCGGCGCTTGCTTTGCGAGCAAACGAATAGAACGTTATGAGAAACACCAGAGCCATAAAAATAGAATAAAAAACACTGTCTATGTGGACCGGGCCGAGCGGGGTATCGGCCACACAATGCGAAAGATGGTGTGTGATGTATTCGTTGGCAGAATATTCGGTTTCATAGGGTTTTCCAAAACAGCTCTGGCCTTCGGTTTCTGCAGAAAATGCTTGAGGCGGGACAAAAAGAAGCGTTAACAATAAAAAACCAGTATTAAAAAATTTGAACATTTTGTATTTTTAAGCTGCTAATAAGGATAACCAATATATAAAAACGGCAACAATATAACCTATTATTAACGGGAAAAACATTGCTTTTATTAAGATAATAGCGACCCCAAAAAAAACCCCGGTTAACACAAACCTAAAGGCCTCCATAAGATACAGAGAGTTTAAGATTTTTTTGGGTTGCTGGTGTTTTTTTTGCAGGACAATGTTCATAAAATTTAGTGATGTTATAACGGCTATAAAGGTGCCCAACAATGAAGATTTTGCGCTAGGAAAGCCTGAAAAAGCCAGAAAAAGAAGCGCTGTGAGAACCCCGAGTGCGATTTGCGAAAGCAAAATACCTAAGGATATTTTACGAGGACTGGCTATACCCATTGTTGGTTTTATTTAATTTTATTAAGGATGCCCTCAAGCTCGTCAGAGCTAGAATAGTTTATGGAGAGTGTGCCCGATCCCGATTGATTATGTTTTATAACAACCCTTGCCCCTAACTGCGCGCTCAGCGTTTGTTCAAGGTTGAGTATGTCTTGGTCTTTTTGTTGTGTTTGTTTTTTGTTTTTTGTTTTGCCTTCAACAATACCTTTTACTAGTTTTTCGGTTTCTCTTACTGACAGCTTTTTCTCTGCAACCAGATTTGCGACCTCCAGTTGCATGGAAGAATCTTGGATAGACAACAGCGCTCTAGCGTGTCCCATATTTATCTTGCTGTTGTTTAAGAGGTCTTGGACACTGCTTGGCAGTTCCAGCAGTCTTAAGATATTAGAAATACTGGCTCTTGCCCTTCCAACCGCGTTGGCCACATCTTGGTGGGTCATTTCATACTCCATGATTAGCCGCTGGAATGCGTTGGCTTCCTCTAATGGGTTTAGGTTTTCTCTTTGTATGTTCTCAATAAGGGCAACCGCAACGGCGTCTGAATCGCTAATGGTTTTAATCACAGCGGGTATGGTTTCTAGGTTGGCTATCTGGGCAGCCCTCCACCTTCTTTCACCAGCAATGATTTCATAGCGAACCCCTGTTTGAGAGTCTTGAACAGCTCTTTTTCTAACAACAATGGGTTGAAGCACGCCTTGTGCCTCAATGGAGCTTGAAAGCTCGTTGAGTTGTTGTTCGTTTATTTTTTTTCTCGGTTGAAAGGGGCCGGGGCCTATCTCTTCGAGCGCTAATTCGTTTAGAGATTTGGAGCTGGGCTGGTCCTGCTCTTGCACAGCCCCGCCTAAAAGGGCGTCAAGCCCCCTGCCTAAGCTTTTTCTTTTTTCTGCCATCTAACTTCAGTTTATCTATATCTTATTATGATTCCATGGTTTTTTTTACAACCTCTTTAGCGAGAGATAAGTACGCTTTTGACCCCAGACACTCTGGGTCATAAGAAACGGCTGACATACCGTGGCTTGGGGCTTCTGCCAAACGAACATTTCTCGGAATGAAGGTCCAAAACAATTTGTCCCCAAAGTATTTCTTAAGTTGTGCTGAGACCTCTACTGAGAGACTGTTTCTAGAGTCAAACATTGTTCTAAGCACCCCTTTGATCTCTAGGTTTGGGTTGATTGTTTCTTTTATTTTATAAATTGACTCTAGGAGGCCCGACATCCCTTCAAGCGCGTAATATTCGCATTGCACTGGAATGATTAAGTGGTTTGCTGCTACAAGCGCGTTTAGAGTCAAAATATTCATCGAGGGTGGCGAGTCAATTAAAATATAATCAAACGGGGTGGTTATTGTTTTAATTTTTTCTTTGAGCACTGACTCCCTGTTCTGCATGCTGAGCATTTCTATTTCTGCTGCCATTAAATCGTTGTTTGAAGGCACAACACTAAAACCATCGTGCTCCGATGCCACAAAACACTCCTCCATACTTTTCGTTCCAACCAAGACATCGTAGATGGTTGACTGCTGTGGACTCCTGTTACCCACAGAGGCGCTTGTGGCGTTTCCCTGTGAGTCGAGATCAATCAAAAGCGTTTTCCGCTGAATTTGTTGTAATGCTGCGGCCAAATTAATTGAGGTTGTGGTTTTTCCAACCCCTCCTTTTTGGTTTGCGATTACTATAATTTCTGGCATGTTATTTACGTTTTAGTATACAAACAGCGTGTCTGTCCGCATCAAGATAGGGTACATTAATTTTTTTTATTTGTAGAACCCTGAAGTTAGTTGAGGCTTCTTCTAGACGAAATCTTTCCGCCTTCCCTTTCATCGCAACAGCTAACCCTCCTTTGGGCAGAAGATGTCCCGCAACTCTTAAAAAATAATCAAGGCTTCCCAGGGCTCTAGAAACGATCGTGTTTGCTGCGTTGTTAAGGGTGGTTTCTTCAGCTCTCTTGTTAACCACGACTACATTTTTTAAACCAAGCTCCCTAACCGTTTCAAGCAAAAAAGTAGCCTTCTTTTTTTTTGCTTCGATAAGCACAAACTGCTTTTTTGGTGCTGCTATCGCCAACGGTATGCCGGGTGTGCCGCCTCCGCTGCCGATGTCTGCGACCGTTTTTCCTGTCAATAACGGGTGAATGCTCAAAGAATCTAAAAGGTGTTTGGTGATCGCCTCTTTGGGGTTGGTAATACCCGTCAAATTGAACTCTTGGTTTGCCTCTAAAAGAAGCCTTAGATAGTTGAGGTTTTTTTCTGTTTGGGCTGCAGAGAGGTTGACCCCCATCAGTTTTGTTCCGTTTTTAAAAGACTCTAATTCTTTTTTTAGGTTGGCGGCTATCAAGAAATCTTTATTATTGTTCTTCCGGTGATGGTGGCATCAAGAAGGTTTTGGAATTCAGGTATTGAGCTCTCTAATGAGACTTCTTTTGTAATAATTTTTTCAATGTTGGTTGGAAGCATTTTCTCAGCAATCTGTTCCCAAATCATTTGCTTGAAACTGTTGGGTAAGGTTGTGGAGTTTACCCCAAGGAGGTTTACTCCTCTTAAGATAAACGGCATAACGTTTGTTGAAAGTTTAAAATCTGCAGCCAACCCAATGCTTGCGACGTTTCCTTCGGGTTGTGTGGTTCTAAGAAGCCACGACAGCGTTTCGCCCCCCAGATTATCGATTGCTCCACCAAAAACTGCTTTCTCTAGTGGGCGCGTTCCCATTTCGTTTTCACTGGTAACAACCACCGAAGAAGCGCCCAGTTCTTTTAAATAATCTGCGCTTTGTTTTTTGCTGGTTATGGCGACCACATCATAATTCATGGAAGACAACATATTAATCGCAATGCTGCCAACGCCTCCCGAGGCCCCTGTCACGGCAATAGGTCCTAAGCTGGGCGACTGGTTGTTCAGCATCATTTTATAAATTGCCAATCCCGCGGCAAAACCGGCGGTTCCGATAGCCATAGCGGTTCTTTGATCCATGTTCTCTGGCAAGGATATGGCTGCCTCTTTAGTAAGCCTGGAGTACTCCGCATAACCCCCGTCGTGTGTTTCACTAAGCCCTGAGCATGCAGCAATAACTGCGTCTCCCTCTTTGAACCTCGGGTCTGAAGAGCTAACAACCGTGCCAGCAACGTCCACGCCACCGACCAAGGGGAAGCTTCGCAGTATTTTTCCAGTGCCGGTGACAGCTAAGGCGTCCTTATAGTTAATTCCAGAGTAGCTGTTCTTAAGGATTACCTCTCCTTCGGTGAGGTTTTCTAAAGATATCTGCTCTAACTTTGCCTGAATATTTTCGTCTTCTTGGTGTATTCGCAGAGCCAAAAACTCGTTTGGGATATTAGTCATTAGTGGTTCCTTTGTTGTTTTGCTACATACTATCAGAAGACGAATTGGGCTGCCCCCTTCTGGCTCTATATTTTTTTTGTTCTAGTTCTGGGTCAGGCAAAGGCACGGAGCTCAAAAGGTTTTTGGTGTAGTCTCTTTGTGGGTTGTTAAAAACCTCGGCGGTTTTACCCTTTTCAATGATTTCTCCTGTCTTCATGACAATTACCCGGTCACAAATCTTTCTAACAACCGCTAGATCGTGTGCTATGAAAACCATGGTTAGCTTTTTTTCTTTTTTTAATCGTAAAAGCAGTTCGATGATTTCTCCCCTAATTGAAGCATCAAGAGCGCTCACAGCTTCGTCGCAAATCAGAAGCTGTGGTTTTGGCATTAGCGCTCTAGCAATCGCCACCCTTTGGCTTTGTCCCCCAGAAAGCTCGTGCGGGTACCTGCCCAAATACTCGACACCAAGGCCCACCTCGGTAATTCCGTTTTCAATATCTTTGTTTCTAGCGTTTATGCTCATGCCCGGAAAAAAAGAGGCCAGCGGTTCTGCTAAAATTTCATAAACAGTCATTCTTGGGTTTAGAGAAGAAAAAGGATCCTGAAACACCACTTGTGTTTTTTTGTGTGCCTCCTTCATCTCCTTCTTTGTTATGTCTTGCAGTTTTTTGCCAAACATTGTTACTGAGCCCGCGGTGGGTTTTTGTAGTGCTAAAAATGTCTTTGCTAAGGTGGATTTTCCGCTGCCGGATTCTCCAACAACGCCCAACACCTCACCATCAAAAACCTTGATTGTAATGTTGTTGACCGCAATTAATTTCTCTTTCTTGCTAAAAACTGTTTGTCTTGGCCAACACGTTTTGTCCGGTTCTGGCGACAACGCCCAGATCGTGGGTAATCAAAATAACCGCCATTGAGAACTTTTCTTTAACTTCAAGTATGAGATCTAAAATCTTCTCTTGAACGGTAACGTCTAGTGCGGTGGTTGGCTCGTCTGCTATTAACAGGTCAGGGTTGGTTAAAAGGGCAGAGGCAATCATAACCCTTTGCCTCATCCCTCCCGATAATTCAAAAGAATACCCTTCGTAACGTTGCGCTGGTTTGGGTATGCCCACAGAATCTAGCATTTCAATGCACTTTTCTTTTCGTTCTTGTTTTGAATAGTTGGTCTTGTGTTGTTTTAAAACACCCGACATTTGTTTGCCTATACTTATGTATGGGTTCAGCGAACTCATGGGGTCTTGAAAAATCATTGCAATCCTGTTTCCTCTGATTTTATTAAGCTCTCCACTCTCTAGCCCAATCAGCTCTTGGTCCTTAAACACCACACTTCCGCTGCTTTTGCCGTTGCTCTCTAGGAGACCCATAATGGACAAGACCGTTTGGCTTTTTCCTGAGCCTGATTCGCCAACGATACCCAGCACTTCGTTTTTTTTCAGGCTGAAGCTTAGGTTGTTGACGGCGGTTATTGTTTGGCCTCTGCTTCTGAAAGAAACGTTGAGGTTTTGTACTGACAAAAGATTATTCATTGGGTCTTGTCCTGTCTTTCGGGTCGAGGGCGTCTCTTAGGCCGTCGCCAATAAAATTAAAACAAAACAGCGTTGTGGCTAAAAATATGCCCGGGAAGAGAAGCATCCACGGGGAAGACTCCATTTGTCTTGCGCCTTGGTTTACAAGCGCTCCCCAGGAGGTCATTGGCTCTTGAACCCCAAGCCCTAAAAAACTTAAAAACGACTCGACCAAAATAACCTGCGGCACGGTGAGCGCCACATAAACTACAACTATTCCAAGCAAGTTTGGAACTATGTGCTTGTATACGATTCTTATTGTGGAGGCGCCCCCGGTCTTAGCGGCATCAACAAACTCCTTGCCTTTAAGATTCAGTGTTTGTCCTCTTACGATTCTAGCGATATCCAACCAGTTAACAGCTCCTATAGCTATAAAGATAAGAAAGATGCTTCGACCAAAAAAAACCATCAACAAAATCACAAAAAACAAAAACGGCATTGCATAAAGGACGTCTACGACCCTCATCATTAAGGCGTCTGTTCTGCCTCCCAAAAAACCCGAAACAGCGCCATAGGTGACGCCGATGAAGACGCTAACTAGCGTGGCTACAAGGCCGACCATTAAGGATATTCTTCCCCCGTGCATTACGCGCACAAAAAGATCTCTCCCCAGGTCGTCGGTTCCAAAAATATGTCCATTCATAAGATTAGGTGCGGTGGAGATTTGATACCAGTCTGTTTGGTCAATAGCATAAGGGCTTAGCATTGGGCCAAAAAGGACCAACAGTATCATGGCCATCATGGTTGAAGCGGAAACAAGGGCCGCTCTGTTTTTTTTGAGTGCAGACCAGGCGTCTGAAACCAATGAATTGTTTTGTTTGTGCTTCATCTGTTTGTTTTTATTTTGGGGTCGATAAACCCATAAATCGTGTCTACAACAAGATTAAAAGCAATGATTAGACACCCATAAAAAACCACCACGCCCATTACTAGTGTGTAGTCTCTGTTTAGGGCGCCTTGAACAAAATACCTTCCCAGGCCCGGGAGACCAAAAATCTGCTCGACAACCACGGATCCGGTAATAATTGCTGCCGTGGCTGGCCCCAAATAAGAAACCACCGGCAGCAGCGTTGGCTTTAAGACATGTCCCAATATTATGTTTCTGGTTGGTATCCCCTGAGCTTTTGCTGTTCTAACAAAATTACTCGACAGCACCTCGATCATCGAACCTCTTGTTAGTCTAGCTATATAAGCAACCTGCGGGAGAGCCAAGGCGGTCACCGGAAGAACCATGTTTGAAAACGAGCCGTTGTTGTACCCACCGGCCGGAAAAACATTGAGCACAATGGAAAACAAAAGGACCAACAATGGGGCCATTACGAAATTGGGTATTGAAATACCAATCATTCCAAAAAACATGACGCTATAGTCTAGTTTTGTGTTTTGGTTTAAGGCGGCGGTGGTCCCAATAATGGTGCCAAACAATAGCGCCAGAAGAATCGCGGAGGCCCCCAGCCTTAAAGAAACCGGAAAGCCGGTCGCTATAAGCTCGGTCACGCTGTAGTCTCTGTACTGAAAAGAGGGCCCAAAGTCGCCTTGTAATATTGAGCCAATGTATTTATAAAGCTGTTTATAAACGGGGTCGTCTAAGTTATAGGCCTCTCTTAGGTTTGCTTCAACCTCTTCAGGCAAAGACCTCTCTAAATCAAAGGGTCCACCGGGTGCTGCTTTGACTAGAAAAAACGCAAGACATATTAGAGCTAGGAGTGTTGGTATGGCCCCAAAAAAACGCCCTAAAACAAATTTTATATTATTCACTGTTTGCTGTTTCTGTTTTCAGTATCTTCACATACTTTGAATAGTGATGATCCATGACGTTGCCCTCAAGGCCAAAAACCCAGGGTTTCATCAAGTGTGTGCTTACATAAAAATACAAAGGGATGATGGGCATTTCCTCTAACATGAGTTGTTCCGCTTTCCTCAAATCGTTTAATCTTTCTTCTCCGGCCTTCTTTGACGAAGCCAGTTTTAGATAGTCGTCATATTGTTTGTTGTTGAAGCCTGAGTGGTTCATCTCGTTTTCAGAGTGAAGGAGCTCTGAGAAGGTGTACGGGTCGTCATAATCCCCTATCCAGCCACCTCTAAAGATTTCTGTGTCTTCTTTTAGTCTTCTTGTTTCTAGAAAAACCTTCCACTCTTGGTTTCTAAGAGTTGTTTTAACCCCCAAGACCTTCTTCCACATGGCAGCTATTGCAAGAGCAACTCTTTTGTGATTTTCCGAGGTGTTGTAAACGACCTCGATCTCTAGAGGGTTGTCGTCAGAATAGCCCGCCTCTTTGTAGAGCCTCAAGGCTTCGTTGTCTCTCTTTTGTTGTGTCCATTTGGCCCAACTGAGTTTTTCGCCTCGATACGTTTTTACTGGCGGAACAAACCCAAATGCGGGTATTTGTCCTGCGCCTAGAATGATGTCTGTTATCACTGACCGGTCAATTGCCATAGAAAGGGCTTGCCTGAGTTGCTGATTATCCTTAAAAGGAGCTTTTGTTGTGTTAAAACCGTAATAATAGCTGCCAAAATAAGGTGAAAAGAAAATGTCTTGCTCCAAACAAGCCCTAATCCATGGAAGCTGCTCTGCGGGAACGGTGTCCGTGAAATCAAGTTCGTCTGCCCTATAGCGTCTTAACGAGGAGTCGGGGTTATCTAAAGGGTAATAAAAAACGCTTTCAAGCGTGGTGTTTTTGTCGTCCCAATATGTTGGGCTTCTGTCTAGTTGTATATAGTCTTGTACACGCCAGCCCGCTAAAACAAAAGCCCCGTTGCTTACTAAGTTTCCTGGCTTCGTAAATTGCGCACCATGCTTTTCTATGCTTTTGGGGTGTACCGGGTAGGTTGTTGAGTGGGTTAAAAGGGATAAAAAATAAGGTGTGGGCTCCTCCAGCTCTATAATCAGCGTTTTGTCGTCTAGGCTGTAAACCCCAAGATCGCTAGGGGGCGCTTTACCTAAAACCACGTCTCTTGCGTTTTTGATTGGGTAGAGCATGCTTGAATAGTTTGACAATGTTTGTGGGTCAACGCTTCGGCGCAAAGAAAAAACAAAATCTTCGGCAACAACCTCGTCCCCGTTGCTCCATCTTGCGTTCTTTCTAATTGTAAACGTGTAGGTCTTCAGGTTTTCACTAATTGTCCATGATTCGGCAGCCCCGGGTATATACTCTCCACCGGGCGTCTCGCTAACCAGACCCTCGTATAAATCTCTCAGGACGTTTGAGGCCGGGACGCCCTCTGCTCGATGTGGGTCCAGGGTTCCGGGTTCAGCTCCGTTGTTTTTTTTAAAGACCTGAACATCCGAGAGTTCATTGCCGCTGTCGCCGCCAACAATTATTTGGCTGTTGTTTGTTAAGCACTCTTGTTCTTTTTCGCCGCCACAACTTAGAAGGAACAAAGAACATGCTGCAGTTGTGATTGCCTTTTTCATAAGCCTTCTGCTTTTTTTATTTTTTGTTTTTTTAAATACACCAAAAGAACCGAGAGAGAGGCCGGTGTAATCCCCTCGATTAGGGCTGCGTGGCCTATTGTTTTCGGGGAAAACTCCATGAGCTTTTGTTTTGTTTCGTTCGACAGACCGGCCATTTTTGAGTAGTCCATGTTTTTTGGTAGTTCTGTGCTGGAGTGTTCTTTTTGTTTTTCTACTTCTCTTTTTTGTTTGTTCACATAGCCTTCGTACTTCGCTTCTGTTTCAATCAAAACATCCAAGGATTCTCTTAATAGCTCTGATTCGCTGTTATAGCCGCGCCTTTCTCCTATGACTTCAGCAAGAGCTTTATAGCTAATGCCCGGCCTTCTGAGCAAGTCATAAGCCGCTTTTTTATTGTTGTCTTTTTTGGCAGATTGCCCAAGCTTTTGTACATCGAATGGCGTAACAAGCGTGTGCTCAAGCCTTCTTTTTTCCTTGTTAAACAGCTTTAGTTTGTTGTTCATTGTTTTCCAGCGTTTCTCCGATACAATCCCGAGTTTTTTGCCTATAGGTGTTAATCTTTGGTCGGCGTTGTCTTCTCGAAGGAGGAGACGATGCTCAGCCCGGCTTGTAAACATTCTATAGGGTTCGCTTGTTCCGCGCGTAATTAGGTCGCTAGACAATACACCGAGGT
>LUMD01000498.1_pt1 | contig 19000 bp, 19 predicted proteins | sample 729651 | NCBI WGS metagenome assembly LUMD01 (sample SAMN03860272, study PRJNA289734) | marine metagenome | biome: seawater column; feature: ocean; material: water; isolation source: Red Sea water column Station 34 - depth 258m | place: Saudi Arabia: Red Sea | collected 2011-10-15 | depth 258 m | reverse complement strand
TAGTTTCGCCTTATACATCTTGTGCAATTATTTCACGACTTTTGTGCGATATACAATCACTACGTGATTTACTAACTGTTGCTCTCCTAAATATGCATACCTCGAAACTGTTGATGAGCCCAAAGTACAACACATTATTCTGTTATTTCACGATAAAACTTTGCCTATAAAACCCCAATATAGCTAAAAAACGTTGAATCTTTAAAGGGTTACAAATTCTGTATTCAGCATAAGGCTAAAGTATCATCTATTTGCCCCTTCATGCATTACAGATTGGCACTACACTTTCATAGTGTATAACCGTAAAAATTCATGAAACTGTCATAGTTTGGTAATTATTTTGTTGGGTAAGCTTGGATTCCATTTAGGCAAACTATCTAGTGAATCGTACAGCTAATGCATCATTACCCAGATTAAGAGGTGAGTTGTGGTAAAGCTTTGGTCGGAATTGCTCCTACTATTTGTAGGGCTTCCCTTTGCAATTCTGTACTGGATAAAACATTTTGCAGACTATCTCATGCCTATCTTAGGTGTAATGGGCCTTTGCTGTTTAGCTATCTTATTGGCGGATAAGCAATTCAAGCGTATTAAGTTGTGGCACTGGGAAGATTATCGAGCACATTTTAAAAGTACGATTAAGTTATTTTTGCCCTGGGCCAGCTTACTCGCCCTTATTGTTTATTTGTTTAAGCCAGAGCTCTTCTTGCATTGGCCTATGAACCAGCCGTGGATGTGGATAGCGACGCTACTAATATATCCGATAGTTTCAGTAATCCCGCAAGAGATTATCTTTCGTACTTATTTCTTTCATCGTTACAAACGCATCTTGCCATCTAAATATGCGAGATGGGCATTAAGTACATTTTTATTTGGTTTAGCCCATTTGGTCTATGGTAACTGGGTAGCGGTTGTTGTTTCGTGGATTGGAGGTGCCATTTTTGGCTATCGATACATGCAAACAAACTCAACACCTGTGGTGGTGATTGAGCATGCTATTTGGGGCAGCTTTGTGTTTACTATTGGACTGGGATCTTATTTAGTTATCGTCACGTAAATATTCTTGCTCAGCACCTTCCGACAACTAGTGTTCGCATGACGGTGCGGGTGAAAGAGGTGGTAATAATATCGTTTAACGTTCGACATGCGCAGTACTTTCGATTGCATCCCTAGACATGCGATTTCGTCACACTGCTAACATCCATGAACGCCAAGGAGTAAGGTTATGTTCAGTGCTTTCCTAGTCATAAAACAGGTCATTTCAGCAAAATATATAGAGATTAGCTCTCAATATATTGGTACGGCTGCAAATCATCTCTTTGTCCAGAATTTGCTTCAACAAGACGGTGAAGCAGGCTCTATTAGCAGTCTATCAAGCGCACAGTCGTTGCTTTCGCAGCTTTGGGATAATTTTGTTTACCGTTTACCAGGCCTAGCGTTGGGCATTGTAATAATGGCAGCGTTTATTCTGCTTGCGCCACATATCGCAAAAGTGCTGGTTAAACCATTAACAAGAACAACGACTTCACCGTTACTGCGCTCAGTTATTCAAAGAAGTGTCAGTTTAGTCTTAATTTTACTCGGTATTTATCTATTTTTATTCTTAGCTGGGCTCACCGGATTTGCAATCGCGGTGGTGAGCGGTACAGGTGTGGTGGGACTTATTCTTGGTTTCGCTTTTCGAGACATTGCAGAGAACTTTATTTCAAGCCTACTGCTTACTATTCAACGCCCCTTTAGAATAGGGGACATCGTACAAATCAACGATTTCACCGGCATCATTCAGAAAGTAACGGCACGTGCGACCACACTGGTTGATTTTGATGGTAACCATATTCAAATACCTAACGCCACGATTTACAAAGGAGTAATCAAAAACCTTACGGCCAATCCGCTTATGCGTGGCCAGTTTGTTATTGGCGTTGGCTACGATGCCGACATACAACAGGCGCAACAAATTGCACAAGAAATTACTGCAGAGCAAGACAATGTTTTGAACGACCCAGAGCCACAAATCCTCATCGATGAACTAGGGCCATCTACCTACAATATTAAAGTTTATTTTTGGGTAGATGTTGAGAAAACGAGTGTACTAAAAATGGCGTCGGTGCTGATGCGAAAAATCACTCAGGCCTTCTTAGAGGCGAATATCAGTATGCCTGATGATGCGAGAGAGCGCATTTTTCCAGAGGGCATGCATATTTATCATACTTCCGAAAAAGGCGCTTCAAGCGCTAACCCTTCAGAAAACGTAGCAAATGAGTTAAGTGAAAGTACGACAGAACAAAAGAACGTAAAAAGTTTTGATAGTGAGAAAAATAGTGAAGGGGCCACAGAAAATCGAAACGAGAGGTCAAGCGCTAAAGGGGCTGGAACAACGCGTCCACAGGAATCGAAAGTCAATGATGATGTGTCTTCCGAAGCTCATGAGATTCGAGAGCAGGCCCGTAAGTCGAGAGACCCGGAAGCAGGAGAAAATATTCTTTAGCGTTTGTTATGTAAAGTCTTATTGGAATAGCTAATTTGCCCTCTTTTGGAATCTAGAAGGGAACCGTGCAAATTGAGCGTGCTATAGCAAAGCTAGCCAGAGGTTAAGATATGTTCAGCAAGAAACCATCCTGTGATTGCTGCCTGATATAGCGTTTGAATTCCTTGTGCAATGATGGCTGAGCAAGCCAGTCTTCCCACAATGGCTCAAGTTTGTAATGGTATTGATTTACCAAACTTCCTACAGGTTGTATCTCTTCAATAAAAAATAGATAGAATACATTACGCAGTATTTTTGCTTTGTCGCTGGCGCGGCCTTCTGGGCAGCTTACAGCATCAAGCTCGGTAGAAAGCATGTTCGTAAGCAGTGAGAGGTTTTGCGTTAAGGTTTGTTGTGTGTGCCAAAGCGTAGCGGGTAACCGGGCTGAACGTATAATTTGTAGCTGTTGTTCGAGCTCGCTGCTGTCAATAAGGTTTTCATTGCTATTTCCTTTCGTAACCACCGCTTTTGTATCGCTTGCTGTCGAATCGGAGGAATCCTCGTCTGCATACATATCACCCAAGAGCAACGCTTTGTTATTCAAACTGTTGATGTAATAGAGGGCGTTTACGCTAGAAAGCGCGTCTTTATTGTTTTCAACTGAAAACAGACGTTCAGGTGTATTAAGCGCCAAACGTAATTCTTGGCTTCCTTGGACTAGGTTTGCCCAAGTTTTACTGTAGTCTAGCGTTTTTTGTTCACGCCACGATGCGATGGTTGCTGCCAGTGCCGCGTTACTCTGGCTAGTTTCGCCTTCTTTAGTAAGCGCCGCCTCGCAGCTTTTAAGCACGGTAAGCAGTTTGCTCTCATAAACAAGCCGTTGGGATGGCAACTGACTTTTTCCTAGTGACGTATTGCGCTCGGCAACTACAGTGCCCAGCTCACAATCTTGCAGCGCATAAAACTCACGCAGGTTTATACTTACGCCTTCAATGGTGTGTTTAAGCGTTGCGGAGTCGGCAAGTTTGGGAAGTGGTGTAGTAATCTTATTGTTAAACGAGTTGGGTAGGGGCACATCGAGCACGCGAGAAAGTCGTGCGGCGTAATCATCAATGCTTTGCTTCACAGTACTACCGCCAAAACAACCCGTTAAAGAAAATAAGCCCATGCTGATAATGACAGTGCGGCAGGCGCTTCTTAAATGAGAAACGTTTGGTTGCAAGGCTTTTCGTTGAAATTTCCTCACGCGGAGGCACCGGTATGAAGGCTACGGCCACCATCGACGTAAATGATTTGCCCTGTGATATAGGGGGCTGATACCAAGAACGACAATGTCTTGGCAATGTCTGCAGGTGTACCCAATTCTCCTAACGGAATACTCGACAATAATGTTTCTTTTTCATCATCACCCATTTCTCTTTCTGGCCACAAAATAGCCCCTGGCGCGATACCATTTACGCGAACATGGGGTGCTAAGTCTATTGCTAGTGACTTGGTCAGTGAGGCAAGGCCTGATTTAGCAATCAAATAAACACTATGCTTGGGGAGAGGGCGGTCGACATGCATATCGACCATATTAATAATGCAGCCATTACTTACCGCTAACGCTGGTGCCAATGCTTGTGATAGAAACAGCGGTCCCTTCACGTTACTGCCTATCAGAGAGACCCAGTCTTCTTCTGAAATTTCGCCCACTGGTGTGGGGTAAAAACTAGAAGCATTATTTACTAAAACGTCTATCTGAGTGCGAGTGCATCGTCTTTGGAATGTCCATAATGAATAATAACGCGATAGCCTTCGCTATGAAGCTGACACGCCATAGCGGCGCCAATTCGTTTTGCTGCCCCGGTAATAAATGCAACAGGGCCTGAGTTTTTCATAATTAAAGCTGCTCTCTATTTTAAATCGTATGCTGCCTATCTATCGCCTGCATTTTTATTGTTAAGAGGGGGCAACGATACGAAGATTAAACGATTGATGGACAAGAAATGCGAGCTAGTTTGCATGTCGCATTAGTGCTTGTAAATGTCGTCTAATATTTGTTTGGCTTGCGCTATGTAGTGCGCGCCAAATAATAACCCGTGATTTAAAATATGGTAAAGCTGGTAAATTGGTTTTCTTAAGCGGTAATTATTTTCGATTGGGGTGTGTTGATGGTAACCCTCGAAGAATGATTGGGGAAAACCGCCAAACAATTCGGCCATAGCAAGGTCGGTTTCGGCGTCCCCAACGTACACCGCTGGGTCTAATAAGACTGGCCCTTTCTTGTTAAATCCCGCGTTACCCGCCCATAAATCTCCATGAAGTAGGGAAGGGTGGGGTTGATGTAAGCTCAAGAGATGTCTTACTCGAGTAACAATATCGTCTATATCGCCATCTTCGCTTTTCCATGTACCAATTGATGCCAAGCGTTCTAGCATGCTACCAATCCGTTTTTCTGCAAAAAAGTCAGCCCAAGACGCCATTCTTCCATTGGTTTGTACACTGGCGCCAATGTAATTGTCATGCGGCCACCCATAGCTGGTGTAGGCGTTAACAGAATGGAACGCAGCAAGTTGCTGGCCCAGAGTGCTGTAATCACTTGCGACAGGCTCTATAAATCGGATATGAGCGAGCACTAGATATTCCATATTGGGCGTTTCGTTAGAAGTGATCCCATGGCAAATAACCCGCGGCGTAGCTATGGTTTGAGTGTTAGCAATGGCGTTGAGACCTTCGGCTTCATGGGACAATTGTTGAGTATCATCATAACGGCGGGTTTTAACAAAGTAGCGATGAGTCGTATCCTTTATGATGTAACTTTCGTGCGTATCTCCGCCGCTTACTCGTTCGGCTTTTTGGCAGCTAAAAAATTGCTGGGTTTCATCTGAAATATGCTCGCTAATAAAATGCCACATATTGTACGCTCTGCTCGTTCTAATGCTTTTTTCAAGGCGATTGGAGTGTTGAGTGACTACTTTCCTATGGCACACTAGAGCACCTGCAAAGAACCAGTCCAGCAACCTTTATCGCCTTACACTAAAGTATGGGATAAAAACGGTGAAATGCATAAATTCCTACTCAAAATCTTCCTAAACGAAATCAAACCTTCACAAATTAGCCAATAAAGGCTTTTCGATATTGAAGTTGCCCCTACACTGGTTATAATCCACCACTTGCTTTAATACTGAGAAAACTCAGTAAGTTCGACGCGTGTACGTTTTTACTGTACCTAATTTGCTGTGCTTACATGCTGTAATTCGGTCGATGCAAATAAAGTAAGTTTCGAGTGCTAAAAAGCACGTTTAAATTTTTTTAAAAAAATGCATGTGGCGCAGAGTAGGCGTCACCACTGTAAAGGAATTAAAATGCCTGTAATTACCCTTCCTGATGGAAGCCAACGCGCTTTCGATAATGCTGTTTCTGTATTAGATGTTGCAAATGATATTGGCCCTGGTTTAGCCAAAGCAACCATTGCAGGAAAAGTAAACGGTGAGTTAGTTGACGCCGTTGATATGATTGACGCGGACGCACAACTTCAAATTATTACTGCAAAAGACGATGAAGGTTTAGAAATTCTTCGTCACAGTTGCGCGCACTTGTTAGGTCACGCTATCAAACAACTTTGGCCTAACACTAAAATGGCTATCGGCCCAGTTATCGACAACGGTTTCTACTACGATGTTGATATGGAAGAAAGCCTAACCCAGGAAGATTTAGCCAAACTAGAAAAGCGTATGCTTGAACTGGCTAAAACTAATTACGACGTGGTTAAGAACAAAGTTAGCTGGCAAGAAGCACGCGATGCATTTGAAGCGCGCGGTGAAAGCTACAAAATGGAAATTCTTGATGAGAACATCAGCAAGGACGACCGCCCAGCACTGTATCACCACGAAGAATACACAGATATGTGTCGTGGCCCTCACGTGCCAAATATGAAGTTCTGCCATCACTTCAAATTGATGAAAGTGGCAGGTGCTTACTGGCGTGGCGATAGCGACAATAAAATGCTTCAGCGTATTTACGGTACTGCGTGGGCAGATAAGAAGCAGCTTAAATCTTACCTACAGCGCTTAGAAGAAGCTGAAAAGCGCGACCACCGTAAAATTGGTAAAGCACTTAACCTTTTCCATTGGCAAGAAGAAGCGCCGGGCATGGTGTTTTGGCACAACGATGGGTGGTCAATTTACACCGAGCTAGAAAGCTACGTGCGTAAGAAGCTTCGTGAATACGGTTATGACGAAGTTAAAGGCCCATTAATGATGGACCGCTCGCTTTGGGAAAAATCAGGTCACTGGGACAAGTACGCTGAAAACATGTTCACGACTGAATCTGAAAAGCGTGAATATGCCGTTAAGCCAATGAACTGCCCAGGCCACGTACAGATTTTCAACCAAGGTTTGAAGTCGTACCGCGACCTGCCTCTTCGAATGGCTGAGTTTGGCTGCTGTCACCGTAACGAACCGTCGGGTGCACTACACGGTCTAATGCGAGTTCGTGGCTTTACGCAGGACGATGCTCACATTTTCTGTACTGAAGAACAGATCCTAGAAGAGGTGAGTGGCTGTATTAAGATGGTGTACGAGACATACGCTGCGTTTGGTTTTGAAAACATCAAAGTTAAGCTATCTACACGCCCAGAAAAGCGCGTAGGTGCTGACGAGATTTGGGACAAATCAGAAGCTGCGCTTGCGGATGCACTTAAAGCCAATGACATTGAGTTCGATTATCAGCCTGGAGAAGGTGCGTTCTACGGACCGAAAATTGAGTTTACATTGCACGATTGCTTAGACCGTGCATGGCAGTGCGGAACCGTACAGCTAGATTTCTCAATGCCAGGTCGCTTGGGCTCTACTTATGTAGCAGAAGATGGCGAACGCAAAGTGCCGGTTATGATTCACCGCGCTATTTTGGGTTCACTAGAACGCTTCATTGGAATTTTGACCGAAGAATTTGCAGGTTTCTTCCCACTCTGGTTGGCACCTCAGCAGGTTGTGGTAATGAATATTACTGACAAACAAGCTGAATATGCCTCAGATTGTGTAAAAAAACTGCAAGAATTAGGTTTTAGAGCAAAGTCTGACTTGCGAAATGAGAAGATCGGCTTTAAAATCCGCGAGCACACATTGAAGCGTATTCCGTATATGCTGGTTGTGGGCGATAAAGAAATGGAAGCGGGCGAAGTAGCAGTACGCTCTCGTCGCGGCGACGACCTAGGCAAAATGCGCCTGGAAGACTTTATTGCCATGGCTCAACAAGAAGTTATTGAAAAGACGATTAAGTAGTTGAGCAAATTGTGTATAATACACAATTAAGGTGTCTGCTTTTGGTTTTACTTTAGGTCAATCGACCTCCCAAAAGCAGACAAAAGAATTAAATGTTTGGAGGAATAGCACATTAAAGGCGCTAACAACAAGGCTCAGGGCGATAAAGCCCGCATTAACGATGAGATTAAAGCCAGAGAAGTAAGATTAATTGGCAAAGACGGTGAACAGGTTGGTGTGGTTTCTCTAGCAGAAGCTACTCGTAACGCAGAAGAAGCGGGCCTAGATCTAGTAGAAATCAGTCCGAATGCCGAGCCGCCAGTCTGTAAAGTTATGGACTATGGCAAATTCCTCTTCGAAAAAAGTAAAGCTCAAAAAGAGCAGAAGAAAAAACAGAAGCAAATTCAGGTCAAGGAGATTAAATTTCGCCCTGGCACTGATGAAGGCGATTACCAGGTCAAACTGCGCAACCTGCGTCGCTTTCTTGAAGGTGGTGATAAAGCCAAAGTTACGATCCGCTTCCGCGGTCGTGAAATGGCGCACCAAGACATCGGTATCGATCTACTAAACCGCGTTAGAACCGATTTAGAAGATATCGCTACATGCGAGTCTTTCCCACGCCGTGTGGAAGGCCGTCAGATGATCATGGTGCTAGCCCCAAATAAGAAGTAGTAACGGTCTAAAGTTTTAAGGAATCTGCACCCTTAAACACCTTGCTGCTAAACATTAACCGGTATGAAGTGACTGCAACACGAAAAATGCCGATATTAAACAATGCGGAGTTTTAGCAATGCCTAAAATGAAAACTGTAAGCGGTGCCGCCAAGCGTTTCAAGAAAACGGGTTCTGGCCGCTTTAAAAGCAAACAGTCTCACTTACGTCACATTTTGACTAAGAAGAGCTCTAAGCGTAAACGTCACCTTCGTGGCAAAAAACTGGTTCATGACTCTGATACCAAATTGGTTCAGCGCATGTTGCCTTACGTATAAGACTTAGGAGACTGATTAATGGCTAGAGTAAAACGCGGCACTATCGCACGTGCTCGTCACAAAAAAGTCCTCAAGCAGGCAAAAGGTTATTACGGCGCACGTTCACGTGTATATCGCGTAGCGGTACAAGCTGTAACTAAAGCTGGTCAATATGCTTACCGTGACCGTCGTCAGCGCAAGCGTCAATTCCGTCAACTATGGATTGCACGTATCAATGCTGCTGCTCGTCAAAATGGTATGTCATACAGCCGTTTCATTAACGGTTTGAAGAAAGCGTCTGTTGAAATCGATCGTAAGATCCTTGCCGACATCGCAGTACATGACAAAGCAGCTTTCAGCGCACTAGTCGAAGCGGCTAAAGGCGCATTAGCTTAATTATTAACTAATTAAGTTTAAGTTCTTTCGGAAAAAGGCGAGCAGGATGCTCGCCTTTTTTCGTGTTTGGGGTAAAGATAAAAAAGCAGAACCGAAGCTCTGCTTGTATTCATTATCTTATTGTGAAGTACTCTTATTTCTTGTCAACACGGCCGTAGCGGTCGGAAAACCTAACTATGTCATCCTCACCAAGGTATGCGCCTGATTGCACCTCTATGAGCTCTAGAGGAATTTTCCCAGGGTTTTCTAAAGCGTGTACTGCTCCAATAGGAATGTAAACAGACTCGTTCTCTGTTACCAATTTAGTATTGTCGTCAATGGTGACATTGGCGCTGCCTGAAACTACTATCCAGTGTTCGGCGCGGTGGTGGTGCATTTGAACCGATAGTTTTTCACCCGGCTTAACAGTAATACGTTTAACTTGAAAACGGGCGCCGTTATCAATTGAATCATAGCTGCCCCAGGGACGGAAAACTTCACGGTGAAATTCGAATTCAGGGCGCTTTTCTGCTTTTAATTTATTTACTACGTTCTTTATACTTTGCGCATCATCTTTATGCGCGACCATAACAGCATCTTTAGTTTCAACTACAATAACGTCTTCTAAGCCTATTACTGAAACTAGGCGTTGCTCTGCATTTACATAGCTATTTCGGGTCTTTTCTAAGATGGTATCGCCTACACAAATGTTACCGTCTTCATCTTTGTCTGCGGTTTCCCAGAGAGATGTCCAGCTTCCTACATCACTCCATCCGGCATCCAAAGGCACCATCGCAGCACTATCAGTTTTCTCCATTACAGCATAGTCAATAGAGTCATCAGGGCACGTGGAAAATATCTCAGAATCTACGCGAATAAAGTCTAAATCAGGCGCTTCAGTTTCGATTGCTCGTCGACACACTTCTAACATTTCGGGGTTATATTTACCCAACTCCTCAATATAACGGCTTGCCTTAAACATGAACATTCCGCTATTCCAGAAGAAATCTCCTGATTCAACATACTGTTTAGCGGTTTCAGGTTGTGGCTTTTCTACAAAGTCAGCGACCTCAAACCCAACGTTTAGTACTTTTCCCGCTTTAATATAACCATAACCTGTATGTGGCTTATCGGGGACTATTCCGAATGTGACAAGCTTCCCTTCATTCGCTAGGGCCTCAGCTTTAACAATAGCACTGTGGAAAGCCTCTTGGTCTTTTATTAAATGATCTGCAGCGAGCACAAGAAGAACAGGGTCATTCCCAGTTTTTGTGGCATGTAATGCCGCAAGTGCTATCGCTGGCGCAGTGTTTCGCCCCACCGGCTCTAATTATAAATACAGGAGGCTCGGCATTTGTTCCATTAAGTCGAGTGACTGTATCTTGAAGCATCGTGCTGTTGGATGTAAGCGACAAAAACTGTTTTGGAAGTGCGGCGCGAGACTTTGGCCAAAGGCGGCTACCAGTGCCGCCAGCCAATACAACAGGTTTCATAAACTGATGTCCTTTTCTTGAATTAGTGTATTTCTAATACGCGTTTTTGTTTACGAAGCCATTGAAAACAGTCATAAACACAATTTTGATATCAAACCAAATAGACCATCGGTGTATGTAATCCAAATCATACTCAACACGCTGGACCATTTTGTTTGTTGTTTCCGTTTCGCCGCGCAAGCCGTTCACTTGTGCCCAGCCGGTGATACCAGGTTTTACTTTATGACGAAGCATATAACCCGTAATGATTTTCCGGTATTCCTCGTTATGCGCCACAGCATGCGGGCGAGGACCGACAATAGACATGCGACCTTGTAAGACGTTAATAAACTGAGGAAGCTCATCTAACGACGTGCGTCTTAGAAATCCACCTATCTTGGTTAAGCGAGCGTCGTTTTTCGTTGCCTGTTTCACAACGGCGCCGTTATCTTGCGTCGTCATAGAACGGAATTTATAGACAGTTATTTGCTTTCCATCGAGCCCATAGCGCTTTTGTTTAAAAATGACTGGTCCCTTAGAAGTTAGCTTAACCGCAAGGGCGATAGCTAGCATAGGGATGGAAATTAGCATCAGGATTATACTACTTAATACCACATCCTCTAGTCGTTTCAGCAGGTCACTTGCGCCTTGGAACGGAGTATCGTAAACACTGAGAGCCTGTACATTTCCAACGGTTTGCCAGCGAGCGTTTAGCAGGTTGTACATAAAGAAATTTGGAATAACATAAACGTTAGCTGTGGTATCGCTGCATTGTTCGAGAATTGCACGAATACGGTTTTCTGCACTCATAGGTAGTGCAATGTAGATATAATCAACCTCGTTTCGCTTCGCCATTTCTATTGCGGCATCAATATTGCCAAGCACCGCACCTTGCATTTCATGCGGCAAGCGCTCTGCTTCTCTATCGTCGTATATACCGTTAAAACGAATACCTAAATGCTCGTTCTGTTGTATCTGAAGCGCTACATTCGCACCTAAATGAGTAGCACCAATGATAATCGAGCGGCGTGTATTCAGACCACTTTTACGAATTTGAAATAGAAACTTCCTCATGATGTAACGCCACAGAATCAAGACAACAAAAGAGGAGGCAAACCACAACAATATGGCCGGAGGTGGTGTTTTAATTTCTTGTACAAAAAAGTATCCCATCGACATCGTACCTAAAACACTCAGCGTCCAAGTAATTGCCGCAGCTCTAAGCATTTCAGGGGTTCTGTGTCCACGCCACGAACGATATAGTTCAACACCTTCTGCTGAGATTTGAAAGCAGATAACATTTACAAAAAGAAGAATTAAGCTGGTGGTGTCTATCTGGGTACCGTAATACGCTGCTGATGAATAATACAGAATTGTCACCAACGAAAGATCGATGAGCCTGTAGAAGGTAGAAAAACCACTCTGATTCCTTACTACCAAACCACCATTTGTATTAGGCTCTACCGGATGAGCTTTAAGTGCTTTGTTAGATTCTACTCTATTGTCCATTTAAGTAATCTCTAAGTGAAAAGTGAAGCCTGTAGCCAAAGCTAATGACAACATAAACAAGCCAAGCCATGAATTAAGAAGAATAGCGAAGACAACTAATAGAAATTAGGCAAGTATTATGCCCACTTTAAAAAGCTTTAGGATAAGACGTTACAACGTGCTGATTACATTCACGATGAAATTGATCAATTCTAAAGCTTAACCGCTCTAGTGTTACGATATTATATGGACATTGTAATTTTATTACAAAATCAAACTTCACAGCGTTCTAATTTGGTGCAAAATGCGTAGAATATAGCGCTAGCGCTTCTCATGGGTAATATAAGTAAGATAGCATGTATCATAGTAATGGTCGTGTACACATAGCTGCAATAATACCGAGGTATAACTTGCAATACTTAGCTATCTCATTGGTGACACAAAAAATATAGCACTTAAAACCGTTTGCGCGAGCGCTGTAACATTGATGTATAAAGCGCGTGTCAGCAAAAACGGCACGCGTATTGCTGAATTCTGTAGAGCAGTGAACTATTAAGGTACTAGCTTTAATTGCTTTGTAATAATTACACGTGATCTATCTGTTTCGCTGTTTATAGCGCTTTTTCAAGAGTTTTAGGAAAAAGGCTATAGTGATAATTTTGCACCGTTTTAATACACCCAAGCCATCGTAGGAAGGAAATAACATGTTAATAAGGACCAAGAGCATTCTAGCGATGTCGGTAATTTGCGCCACACCGACCCTCAATGCCCAAGAGGCAGGTCGAATTCAAGCTGGGCAATTTGATTTGATCCCTTCGTTTACATCTTCGATGGCGTATGTAGATAACGTAGCGAATGCACGCGACAATCAAAGAAAGATTTACAGCTGGCGTACTATCTTATCGCCGGAACTAATAGCGGCCACTCAAGTGGACGGAAACCCTGTTCAAATAGGGTATCGGTTAGAGCGTGGCGTTTACTTCTCCAGTGACAACGACGATTATACCTATCACTTTGTTGAAGCTTCTGGGAACTTCGAGCTGAATAGTCGACATCGAGTGAGCGCGCTCGCCCAGTACGAAGATGGTCACGAAGATCGCGGTACCGGTTTTTCAATCGGTACTGGATTAGATATTTCGACACCTGATACCTATAAAAGCTCGAACCTTTCTGCTGAATATTCTTACGGTGCTGTTACCTCCGACGGCCTAATAACTCTCAAAACACGTCGACAGGCTCTCGACTATGATAGGTCTGAGGACGCCTACTTAATCCGTGACAGGGTAAAAACCATGGTGGGCGGAGAGTTTGGCTATCAAGTAGGCTCCGCCACAAGAGCAGTATTAGATGTAACCAAGACCTATGTTAGGTATGATGAACAATTGAATTTTGTTACACGTGACAGTGACGAAACGCGCGTCCTGGTTGGTGTTGTGTGGGAAAGCACGGCCGCGACAACGGGATTTGCGAAAGTAGGCTACAAGGAAAAAGATTTCGACAACCAAGCTCGCGGTACCTTCTATGGTACGGACTGGGAGGTTGGTATTGACTGGCAACCAGTCAGTTATACCACCTTCAGAATTTCAACAAGCGCAGACACATTTGAAACAAATGGTGAAGGTGACTTCATCCGAGGTCAAAATTATAGTGTTCGTTGGAATCATGATTGGCTTGAGCGCTTAAGCACTTCTTTTAGTGTTACTCAGCAAAACGACGAGTATGTGTTTAATGAGGTTGATATTGATAATAGAGATGATGAGCTGATGAATTACTCTGCGGCTTTAAATTACCAAGCGCGTAGGTGGCTAAAATTCAGTACTTACTATCAATTCACCGACCGCGATAGTAACCGAGAAACTATCGGATACGATAAAAGCGTCGTTGGCGTGACTGCTGAGGTAACATTGTGAGACAGAAGGCAATTAGTTTAGCTTCGATTTTATTCCTACTCGTGTTCAGTTCAATTTCCTTCGCCCAAGAGGGAAACTTAAGCATGAGTCAGTATCAACTTGGTTCTGGTGACAGAATAAAGATAAGTGTTTTTGGGCAAGACGATCTTTCTATGGAAGTCCGCCTGCCTGATGTAGGCACAATTAATTATCCTTTTTTTGGAGAAATCAAACTGGTTGGTTTGACCGCTGACGAGGTAGAAAAGAAAATCTACGACGGGTTGCTTGGAGATTATTTAGTAAACCCCTCTGTTTCAGTGGCAATTGTTGAGTACCGGCCATTTTTTATCGATGGTGAAGTAAAAAGGCCAGGTGGTTATCCCTATCAACCCGGGCTTTCGGTAAACAAAGCCGCAGCATTAGCGGGTGGGTACACAGAGCGTGCGGCGAGAGACAAAATCACCATTATTCGTGAAAAAGATGGCAGAACTAACGAGTTCACTGTAACCGTCAGCGATATGATCCAGCCTGGTGATATTATTACTATCAATCAGCGTTTCTTCTAAATTACGTAGCGTGCAGGAAATAAAATGGCAGTAAATGGCAGGGAAGAGTTCAATGCTGGTGTGTTTGAAAATGAGACCATCGACATTGCTCATTACTTAGGAATTATAAAGCGTTACGCATTTCGAATTGTTTCATTAGCAATTGCATTCACAATTTTAGTGGCATTGCTAGTAATGCGAATGACGCCGATGTTTACCTCTACTACAACAATTTTGGTAGAAGCTGAAAAAGCAAATGTTGTTTCTATTGAAGAAGTATACGGCCTTGATACAAAGCGCAAGGACTATATGCAAACGCAGTTTGAAATACTGCAATCTCGTCAAATTGCAGAGCGGACCGTTGAAAGCTTATCACTGTATAACAATGAAGAATTCATGCCGGATGATGAAGGCCCCACGTTGTTTGATGAACTTAAAGCTAGCCTCATCGAAACCTTACCGTTTCTACCACAGGAAGAACCCACGGAGCTAACTGAAGAGCAAATTTTAGCTGCAAAGAAACGTAAAGCTACGTCACTGTTGATGAGCGCTTTAACCGTTGAAATGGTAGATAACACGCAAGTGATGAGAATTACCATTACTACGGAATCACCCACGCTTTCGGCAGAATTGGCCAACGCAGTCGCAGACGTTTATATTGAAAACTACCTTCAGGCAAAGCTAGATATGACCGCTAAGGCAACGTCATTCCTAACAGACAGCCTTGAAGGACTTAAGCAAAAGCTTACTGTGGCTGAGCGCAATCTCGCCAAGTTCTATGAACAGAATCAAGTCGTCAATATTGATGGGGTGGTGGGTCTTGCGGCTGACGAACTAGAACAATTGAGCAAGCAGCTACTTGATGCGCAAACCGCACTTAAGCTTAACGCGGTTATCTACAAACAAACTCGTAATGATGTATCGTTAGATGACATCGCTCGTCTTCCTGAAGTGCTGAACCATCCCACTATCAGAGATGTTCGACGTGATGAAGCGAAAGCTATGACTCGTGTAAGCGAGCTCAGCAAGGTTTATGGACCTAAGCACCCTCGAATGATCGCTGCAAATGCCGAACTGACGTCTATTCGCGAAACATTAAGCAGCCAAATAAGGGATTTAATTACAAGCATTACAACGCAATATGAAGTGTCAGAAGATCGCGTTGCGCAACTGGAGCAAGAAGTCGCGCAAGCAAAAGCAGAGTTTCGTTCTCTTTCTGCTCTAGATAACCAACGCAGAGCACTTCAGCGCGAAGTTGATATCAACCAGCAGCTTTACAACTCTTTCTTTACTCGCTTAAAAGAAACCGATGAGTTAGGTGGCTTCGAGTCAGCAAATGCACGAGTGCTTGATGCTGCTCTACCCAAATATACGCCTTCTGAACCTAATACAAAGCTGTTAATCGGTGCCGCTTTTGTATTTAGCATAGGTTTCGGTGTCTTTCTTGCTATTGCAATGGAAACCCTAAACAGCGGCATTCGTTCAGTTGAAGATGTTGAGCGTAAGCTCGGACAGCGAATGCTCGGTCTTATTCCGTGGCTCCCGCATAAGAAAAAGACGGACTTACCTATACGTTCGTTCTTCGATGGTAAAAAACATCAATTTGCTGAATCGGTGCGTACCCTTCGAACAAGTCTATCATTGCTGAATTTGGATAAAGAGCAGCAAGCTATAATGATCACGTCGAGCGTGCCTAAAGAAGGCAAAACAACCGTTTCAATCAACTTAGCGTTCGCCTTGGGTCAGCTCGATAAAACAATACTGATTGATGCTGATTTACGCCGCCCGAGTGTGGGTAAGCAGTTTGGTATTCCAAATTACCAGCCCGGTGTAGCCAACCTCATCTTAAAGTCTCACACCTTCGATGAGTGTTTGGTGCAGGATGAAGAATCTAAAATCGATATCCTAACCGCCGGAACTATCCCATCAAACCCACAAGAGCTATTAGCCGACAAGGGGTTTGGCGAGCTTATCGAACAGCTCAAAACGCAATACAAATATGTTGTTGTTGATACAGCTCCTACTCAAGCGGTCAGTGACTCTATGGTGATTGCTAACTCATGTGATTCTGTGATTTATGTGGTTCGTGCGGACAGCACGAGCGAGAAACTAATCAACAATGGATTGTCTCGTTTCCTACAAGTCGGACATCGTCTTGATGGGGTGGTACTAAATCAAGTAGACTTACGCAAATCTGGTGCGGCACAAAGGTATGCTGGATTCTACGACCAATATGGTTACACGAGTCATAAAGACAGCTAATAGTATTTATTGATAGATTTACATAGTCATATTTTGCCTGGCATCGACGATGGTGCCAGGTCTCTAGATATTGCCTTAGAAATGGCTCAACAAGCCGTTGACTGTGGTATCAGTCGTATGGTTTGCACGCCGCATATACACAAAGGCTACTTCGACAATTCTCTCGGCACAATTAAACCTGTTTTTGACGAGCTTGTGACTGCTGTTCAGGCAGCTGAAATTCCGCTCGCTCTTTCCTACGCGGCGGAAGTTAGAGTAAATGAGCTTATTCCCATATGGTATAAACAGGGCGAATTACCTTTTATTGGTGAGCTAAACGGCAAGAAAATCCTATTGCTTGAAATGCCTCATAGCCACGTTCCCCAAGGGCTTGAAAGTTTAATAAAATGGCTCTTACGCAACAACGTGCAGCCCCTTATTGCACATCCTGAGCGCAACAGAGAGTTGCTGGCTGAGCCAGCCAAGTTTAGCTGGCTTCAGCGACAAGGTTGTTTATTTCAAGTTACGGCAGGCGCACTTACGGGGCGTTTTGGCGACAACGTCGCGCAATTTGCGTTAAGTTTAATGCATCGCAGAGCCTTTCATGTTGTCGCTTCAGATACCCACGACCCGATTCGACGCCCTAACGATATGAAAGGGGCCTTTGATGTGGTTTCCGATTTTGATACAGCTTTGGCTGAGGAAGTTTTCCTGAAAAGACCCTCGGAAATATTGGGTATTCCGCCTGAGAAAGATGCCTAATGACGCTTCTAAACATTGCTAAGTTTCAACACAAGGCGAGTATGGATGCTTGGCTTAAGTGGATCATTGCACTCATAGGGTTATGGAGCTTTGTATGGAGTGTACAGCTTTTTATCGCCGGCAATGCCTACTATAGCGTTAAGAATAGCATTGATGTATGGCAGAGAAAGCCAGAATTAGTGAATGCATTAAAGGTGGATCGTGCTCTTGGTAAAATAGAGATTGCGCTTAGCTATTTCCCTAAAAATGCACTTTATTACCAAATGCAGGGTCAGTTATATGAATGGAAGGCGTTCAGCGTAGAGGATGAAGCTGTGCCTAGCGACGTTCAAACAGTTCCTTCTAATTCGCCTGAAAATTTGAATCAAGCGTTTGTCGCCTACAAAAAGAGCCTTGAGCTTCGACCTAATTGGAGCGGGAGTTGGATAGGATTAGCCTCTGTTAAGTGGAAGCGGCGAGAGTTAGACAGCGCCTTTTACGCCTATTTGGCAAGAGCGGTTGAGTTGGGTCCACAGGATGCGATTGTGCATAAATTTGTCGTAGCGTATGGGTTAGACATGTTTGTCGCACGTTCATTACATTACGTAGAGGTAAAAGACTTACTAAAACGCCACTTAGATGCAGGGATTCGAAACCCGCTAAGCAGAAGCTTTGTTTTACAAGCGATTCAGCAGCATAACGTGACCGAGACAGTATGTCGGTGGTTGAATGACTCAAGCTATCCTGTTAGAAAGCGTATACCTAACTGTGTAACGTATAATTAGTGCCCTGCGCAATTAACTCTTTCCTTTCAACCAATCCCAAAGCCCCAATGAGAACCCTTCGAATAGATTTATTCCTAGCCAGCTTTTAAGAATATACAGCAGCACTAAGCCTAACCCCAAGGACACGCTGAAAAACAGCACAACGCTTGTAGCCATAGCAATTCTACCAATCCGACTTTCTGTTCGAGATAAGTCTCGTTTATCTTTTCCTGCTAATAGAACGAAATAGTAGCGGCTTCTTAATATACCGATTGTACCGCGAACATCTATCTTGTGATTCCCCCAACGCCTTCCAGACAGCGCGATATTCAAATGAGATAATTGTTCTTCAGAGAATGAGTCTGCTACTTTTTTTGGCATGCGTTCAAGCATGTGCTGAACGTTAGGCTCTTCTCTAACTGGGCGTTTAATTTTTAAAACCACATAAGATCCTTTTAAAGGAGATAAGATAAAAACACGCTAGTAAACATGCAACTTTTGCTATTTACGTGGTTGCCTTCCCATCGAAATATCTCTACTAAGCGTGCCTAATGCTAGAAGAACTACAAATATAGCCGTATTTGCCGGGGCTTGTAGGGGAAAATCCACACTACTGTGTAATGCCATACCTATGATAGCCATGACACTTGCAAAGGCGGTACCTCTGGGCAATGGATGGCGTCTGTGTCTAATGGCGCTTAGGGCATTCTTAGAGCACAACAGTACCAGCAACGCTAGAAGTGAAGCACCAACGATGCCGAACTCAATACTGAATTGAAGGTACTCGTTGTGAGTATGGTCGTAAAAGTGC
>LUMD01000087.1_pt1 | contig 19013 bp, 17 predicted proteins | sample 729651 | NCBI WGS metagenome assembly LUMD01 (sample SAMN03860272, study PRJNA289734) | marine metagenome | biome: seawater column; feature: ocean; material: water; isolation source: Red Sea water column Station 34 - depth 258m | place: Saudi Arabia: Red Sea | collected 2011-10-15 | depth 258 m | reverse complement strand
GATCATGAAACATTGAAACGACAATGTCAAACTTTCCGCCTTTCAGAGACTGTGGATAGACAGTATCTCCTGGTATTGGACCAATAGCGTTAATTCCTTGTTCTTGTGCAGCTTTTACTGCTGGAATTATTTCCTTGTGCTCTTCATCGCCAAAAATTCCTCCAGGGCTGCCCTCCGGATCCCTGTAGTCATATTCACCAGCGTGTGGATTCAAACCTGCAACCGCAATCCTTGGCTCTTTGATACCAAGTGCCTTGCAGCCTTCATTGGCTAGTTTAATTACATGCAAGATTCGATCCTTTTTTACCCTCTCACATGCTTCTTTCAGAGAAACATGTGTGGAAACATGTATTGTTCTAAAGTCACCATGTGTCAGCATCATTGTAAATTTCTCAGTGTTTGTTAACTGAGCCAACATCTCCGTGTGACCGGGATAAAGGTATCCACCAGACTGGAACGAGTCCTTATGAATTGGACAAGTTGTGATTGCATTGATTTCTTTTTTGAGTGCAAGATCTACTGCCTTTTCAATGTATTCTCCACTAGCTTTTCCACACATCGCACTGACTTTTCCATACTTCATCTCTTTCATATCTACATTCTTAAGATCAAGTACGTCAATTACACCAAATTCAAAATTAGCGTCTGAAACATTCTCTATCGTACAAATTTCATAGATCATTTTATCAGCGAAAGCCTTTCCTATTATCTCAGGACCAACTCCTGCTGGATCCCCCATTGTAATACCGATTATTGGTTTGTCCATAAACACTCAACCATTTATTGTACTTAATAATTCTTGATGCACAAAGCTATTAGAGGCAAGTATATCATGAGTATCTAAATTGATTTGATTACCGCCAAAATCCGTGACACTTCCTCCAGCCTCATTAACTATCGTTATTCCTGCTGCAAAGTCAAAAACCTTAGTATTATTCCAAACCCTTGCATCTACCTTACCTGATGCGATTAAACAAAAATCATAAACAGCCGAACCCAAGATTCTTGTGGTAAAACAATTGTCTACAATTTTTTTGTATACTTCAAACGATTTTTTATTAAGGTAAAATTGATTGTCAAACGTAATCATACTTTTTTCCAGGTCATTATTTTTAGAAACCTGAATCTTTTCATCATTCATAAACGCACCTTGGTTTTTTACAGCATGATACATTTCATCAAAATATGGCAAGTATATGACTCCTAACACAAATTCCTTTTTTGTAGCAAGAGCTATTGAAACTCCAAAATTTGGAAGACCAGAAATATAGTTATGAGTGCCATCAACCGGATCAATTATCCAGAACAACTCGGTTCCTATCTCATCTTGAGTTTTTTTCTCTTCGGATAATATTTCGTACTGAAAATCTTTTCTCAACAGTTCATATGAAAGATTTTGGCATTCTAAATCAACGTTAGAAACAAAATCTTTCGGAGACTTTCTGATAACCTTTAAATTTTTTCTAAAGTTTTTTAATTGGATCTTACCCATTTCTTTGGCTACTAATTTGGCTACATCAAGTTCTTTTGTGTAATTCATTTTTATCTTAATTTTTCATTTCCCTTCTAAGAATTTTACCTGAAGGTCCTTTTGGTAATGACTCGACAAATTTGACAACGTCTGGAATTTTTTCTTTTGAAAGAAATTTTTTACAAAAACTCTTTACTTTTTCATCATTCAATTTTTTTCCATCTTTTAGTACAATGTATGTGAAAATCTTTTCGCCCAAATATTCATCCTCCATTCCAACAGTTGTCGCCTCCTTTACTTCATCCAGTTTAAAGATAATCTCATCTATTTCATCAGGAGAAATGTTTATCCCACCCTTGATTATCAAATCTTTCTTTCTACCTGTAAAGTAGAATGTCCCATCTTTACTTTTGTAGCCTAGATCGCCCGTATGAAAACATCCGTCTACTACCAGTTTATCATAAATTTCTTGATTGCCGTGATATCCAATGAACACATTTTCACCTTTAACAACAATCTCTCCAACTTGATCGTGGTCTAACGTATTGCCATTTTCATTTATTATATCCACCTGATTCACGTCCAATGGTTTGCCTATGCTACCAGGCTTCCAACCTTCATCTAATGGGTAATCCACATGTGTCGGTCCAGTTTCCGACAGCCCATACAGATTTGCTACTTTAAGATTAAATTTTTGGTGAATTTTGTTTTGTAGTTCAACAGGCAGAGGAGCAGAACCACATCCGATAAATTTCAGTTTTTCAATTCCAGAATAGTCTATTTCATTATATGGAGTATGGAGAAGTGCAACAAGAATTGACGGAACAACTTCTACATATGTTATGTTAAATTTTTTAATTTGATCCCAAAAATTTTGTCTTATCTTCCAAAATGATTCGGTGATTAGCAGTGTTCCGCCTAATAGCGTACACGGTAGAAAGGAGTAGTTGACTGATGCAGTGTGGCCCATCGGGAGAATTATTAAATGTGTTTCTTCCTCATTAAATTTAAAACCTCTACAAATTGATGAAATGTTAGACAACATGTTTTTGTGCGAAAAAACAACGCTTTTTGGGTTCCCTGTTGTTCCTGAAGAGTAATAAATGCAAGCGGGAGTTTTTTGTTCTGGTTTAAAATCAGTATGTTTTTCGCCTAGATCAAGTTTATCTAAAAAATCATCATCGACCAAAACGACCTGACACTGAGCAGATCTTTTCATATATTCATAATGTCCCTTGTGGCAAAACAATAGTTTCGGATTAACATTTTTCAGGTACCGTATTGCATCATTTGATTCTAAATTATACGGATAAGGGTTAATGATACAGCCAATTCTTAATGTTGCTAAATAAAACAAAACATATTCGACACTGTTTTTAAGAATTATCGATATTATTTCTCCAGGCAACAATCCAAATTTTTCAAGTTTTGTACATGTAGCATCAATTAACTTATCGATTTCAGAGTAGGTGTAAACTCGATCATTTGAAATCAAATAAGGCTTGTTAGGAATAGTTTTAGTGTGATATCTAATTGCCTCACTAATATTATCTATCTTAGGAATTTTTGCACTGATTATAACACACCTTTCTTTGATAACAGATCATAGATGTCACCAATCTTCATAACCGTAAATATTTCATCAATTTCTAACTTAATTTGAAATTCCTTTTCAATGGCAGATATCAAATTAAGTTGGGAAAGAGAATCCCACGTTTCTATATCTGCAGGTGTCATTTCTTTTTTAATTTGTGAAGGATCTAGTTCAAAAATATTTGCAATAATTTCTTCTAGTTTACCCATAATACATAACCATCAATTACAGGTTTGGGGGTTGGTAGTCATGATTAACTTTGTAAATAAAGATACCCACTATCATATTATCAATAGGATTTGATACTGACGGTGAGACATATACCAACTGAAATGGTTCAGATTTTACAAACTCTTCAGAATCATGCCATCCAGGATATTTAATATCCCGTACATAGATTGCTGTGTTAGTATCCTCAGTCCATGTCAAAGATTGTTCTCCGGTTTCCACGTTTACGTATACTAAAGGAGTAAATGGTATCAATTTTCCAAGTACAGTTTCATTCCAAAATTTGTCAGAAAAGCTCTTTCCATCAGGATTATAATAATCCGCTAGGGGTAAATCTGCTATTTTTATCATCCAAAAAGCCTTACTTATGTCAGCACCCTTGTCACCAAAGTGATACAAAGGTTCATCATAATCTTGAGGTAGTTCTAGTGCAGCAATTTGGAAAAGAACATAGTCAGCACCCATACCTGTTAATGAAGGGTCACCAAAACAATCACAAGTAGGAGTATATACTTGCTTGTTATCTTTCCAGTATTCGAACAAACTGGGATATTTGTTAACCACTTCATCATCTATATCACACACAGTTTTACCATCTTGGCTTAAACCTATGTTGTCTAAATCAGGAGATTCACCCATACACTTATTTTTCCAATTTTCAAAAAGTTCCAAATATCTTTCTTCAGCACTAGTAGCTAAAGTATGAGTCATTGGAAATGAAATAAAATGAGAGCTAACATCCGTTTGAACATCTGAGTTTAAAATTTTCCATGCATTTTCCGGTGTACTAAAAAACATCGATGCTGTCTTTTTAATCTGCCAGTCTAACAATGTTGCATTATCCGATAAAGTTTTCCTCTCACCAAGAGCAGAAATCCAATAACCATAATCCCACCAAGCCACAACAACGGAGTCTTCAGGAGTTTTTACATTTAGCCAATGCATAGCGTCCGACCAATCATTTGTACTAAGCAAAAAATGCGTACCACCATTCAAAATTGTAGGAGGAGTACCAGCCATATATGATGCCCAGTTTATGCCTTCTGGATATGCCGTTGGGATTGTTAACAAGATAACTATTACCGCAAGAAAAGAAATCTTAGTTACAACTTTTGTTTGGCTCCGGGGTCCATTTAGAATTTTTGATATTAAGATTGAGGCGCCTATAGATGCTAATACTATAAGTGATATTCCGCCAAACACCTCTAACCTTACAAATGCAGAACTAAAATAGACGCCAAGTAATCCCAAAATCAGAGCGAATATTGCCATATCTTTTTTGATATTCATAGATTGGTTTATTCTGTTTTGAAAGATCAGCCATGCTCCTATCCCCGCAAACACCATAAAAATTGAAAAAAACAAAAATGACAGTTCAGTATTTGTTGATTGATGCTCAGATACAGAATCCGTAAGCATCTCTGTTGTAATCAAAAAGGGATTGGCAGCGTTAAGATATCTAAATGCTGGAAAATTAATCATGCCGGAAGAAATGATTACTACACCAGCTATTACGGCACCTCCTAAAATTGCAAAACTATTACGTAACTGAGATTTGCTACTTATTTTCTTGAATAGACTGGCTACTATCAGAAATACAGTACAGCCGATTAGGAAAAATCCACTAAGACTTGACGCAAAAGCAATCCCAGTTTTTTCAAATGACATCGTTATCAAAATGAATATCGATGTAAAAACAATGGAAGTCCAAATGATGAAATTGTTATCTTTTCTTAGGAATGGAAGCGCTAGGAAAAAAATTCCAATAGGTATAATAAAAAACTGGATACCACCCCATGAAGCAAGACCAAATGCTAGTAAAACACCAGCACCGACAACCTTTGCAAGTGATATCTTAACATTGTCTGATTTTATGCCGCTTAGAAGCAGATAAACGGCTAACAGCCCATAGAAAAGTCCCAGTGGTTCTGATTTGAACCAGCCTATTGTACCCCTAAATACAATTGGCAAGCAAACCGCAAAGAAGAGTGAAGCTAAGAGTCCAGCACTGGTACCGCCAATTACTCTCACCAATGCAAAAATAACAATTGTAGTAAGCGAGCCTATGACTATAGGAAATAATATTGTAAAATCATAGAGAGTGGAACCTGCACCAAAAACTTGGTAAAATATTGAGGCAGAAACATGAAGCATTACCTGTGATGTGGCCGAGACGTCTCTTCCATGGGGATACCAACTCAGGTCGTCATTCCATTCCAAATAGGCAGACAGACCATTTTCTACCATAAACTCGGTAGCCCTGTAATTGAAATATGGATCAAACTCATTTAATTCAAAACCATAATCAGCAGGTAGAGATCGTACCATGAACGAAACTGAAAAAGCAATAACAAGCACTCCTATAATCAACAGGTAGCGTAGTTTCCTAGAACTATTGCTATTCAATAATCGTTGTTCGGCTGGCAAGTAAATTTAGTTAAAAATCTTGCCTAATTATTCTTTGGAATAATTTGTTTTTTAGGAATAATTTTGAGGTTGATTATCATAAAGAGTTTGACCTGTTTTTTGATAATTAGAGCCTAACAGCAGTTTTTTTATTTTAGACGAATAAAGCCTATTTGCAATTAAAAAACTGATCATTCTAAGTTTCACTCTTAACGGAGATGAATTTTTTCTTATTGATTTATGCTTCTTAGTCAAATCTTCAAACAACCCATCCCACCATTCTGCACATTTTACAGGCTCAGCAATTTTATTGACGAATTCATATTCATTGTCAAATAATTTTTCTCTAAATTCTTTAGATTCAACAACTTTGTCTATCACATCTGCTATTGATTTTGGATCATTTGAAAATGGTAAAAAAGGAGATTTAATTTCTTTTCCATCAACAACAATTTTTCTTTTATGATCAGTATATTGGATAACAGGTGTACCACACATGACGCTTTCTAAACCAACTAGTTCAAATGTGCCAATGAATAAATTTGCAATGACAGCATCTGCAAAAGTGTAATACTTTGCAATTTCAGATCTTTTAATTGGAGGGATTAGTTTAACCTGTGAAGGTATTTCGTCAATTAATTTTTTCTTGAATTTTCTTTCCTCCTCCGTTGTTTCACCAAACCAATCAATGCCCAAAATTTCAAAATCAGTTTTACACAATTTTATTGCCTGCCATAAAAGATCAGTTCCCTTACCTCTTTCCATTCTCATTGGACTAAAAAAAGTAAATTTTGTCTTCTTTCTTTTGATTGGTTTTACATCCGGATTAAATTCATCAGTATCTACCGGTATTCTAGCACTATTAATTCCAGTTTTTGTATATTTTGCTAAATGTTCATATTGCCACATCCCAGCAACATGTGCTACTGCATTTTTAAACGAATTCCAATAAAATCTTCTCTCAAAAAAATTACGATTAAAAATTGGTTCGTTTTGCCATTCTTCCGCAGAATTTTTTTTAAAGCGTGGTACATCTATATCTCTCCCTAAATAATATGCAACGTAGTTAAGATCAGCAAGATATGCAACTCTTTCTGATGCAGTTGTCAAACAAATGTCAAAATTATCCTTAATTTCATTAATTTTTTTCACATGTTCTTGCACTTTCCACGTCTTGAATAATTCAACATCATGAGGTGCAGTAAAAACACCAGAACCGTCTTGTGGATAGTTTATTAGATGAATTTCTGATTTTTTTGCATATTTTTGTATGGTTCTAATTATACTTCCGACGTCTCCAATAGCAAGTACTTTGATAACCAAATGTCTATTTTGATAATTCTTTCTTAATTATTCTTTTTAATAATTTGTTCTTTCTATAATAAAAAATTAGAAACTATGCTATAAAATGAATCCAAGAGATTAAAAAGTGATTCAGGTAATTTGGAATGATGAAATTACTTTTTATCTCCCCTAGATTTTCTGGCGGAATTGGTGGCCATGCTGTGATGTTGGCAGAGCAATTGACTAAGTATGGATTTAAAGTGGAAAAACTAGAAGTTCCTCATATTCCGATTAAAAATCTGAAAAATCCAAGCTTTGCGATTTTTAGCAGCCTAAAGGGTATACTTAGCAGGGATGATTTTGATATTGTACATGGTTTTAACATACCATCAGCATATGCAATGAAATTTGCAAAAGGCAAAAAGAAGGTACTAACACTACATGGAGTTTTTGGTGTTCATGTAAGTGTCTTGCATTCTAAACCTGTAAGTTCTGTAGCAAAAATAGCAGAATCACAGGTATTAAAATGGCCTGATAAACTCACAACTGATTCTAAGGCAACACAAAAGGCCTACAAAGAATATGCAGGACTAGATTTTGAAGTTTTACCTAGCGCAATAGATCCAGACAAATTTCTTGGCATTCCGCCGGTGGAGAAAGTTGAGAATCAAGTTGCATTTGTTGGTAGAGAAACTCATGAAAAAGGCATTGATATACTAAAAACTGCAGAATCTGAAATTCATGGAAAAGTGGTATATTGTACTAATCTTCCTTGGAAGGATGCAATGAAAATAATGAAATCCTCTCAAGTGCTTGTGGTTCCATCAAGGAAAGACAGTTTACCAACTTCAATAAAAGAAGCATTTTATTTGAAAGTACCAGTTGTTGGAACCAATGTAGATGGTATTCCCGAGCTTATCCAAGATAATATTACTGGTGTACTTGTTCCACCTGAAAATCCACAAAAATTAGCAGAAGCTGTTAATTCATTATTGAATGATAAAATGAAAGCTAAGAAACTCTCTGATGCAGGATATGAATTTGTAAAAAATAATCTAACGTGGGATGTAGTGCTACCAAAATTTATTAAATTTTATGAAAACCTGTTAAATTAATTCAAAATTATTTTTATTTATTTCAAATATGATTTTGCTATTTTGATAAAATTTTTTGTGATTAATTCCCAGTTGAATGTTTCTTTAACAAATTTATGACCATCATTGCCCATTTTTTGACCCAACTCCCCACCTTTTAGTAACAGAGATAATTTATCAACCAATTGATCAGAGTTACCTTTTTCTACTAAAAACCCTGTTTTACCATCTATCATCATTTCAGGATTTCCGCCTACGTTAGTTGCAACAACGGGTTTTTTCATTAACTGAGCTTCCTTTAGAGATAATGGTGCTAAATCCATTCCTGTTATCAATGCGTAAACATCGATTTCACTAAGAAACTCTCTTACTTTGTTAGGATATTCTAACATTCCTAACCAATGGAAATTATCGTACACATCCAGTTCAGAAAGTACTCTATCTCGAAGCGGTCCGTCTCCTGCCCAGTAAAAATTAACATCAGGCATTTTTTCTAATACTTTTTTCAGAGTAAGCATTTCTGAAGTTTTTCCCCACCAATTTGAACGCTGTAATAAACCAACACATGGGTGTTTTAGTTTCATTCCTTTTACTTCGTACCATCTAGATGCATCTATTCCTTCAAAAAAAACATCTGTTGGCTTACCAGGAATGTATTCATTAGTAATTTTTTCAAGATATCTACAAATTGGTAAAATTGCAGTTGCTCCATTGAAAATTTCTTTGCCCAACTTGTCCCATTGCCACAATGCAAGCCGTTTATGTAATGGCTTATACATAGTTCGTTTGTTCCAATAAAGTTCTGACCAATAATGACCTCGTAGAAGAACAAAGAGGGGAATTTTTGCTTTTAATGCACCTATTCCAAAATGCCGTTGTCTGTCAATAAGTATTGCATCTGGTTTGAATTCATCTTTTAATTTATTGAATTTTTTCCTAGTTTGAATCCAATTTTTTATCTTTCTGCTGGGAAAACCATCATAATAATCAGCATCGAAAACCAATTTGGATTCAACACCCAAATTATTTAGTGTGTCAGAAAATTCTTTCAGATGAAAAATAAACGAACTTGAACCTCCAATCAATAATCTCAAATTTTTTCCCTTAGTAATCTTAAGATTATTCCTGTCTATAAGAAATAATCGATTAAAACATACTAAACATCTTTGAAGTTTTTACTTGAAATGACTTCAAATAACCAATCTTCCAATTTTGTTTTTGCCTTCCAATTAAGCAGTTTTTCAATCAACTTCGTATCAGCTTCTGTGGCTCTAACATCCCCAGGTAATTCTGGACCATGTGTAGGTTTTAAATCCAAATCTGATGCCTCAATACATACACCAGCTAAGTCTAGAATAGATATAGAAGAACCAGTTCCAACATTGAGAAACTCATGTTTTATGTTACTATCCATTGCCAAGATATTCGCTTTAACCACGTCTTCTATATACACAAAATCTCTGGTTTGCAAACCGTCACCATTAATTTTTGGATTCTTATTTTGTTGAATTTTTTCTAAAAACAGCTTAATTACCCCAGCATATTCTTTTGATTGCCTTCTTCCAAAAACATTGAAATAACGAAGACCTATTACACGAACATCCATTTCAGAATATTTCTTTGCAAGTAATTCATCTTCAAGTTTTGTCTTGGCGTATGGATTCAGTGGATTTCTATCCTCACTTTCTCTAATTGGTATGTGCTTAGGATTTCCATAAACACTTGAGGAACTTGCATAAACAACCTTGAACCCATACTCTTTTGCTAGTTTTAGTATATTTTCAGTTCCGTTTACGTTTACATCAAAATATTCATCTGGCATTTTAAACGACTGCTGAACAGATGCAAGTGCAGCCTCATGGAAAACACCATCGGAATCATTAACTAACCTTTCAAGAAGTTTGTAATCTCTGATATCTCCATTTACAAAATTTATATTATTATTGACTTTTGACAAATTTTTTGCCTGACCGGTATTCAGATTATCTAAAACTGTTATGTTATCTCCACGTTGAACAAGGTATTCTGTAATATGGCTTCCAATAAAACCGGCACCACCCGTTACAAGAATTTTCATAGTTTTTGGCTCAGCCCAATAGCGAAATATTTTGCGTTCAAATTTTTGTTAGAAATAATTCGTCTACTATCTATTATGAATTTTGTGTTCATATGTTTAATAGTTTGATTATTGATTTTTTCATACTCTTTCCAACCAGTCATAATAACTGCACAGTTACAATCTTTTACGGCAGAGGAAACAGATTTTTGGTACGTAACTTTATCACTGAAAATTTTCTTAGCATTTTCAATTGCTTTTGGATCATGTATTGTTATTTTGGATCCTAATTTTATCAGTCTATTTACAAGTTCAATACTCACAGAGTCTCGCACGTCATCTGTTTCAGGTTTAAACGCAATTCCTAAAACCGCAATTCTTTTTCCATGAATCTTTCCAATGTTTTGTTTAATCAATTCTATTATACTATCAATTTGTTGGTTGTTTGTTTTTTCAACAGCAGTAAGCAAAGTGGGATTAATACCCATTTTAGTTGAAAAGTCTATAATCGCCTTAACATCCTTTGGTAAACAAGAACCTCCATATCCTGGTCCCGCATCAAGAAACAGATTACCTATTCGGGGATCTAATCCAATAGTTTTTGCTACATCATCAATATTTGCATCTGGAATTTCCTCACAAATACTTGCTATTTGATTGATGAAACTAATCTTAGTAGCCAAAAATGAATTGTTTGCATATTTGATAATTTCAGCAGTCCCATAGTTTGTTAATACTATAGGAACATCGCGGTGTAAATTAGAATAGAATTTTTTGACTTTTTTCATGGTGTTATTATTATTACCACCCAAAACAATAACATGTGGATACAATGTATCATGAACTGCCATAGTTTCCCTTAAAAATTCTGGATTGGTTACAAGACCGAAATCTTTCCCTACCTTCTTTCCAGATGCACGTTGTAAAATCGGTAGTATTACATCACGTGTTGTTCTAGGAATTACGGTACTCTTTATTATTATAATTGGTTTATGCTCAGTTTTAGAAAGTAATTTTCCAATTTTATCTGTTACATTTTTTATCATTGTTAAATCGATCTCTCCATTTCTTTTCTGTGGAGTTCCAACAGTAACAAAGATCAAACTGCATTTTTCTACATCTGAAATACTTGATGATATTTTAAGATCTTTCTTTAGAGATTTTTTAAGAATTGACTGTAATCCCGGTTCATAAAATGGTATTACCCCACTCTTTATTTTTTTTAACTTTTCCTTGTCAATATCCACTCCAATAACTGAATGTCCCTTTGAAGCCAACACCGAGCCAAAAGATAAACCAACGAATCCTAAACCGATTATTCCAATTTTCATATCCCAACAAACTTGTTAGATGTTAAAAATTATGCTATTTTATACGAAGTTTCTAGAGCATGTTTGTAGGTCTCAGCAGTTCCAATATCAATTTCAATTTCGTTTGATTTGATAGGAATAGCAACTACTTTTTCGCCAAGATCAATTAGATTTTGAATGGCATCAGTTAATTGTAATTCATTATTCTTATCCGGTTTTATGTTTTTAAGAGACTCAAATATTTTTGGTTTGAAAAAGTAAATTGGTAATATTCCTAAATCAGATTTAGGAATATTAGGTTTTTCTTCAACTTTTTCAACTAGATAAACTGACGATGAGATCTTTTTCACTTGGGGAACTCCGTACCTTTTAGGATCCGTTATTTTTTTACAAAGAAGTACGGCTGCAATAGAGGGATCATCTTTTGCAGTTTTGATTAATCTTAAAATTGGATGTTTAGAAGTACCTATAATGGAAACATCTCCACCATGTACAATGAAATTGTCACTTCCAATATATTTTTCAGATCGTTTTACTGCATCCCCGAATCCCAACGGCTTGTTTTGATTTGTCCATATAAGATGTGATTTTTCTAATCTTTTATAGAAATTCGTCATCAAAATGTTGTGTTTTCTAGATAATTCGTTGAGATACGTTTCATCCGGCGTAAAATGATCTTCAATTGATCTTTTTTCTCTACCCACAACAAAGCAATAATCTCTTATTCCTACAGCATACAGTTGTTCAAAAATAAATTGAAGCAATGGTATAACAATCAGATTGTTATTGTATATTCTAGAAAAAATAGGCATCATTTCTTTGGGAAGTTCCTTAGTTATCGGAAGAAGTCTAGTACCCTTTCCAGCAGCAGTTATAACCGATTTAATCACAAAAATCATCTTAACTTTATTATTTCTGTTTTTAAATTTTAACATTCATTACTATCGAACAATATTATACTGGTAATGGGAAAAAGCAGTAATATTAAAAGTGTAATTTGAGGAATGAATTAGAATTGACTGCTGACAAATCTATAACTATTCATCCTAATCCATCTGAAATTTGTAACATTCTTACGTTAAGATATAATCCTAAAATCAAACCACTCCTGCCAATAAAAACATGGGAGGATTTTCAACCCGATAATACTATTCTCTCAGTTGAACGCATTGAAAACTCAATTTTGGATTCACTCAAACATAAAATAGAGTCTAACAAAATAAAAAAAATTTCTATTGCATTGAGTGGAGGAATAGATTCTACTTTAATTTTAGCAATATTAAGAAAGACATTTCCAGACATTGAAATTGAAGCGATAACAATAAAATTTGCAGAAAGCGTTGATGAATCACCTCTAGCTGCAAAAATTGCAGAAAATTTCGAAGCAACTCATAATATAGTTTATCTTGAAAATTATCTAGAAGAACTACCCAAGGCTATAAGTATAATTAAAATGCCGTTTTGGGATTTGCATTGGTATCATGTGGTAAAAAAATCTCAGTCGTTGTCAAAACATCTGGTATCTGGTGATGGTGGAGATGAACTATTTGGTGGTTATACCTTCAGATATGAGAAATTTCTTTCTCTTACAACACAGAATTCTACTTCTCTGGATAAGGTCAAGGCATATTTACAATGTCATGAACGCGATAGAGTTCCAGATCAGGAAGAACTTTTTGATGTAAAAGCAGAATTCACGTGGGATGCTATCTACGATACACTATTACCTTATTTCGATAATCCGTTGCCATCTTTAGAGCAGGTTTTTCTGGCTGATTACAACGGAAAGCTCCTGTATAATTTTAATCCGGTCAATACACGAATATTAAATCATTTTCAAGTAGAAGGCATCAGCCCACTGTTGTCAGACGATATTATTTCATTTGCTACTAATATTCCAAATATCCAAAAATATAATCATGTTAAAAATTTAGGCAAATTACAATTGCGAAAATTACTAGAAAAATATGATGCTATTTCGTTCGTCCCTGATCAAAAATTAGGTTTTAATGTTAACACAAAAAATCTATGGAATTCATATGGAAAGTCTCTCTGTACAGAACATCTATTGGATTCCTCTATTGTTAATGATGGATGGATCAATAAGAAATGGATAACAGATTACATCAATCGTGACGATTTAGATGTACGATACATCAACAAATTTCTAGGGTTATTGGCATTCGAAATATGGTATAGATTATTTATAACAAAAGATATGAATGCAAATACCAGTTTGAATTAGTTTTTAGCTTTTGTTGTTTTGTATCAACGTTTTATTCCATTCATATTAACTTGTGATGTAGGAATAGAATTAAAATGACTTTTCACTCTTAATTTTATTTCATAAAATCCTTCTTCCTTAAACCAATTTTTTACCTCCTCTGGCGTAAAACTTGAATTGACTTCTGGATTAAAGGCGTCAAACCAACCATGGATATCTCCCCCAACAGTTTTAACTTTATTTTTACAAATTTTGATTTTTTCTTCGAAAGATAATTTTTCCCATTCTTTATGTTTTTTAATAGAGGTCTCTCCTCTATAACCATCATATTCATGATCATATTTTTTATCATAAACCATTATGTGTAACATACCGCCTTTCTTTGTTTGTGAAGCTACTTTTGTAAAACCACCACGTGTATTTTTATTATGATGTAATACTCCCCAAGACAAAACAAAATCATAAACAGGATTTGGCTTAAGATCAAAAATACTACCTTCATTCGCATTAGGATTGATTTCCTTACAACGTTTTATCGCCTCCGAGCTCACGTCAAAACTATCCACTCTTTTAGCTCCTAGCTGTTGCATAGCATAAGTCCATCTTCCAGGACCACATCCTGCGTCTAAACAAATTTTTCCATCGAGTCCATTATCTTTGATACCAGTTAATTTCTTAAATTCTTCTACTCGTTTTTGAGTAAAATCAAACTTGTCTTTCTGCTCGTCGAGGTATTCTTCTTCCATCACTTTTTTCCATTGTTCGTCAAAATCCGTCATAATATTTCCCGTTATGTGATTTTAATGAGTTTATTCTATCTTAAGAATTTAATAGTTTTAATAAGAAATTGCTAGAGTACAAAATCATATCAGCTCTTAAAAAGCTAAGATATAATCAAATCTGGAGTGAATAATCATGGAAAAATCAAGCAAAATGGATATGAATAATATCACTGAAGTGAGAAATTCTTTAGAATTAAAATCCTTGAAGGTATGCATCGTCGGAATTGGAAGAATTGGTCTTCCGACAGCATTGTCCTTTGCCAAATCTGGCCTTCAAACCATTGGTGCTGATATTAATGAAAAATTAGTTGATTCAATCAATGCGGGAAATTTTCCACTGAAAGATGAACCAGGATATGAAGATATATTCAACACAGTTAGAAAAAATGGTAATTTTTCAGCAACTACTGATATTAATGATGCAATATCAAAATCAAATCTAATTTTATTGTCACTGCCTACACCTATGGATAAAAATAATATTCCAACTTACCTTGCACTTGAATCCGTAGGCAAACAACTAAACGAGTATCTTCAATCTAATTCTTTAGTTGTTGTTGAAAGTACAATTGAACCTGGTTTTATTGAGAACGTAATGATCGAAAGGATAGAGATGGGTGGTAGACTAAAAGCTGGAAAAAATTTTACAATCGGTGTTTGTCCAGAAAATGCAAACCCAGGTGAGATTTTACATGATTTCACAAATTTACCGAGGTTAGTGGGAGGTATAGATGAGCAGGTGACAAAAATTATTGCTCTAATCTATGATTTTGTATTTTCAGTTGAGTTAGTTACAATGCCAGATTGTAAAACAGCAAATGCAGTAAAGTTAACCACGAATGTATTTAGAGATGTCAACATAGCATTTGTTAACGAGTTATCCTTAATGTTTGAAAAACTAGGAATCGACACGCTAAAAGTATTGGATGCTGCTAAACGAAAGTATAATTTTCAGATTCATTATCCTGGTGCTGGGGTTGGAGGTCCATGTTTGCCAATTAATTCATATCAATTTTTGAACACTGCAAAAATGACGGGTTCGGAGCTAAATATCATAAAGCATGGTAGAGCGATTAATGAAAAGATGCCTGATCATGTAATCAATCTAACTTTAGACGGATTCAAAAAATGCAATAAATCTATCAAGGATTCCACTGTCTTAATTTTGGGTGTGTCTTACAAACCTGATGTAAAAGATATTCAGTTAAGCCCAGCAGAAATAATCATAAATAGACTGAAGGTATTAGGTGCAAAAATCAAAATTTATGATCCTTACTATATGGGTGATGAAGTTTTCGGAATAAATGTGGAACATGATATTCAAGATATACTTCCAAATGTTGATGCGTCAGTAATCGTAACAGCACACAAGGAATTTCAGGAAATTAACCCTAAAATATTTACCAAAATGAAAACTCCAATCCTAATAGATTCAAGAGGCGTGATTGATATTTCTTCCGCAAATGATGCTGGTTTAGTTTTTAGAGGACTTGGACGAATAGTTTAATTTCTTTCGTCAGAAGTTATATTCGAATTAGATTCTAGAATATTTATGAAATCGTCAGCAATCTTGTCCCAAGAAAAATTTTCCTTAACATAACTATAGCCTTTCTCGCCCATTTCTTTCATTTTTGCCTTATTATTGAGCAAAGTTGAAATTTTATTTATCCAATCATCCGAATCATTTTTTTTGATTAGAAAACAGGTTTCACCATTCTCACATGATTCAGATATTCCCCCAACATTAGTAGCTAGAATAGGTTTTTTCATCAAACCAGCTTCCAATAATGTATGTGGCGACATATCTATGCCACTTACTAGGGCGTAAATGTCAATTTCTGAAAAAAATCGTCTCACTTCATCTGGATATTTTAAATGACCCAACCAATGAAAGTTATCAAATTTTTCCAACGCAGGAAGAATCTTATCGCTATATGGTCCGTCCCCTACCCAGTAAAAATTAACGTCAGGCATTTTTTCTATTACCTTTGGCAAAATAAGCATCTCCTTGGCTTTTTCCCAGATTTCTGCACCCTGTAACAAACCAACACAAGGATGCTTTAACTCAAGCCCCTTTTGAGAAAACCAATCGGATTCATCAATACCTTGGTATAACACATTTACGGCTTTATCTGGGCAGTTCTTAGATATAATTTTCTCCAGATACTTACAAATTGGTAAAATCAAAAAAGATTCTCTAAAACATTTATCCGCGATTTTTTGTTTTGCAAGTGTTTCAAATCCCTTTGTAACAGATTTATCCAAAGATTGTTTTTTCCATTTGACTTCACTCCAATGATGTGGCAAAATATTTTCTCCACGTACAAAAATGATTAATGGAATTTTATATTTCAAAATTAGTGAACTAAAATGACTCGCTCTCTCTGTAAAAACAATATCAGGTTTGAATTCATTAATTATACTTTCTAATTTCTGTGGTTTTGCTATCCATCTCAAATACTTTTTGTTCAGTTTTGAATTTCCATAAATATCAAGATCATTAATAATCTTACAAGTAACACCTTTTTTTCTAAGAGCATCTGCAAATTGTGATATAATAAAATGCCTTCTAAAATCCCCTGTTTTAGCTGCAGTTTCTGAAATTGCAAATAATAATTTAAGTTTCAATTGACGGTTTTTGTAATATTACTGATATTAAAATATCTCCAATCATTCATTCAATAGTTAAATTATTACCCGTCTATAATGACTAGAGTAAACTTGATTGTAACAATTCATCAACCAAATTATTTTCCATATCCTGGATTTTTTCAAAAAGTGCTACTTTCAGATATTTATGTTGTTTTGGATAGGGCACAATTCGAGTTTGATATTACAAATAGGAATAAAATAATCACTCCAGAGGGATCATGGTCCAGAATCACTGTACCAATAAAAAAAGGCCAAAAATTTTTTGAGGTAAGAAATGTTGAAATAAATAATGAACAGTCTTGGGCTGAAAAAAACTGGGATTTAATTTGTAAATCATATGGTAATTCTCCATTTTTTGATTTGTATAAAACCACACTTAATTCTGTATTTAAAAAGAAATGGAATCTGATTTTTGATCTAAATTTTCACACACTGAAGAAAGTTCTTGAGTGGCTTAACATAAAAACTGAGATAATTTTTGATTCGGAGCTTGATGTTACCGGAAAGTCTTCTGAACATTTATTGAATATATGTAAAAAATTGGGTGCGACAAAATATTTATCTGGACCTGGTGGGAGTGACTATCTTAACGAAAAAATTTTTGAACAAAATAAAATTAAAGTCGAATATCAAAAATACGATCCAATTATTTATCCGCAGAAGTATGCAAAATCTTTCATTCCTAATCTTTCTATACTTGATTTATTATTTAATATGGGTTCAGATAGTAAGAAACTTATCACAAAAAGCTAGTTTATGATATGAAAAAACAAAAAGGAGTAAATATGATTTCAAGCGTGTAATATTATGAATAATAAAGAAATTGTTTACTACCTATTAGGAGCAATTGGAGACGTAACAAGATATGAAGCAATCCAAGCTCTGAAACATTATACGGAACTAAGTGAACAAGAAATTAACAATATAATAAACGAAATAATACAATTTAACGATTCTTTTTTACAAAAATATAAAGAGTAACTATATTTCTAAAGATTATTTTCTAATTATTTTTTAGATAATAGAGGATATAGTGAAATCCAATCCATAGTTTTCAACGAATCTTTATTTTGCTTAGAGTTTTTTCTTAGTGAAAAAATAAAATAGTCAAGATGTGGATTATGTCGTGGAATTGAATTTACAAAAACAGTCTGTAATCCAAAACTCTTAAACAACTCGGTATAGAAATTAGTTAGAAACTGTACACTCATATTATCAGTGTCAATCTTACCGTAAAATTCTTGTCTTCTTTTTCTCCACAAAATATTTTTCTTTTTTAATTTCTTAGAAAAAAACGGTTTTTTATTTACCAGAAATATCACTATTGCTTCTTTATCTATCAATTTCTCAATATTTTTAATAACATCAAAATGTTCGCAATATCCAACTGAATTTTTTTTCATGCCAAAAACACTCATAGGGTTATCAATTAAAATTAGATCAAATTTTTGAATTTTTTGAGACTTATTTAAAATTTCAATGGAATCACAAATTTTTATTTTGGAGTTTGGAAAGCTTTTTTCAAGTTGAGGTTTTAATTTCTGATCAATTTCCCAAATTTCAAATGTCTTTACATTTTTTGCTAATACAGCATCAGTTTTTCCAGTTCCACCAAAAATTTCTATCGCATGTAATTTTTCTAAATGGATATATTTAGATTTTAAAAAATCAACTACATGATTCATTCGTAGGGTAAATGTATTTTTACTTGATATTATTTTTGTAATGTCAGCCATTTGATTCATAGAAATTTCTATAGTATATGAAATACTCGTTATCCATCATAAGTATAGTTTATCTAATTGAAGTTTTTGCTAACATTATATCAAAATGAGAAATATTAATCAAAACTTATCAAGAGAATTTAATGGGAAAAATATTCTGATTACGGGGGGTACAGGCTCTATTGGTA
>LUMD01000926.1_pt1 | contig 19114 bp, 17 predicted proteins | sample 729651 | NCBI WGS metagenome assembly LUMD01 (sample SAMN03860272, study PRJNA289734) | marine metagenome | biome: seawater column; feature: ocean; material: water; isolation source: Red Sea water column Station 34 - depth 258m | place: Saudi Arabia: Red Sea | collected 2011-10-15 | depth 258 m | reverse complement strand
CGATTACATCGCCCTGCCCGAGTAGGGCGTTCACATCAAGGCTCTTCACGACGCCGCCGACGATCAGCGTCGGATCCATGTTCGCTTCAGTCAGCACCGAACCGACCATGGAGGTGGTCGTGGTCTTGCCGTGTGTGCCCCCCACAGCGATAGATGTCTGTTTCAGCTTCAACAGTTCGCCGAGCATCTCTGCCCGCCGAATAATAGGGATATGTTTATTTCTCGCCCGTTTCAGTTCGGGATTGTCCAACTGTACCGCCGATGAGTAGACGAGAACGTCAGAGTCGTTCACGTTTGTCGCCTTGTGTCCTTCATGGATCACAGCGCCCCGCTGCCTCAACCGTTCGGTGATTTCCGTCACTTTCAGGTCCGAGCCGGACACCTCGAAACCGAGATTAATGAGCACTTCGGCGATGCCGCTCATGCCGATACCGCCGATTCCGACGAAATGCACTTTTTTCACTTTTCCCAACATCACGCTGTCGCAATCACCTCAATCTCTTCCACGATCTGGACGGCGGCGTCCGGTTTTGCCACCGAGCGGGCGGCGGCGCTCATCTGGTTCAGTCGCATCGTATCGCCAAGCATAGACATCACTTCATCGGCCATTCGCTCTCCGGTCAGATCCCGCTCATCCACCACCACGGCCGCGCCGGTGGCCCGAAGGCTTTCTGCATTCTTGGTCTGATGATCTCCCGCCGCGCCGGCGAAGGGGACAAGGAGAGACGGTTTTCCACAGGCGGCAATCTCCGCCAGCGCCAACGCGCCGGCTCGGGAAATCACCACATCAGCGGCAGCATAGAATGCCCCCATATCATTAACAAAAGGGAGGACTTTCACGCGGGCGCTCTCATGAACGGCGAATTGATCTTGATGGAGTGACCCCGCCTGCCAGATGATCTGTACATCCGTCAGTCTGTCCAACGCCCCTTTCATGGCTCGATTCAAAGCGAGGGCCCCCTGACTTCCGCCGAGAAGCCCCACCACGGGCAACAATCTCCTCCCGAACCGGGTTGCCGGTAACGACACCACTTTTTTTTTGAGATGGCGGCGGGCGTCCTCGTAACTGATGCATACTGTATTAACTCTTGACGAGAGCCACCTTGTAGTGACTCCCGGATAGGAATTCTGTTCATGAATGACGGTGGGGATGCTCTTGTGGATGGCCGCCAGAAGCGGCAGTCCGCTGGCGTATCCTCCCGTTCCGATGACCGCAATGGGGGAGAGTCGCTTAAGGAGTCGGCGCGACTTCAGATAGGCCAGGCAGAAGCGGAGGGGGAACAGCAGATTCCTGAAAAGTGCTGTGATTGAATATCCTCGCCTGAAACCGCGAATCGAAAGGAGTGTGTGAGGACGTTCGTTCTCCGGCAAGATCCGTGCCTCCAGTCCAAAACGGGAGCCGACGAAGTGGATGGCCGAGTTCGGAAACCGTTTCTTGAGAGCGTCGCCGATGGCCAGCGCCGGGAAAAGATGACCTCCCGTTCCGCCGCCTGCTATAATAAAACTCTTTCTCATCTTAGGCGAACATGACCCTCGCTTGGCTTGGGCGGCTGCTGACTGTTCTTCTTGCCATGGAGATGTTCAGAAGAATCCCGATGGAAAAGAGGTTCATCACCAGCCCGCTGCCGCCGAAGCTGATGAAAGGGATCGGCAAGCCGGTGGTTGGGACGAGGCCGGTCACCACAGCAGAATTGATGAAAGCGTAAAAAATGATCTGCGTTGAGAGTCCAACAGTGAGGAGTATTCCGAAAATGTCCGTACACCCTCTGGCGATTTTCAGCGCTCTGTGAAAGAGGGCCAGATAGAGCGTTATAATAACAGCGATGCCGAAAAAGCCGATCTCTTCGCCAACGATGGAAAGGATGAAGTCAGTGTGGGGCGCCGGCAGAAACAGGTTTTTTCCGGTGCTGGCGCCGAGGCCGACGCCTGTAATGCCGCCGTTGCCTAAACTGATCAGAGACTGCTGGAGCTGATAGCTCGCGCCTGAAAAATCGAGCAGACCTTTGAAGAACGATTTTATTCTGTAAATCCTGTACGGCTCCAAGATCATCACGGGAATGAGGACCACGAGCGCTCCGCTGACAGTGGCTGCCATGTGCGTCAACTTGGCTCGTCCCACAAAGAGCATGGTCATCACCAGCACGCCGATCATCATAGCGGTGCTGTAGTCCGGCTGGACGATAATCAGAGCCATCACAATCCCCGTCATGATGATGGGAGGGAGAAAGCCGTTCGTGTAATCTCCGATGGCATCCCGCTTCTTGTCGAGATAGGCGGCGAGGTATAGAATGGTGGCGAAGCGAGCTAGATCGGAAGTTTGAACGGGCAGCGAGCCGAGGTAGAGCCACCGCGCCGGCGAATCGTTACCTTGAAGCTGAAAAACAACTACTGTCACCAGCAGGAGCGTCGCCGTGGCGATGAACAGGGGCGCCGCAATTCTCTTCCAAATCCGAAAATCGACAAACATGGCGACAACCATCACCGCCAGGCCTATGACAACCCTCAGAACGTGCCGACCGAAGTAAAAGGTGCCGCTACCGAACTTGTCCATCGAAATGTCGGAACTGGAACTGAAGACCATGACAGTTCCGATGGCGAGAAGAGTCATCGTTATGATGAGCATCGGTTTGTCAAACTTTTCTGAGGAGACAGCTATTCCCATCTTACAGTTTCATCACCTCCTCACGAAAGACATCTCCTCGGTTCTCGAAATCATCGAACATATCGAAACTGTTGCAACCGGGGGAGAGGAGTACCACATCGCCTTTGCCGCTGTTTTGATAAGCCAGGGAAACGGCGGAAGCCATTGAGTGAGCTCGTAGGAAGGGAGGGTGTTTAGGGAGGGTCTTCTCGATGCGCTCCGCCGCTTCGCCCAGCGTTATTACCAGTTTCACCCCACCCGCAAGGCAGGGGATAAGTTCTGTGAAATCGGCGCCCTTGTCGCGGCCGCCGAGAATTATGATAACAGGGGAAGTGAATGATTCAAGGGCAACCTTTACGGACTCGATATTCGTCGCCTTCGAATCGTTGTAGAAAGTGATGTCGTTCAGTCTCCTCACCTTTTCAAGGCGATGGGGAACGCCGCTGAATGTTTTCATGATGTCCTTGATGGCATCTTCGCCCACCGTCAACAGTCGGGCAGCCGTTGCGGCGGCGAGAAAATTGGAAATGTTGTGCCGTCCCGGAAGAGAGATTTCGCTCAAGTAGACGAAAGGCTTTGCGGAACGGTCGTAGATCTTCGTCTCATTAAGGCTGAAGAGGAGATTGTCGGCATTGTCAAGAACGAAGGGGACGAGCGTCCCATCAGTCTTTAGTCGGCGCCGAAGAAGCGAATCACCGTAGTTGTAGACCACATGGTCTTCCTGAGACATATTTTCTACGATTCGGAGCTTTGCGTCGATATAAGCGTCCATGGTTCCGTAGCGGTCGAGATGGTCCGGCGAAAGGTTGAGGATCACCGCCACGGCGGGTTTGAAGTGGTGGATTTGCTCCATCTGGAAAGAACTCACCTCCAGAACGTGGACGGCGTCTTTCGCCTCACGCCCAAGATTATCGAATACTACTGTGGAGAAGGGTGTGCCGATGTTGCCGCTCTCGAAAGTCGTCAGACCGCCTGCTCGGCACATCTCCGCAAGCATGGAAGTTGTGGTCGTCTTCCCGTTGGAGCCGGTGACGGCGGCGATGGGGCTGGATGTGAACCACGAAGCGAGCTCAATCTCACTCACAACGGGAATACTTTTGACTTTCGCCTGCTTTACGACCTCCGAATCCTGAGGGACGCCCGGCGAGACGACCATCAGATCGCTATCGAACACTTTCTCAGAATGACCTCCCGTCTCAAAGTCGATGGACATCCCTTTTAGCCTGTCCCGATCGATGTTGTCGCTCGCTTCACTGACGAAGGGAGCGGCGCCGATTTCATTCAGAAGCGCCGCCGCGGCGAGGCCGCTACGTGCGCCGCCTATGACAGACACATTGCGGCCGGTTAAATCGATTGTATTCTTGTGACTGATGTCCATCATCGAATCTTGAATGTGCTGATTGTCATTAAGGCGAACAGGATGCCCATAATCCAAAACCTGATCACCACCTGCGTCTCCTTCCAACCTTTCAGTTCGAAGTGGTGATGGATGGGGGCCATGAGGAAAAACCGCTTCGCTTCCCCAGTCCTCCTTTTACTCAATCGAAAATAGCCGAGCTGGATCATCACCGACACCGCCTCCCAGACAAAGACGCCGCCGAGGATCAGGAGCAGAAGCTCCTTCTTCAGGAGAATGGCAAGTGTCCCCAGCGCCGCTCCGGAAGAGAGGGCACCGGTGTCACCCATAAAAACCTGTGCCGGCGGTGCATTGAACCAGAGAAATCCGAGACAGGCGCCGGCCAGAGCCGCGGCAAAGACTGTCAGCTCACCTGCCTTCGGGAGGTAGATAATGTTGAGATAATCGCTAAAATCGATCCTGCCGGAGATGTACGAAATCGCCGCAAGGGCGAGGGCGCAGATGGCGAGCAGGCCCGCCGCGAGTCCATCGAGGCCGTCCGTCAGATTCACAGCATTGGAGCTGGCTGTCAGGACTAAGGTGACCCACGGAATGTAGAGGATGCCGAAAGGGATCTCGAGATTCTTGAAGAACGGGACTGAAGTGACAGGACCAATCTCTCTGAACTCGGCGCCGTAGAAAATCCACGCCCCGATCATGATGCCTAGACCGATCTGCCCCGCGAGTTTGTACCGCGCCACCAGCCCCTTCTTGGTCTTTTTCACTGTCTTAAGGTAGTCGTCGAGGAAACCGAAAAGTCCCATCCAGATGGTTGCCAGAAGGATGATGTGGATGTAGCTGTTCATGAGATTTGCCCAAAGGAGGGTGGGGAGAATCACCGCCGCAAGGATGATGATTCCCCCCATGGTTGGCGTGCCCTTCTTAGACTGATGAGATTGCGGCCCCCGTTCGCCGATGGTCTCCAGAACCTGGCTCGCTCGGAGTTTCCGGATGATCCACGGTCCGACGAGAAAACTTATGATGAGGGCGGTAATGGCAGCGCCCGCCGCCCGAAAGGTGATATACTGAAAAATGTTCAGTCCCGACAGTTCACTCCTAAGCGGATAAAGGATGTGGTAGAACATCAGTCTCCAAACAGTTCCTCTATGACCGATTCAAGCGCCATGCCGCGGGATCCTTTGAACAGCACAACGTCGCCGGGTGAAACGTTCTCTCTGATCACTTCGGCGAGATGTTTCTTCCCATCAAAATGACGGGAGTCGATTCCGTTCGCCGCTGTTGACGCGGTCGCCGCCTCGGCGCCGTAGCAGTAAAAATGGTCAACGCGCTTCTCGGATGCGGCGACGCCCACCTTCTGGTGATGGCTCTCGCTGGCGTCGCCGAGCTCAAGCATATCGCCAAAAATAAAATGCCTTTCCCCTTCGGAGGGGATGTCAAACAGATAGTCCAGCGCCGCCAGTGTGGAGGTGAGGTTCGCGTTGTACGTGTCATCGATAACCGTCACCCCGTTTTTCACCTCAACTCTGCATCGCCCCGTCACGGCCTGGAACGAGGCGACACGCTCCTGGATCACTTCCCAGCTCATGCCGAGGGTCGACGCCACGGCGGAGGCGGCCAGGAGGTTCATTGAAAAAGTTTGGTTCGCCGAGCCTGTTTCAATCTCCTCACCATTTATAATAAGTGTAATGTGTCCATCATCGCCGCGGCTCATATCGCCGGCAAAGTCGCAATCGTGACTGAAACCGTAGGTGACCCTTTCGGCATCCGTGGGGAGGTTTCTCACATTTTCATCGTCTGCGTTCACAAAAGCTGTGCCGTCCGCCGGCAGGGACTTGAACAACTCACCCTTCGTTTCACGAATGGTCTCTATGGATCCGAAACTCGAGAGGTGGGATGGGGCGATATTGGTAATTAATCCGTGCCGAGGTAGGGACAGACTACATAGATATCCAATATCGCCCCGGTGATTGGCTCCCATTTCAAGGAAGGATCGGGAATGCTGGGAGTCTAGCTCGAGTAAGGTGAGTGGTAACCCTAAGTGGGTATTATAGTTCCCGCGAGTCCCGTGCACTAAGTGCCACGCAGAAAAGATGTGTATCAGAAGGTCTTTGGTCGTCGTCTTGCCGTTGGAGCCGGTAATGCCGGTCACTTCCAAAGAGAGTGATGATCGCCACTCTTTCGCCAGTTCACTGACGGTGGCGGTGGGATCATCTACGCGTATCTGTATAAGGTCAGCGGTATCGTCCACTTTGGAGACAACCGCTGCTGCGCAGTCCGCCTCGGCGGCCTGCTTCAAGAAATCGTGGCCATCCACCCGCTCTCCGGCGATGGCGATGTAGAGATCGCCGGCTTTCGCCTCTCGTGTGTCGAGGGTCACGCCGGTGATCTGTCTATCGAGCTGCTGACCGGTCATGTCGGCGGCCAGCTTTGTGAACTTGTCAGGTTCGGGAAGATCAATTCTCATCTCCCGCCAATTCCTTTACAATCTGTTTAACTGTTTCAACCTCTGAGTATTCGGTTCGTTCCGTCCCGACGATCTGGCAGTCCTCCCGGCCTTTTCCTACAACGGCAAGGATATCCCCCGGTTCGAGCCAAGCCACCGCCTCACGAATCGCCGCCGTCCTGTCATCAAAGAAGGTGTGGCTCTCTTTCTTGAATCCGGCGGCGATGTCTTTATTGATAGCGTCGATCGGTTCGCTGCGGGGATTGTCCGGGGCGACGAACAGGTGCTCGGCGAAGGATTCGGCTGCGGCGGCCATGAGAGGACGTTTATCACGATCCTTGTCGCCTCCGCAGCCGAAAACAACGCCCAGCCTCCGCCCGCGAGGTAGGAGTACGGAAAGTGACGAAAACAGTTTTTGATAGGCGTCCGGAGTGTGGGCATAATCGACAATAATCGTGGCGCCGTTGTGGCTCTTCATCTGTTCTACACGCCCCGGGACCAAATGAAGGGAAGAGATTCCCTTAGCAATCGAATCGGCCGGAATCGCAAGCGCCTGTGCCGCCGCCACCGCGGCGAGAATGTTGTGGAGATTGTAAGAGCCGATGAGCGGGGAGGAGATGTGAATCGTCTCCCTGTCGCACTTGATGGTGCCGGTAATCCCGTCGATGGACATTCCCCACTCCTCGAACTTCACATCCGCTTTTCCGTCAAAACCGTAGGTGACGGTCTGGGCCGAAGTGAGCTCCAACAGTTCAGACGCCCTGGGATCGTCGGCGTTGATGATTGCGAGTTTGTCGGCGGAGAGCGAAGAGAAAAGCTTGCTCTTTGCCCTGAAATAGTCGTCCATGCTCTTGTGGAAATCGATGAAACCTCTACGACTGAATGGGTCAATCCGCCATCGGCAAATAGGGCGAGAGTCCGCTGAAGTTCGAGACTGTCCGGCGTGGTGAGACCGGTCTTGGCCTCCAGTCCCGGCGCCGAAACGCCGAGCGTGCCAATAAGGCCAGTACCGAGGCCTTCGGCCCGGAGGATGGCGTCGAGCAGGAATCCGGTAGTTGTTTTTCCGTTCGTGCCGGTGATGCCGATTACAGTCAGATTCTCCGACGGGCGGCCGTGGAGATTCGCCGCGATTTTCGAAAGCGCCTTCCGGACATCCCTCACCTTGACCGTCGGCGTGTTGATTCCTGTCAGGAGATCGTCAGCCTTCGGCCCTCCCTTGGAAATGATGAGCGCCGCACCGAGATCGATGGCGTCGTGGACGTAGTTGAGTCCGTTGTCGGCGGTCCCATCGACCGCGACAAAGGCGGAGCCGGGCCAGACATGACGGGAGTCGGCCGTGACCGCATTCACGGGAATCGCCACCGGAGACTGCTCCACGACATCAACCCCCTGCAATAGTGTTTCGATGGACGCCATCAATTGAGTCCGAGCCCTATAGAACAGAACGACGATTTTTTCACAATTTTCCCCGGAGCGGGACTTTGCCAGACGACGGTCCCGGAACCGGTTGGAGAAACTTTCAGTCCCGCCCTGCGGAGCATCGATCTGGCGTTGCGCAAGCTTCGACCGCGAACATCGGGTACAATGACCATCCCTTCTTCGGCGCTGACGGGAACGGCAACTGAGAGAATGGGGGCGACCGTTTTGTTGAAATCTTCAGCTCCGTCACTTCTGCTTGTCTTAACCGCCAGCATTTCAGGGCGTTCCTTCACCGGCTTGTGTACAAGGATTGAGTTGTCTGCTTGAATCACCCTTGTCATTACAGACTTGAACACAGGCGCCGACGTCTCACCGCCCCAGTGGAGGCCGTCCCGGGGATCATCGACAGACATGAATTTCTTGGCCGTTCCTGTTTTTCCGGCCACGTCCCATCCCGGAAGGTTTGCCTTTGTCCCTGTCCCTTTTGAAACGGCCAGTTCGAGCATGTCCGTCAACTCGTCCATCACTTCTCTGGAGGCGACCCTTCGGACAACTGTCGGCTCTGCCTCGTAGCTGACGGTTCCGGACGGATGAACGATTCTGTCAACGATGTGCGGCTTCATAAGAAATCCGCCGTTGGCGACGGCGCCGTAAGCAAGAGCCAGCTGGAGGGTTGTGATGGACACTTCATAGCCGATGGATATCTCAGCGATGGAGATTCCGCTCCAGTCGTCCGTCGGCTTGAAGACGCCCTTCGCCTCTCCGGGGAAGGTGATGCCAGACAGCGTTCCGAAACCGTACTTCCGGCCGGTGGCGTAAAGATTCCGCGAACCGATCCGCTCAGCAATCTTGACTGTCCCTACATTGCTGGAATTTTGAATAATCTGGGGGAAGGTGAGGAGTCCGAATTTCTCCCAATCTTCGATTGTGAGCCCCCGGAAGTCGTAGGTGCCGTTGCCGCAGTTGAACTCCTCCTGCAGGGAGACAGTCCGGTGGCTGAGGGCAGCGGTAGCGGCCACAAGCTTAAAGGTCGATCCCGGCTCGAACTGATCGGTGACAGCCCGATTGCGAAACGTCTCCCGTGGGAACGTCGCCGCCTCGTTGGGATCGTAATCCGGGAGGGACGCCATTGCAAGAATCTTGCCGGTGGCCGGTTCGAGGATGACGCCCATAGCTCCGCCGGCGCTGGTCCGATTGACCTGCCGCTGAAGTTCGTCTTGAAGGATCGCCTGATACTGCAGGTCGATGGTGAGAAAAACGTCTGAACCGTCAACAGGCGCCATTCGGGGATAGGCGTTGTTGCGCCTGCTTCCCCCCCTCCCGTCGCGCTGCAGCACGATCCAACCGTCCTTGCCCTGAAGCTTCTTGTCAAACTGCTTCTCGACTCCTTCGATCCCCTTGTTGTCTACATTGGTAAAACCGATGATCTGTGAGGCGACATTCTTGTGGGGATAGGATCGGTAGCCGTGCCTGCTTGAAACAAGGCCCTTATCGTTCAGCTCGAGCAGGGGCCGCGCCACCTTAGTGAACGCATTAATCAGATTATCCCGGTTCTCCACCTTCGAAGGGTGGATCGCAAAAGAGTAGTGAACCACGTTCGTGGCCAGTTCATCGCCGTGCCTGTCTTTCACGGTCCCTCTAACGGCTGCGAGCTTGACTTTGTTGCCGCCCTGCCGTTTGCTCCGATCGGCGAGGTCGTTCGCCCGTATCACCTGAATATGGAAGAAACGGACCATCAACGTTGCCCAGATGAGAATGACCACGCCCGAAAGAAAGAGCATCCGCGGACGAGTTTTCAAGAACGCCTTGGTCACTCCTCACCGCCTCGCTGTTTTGTGAACACATCCGCATCAATGAATACCACCAGCGATTCAGGCTCGGGGGTAATCAGGTTCAGTTCTTTTTCGGCGATAGCGGTAATTCTGTCGGCGCGCTTGAGGCGGGCAATGTCCGCATGCATGCGCCGGTTGTCCTCCACCAGCGATGCTCTTGACTGCCGCAATCCTACGTTGGTCTTCTCCGTCAGTATGATCTCATTGTAGACCCAGAGATAGATCAGGAGTCCTGTGACGGAGAGGAGGGAGGCGGCGAGGAAAAGTATTGAGTTGATGAACTCTCTCTGCTTGCGAGACGGTTTACGCCGTTTTGGCTTTTGGGCAGGCATCAGATTTTCTCCGCGGCTCGAAGCCGAGCGCTCCTCGCCCTGGGATTGGACGCAACTTCAGCTTCCGGAGGACGGACCACCCGTTTTGTCAACAGTTCCAGCGAAGGGGTGAGCCCGCACCGGCAGACCGGAACATCCGGAGGACATGTGCACCCTTTCTCCAAACGGTAAGAGATGACCACCAGCCGTCCCCCAACAGAAAGATAATCGACAAACCTCTCCATGAACCTTTTCAGTGCTCCCAGTTCATCATTGACCGCGATCCTTATGGCCTGAAAAATGCGGGAGAGTGTCTTGGTGGAGGCGTGTGTACCCACCACACTTTCAATAATCTGCGCCAACTGCCCCGTGGACTCAATTGCCTTTTTCCCCCTCGCATCGACTACGGCGGCGGCAATGGCGGACGCACGGCGCTCTTCTCCGTACTCCCTGAAAAGTTTCCTCAATTGGTCTTTAGACCAACCGGTGACAATATCCCGGGCCGAGATGGGGGCATCGACGTCAAAGCGCATATCGAGGGGACCGTCGTTCCGATATGAGAATCCTCTCCCTGCGGTGTCGAGCTGGTAGGAGGAGATGCCGAGATCTATCAGCATGCCGTCCACCTGCTTAATGCCGAGCTCGACGAGGTGAGTGGGAAAGGTGTCGTAGGGGGCGTGAACGAGATGACAGGAAGGCGACAAGCGTAGTCTGCAATGTTTGACGGCTTCCTTATCACCATCAAGTCCGATCAGCTGCCCGTTGGGCGAAAGAAGTTCCTGGAGGGCCGATGCGTGGCCGCCAAGACCTACCGTGCAGTCCAGATAGATACCGTCCGGGCGGACACGGAGGTAGGAGAGAACAGCATCGAGAAGTACAGGGATATGTTGGTTTGTGCCGCCCCATCCAGATTCCACTTGCTAAAGGATCACTTTATCTGACAGATCTTCAAAATCTTCCGGAGACAGTTCATCGATATTTTCGAGGTCGTCCGGATTCCATATTTCAATCTTGTTAACCACGCCGATGATCCGCACATCCCGGTCAAGGCGGGCATAATCTTTAAGGTAGGGCGTCAATTGAATTCTCCCCTGGCCATCGAGTCGGACAGTCGTGGCGTAGCGTGTAACTGACCGAACAAAAAGACGATTTCGCTGTGACGTGGCTGACAGTTCTCGGAGCCCCGCTTCAACTCGCCTCTGCCACTCTACGACGGGGTAGGCCACCACGCATCGATCCATCCCCTTCGTGATAACGAAGTTGCTGTCGTTGTCCGGGGAGAGGGCGCTCCTGAACTTGGAGGGGATATTCAGCCGACCCTTCGAGTCGAGCGTATAGCTGAACTCCCCTGTGAAACTGTTTTCCGTGATTGTCATACTCGAGATTTATGGGTTTGTTACCCACTTCTACCCACAATGTTAGTGTAACTCCCCACCAATGTCAAGCAAAATCTTGAAACGGTTAGACGTTTTTTTGAAAGGAGAACTTTAAGGGTCGGGAGCTAGCGGGGAGTGTAGCTTCGGATGGTCAGTCGCTTTTCTTGACCGTCGTATATAATATCAGCGGGGTGTGTTTCATCGGGGAGCGGGATCGGCGTTCCGTTAAGTGTGACGCTGACGTCGGCGGCCCGTTCAATCCTGAGATAGAGGTTTTCGCCGAACTGAAGAGAGATATCACCGTCCCGGTTCAGGTTTGCGGAGGTGATGTTTCCGGAATAGTCTGTTTCGAGTTCATACCAGGTTTCTTCCTCCGCTGAGATTGTGAGAATATAGGGCGGTTCGAGGTTCCACTCCTGATCTTCGTCCGTAGGGACAAAGTCGGCGTTAAGCTGCTGATCGGTAATCTTCGGCGCCACAGGAATCGCCATTTGCGACGGCTCCTCAATGCTACCTTCCTCGCCCTCGCCGGCAATCTGCCGAACGACCCATACGCCAAAAAAGACCACCACCAGAAGAACGGCGACTTTCACCACCGATGAGGAGAGGTTGTTGACGGACGGAGTCGGGAGGACGACATCCTCATCCAGGTGGGCCTCCTCGTGGAGTTCGTCGTTTGCAGGAAGCTCTTCCGCCGGTGTTTGCCTGTCCATCAAGTGATCGAGCTGCTGAAGCACTTCGTCTGTCTCCGCGCCCACCTCCACCGCATAAGCCTTCATAAAGAGACGGACGTAGACATAAGGGAGAAAAGTGAAATCACCCGATTCCAAAGATTCGAGGTAATCGAGGTTGATCTTGGTCCGCGTGGCGATCTCGGCCAGTTCAATATCCCGCTCGACTCGCAGCTTTTTGAGCTCTTCAAAGAACGGTGCTGTTTCCTGAATCTCGTTCATAGGCCGGTGATTTTAAGCGATCTCCCTGTCGGAAGCAAACCAATTGTCTACGGAAAACTTCTCTTTCACACTTTCATTGCCGATAAGTTGAACGAACTGTGCCAGCGGAAAACCGACCACATTGTTATAACAGCCGTCAATCTTTTTCACGAAACAGGCGGAAGTGTCCTGGATGCCGTAGGCTCCCGCTTTGTCCATCGGGTCGCCGGTGGCGACGTACCTGTCGATGGCCTCTTCTCCGAGACTGTAGAATGTGACACGCGTGGAGGCGACGAAACTCTCTTCAGCACCGGCCGAATCACATCGCAGGGCGACACCGGTGTAGACCGTGTGAATCTTTCCTGATAGTGTTGTGAGCATTCGTTTGGCATCGTCGGCGTCGGTCGGTTTGCCAAGGATTGTGTCGTCCAGAACAACAATCGTATCAGCGCCGATGACATCCTTGTCCGGATGCGGGGACGAAACGGAACGCGCCTTTTCCAACGCCCACTGCTCTGCCATCTGGGGCGGGTTCAGGCCGTTGGTGTAATCTTCATCCACACCGCTGGGGACAATGTCGAACGTCAGATTGATTTTTCGGAGAATCTCCTTCCGCCGCGGCGAGGCTGAAGCGAGGATGAGCGGCGCCATCTCAGCGATACTTTGCCGCCTTTCCTATCTTTGTGGCCGCTTCCTCGTCATCCAGCGATGTGGCCGTGATCTGGTAGAGATAGACGCCGTTAGCGATTTGATCGCCGAAGTGATCACGGCCGTCCCAATCGATGTGAGAGTAGCCGTAGAAAGTTTCGAGAGGATCCAGCACGGCCACCAGTTCTCCGGAAATTGTGAAAACTTTGATCTCCACCAGTGCCTCTCTGTTGACCTCGAAGCCGAACTGCGTCTTCCCTTTGAAGGGGTTGGGGTAGTTGAACACGTTGGTGAGGGTCAGCGCTTCATCGGTGGTAATGTTGAGAGTGACCGATTCCCGGGCGGCGTTGTTGGCGTTGTCCCACGCTTCGGCAGTGACGATCAGTTCGCCGGGGAGAGCGTCCGCCAGGGAAACTTCGACCGATCCGGTGGTGTGGCTCCCGTCCTCGTAGACAAAGCCGTCGGTCACCTCGACGGCGTCAACTTCGTCTTCACCGTACCAGACACGGATGCCGTGACCGATTTCCCCGGTCACGTTGATCCCGAGAGGATCGGAGAGGGAGACTATCAGATCGCCCCCCTCCGGCAGGTGGTCGCCGGTCTCCACCGATCGCCCCTCGGCGCCGAAGGAGATGAGCGGCCCGTTCTGATCGGCGGGGTTTGCTGAGCCGCCTCTGAAAACGAGCCCTAACTTGAGGCCGAGACCTTCCCACAGATCGTTGCCCTGTTCACCGTAGAGGTAGACAGAAAGCCTTCCCCCTGCTGAGGCGGTGATGTCTTTCGGCAGTATGAAGGAGCCGTCGAACGCGCCGCCGGCAAAGGACAGTTTCCCCCGAAAGAGTGTATTGCCGGGGAGGGAGTAGGTGACATCTTCGCTGTAGTTTTGGAATTCGTAACGGCGTGTGATGGGGCGCTCGGCGTCGGAAACAGTGACGAAGCCGTCTCCCGCTCCCGGCGCATCGCCTGAAACGCGACCGACATAGGCGCCGGTCTGAAGCGCTGTCAGTGTGTCGGGATTGACGGATGTCACTTCGGCGGCGTTGGATGGCAACGCCACTTTCAGGGCGGGGTCGCCGAGGAGGTGGAACATCTGGCTCCCCCGGGAGCCGTCCTTGATGCTGCTGTAGATCGCGCCAAGGGACAGATCGGAGACGGTCGTATCGGGGAAGAAGGAGTCAAACAGCTTGAGGATGAAACTTCTGTTGGCGGAAAATGTGATGAGTCCGTTGGTGGAGATGACAGCCACACCGCCGTTCGCCGGCGCCCTTAGAATCTCTTCGGACATAGCGCTCCCTTCAACATCGTCGTACCTGCCCCAGCTGCAGGTGGCGGCGAGCCAGATGGGGAGGCGGCCTTCGGTCTGAATGGAGGCGAGGTCTCCCCGTGCCGATGAGAGGAGCCCTTCCTGGGCCCATTGGTAGGCGGAGCCGTGACCGATATAGTTCAGTAGAGCGGTCCCTTCATGGAGGAGATCAAAGAGCGCTTCCGTGGCCCCGGGCTTGGTGACGCCGTACTGGGAGCCATCGTTCATTTCCGGAAAATCTTCCATGTACAGCTTTCGCACCTCCAGCGCCTTCGGGATCATCCCTGCCAGCTCTTCACTGTTCTTGGTGTGGGACAGTTCAATGGCGCCAAAGTTCGGCCTTGCAAAATCGTCGGCCACCAGCGAGACGCGCCGCCGCCACAGTCCGATTTCGGGGTTCGCCTCGTAAGCGATAATCTTGTCCACCATCATCTCGGCCTGGTAAAACGTTGCTGCCGGAAGCCGGCCTATGGCGAGCTCGGGCGACTGCCCGTTCAGATAGGCGAACCTGTCATCGGCGGAGGTGCCGCCGAAGTATTCCGACTGAAATGTCGGTATCATGTTTACCGCATTACCGGTGATGTTCCGGTAGTCGTAATCGCCATCTCCGAGGAGGAGTACATAAGCGGGAAAGCCCGTTCCCGATGAAGCTGACCAGTTCTCCTTCACCCACTTCAGGAAAAGTCTGATAGCCCTCGGATCGGGCACACCGCCGGAGAATTCATCATAGACCGCCGAAAGCGGCACAACCGTGGAAGCGCCCCGATGTTCCTTCAGTTTCTCCGCCGTGATGAGGAACTCTTCCGGGGCAATGATGATGTGGTCAATGCCGCTCGCCGCCGTCCGGACGGAGGCGAAACTGTGGTTGTCCGCCTTTACGATTTCCGCCACTTCCTCCGTTTCAGTCCTGTTGTAAACAATAAATCGCTCCGTTCCCGCCGAACTCAAGGTCCGTTCAAAATAGCCTCTGTTTCCGCTCAGGACCACCTCCTGATCCACCGGGGCATGGATATCACTGATGTCCCAGACAGCAATATCCGACGTCACCTCGCTGACCATGAACCGGACGAGTGTCAGATTAGCCGGCGCCCAGTAGTCGAACTGAGTTCCGGTCCAGATCAGTTCGCTCCCATACCTTACAGTAATCCAATCGAGAAAAACTTTGGAGAGGTCGTCGGTGGTGGACCATCCCCGTCCAAGACTGTCTCGCAAGGACAGAATCGGAGAGGCTCCCCTGCCGCACTGTAACGATGTGAGCCGGGTACCCCTCCACGCCTGTGGAGGTGCCACCGAAAAGTGAAATGTCTGCCCGAGCCTCGATCTCCTGCCGGGGATGGTGAAGCTGGACGGGCATGGAGAGCGTCTGTTCTTTGGTGACGCCGGGGCCGACCCAGAGGAGTCCCGATTCAAAGGGGTTCAGGTCGTCGCTTTCGGAACGGGAGTAAGCGATGCCGTAATCGACGGTCACCGGCTCGGTGAACTCTTCGTCCGCCGTTTCGATTCTCACACCGCGGAGTTCGGGATCCGACGGGACGTTGAGCCAGTAGATGTTAAGGTCGCTGTAAGGGTTCTGTATGTAGTCCACCGATCCGTTGGCGGCTGTATCGAAACCACGGGGACCGCGGCCGTAGAACACCACCTCGTCCTCGTCGTGAAGGGTACCATCACCGCCCCCGGCAACATGGATCGCCACCTCCGTCAGATTTGGCAGAACCGCCCCGCCGATGGGATCGATGATCGGTCTGCCGCCCCGTGGATTGGTGAACATCCGGAGTGCCGCCGGATTGACTGCGGCGATGTCCATCCCACCTTCGGAGAGAGATGTCCCGGTGATGCCGTAGACGGCGTCGGAGGCGACGGTGATCCTGTACCAGTCGCCGGTAAGGTCGGCCCTACGCTCGAGGCGGGGAGCACGCCTCTCTTGAGTCAACCACTCTTTCGCTACGGACCAGTTCAGGAGACGGTGTCTGTAGAGAAGCTCCTCCGGCCGGGAAACTGACGGTTGATTTTCGACTGAACTGGGAAAGCGGACCGTCACATCCAGCTCAAGGGCAGCAGCATCAGCGTCCTTCGACACCGTGGGGGATAGCCTCAGCACGGCGACGTTCAGGTCTCGGAACCGCTCCAGCCGTATCCATTCGCCGTGGGCGGGCGACGGTGTGTAGAACTGACCTTCGCTCTTCCAGTCCGGAAGGGGGGCTGTCACCACAGGCGTGACGGTCAGTTGAGGAAGTTGCGCCGTGGGGAGGCCGATGGTGACCGTTTGATTCTCGAGGGGGTGTCCCTCCGACGGATTGGCGAAGGCGACTCGGAACGTCAGCTCGGCAGGACTACTCTTGAGGATCGTTGGCGGCTGGGCGAAAGTATGGCACCACACCATCAGTGCGGAAAGCGCAATCCCGCGAAAGATTCTTAAAATCACCGTGTCAAAGCCGCCAGAGGTAGGCGAATGAAATTGAAATTTCGCACGGATGCCCGTAATTTCCAACGGCATCTTCGACGGTCGTCACCCACTTTAACATCCTAGAGACCGCATCACGAAGGGCGGTAAATGCAGGAATAATGACAGCACCAAAAGATTTCGACATGATTCAGGCGGTATACGCACAGTTTGCGGACAAAGTTGCCACCGGCCGGGAACTGATGGGCCGCCCCCTCACTTACGCGGAGAAGATCCTTTTTGCTCACCTCTTTGGGCCACTGGACTCAGAACCGGAGCGGCTGGAGACCTATGTCAATTTCTCCCCAGACCGTGTGGCGCTTCAGGATGCCACGGCCCAAATGGCCCTCCTCCAGTTCATGCAGGCGGGACGGTCAGACACCGCCGTTCCCTCCACCGTCCACTGCGATCATCTCATCCGTGCACAGGTTGGAGCATCGGATGATCTAAAGAATGCTAACTTCGATAATAGTGAGGTTTATAACTTTCTGACTTCTGTCTCCCAGAAGTACGGACTCGGTTTCTGGAAGCCGGGCTCGGGGATCATTCATCAAGTGGTTTTAGAGAAATACGCCTTCCCCGGCGGCATGATGGTGGGGACAGATTCGCACACCCCCAACGCCGGTGGTCTCGGCATGGTGGCCATTGGTGTCGGCGGTGCAGATGCGGTGGACGTCATGACAGGAATGCCGTGGGAGCTCTCCTGGCCCGGCGTTATCGGCGCGAAGCTCCCCGGCGCCATGTCCGGCTGGACGTCGCCGAAGGATGTGATCCTCAAACTGGCGGGCATCCTCACCGTAAAGGGGGGAACTGGAAGGATCGTGGAATATTTCGGTGAAGGGACGAAATCTATTTCCTGCACCGGCAAGGGGACCATCTGCAACATGGGGGCGGAGATCGGCGCCACCACGTCTCTCTTCCCGTTCGATGACCGGATGAGCACTTACCTCAGCGCCACAGGCAGGCGCGCAGTCGCCGACTCGGCGGAGGCCGTCGCCGACCACCTTCGGGCTGATCCTGAAACGGAGACCGATCCCGAACGCTATTACGATCAGGTGATCGAGATCGATCTTTCCGCGCTGGAGCCTCACGTGGTGGGGCCCTTCACGCCGGACTTGGCGAGGCCCATCTCCCAGCTGGCGGCGGAAGTGAACGAAAAAGATTACCCCGATGAAATCTCCGTCTCCCTCATCGGCAGCTGCACGAATTCATCTTACGAGGACATCGAGCGGTCGGCCCACATCGCCCGGCAGGCGAAAGCGAAGAGCCTGAAAGCGAAGACGCCTCTCTTGGTAACCCCCGGCTCGGAGCAGATCCGCGCCACCATCGAGCGGGACGGCCAGCTTGCAGACCTGACAGAGATGGGAGGCGTGGTGCTGGCAAACGCCTGCGGCCCGTGCATCGGTCAGTGGAAGCGGATGGATAAGGGGGAGGGGGAGCGGAATTCCATCATCACATCGTTTACCCGAAACTTTGCCCGCCGCAGCGGGGGAGTCTCTCCTTCAATCCGCTGACGGACGCCATTGTGAACGAGGATGGCGAAGAGGTTCGGCTTGAGCCGCCGGCGGGAGACGAACTTCCCGCTGACGGTTTCGAGACCGGCGAGGACGGTTTCATCGCCCCGCCGGCAAACGGTGAACCCGCCGATGTAACCGTGGATCAGTCCAGCGAACGGATCGAGCTCCTGACTCCTTTCGCGCCGTGGGGAGGGGAGGACCTTCGGGACTTACCCGTACTGCTGAAAGCGAGAGGGAAGTGCACCACCGATCACATTTCTCCGGCGGGACCGTGGCTCCGGTTCCGGGGGCATCTCGACAACATTTCGGATAACCTGTTCATCGGCGCCGTGAACGCCTTTACGGGTGAGGCGGGGGTGGGGAGGAATGTCTATTCGAACGAGACCTCCGTCCGTTTCAGCGACGTGGCGCGGGACTATAAGAAACGGGGCATCCAGTGGGTGGTCTTTGGCGATGAGAATTACGGCGAAGGTTCCTCCCGGGAGCACGCCGCCATGGAGCCGCGGCACCTGAGCGGGATTGCCATTATTGTCCGAAGCTTTGCCCGAATCCATGAGACGAACCTGAAGAAGCAGGGGATGCTCGCCCTCACCTTAGCCGACCGCGCCGCTTACGACGAAATCCGGGAGGACGACCGTGTCGCCATCCTCGGACTGGAACAGTTCGCCCCGGGCGTGCCGCTGACGCTGGAGGTGACGCACGCAGACGGCTCCTCCTTCACCACAGAAGTGAATCACACCTTTTCGCCGGTCCAGATCGACTGGTTCAAGGCCGGCTCGGCCCTGAACCTCATCGCCGCCGGCTGAGGCGCCCGTGCCGAAAAAATCTGTTGCGGTCATCACCGGCGCTTCGGAGGGGATCGGCCGGGCCCTCTCCGTGAAGCTCGCTTCAGAAG
>LUMD01000988.1_pt1 | contig 19306 bp, 19 predicted proteins | sample 729651 | NCBI WGS metagenome assembly LUMD01 (sample SAMN03860272, study PRJNA289734) | marine metagenome | biome: seawater column; feature: ocean; material: water; isolation source: Red Sea water column Station 34 - depth 258m | place: Saudi Arabia: Red Sea | collected 2011-10-15 | depth 258 m | reverse complement strand
GTCTTATCTATCGTATCGATTTAGATTTCAAATAAGGGTTTATCCTATTTGGCAAATCATGGCGGTTGTTTTAATTCTCTTATCGTTTGGTGAATTGTTATCAATATGGATTCAAGGGGTTAGTGGCAACATGAATTTTACTATTACCGCATGGATCAACATTGCAATTGCTGTAATTCTATGGCCAATATTCATGGGTATTATTCAAAAAATGGAATCTATATTTTTATCTTAAAAAGAGCGACATGGAATTTAAATCTTCTAACACTCAACAAACCGAAAAAGAAATTTTTCTCTCTCGAATTCTGTTCTGTTCGATAGCTATACTTATTCTTGCCAGTATTATTTTTACTCGTCTATTTTATTTAATGGTCATTGAAACAGACGACTATAAGCTCAGATCCTTAAATAACACTATCAGAACTCAAGCAATGCCAGCTACAAGGGGCTTAATTTTTGATAGGAATGGAAATATATTGGCAAGTAATCAACCCATTTTTCAATTGGAGATGATCCCAGAGCAAGTAATTAATATAGAAACGACTCTAGCTGAGTTAGTAGAACTTGGGTTGATTGCTGAAAATAATATAAACAAGATTAAACAAAGAATAGATAAAAATTTACAATTCAAGAGCATAGTTCTAAAAAGAAATCTGACAGACACTGAAGTTGCTATTTTTGCAAACAATCGAATTAACTTTAAAGGAATCGATATTAGATCTAGATTATCTAGATATTACCCAAGAGGAGAGGCTTTCGCTCATGCCCTAGGTTATGTTGGCTCGATATCAAGCGCTGATTATTCTAGATTCGACCCCACTTTTTATACCGGCAAGGAACAAATTGGTAAAACCTCAATTGAAAGAAACTTTGAGCATTATCTTAGAGGTCAACCAGGCAGTCAGAAACTATTGGTTAATGTCAGAGGAAGAGTTATGGAAAGCATTAATCAGAAACCCTTCCAGCCTGGTAATAACCTCATATTAACTATTGATAGCGATCTTCAAGAAGTTGCTTATAAGGCAATGGGGGATCAAAAAGGAGCCGTGGTTATTTTAGATGCATCCTATTAAACCTATGCTCGCTTTAGGAGCTCTTGAAATGGGAATAGTTGAGCCAGATGTTTATATGCCTTGTGAGGGAAAATTCTTTCTTCCTAATTACTCACGTCCATTCAATGACTGGGAGACTCACGGTTCGGTTAATGTAGTTAGAGCCATCCAAGCCTCTTGTGATGTTTATTTCTATGAACTGGCAAATAAAATGGGAATTGAGAAAATGAGTCTCTTTTTAAAGAATTTTAATTTAGGAGAGTCGACCAAGATCGATATTGATTCTGAAAAAAAGGGTGTGGTTCCTAATAGAGAATGGAAGAGGAATAATTTTAATTCCAGAGAAAATCAAAGTTGGTATCAAGGAGAAACTATAATTGCCGGTATTGGTCAGGGGTATATGCTAGCCACTCCCCTTCAACTGGCAGTAGCAACCTCCATAATTGCTAATAAAGGAAGCGCTCATAAACCACATCTATTGAAAGCTATTGAAAACAAAAACTCAGGAGAGAATGAGTATATAACATCAGAGGAAATTAATTATCTTGAAAATATTAACGAAGAAAACTGGGATCTCATACATCAAGGAATGGTTGCTGTGGTCAATGAAAGAAGAGGCACAGCTTATGGGGTTTTTCCTGAAAATTCTCCAATCGCAGGAAAAACGGGGAGTTCTCAAGTTTTTAGCATAGATAAAGCAAGCGGAGATGAACTCCCTTTAGAACTTAGAGACCATGGCTTATTTATTGGTTTCTCGCCTTTGGATAAACCTGAAATTATTGTGGCCATCATAGTTGAGAATGGAGGTGGAGGCAGAGTATCTGCAGCCCCCGTTGCTGAAAAAATATTTAACGCGTATTTGGCAAAGAGCTTACAAAATGCAAATTGATCAATTCAAATTGAAAAACCCAGACATTATTGCTGATCGAGCACATATTGATATGCCACTTCTATCAGCTTTTTTAGTAATTTTCATAATCAGTGGGGTAGCAATTTTTAGTGCATCCAATGGAAATATTAGCTTTTTAATTGATCATTCCACAAAAATTATAGTTTCGATCATTGCCATGATCATCGCTGCTCAAATAAAGCCCATGGATTATATGCGGATAGCGCCCTGGCTTTATTTTATCTGCATCGTGCTTCTCATCTTAGTTTTGGTGATTGGAGAAACAAGAAATAATGCAACAAGATGGCTTAGCTTAGGTATAACCTTTCAACCTTCTGAATTGATGAAAATTGCTATGCCTCTAATGATTGCCAGATACATCTCTAATGGAACTCTGCCGGTAAAGAATCTTTCAATTATAATTTCGTTATTTATTGTGCTATTCCCAACAGTGATGATTTTATTGCAACCCGATCTTGGTACCTCTGTTTTAATTGCTTTCTCTGGTCTAGTGATTATTTTTTTATCAGGCATTAAAAAACGGTACATACTCTCTGGTTTACTCGTCTTTATTGCCAATCTACCTCTAATTTGGAAGAACATACATCCGTTTCAACAAAATAGGATTCTCACCTTTTTAAACCCAGAACAAGATCCACTGGGAGCTGGGTATCATATTATCCAATCAAAAATTGCAATCGGTTCTGGAGGGTTGTTTGGTAAAGGTTGGATGAATGGTACCCAAGGTCAGCTTGACTTCTTGCCCGAAACCACGACTGATTTTATTTTTTATCTCAATTGTAATTCTTATTTATTTATATATTGTTGCTAGAGGACTTTTAATCGCGATAAACTCACAGGATCTTTTTTCTCGATTGCTAGCTTCAAGTATTAGCCTTACCTTCTTTATTTATGTTTTCGTAAACATGGGTATGACCACTGGAATACTTCCTGTCGTTGGAGTGCCGTTGCCGCTTATAAGCAAAGGGGGAACATCAAGTGTCACCCTAATGATTGGTTTAGGTATTCTGATGTCGATAAGAACCCATAAACGTTTGGTAACGAAATGAATATAGTACAACTTAAAACGCAAACCATTTTATTATTATTATTTTATTGCTCTTTCTCTCTCTTTGCAGAAGATATGCACAACTCTGCCCATGATATAAAGATTGCTAAATCTGAACTGATGAATGAATTAATTAGAGATCATGGCTTTGATGAGCAATACATAAGCAATGTTTTCAATGAAGCCAAATTCTTACCTGAATTAATTGAATCAATCTCGAGACCTGCTGAAAAAACAAAGACCTGGCAAGAGTACCGGGCCATTTTCCTTACACCAAAAAGAATTGCGGCAGGTGTTCTGTTTGCTAACCAACATAAAGCCTTGCTAAATCGTGCGGAAAAAGAATTAGGTGTACCTAGAAAAATCCTGCTTGGCATTTTAGGAGTTGAAACGTTTTTTGGTAACATTCAAGGACGTTATAAAGTCATAGATTCTTTATACACATTAGCAATCGGTTACCCGCCTAGAAGTGAGTTTTTCAGACAGGAGCTGATTAATCTTTTCTATTTATGTCGGGAACAAGACCTCTCGATTTCTAGCATTAAAGGATCGTACGCCGGGGCTATGGGTGCGCCTCAATTTATTGCGTCAAGTTACAGAAACTATGCTGTTGATGGGGATGGGGATGGTAAAATTAATTTATTTGATTCATGGGACGATGTTTTGATGAGTATAGGTAATTATCTGAACAGAAATGGTTGGGATGCATCAAAAGATATCATGACTGAGGTAATCATTGATGCCGAGCAAAAGCAACAATTCTTATCCAGTACGATTAAACCTAAAAGCAATCTTAAAGACTTGATGGCACTTGGTATCGCTCTAGACTCCGAATTAGATCAAACTCAAAAGGCCCAACTTATTTATCTTGAAGGTGAAGAGCATAAAAACAATGCGATTGTAGGTCTTCATAATTTCTATGTTGTAACGACTTACAATAGAAATGTGATGTATGCACTTGCTGTCATCGAGTTAGGTGAATCAATAGAAACAATTCTATCCGCAGATGTATTTTAATCGTAACACAATAAATGTATCGATCTTAATGGTTACTCTTTTGGTGTCTAGCTGCTCTGTGCAAAATAATTTCTCTGGTCCAAAAATGAGTAAAAAAGAAGTAACTGAGATATTAAATGATGGATGCACCATCAAACGAAACACAAGAGAAACTTATCGCATCAATGGCAAAAGATACAGAACTCTGTCTTCAAGCAAGGGATATAAAAAAAAAGGGGTTGCTTCTTGGTATGGATCTCAATTCAATGGGAAGGCAACGGCTTGTGGGGAGCAATACGATATGTACAAATACACGGCTGCACACAAAACATTACCCTTGCCCTCCTATGTTAACGTCAAAAATCTAACCAATGGTAAATCTGTCATCGTCAAAATTAATGACAGAGGCCCATTTGTCGATAATCGGATTATTGATCTATCTTATGCGGCTGCAAAAAAAATTGACATGCTCTCTGCAGGCACTGCTTTTGTAAGAGTTGTCAATGTTTCAGAAGAGGAAGCAGCTCAGGCAATAAAAAAAAATACAAGAAGTATATTTTCAACAAATATTTTTGAAAAAATTGTTACCAGAAATAAAAATAAAATTATCATGCAAGTAGGAGCATTCACTAATGAAGATGGTGCTCAAAAGCTCAAAAAGCAAATCAAAAATCTAGGGGTTAAATCAGCTTTCATCGATAAAACAAGATCCGGAACTAGAATTTTTTACAGGGTTCGAATTGGGCCCATCAGAACAGTGGAAAGCTATGAAGAAATTATCAGTAAGTTGACTTCATTGAACCTTGATATCAACTTAATTTCACAAAAATAAGATTTTCAATGTCATACCTATGTTGAACATATATAATAAAGTTCAGTCAATTAAGACCCTCTAAAAGAACTAAAAATTTGATTAAATGAAAAAATTTTACTTCACTATTTTTCTGTTATTAATGATGTCAACTTCACTGATTGAAGCTATTGTCATTGTACCTAAAGCACCTACGATTGATGTCAAAAGCTATGTTCTCTTAGATGCTGAGACTGGCACAATTATTGCCAGTTTTGAAGAAACAGCTGCTATTAAACCAGCAAGTATTACAAAACTGATGACAGCTTATGCTACTTTTCAAGCAATCAAGGAAGAACAAGTAAGATTGGACGACTCGGTTAAAATAAGTCAACGTGCTTCGTCAATCGGTGGCTCAACGATGTTTCTTAATCCTTACATGGATGTAACGATAAACGATCTTTTACAGGGAATGATTATTATTTCAGGTAATGACGCGAGCGTTGCTTTGGCTGAACATTTAGCAGGCTCTGAAGAAACTTTTGCAGAATACATGAATATGTATGCTGAAGTTCTGGGTCTAAAGAGCACCAATTACACCAATGCAAGCGGATTAGATGACGACGATCATTATTCTTCGGCCTTGGATATAGCTATGCTCGCCTCTCAAATCATTAATGAATTTCCAGAATATTTCCATCTATATTCAAAACGTTCCTATACATTTGATCAAGCCAAAGATCCTAAAACGAAAGAACCGATAGTCCAATATAATCGTAATAAGCTTCTTAGAAGGGATGCAAGCATTGATGGTATGAAGACTGGATATACAAGTTCTGCGGGATATTGCTTGGTTGCTACTGCTAACAAAAATTCAATGCGTTTAATTGCAGTTGTTACCGGAGCAAAATCAAGTGAAGATCGAAATAATTCTGCATATGCATTATTAAACTATGGCTTTAGGTTTTTTGAAAAACAGACCTTAATTGAAAAAAATAAAAGCTATGGTAAGGCAGAGATTTGGAAAGGTACTGGCGATACGGTTGAGTTGATTGCAAATGAAGATGTAGTAAAAACAATCACTAAAGGTATCTCTAAAGATATCGAAAGAACCGTAGATATTTTTGACCCAGTCATTGCACCACTCAACACCACTGATCCCATTGGCAAGCTTACGATTACCCATGAAGGAAAAAGCTTGGCAGAATCCCCACTGTATGCAAAAACTGCAGTTGAGCAGGATAATTTATGGGGTCGGCTTTATGACTCAGCGTTGTTGCTTTTTAAATAAAACCTCACCTGAATAGTCTTCGACAATCCATACTTTTTAAGAACTTAGGTATCACTAACTATTCTGATACCCTCAAGAAAATGCAAAAATTTAATGCAACTAGGGGGGAAGATACTCCGGATGAAGTCTGGCTGCTGGAGCACGAAGCTGTCTATACTTTTGGTATCAAAACGAGCAAAGACGATATCCCTGAAAATACGGCTCTGCCTCTCATAAAGTCTGATCGTGGAGGCGAGATTACTTTTCATGCCCCTGGTCAGCTTGTGGTGTATCCATTGCTAGATTTAAAAAGACGGTCCATGAAAGCAAGAGAATTTATCAATAGTTTTCAAGAAGCGATACTAAACAGTCTCAGCCATTATCACTCGAATCTAAAAATTAATAATAGCGACCCTGGGATATACATTGATAATAAAAAGCTAGTAAGCTTTGGCTTTAAAATTACCAAACAAGGCACCTATCACGGCGCCTCTATAAATGTTTCTATGGATTTGGCACCTTGGAAAAATATTACGATTTGTGGCAACTATAAAACTGAAGTAATAGATCTGCAGAGCTTGGGCTGTAATGCCTCCGTAAGCAACATTAGGCATTCCATAAATAAGATTCTTTCTGATAAATTTGAATAAATAATAACTGCTTAATCTATGCATCCCAGCGTCTAGATCATTGACTGCATCATAGAGGTTTACTGTTGAATCGACAAGGCAATTGATATCGCGACCTCTTTAATCGCAACAACCATGGAAAGTGTGTACGAGTGTCAAAAAACTGAACCTAGCAAGGTTTTTGATGCAGTTACAAAATCTCAAGAAGATAGATATTCTGAAAATCAAATATAGGGCTGACCAAACTAGAACCAGTTCAGGTTTGCTCGGGTCCTGTTATTGCTGGGATCCCGTGGCTTATTGATCTAAATAATTAAAGCTTTATTTAATCTTTCAACGGTACCAACATCAAGCCAATCACCAGAAAACAATTCGCCTGAAAAATTATTCAGATGAATATGCTCTCTAAAGATAACAGCTAATGATGAATGCCTCTCTGAGGCTTCCAAAAAAATTCTAGGGGACAAAAAGCTAATACCGCTAAAAGTGAATCTATGACCTACTCCAGAGGTCACTCTTGAAGCTTGCAAGCCAAAATCACCGTGAGTGTTATGATCTGGATTAGGCACTAAAATTAAATGCCCAAGCGTGTTTTCTTTAAATTGAATGATTGGGAAATTATAGCTTGATAACACATCAGAATTTACTACCCAGAAATTCTCCTCCAAGAAATACCCATTATCTTGGGCATTAAAAATAGCACCTGCGGTTCCCATTGGTTCCAATCCTTCATCTATAAAAGAAATTTCCAATCCCGGTAGATCAATTTCACTTATGGCTGAATCAATTTGTTCACCAAATTTAGAGCCATTGATAACCATTTCCCTAATTCCGTATTTATGCAAATGAATAATGTTTCTTTCTAATAAGCTCAGTTTGCCAACTTTAACCAGAGGTTTTGGCTTGTGCTCTGTCAAAGGCATGAGTCTAGTCCCCAGTCCTGCAGATAGAATCATTGCTCTCATATTGAGTGAACTTCGTTGATAAAATTATGGAGGGGTTTAAGAAAATTATACTTGTTTGAGATGATTTTCAAATAATGAATAGTTCTAGGAATATCGTTCATGTAATTAAGTTTCCCATCTCTATGCTTAAGGCGTGAGAAAATACCAATAGCTTTTAAATGTCTTTGACAACCCATCAAATCAAAATCAGTCTCAAATTCTTTAAAAGTGATATTAATCATCTCTTCCTTGATTAATTGTTGGTATGCCAGTTCCAGCCAATGTTTGATTTCGTTTTGCGATAATTCAAAATAGCAATCTCTTAGTAGAGAAACCAAATCATAAGTAACCGGACCTAAAACAGCATCCTGGAAGTCAACAATGCCAATATCCCCTAAATTCGAAACAACAATATTTCTAGAATGGTAGTCCCGATGAACAAAGACTTGTTTTTGTTTCAAAGCACGGTTGGATAAATCCTTAAAAATATCCTCCAAATAGGATTTTTTTAAGCTTTTATAATTGATTCCAAGTTCTTTGATGCAATACCAATCTAAAAATAAACTCATTTCATTATAAAGGAGATCAAAGTCATAGACAGGCAGTTGGCTCTGAAAACTTATCCCGTTTCTCTGAATTGATAAAAGTAGTTCTATGGCTTGCTTATAGAATTCTTGGCGTTTTATTTGATCCGATAAATTCTGATCCAGCATCGTTGCTGGGCCGAGATCGTTTAACAGAAGAAACCCCTTAGACAAATCATGCTTTATAACTCTGGTGGCTGGAATCCTCATTTTCTCTAAAAAGCCAGAGGTCAGAAGAAATTGCCGATTATCTTCTTTATCGGGAGGCGAATCCATAGCAACATAACTAGATCCCTCATCAAAGACACGAAAGAATTTTCTAAAACTAGCATCTGAATTAATAGGTTCGATTGAAGCCCCTGATGAGTTCATACTTTTTCTAACCCATCTTTTTAATAGTTGATATCTTTTGTCTGGATTCATATAAAATTAGTTAACTATTGATTTTACGAATTATAGAATCATGAAATATTCTAGACTGTATGCCATGTCCTTAATAGCTTTTATTGCTATTACTCTAAGTCCTGCTTGGTTGTATGCCAATACTTGTCTAGCTCCAACCATCAGTAGTCAATCTGATTTATTTTCTAAGGATAAATCATGGACAATGCAAACAGGGGAATTAACTGGTGAAATTGGTCAAGAAATTAAAATCAAGGACAAAATTAAAGCTGAAGAGGTCGTCTATAATGAAGAAGCCGGAAGGATCAGAATCAACAAGGGCTTAATTCTAGAAAATAATAACTTATTAGTCTTTGCCGAAGGCGCTGTGATTAAAACAGATAATAATAGTGCTGTGATTACGGACACTGAATACCAATTGTTCTCCCCCCAAGCTAGAGGAACAGCTGAAGAAATTAGAATAAATTCAGAAAACAATTTCACTTTAATTAAGCCTGTATATACCACTTGCGCCAGCAATGATGATTCTTGGAGCCTTGAAGCAGAAGCCATACAAATTAAAGCTGATGAAGGCATTGCAAAGAACTTAGTTTTGAAAATCGGAAATGCTCCAATACTGTTTCTGCCCTATTTATCTTTTCCGGCATCTGAACAAAGGAAATCAGGTCTTCTTGTTCCTAACTTTGGTTCCTCGTCTAAAAAAGGCACTGAAATTGAGATCCCGTATTATTGGAACATTGCACCAAATATAGACATGATAAGCTCGATGAACTGGATGAGTAAACGAGGAATTCAGTTCAACAATACTTTGAGATTTCTGACGCCTAAACAATACGGTGAAATAGAATTTAATATCCTGCCTAACGATGATATCTCCAAAAGCACCCGTAATTACCTAGCGATCAATCAAGAATTAAAATTACTGTCAAATTGGAGATTAAGAATGAATGGAGAGTACGCTTCTGACAGTGAATATTTCGAAGATTTAACAAGAAGTGTGAATTCAACAAGCAGAACTCATTTATTCCGGACTGTCCGTGTTCAAGGCTTTTCTGAAAATTGGTTTATCGATATAGGCATGGATAATTTTCAGATCTTAGATCAGTCTATTTTATCCGAGGATAGACCCCATAAAATATTGCCGTACCTTGATTTTGATGGTCAGTGGGTGAGTCAAGAATTCAATCTATCTTATGGCCTAGATGCAAATCTTGCTCACTTTGAAAGCAATGTGAATGTGTCTGGTACGCGATTCCATTTGATGCCTAATCTCTCTAAAACTTTTAATCTCAGCGGTCTCCAAATCAAACCAGAAATCCAACTTGATCTCACCTCTTATAATCTGGACAGCTCTAATAACGATGCCATGAAGGCAGATAGCCCCAATAGAACCGTGCCAATATACAGCCTGGATATACAAGCATTATTGAAAAAGAATTGGGAGCACAAGGGATACATACAAACGCTAGAACCCAGAATCCTGGGTGTCTATATACCTTTTAGAAATCAGGATGATTTTCCTATTTTTGATTCGCTTGTTCCCGATAGAAATGTCCATGAGTTGTTCAGGAAAAACAGATACCTTGGTCAAGATCGGGTGGGTGACACATCCAAATTATCCTATGGAATTGTTTCTCGAATATACGATCAAAAAAACTCATCTGAAGTTTTTAACTTTACATTTGGCAAAACCCAGCACTTTAAAGACCGGAAAGTTAGGTTACCGAATGAATTACCTCATGATCATCATTCATCTGCCTACCTAGCCTCTATGCAATGGTCTATGAATCCGAAATGGAGATTGCAACTAGGTCATATTTGGGATTCAGATCATGATCTATCGAATAAAACACAAATTGGCCTTAGATATAAATCAGAAGGCTCAAGAGTAATTAATTTCTCCTATCGATACAGAAAAGATAATTTGAAACAATTGGATACTTCATTCTCCTGGCCCATCAAGGACAAGTGGAACATAGTGGGTCGATACAATTACTCTATTGAGGACCGAAAATCATTGGAACACTTTTTTGGTCTTGAATACGAGACATGCTGTTGGGGGATCAGAGCGATTTCTAGAAAGCATTTAATATACCGAAACGGAGAAACCGACAGTTCTTTTTCAATACAGTTTATATTCAAAGGCCTAGGTGAGGTTGGCATGCCAATAGAAAACCTTCTGGAAGAAGGAATATTGGGCTATGATGTTCCATAAATTTTAAGTAAATGAAAAAACAACTGACAATCATGGTCCTCTCTCTGATGTTATTCACTTCAGAGATAGACTCACAAACACGAGAACTCAGCAGCACGGGTGAATTTCTCGATAGTGTTGTTGCTATCGTTAACGATGGGATAGTGTTAAGAAGCGAGCTTGAAAATCAGCTCAGTCTTATAATATCGAATCTAGAACAACAAGGCGGTCAACTACCTCCCATCGAAACCATCAGAGAAAATCTGCTTGAACGTCTTATTCTTGAACGCATCCAGTTACAAAGAGCGGATCGGTATGGCATAAGAGTCACTGACGAAATTCTAAATAATGCAATCGCAAATGTTGCTAGTAATAACAACGTTAGTTTTGAAGAATTCCCTGCGGTTCTAGCCCAGGAAGGTATTAGTTACAACGATTATAGAAGTGAGTTAAGACAACAATTAACAATTGAACAGTTAAGACAAAGAGAGGTCATTTCAAGGATTGCTGTTACTGAGAGTGAATTGGATAGCTTTCTGGTATTTCAAAAAGAGCAAGATGCTCTAAATTATGACTATAATTTATCCCATATATTAATACCAACGAGCTCAAGAGCCGGAACCAAAGAGATTGCAAACAAAGAATCTTTAATCTATGAAATTCGAGAAATAATCAATGAAGGCGGGGATTTTGCTCAATTAGCAAAGGAAAATTCCAAGGGTCAACGGCATATACTCATCAAAACCAATGAAGTACTCGATGATTCCGCTGCTGAAGAAAAGCTAAAAACCATACGTCAACAAATCGTTGACGAAGGTAATTTTGGTGCGGTTGCTGCCGCTGTATCAGAAGATATTGGTTCTGCTCAAGACGGTGGAGATATGGGCTGGGCTCCTCAGGGTTTCTTTGTTCCTGAATTCGAAGAGATAGCCTATGCATTGGAGGAAAATGAAATTAGTCAACCGTTTCGGTCTAGATATGGATGGCATATCATTCAATACTTGGGCAAGAGAATTTTTGATAATACTGAAGAAATTCAAAAACGAAAAGCCATAACAGCGATTAGGAATTCTAAACTTTCAAATGAAATAGAAATATGGTCCAGAGAACTCAGAGATGAGGCATTTGTTGAAATCCTGCCTTACAACTAAGTACCATTTTGTAAACAATAAATGAACTCACCTTTTGTTGTTACTTCAGGGGAACCAGCAGGGATTGGTCCTGACATATGTCTAGCGATTGCAAAGAGAGAGGATAATTCTGATTTTGTTATCTTTGGCAGTATGGAGCTGCTCAGTCAACGAGCGGCAATGCTTGGTTTAGAACTCTCACTCATAGAATATAGCCCCTCTAAAGACCGATCAAAATTAAAAAAAAATGAGATATTCGTATCTAACTTTGATCTCTATGAGGAATGTCGTGCAGGCTTGCCGAGTAAAAAAAACAGCCCTTATGTAATTAATATGATTGAGGCTGCTGTTCAAGGATGCCTGAGTAATGAATTTTCGGGTTGCATCACTGGTCCGGTTAGTAAGAAAGTTATTGCTGACTCAGGTTTTCATTTTACAGGTCATACAGAATTTTTAGGTGAACTGTGTGGCAAAAAACCCCTGATGTCATTTATATCTGAGACCATGAGGTTAGCACTTGCGACAACACATGTGAGTCTTAAAGAGATACCAGAGTTGATCAACGCTGACATGATTGCTAGTGCATGTGAAATTATTTCAAACGATTTAAAGCTTTATTTTACGAAATCAGAACCAACAATAGGCATCTTAGGTCTTAACCCTCATGCAGGAGAAAATGGGTTATTGGGTAGTGAAGAACAGGAGATCATTATTCCAGTTATCGAACAATTACAACAACAAGGCTTTGATATTTGTGGACCACTGGCAGCCGACACCGCCTTTTTGCAAGAACTGAATTTAGATCTTGTTCTCAGCTTTTACCACGACCAAGCGCTACCACTGTTTAAATATGTGAACCCGCACCTAGCTGCCAATGTTAGCTTGGGCCTTGGAATTATAAGAACATCAGTAGATCACGGGATAGCTCTGGATCAAGCAGGCACTCAAGGAGCCAATCATCAAAGCTTATATTTTGCATTAAACACAGCAAAAGAAATGGCCAGTCATGCAGAAAATAAGAACAGTCACACCGCGTAAACGCTTTAGTCAAAACTTCTTGCACGACAAGAACACGATCAACAACATTGTTGCTGTCATCGAACCGTCGGAGGATGATCATTTTGTGGAGATTGGACCTGGCCAAGGCGCACTTACTTTTGCATTGCTGGAAACAATTAATCAGATTGAAGTGATAGAGATAGATAGGGATTTAGTGAGCATGCTCAAGAGAAACAATCTTAAAAATAACATGATTATTCATCAAGCAGATGCCTTAAAATTTAACTTTGCATCTTCATACAATGACAAGAAAATTAGAATTATTGGTAATCTGCCGTATCATATCTCCACCCCTTTAATTTTCCATCTTATTAAATACAGTGAATATTTCCTTGACTTGCACCTAATGGTACAAAAAGAAGTTGCTGCAAGAATTGTGAGTGAGCCACAGTCTAAAATATACGGAAGACTTTCTGTATCTATGCAAGCAAGATGCCATGTTGAAAGTGTGTTGGATGTAAAACCAAATGCCTTTTACCCAATTCCAAAAGTGATGTCTTCTCTGCTTAAAATCATACCTAAATCGCCCCTTGATAAGCAGATTGATACTCAACTTAATCAAATACTCACTTTAGCCTTTAATCAAAGACGCAAAAAAATTAGAAACTCATTAAAAGACATCTTCACCCCTGATGAAATGAGAAATTTAGAAATTGATCCAGAATTAAGACCTGAAAACCTAACGATAAAAGAATTTTTACGTTTATCTGCAGCAGGTATCAGCAGATGACCACCTATGCTATTGGAGATGTGCAGGGTTGTTACAAGGAACTCAGACTCATGCTTGATCACATAGAATTTGATCCTGGTAACGATAAGCTATGTTTTACAGGCGATCTTGTAAACAGGGGCCCTGACTCATTAAAGGTATTAGAGTATTTGTACTCAATCAATGAGTCGATTATTAATGTTCTGGGTAATCATGACTTCCACCTTATCGCTTTAGCTTTAAATGATGGAGGCTTTAAATCAAAGGATCATTTACTGGCACCAATATTATCTGCCTCCAATAAAAATCTAATAGAGTGGCTTCGCCATCAGCCTCTTGCACATTTTGAAAAAAATACTGATGTATTGATTGTCCATGCGGGAATCCACCCCTACTGGGAATTAAACACAGTTAAAGAATTCACAGAAGAAATAGAGTCAATTATTAGAGGAGAAGATGCCGCTCAATTTTTTAAGGCCATGTACACTGATGATTCATGGTCAACCGGCTTAATTGGCAACAAACGATTTAATGCTATCGTTAATACTTTCACAAGGATGCGGTATTTAAACAAACGTGGCGGATGTAACTTTGAAGAAAAAAATTCCCCAGAAAAGACAGATGTTAATCTCATTCCTTGGTATTTATATCCAAAACGTGAAATAAATAATCTGATAATTTTTGGACATTGGTCATCACTTGGCTATTTTTGTGACCATAATGTCGTGTGCCTTGACGGTGGATGTGTTTGGGGAGGAGAACTTATTGCGATTGATATAGACAAGCCTAGAACGCCTATTAGGATCAACAGCGTTAAATCGAAATAGGTGCTTTGATGTTAGGATGGCTCTGATAATTCACTAATTCAAAATCCTCATAAACATAGTCGTAAATTGAATCTGGCTTTCTTTTAATCTTCAGTGTAGGCAATGCATAGGGCTGACGTAAAAGCTGCTCTCTAGCTTGTTCGGTATGGTTGAGATACAAATGAACATCACCTCCAGTCCAAATAAAATCTCCCACATCTAAGTCACATTGTTGTGCAAGCATGTGTGTTAATAAACTGTAGGAAGCGATATTAAACCCCAAACCCAAGAAGGTGTCGCAACTTCGCTGATAAAGTTGGCATGATAATACGCCTTGTGAGACAAAAAATTGAAACAAAGTATGGCACGGTGCTAATGCCATTTTTTGGTTCTTGACATTATCTTGAGGGGATAGATGTTCATCTGGTAAATCAGCAACATTCCAAGCACTCACAATAATTCTCCTAGAGCTCGGGTTGTGTTTAAGCTGGTCAACAACATTGTGTATTTGGTCGATGGTTTGCCCGCTGTTATGGTCTTGCCAATGTCTCCATTGATGTCCGTAAATAGGCCCTAGTTCACCGTGTTCATCTTCCCATTCGTCCCAAATATGAACTTGGTTTTTCTTCAATTGATTATTGTCAGTTGAGCCATCTAAAAACCAAAGGAGCTCATGCACCACCCCTTTAAAGAAAATCTTTTTTGTGGTTAATAAAGGAAACCCCTGACTGAGATCAAACCGCATTTGATGGCCAAAAAAACTTCGAGTGCCTGTGCCGGTTCTATCTTCTTTGATTTCACCTTCATCCAGAATCTTTTGAAGTAGTTCTAAATATTGCTGCACTCACATCCCCTTATTTCAAAAAAATATCTGATTATTTTACCTTGCATCTGGCAACCTGAAAAATTCGATAAAAATTCTAAAACATCCATACCCAATTAAGAACATTGCAGAAGGGAATCCAAGCGGTCTTTTCTTTCTGGTATAGAACCATAAAAAAACAAACAAGACCAAGCCTTCAAGAGTAGCCTCATAAAGCTGAGTGGCATGTCTTGTGGTTCCATTCACCAGAAAACCGAGAACTGAATCTGTAGGTGCTCCCCACAGTTCTCCATTGATAAAATTACCAATCCGTCCTAAACCAAGACCAATGGGAACTAAAGGGGCAACAAAATCAATAACCTTAACAAAAGGTTGTGAAATCTGCTTTGAACAAATCAAAGCTGCACATAAGACTCCAAGTAATCCACCATGAAATGACATGCCGCCCTTCCACAATTGAGGTAGAGCGATCAACCAACTGATTGGGTCACTGATCAATTGGCTGGTATCGTAGAAAAACATATAGCCCAACCTACCTCCCAAAATCACTCCAAAAACAGAGTAAAAAATTAAATCGTCAACTTGATCTTTTGCTAGTGGAGACCATTCTTGCTGAACTCTTAATCCTGCTAAGAGATAAGAGGCTATAAACCCTAGCAAATACATAATCCCATACCAAGCAATGGAAATGGGGCCAATACTTATGGCTACTGGGTCAATCTCAGGATAGATAAACATTTATCAACTATTTAAGGCTACCAAGGAATAATGCCCTTATCGTAGTTGATAGCTTTTCCTCTATTCTTCCTGTTTGTTGTTGGATTTATTTCCTCAATAACTTCTATTAAACCCAGTGCACTTTGGTCGATGGTCACTACTACAGGTCCAGATAAAGGATAACCTGATGCTTCAAGCAATGCTGTTTCCACCATGCCGGGTGCAATTAAAGCTGAAAGTATCCCTTTAGACTTTAAGCTCACATTCATGGCTATCACACCCATGTTTAAAGCAGCCTTGCTCATCCTGTAGAAATAAAAGCGATCAGTATTTCCCGTGATTTGCATAGAGCCTAATCCACTTGTCATTGAAACAATTTTTTTCTGGTCGCTGAGAGCCACATTATCGGCAAATGCTTCCCCAACTTTTAAAGGGCCATAGGCATTTACTAACATAACTTTCTCAAAAGTAGATTGATCAAGGGATCCAAAACTCTGCGCTTGAACATCTCCAAGAATGCCTGCATTGTTAATCAGGACATCAATGGGTACACCTTCATATTTGTTTGCCAACTCATCGATCTCAGCTAGATCGGTCACGTCCAATTCTTCAATTAATATATTGGGATAATCACTGGCAAGCTTTTTAAGCTCTTCAGCGCGATCAGGGCTTCGGCATGTGGCGATCACGTTCCAGCCTTTTATTGCATAGTTTTTTGCTAAACCAAATCCAATGCCTCTATTTGACCCTGTAATAAAGACTGTAGGCCGATTCTGATCATGGACTTTGACATCAGAATGATCGCTATGGGCTATTGAGTTACCACTCAGCAGAAAACAAAAAAAAGCGATTGAAAATATTTTTATGTTTGATGATTCTTTCATCTGGTTACTCCTCAATTGAGTTCTCTATTGTAAATAATAGTATAGCTTATTCATAACTCATTCTTGTTGACCATCCAATTAGGTCTTACAATAGTATTAAAGGAGTGAAAGTTATGAACAATCGGAAAGTATTATTTCTGTCCTGCATGTTTTTAATGGGATTCCATGGATCCTTATTGCAAGCAAGCAATCATCATGGAAGTGAATCTAACAAGCCGAGTGGAACCGGTCATTGTACTTATATGTCTGATAACCCGTTTGCTGGAGAACCTTACAAAGCTTGTAGAACCAATGTTTCAGAGCATTTTTGTGAGGGCTATTCTGATGTGGGTGACGGCATGGTCAATATTATTGATCCAGTTTATGCAGAAGGCGACTGCCCTAGGGAAGGTTCAGTTGGATCTTGTGAAAGAGGCGGATGGGAAGAAGTCTATTATGAAGACAGCAACACAGGACCGATGGGAGTTGAATTTGGATGCAACTTTGCAGGAGATTGGTTAACGCCTTAAGATAGCTTTTTTTAAATCCGAACTTCTGTCTCAATCGAAAGTTTAGGTGATTTAATAAAAAGGTTATCAAATGGCACAACCTGCTAATTTAATACATTTAAAATCGAGAAGAATGTCAACTGTGCAATCGGATAATGATGATTCAATTCTAGCGAGGATAGCCGCGGGTGAAAATGGCTCCTTTGAGTTATTAATAGAGAAATATGGAAACCTCGTGTGGTCAATCGGTAAAAAATTCCTCTACAGACAATCTGACGTAGAGGATGCTGTGCAAGAAGTGTTTATTGCGATTTGGAAATCTGCAAGTAAATATGATCCCCAGAAAGCCAAAGAAATAACCTTTGTTTCAATGATTGCCAGACGTCGATTCATCGATCATCTAAGAAAAGTTTCTAAACATAAGAACCTTGAATCCATCGATGATAAAAACAGTGGGCATCAACTATACAAAGAATCAATGTTAAATGAGTCCACAGATCTCCAGTTGATAAAACAAGCAATTGAAAGTCTGGATATCGATGATCAAGAACTGCTGAACCTATCTATCTATCAAGGATACAGCCATTCTGAAATTGCAAAGTTACTGAATTTGCCTCTTGGGACCGTGAAAACTAAGATCAGGAGAAATTTGATAAAGCTAAAAGGAATTTTTAAAAATAACGAAATCGCAACTATTGTTAACTTGAAAAATGTCTAGAGTAGAGAAAAAAGAAGAAAGACTAATGGATTTACTGGCACTTGAGGCTGTCCAAAAACTGTCAATTGAAGAGCAACAGGAATTAAAAATGCTCCTTGATTTATTTCCTGAATACACACAGGATCATTTCCATGAGATGACCGCACTGGCTCAGGTTAGTTTTTATACCCAAGACAACTTCAATAATGAATCGCTTCCTAGACAAATGCGTAAACGAATTCTTCATGCCTATAAAGCAGAACTTGGTCGGACGACTTTTATGGACCGTGTCAATCACTACATAAGGGTCTTTTTCTACAAGCCTCAATATGCCTGGACTCTAACGGTACTTATGACTATTGGCTTGTCTTTTTCCATGATTGAATTTAAAAATTACGAGAGTAATTTTAAATACTTACCACTGAAAAGAGCTGTTCTAGAAATGACGGCTAATGACATCATTCAGTTTCCATGGTACCCAAGGTCTGTTGACCTCGAAGGCATATCGGGCAACATCATCTGGTCTGGTGAAGGTCAGAAAGGATTTATTAAGCTAACTGGCATGCCAATGAATGATCCAACTCAAAATCAATATCAGGTTTGGATAGTCGATCCATTGAATCATGAACAACCTGTGGACGGCGGTGTTTTTGATGTGACGCAAACAGATCGACCGGTGATTATTCCGATTAATCCTAAACTTCCTATTTCAAGAGCTGTTGGTTTTGCTATTACATTGGAGCAACCCGGTGGAGTGGTTGTTTCCTCTCAACCGATACTGCTAACGGCACCTAAAGAACGCCCTCAAATCACAATCTGAATTTATTTTTATTGCTTATTTTGGAGAGTAGGCAGTTATCTACTAATTGCCTTAGGGGACTGCAGCTCATAAACTACCTACTCACTAATATTTTCGTAAAAACATATAATTTAGATGCCCAATTGAACAACAAATGAAACAACTCTTTAGAAAAATTTTTAGACTGGTCTTAGGATTAATCATTTTCAGCTACACTTCCCTAATCATTTATGCCTATGTGCCCATGAAAGAAATCCCGAGCAAAGAATTGGCGACCACAGAGGATCGGTTTGTTGAAGTTAATGGTTATGCAATCCGCTATCGACAATATCTCTCTGATAGAAGGGGTAGTCCGAATCTAATATTGATTCATGG
>LUMD01000099.1_pt1 | contig 19306 bp, 21 predicted proteins | sample 729651 | NCBI WGS metagenome assembly LUMD01 (sample SAMN03860272, study PRJNA289734) | marine metagenome | biome: seawater column; feature: ocean; material: water; isolation source: Red Sea water column Station 34 - depth 258m | place: Saudi Arabia: Red Sea | collected 2011-10-15 | depth 258 m | reverse complement strand
TAGATTTGTAATGGAGCAATTATTACTAAACAAAGCTGTCCTCGGTGGTGAAGGCTCTGGACACATTATTTGTCTAAATAAATCCACTTCAGGTGATGGCATTATTGCTGCACTACAAGTTTTAGAAATTATGTTTAAGTCCGATAAGTCTTTGTACGACCTCAAAAAGGAAATGACGAAGTATCCGCAAGTACTCATTAATGTTAAAACAAACGGCAAGTTGGACTTGAAGAAACACGAAAATCTTAATCAGGTCCTATCGATTATTGAAGGCGAGCTTGCAGACACGGGACGTGTACTTATTAGGGAGTCAGGTACTGAGCCCCTGGTGAGAGTCATGGTTGAAAGTGCTGATTTAGATTTAGCGACTAAAAGTGCAAATCAGTTAGCAGAGGCCCTGCAATCAATTTAATCATAATCATAATTTCAATATAACATCGTTTTTATCAAAACGGTATAAGACCTTCCAGAGGAAGACATGAGTTTTACAGCATTAGAGTTAGGACTGGTTGCCTTGATTTTTTCCTTTACTGGTTTTGTAAGAACGGGGCTTGGTTGGGGCGGTGCAGTTCTGGGGCTTCCTCTAATGATGCTCATTGGCGGATCTCCGATTGACTGGTTGCCTATTATTGGAATACATTTATTCATTTTTTCAGGCATTGCTCTCTCTAAGGAGCTAAAGAAAGTTGATTGGAGATATCTAAAGAGCTCGTTGCCTTGGATTTTGCCTGCAAAAATAATAGGCGTTATTGGCCTGATAAATCTTCCAGCAGATGTGATGACTATGATTGTTTACCTAATCACTAGCTTTTATGCATTTACCTGGATCCTTGATCGTCCAATCAAATCTCAGAAAAATTGGGTAGATAATTTATTACTGTTCTTAGGTGGATATATATCTGGAACTTCTTTAAATGGCGCTCCATTAATAGTGGCGGTCTATATCAGCCACATTGTTAAGGAGCAGTTGCGAAATACACTCTTTGTTTTATGGATTATTCTAGTTGCAATTAAGATGAGTGCATTTATAGTGGTTGGGGTTTATATTGACTGGCGCTTTGCTTTAATGTTGATTCCAGCGGGAGCAATTGGACATTACCTAGGGCTCAAAGCGCACAATAAAATTATGGAAAATAATGACCGATTTAAGAAGTGGATAGGAGGAATGTTGTTGTTAGTTTGTGCTATTGGTTTTATAAGGCTTTTTATGGTTTAATCTTAACTTCTGAGGAGTTATTGAATCAGACCAAGAGGCATTTCAGTGGTATGTTTAATTTCTTCAATAGCGAAATGTGAGGTCACTTTAGCAAATTGAACTTTATCAATTAAACGTTTATAAAAGTTGTCATAGCCTTCAATATCACTAAGAACAACTTTTAACAGGTAGTCAATTTCACCACTCATTCGATAACACTCAACAACTTCAGGAATCTGTTGAATAGTTTCGTCAATAATTCTGATTTTTTCTTGATCGTGTGTATTCAGTGTCACAAAAACCATCGTAGGCGTGGTTGATAAGTGCACTTCTGCCGAGAGTTCTTGGATGGTCATTTCTGCATTATGTTGCAGCAACTCTAATAGTTTAACATCTGTTGCATCCATAATCTAATCCAAAAATAGGTAATATTATAATATTTTTCTATAATTTTTAATTTTAACAGTAAATTTGCATTATTTTTTCTATAAATACTAAAATAATAGAATATATTACTATAATAAAGCAATATCTATATATATGAAGTAATAAAATGTACCAATATAGCGCTGAAGATAGCAAATTTTTAGTTGAAAGAGTGGACCAATTTGAGAAGCAATTAAAACGCCATTTAGATGGTGATTTGGATGCTGCTAAATTTAGAAGCCTCAGATTAAGAAACGGACTTTATATGGAATTGCATGCTCATATGTTGAGAGTTGCTATTCCATACGGCACCTTAAACACAATTCAACTTAGAGCGCTCGCTGATGTGGCCGATAAGTATGATCGTGGTTTTGGCCATTTCACGACTCGTCAAAATATCCAATATAATTGGATTGAGTTGTCCGAGATTGCCAATCTGCTACGTGAATTGTCAAGTGTAGGTCTTCACGCCATTCAGACTAGCGGTAAAGCAACACGGAACATTACGGCTGATCCATTATCTGGCCTCACGGAGGGAGAGATTGCTGATGCTAGACCGTATTGTGAACTGATCCGTCGATGGTTTAATTTACATCCGGAATTTTCTTGGCTACCAGGTAAATTCAAGATTGCGGTCAATGGCGCAAAGTTAGATGAAACAGCACTTAGAGTGCATGACCTTGGATTGAGATTGGTACGCAATAAAGAAGGCGAGCTCGGTTTTACTGTTTATGTGGGTGGAGGCTTAGGCGCAGCCGCAATGGTGGCTGCTGAAACAGCATCTTTTGTTCCTTGTGAAGATATACTGAGTTACCTTGAATCTGCAATGAGAATATACAACTTAAAAGGTCGTCGAGATCATCTTAAAAAGCTACGAATCAAATTCTTAGTTCGTGAGCTTGGTGCAGAGGAATATTCCCGATTAGTTTATGAAGACTGGAAGCAAACCAGGGATGATCCGAAGCTGAAGTTAAACTTAACTCATTTATCAGAACTTAAAAAAGATTTTGCTTTGCCCATTAAACCATTGGTTCTCGAAGGTTTTGAAGACAAAGTTGATTTTAATTACAGTATTTGGAAAAAAAACAATGTTCGAGCTCATAAAATATCGGGTTATAGTATCGTCAATGTTTCGCTCACAAAACTTGGCACAGCTCCCGGTGACGCAACTTCAGAGCAGATGAGGATTTTGGCGGATCTAGCTGATCAATACAGCTATAGCGAGCTTAGAACAACAAAAAGGCAAACAATTGTTTTTCCTCATGTCCGGAAAGATCAGGTCTTTGATTTATGGCAGTCACTTGAAAAATATGGATTAGCGAGCCCACATCAGGGAACGCTGGCGCAGATTGTGGCTTGTCCTGGAGGCGATTATTGTGATTTAGCAAAGGCCGTCTCGATTCCTATTGCAACAAGGGTACAACAGCGTTTTGACGATATGGATAAATTACTTGACATTGGCGACCTAAATATCAACATATCAGGCTGTGAAAACTCTTGCGCACATCATCACGTAGCTGATATAGGTTTGCTAGGAATGCAAAAGAATGGAGAGGAACATTATCAAATAACCGTTGCAGGTGAAACTCTTCATGATACTGTTATTGGGAAAAAATTAGGCCCTTCTGTTAGTGGAGATAATGTTGTCGATGCTGTTGAAGATATCGTCAATGTCTACTTAGATAATCGTGAAGAGGAAGAAAAATTCACGGAAGTTTTCAAGCGTATAGGCATTAAGCCATTCAAGGAGAGGGTCTATGAGTGAGTCAAATGAATTGACTGCTGCAAGTGCAACTTTAGAAACTAAGGTTGCAGAATCAAGAACACTTGACACAAGTGTGCTAAATAAAGACAACGAAAGAATTGAGCTTGTAAGTGTCGAACAATGGATTGAAAACTTAGATGAATTATCAAAGTTAGGAGTTGGAGTCATAGTTAATCCTTCAGACGATGTAACACTATTGAAAGACACTTTGAATGATATCACTTTGATTGCATTGGACTTTAATAATTTCGATGATGGTAGAGGATACTCTCAGGCTTACCTGTTAAGCAAGAGGTGGCAGTATGGAGGGGAAATTATTGGCATCAATGCACACTTGGATCAATTACAATTCATGCTTAGATCTGGAGTCACTAGCTACAAGCTTTTAGAAGGTTACGAGGGTTTTGATGAGCTCGACTACTCTAATGGATTCAGTATCTGCTATCAAGCAGCAGCAAACAATTCAGGCTTAAAAGAAAAGTTTTAACTTTGCTAGTCTAGAGAAAATTTCCCATAAAAAAGGAATTAATTTAGAGTAGAGATTGGACACAACATTTAGTTTAAAATTGCGCTGATTATGAATGAGTACCTGTTAATCCTAGTTAGTACAATTTTGGTTAATAATTTTGTACTGGTAAAGTTCTTGGGGCTTTGTCCTTTTATGGGTGTCTCCAAGAAAATGGATACAGCCATAGGTATGGGTTTTGCAACGACATTTGTCTTGACTTTGGCAAGTATTACCAGTTACCTCATTAATACTTATCTTTTAATTCCGCTTGAATTAGAGTACCTTAGAACAATCGCTTTTATTGTAACGATTGCTGCTGTAGTTGGTTTTACTGAATTAGTTGTTAATAAAACTTCACCGGTTTTGCATCAGTCTTTGGGCGTTTTTTTGCCGCTCATTACAACGAACTGTGCAGTGCTTGGTGTTGCTCTTTTGAATGTCGGAGCGAGCAATAGTTTTCTCCAATCAGCAGTTTATGGGTTTGGTGCTGCTGTTGGATTTTCTTTTGTTTTGGTACTTTTTTCAGGCATTAGAGAACGTATTGATTCAGCCGATGTTCCAAAAATATTCCAAGGTGTTCCAATTGCACTTATTACTGCGGGCTTGATGTCTATGGCATTTATGGGCTTTATCGGATTAGTTTAATGTTAGATGCAATCTCAACACTTTCCCTATTAGCGCTATTACTGGGTTTAGGCCTAGGTTACGCTGCTATTAGATATCAAGTGAAAGGCAACCCTTTGGTCGACCAAATCGATTCAATCTTGCCACAAACGCAATGCGGTCAATGTGACTTTCCAGGTTGTCGTCCTTATGCAGAAGCAATAGCCAACGGTGAGGTAGAAATTAATCAATGTCCACCAGGTGGTCAGGAAGGCGTCGACGCACTTGCAGAGCTTTTAGGAGTTGATACTTTGCCCTTAAATCAAGAGCACGGAGAAACCAAACCAAAGCGAGTTGCTGTGGTTGATGAAAAGGTTTGTATTGGCTGTACTTTATGTATTCAGGCTTGTCCAGTTGATGCTTTTGTGGGTTCCTCGAAGGTCATGACAACTGTTATCGCTGAAGAGTGTACTGGTTGTGATTTATGTCTACCTGTGTGCCCTGTCGATTGTATTGATATGGTTGAAATTAAACCCACCATTAGAAATTATGTGCCAGATATTTCGGAGCTAGCCCATGCTTAAGTCTAAATATAACGGCGGTTTGAGATTGGAAAACCCATATCCAGTTACTGAAATTGACTTGATTCGAATACCGCTTCCAGACAAAGTGGTTTTACCTATGCAACAGCGTATTGGAAATCAGGCGATACCAATAGTTAGTGTCGGTGAGCGCGTTTTAACGGGACAAATTATAGCTACAATAGATGATCAGCGTTGTGCCCCCGTCCACGCTTCTATTTCAGGTATCGTAGTGGCCATTGACGAACATGTTTACGCTCACAAGTCAAGACTTAAAGGGCTTTGTGTGACTATTGAATCTGATGGTAAGGACGAGTGGGTTGACACCAGTATTGGTTGTACTGAGCGTTACGAGACTTGTACAGCTAATACAATCTATAACAAAATACGCGTTTCTGGGATTGTTGGAATGGGTGGTGCTGGGTTCCCTACACATACTAAGGTGAGGTTGGCAGAAGGCTGCCATACTTTGATTGTGAATGCAACTGAATGTGAACCTGGTATTACCTGTGACGCAGCATTAATGGAAGCATACCCTACTAAAGTAATTAGAGGTATTGAAGTCTTACTCCACATTTGTAAAGCTGAACGTGCAATTATTGCAATCGAAGATGATAAACAGGATGCCATCGCAGCACTTAAAAAGTTTTGTAATAATGAAAAAATCACCATTGAGGTGATGCCAACCAAATACACTTCAGGAGCCGAAAAATTACTTCTTAAGTATCTTTTGGGGATTGAGGTACCTACAGGCAAATATGCATCTGACGTAGGTGTTCTTTGCCAGAATGTTGGCACTATAGTTGCAATGTTTGATGCTGTAGTTGAGAACCGACCTTTAATTTCCCGCGCAGTCACAGTAGCAGGTAGTGCTGTAAAGGAGTCAAAAAATTTGCAAGTTAGGCTCGGGGCAAGTTATGACTACTTGCTAAGTTTTGTTGATATTAAAGAAGGAAGTCACAGAATTAGTATGAATGGTTTGATGATGGGAATTGAACTTGATGGTACCAATTATTCTGTATCTAAGAATACCAATTGTGTTTTTGTTGACCAGTTAGAGGAAAGTAAACCAACAAAAGAATGCATTCGATGTGGATTATGTAATACAGTGTGTCCAGTAGATTTACTACCTCAACAACTCTACTGGTATTCTAAGAGTAAAAATACTGAAAAAGCAGTTGAATACAAGCTTCTAGATTGTATTGAGTGCAATTGTTGTACTTACGTCTGTCCAAGTCAGATTCCTTTAGTGGATTATTATCAATACACTAAGGCACTATATAAGCAACAAGTAAAGGAAAAGAAACAGACTGAGATCGCTAGAGAGCGATTCGAATTTCGCGAGTTGCGTCTAGAGAGAAACAAACGAGAAAGAGCTGAGATGATGGAAGCTAAGAAAATAGCCTTGAAGGAAAAAATGGCCAAAGATAAAGCAAAGAAGGCAGCAATCGAATCTGCCTTGGAGCGTGTTGACAGCGCTAAATCAGTTCAAGGGCCTCTAGATGTCGGATAAATTACTCAACACTAATCAAATTATGCGTCAAGTTAGTTATGCTCTCGCATTGGGTGTTGGCGCACAAGTGTATTTTTTTGGTTTATCAGTTCTTATCCAGATTGTATTAGCTTGCATTACAGGTCTAATTGTAGAGGCAATCTTTTTGAGATTGCGTGGTTCAGAAATTAAGCCCGCAATTATTGATGGGTCTGTCGTTTTGACAGCTATTTTGCTTGCAATATCCATTCCCAGTATTGCACCCTGGTGGATCATAGTGCTGGGTGTTTCATTTGCAGTTGTTTTTGGCAAACAAATTTTTGGAGGTTTAGGTAATAATCCTTTTAATCCAGCAATGCTGGGTTATGCGTTTTTACTAATCTCTTACCCAGTACAAATGACTCAGTGGCCAGCTGATTACTTATCCATGGATCAAGCTGCTGATGTCATATTTGGTTTATCTAACCTCGATGGTTTGACAGGGGCAACGACTTTAGATCATGTAAAGACACAATTAACAATGGGTCTCTCAATACAAGAGCTCGAGTTCAATTCCATCAGCCAACTATGGATTAATATTGGCTTTTTAATAGGAGGTATTTACCTACTTTTACGAAGAATAATTTTTTGGCAGATTCCAGTTTTACTTCTGCTAGGCATAGTAGTGATGTCAACAGCCCTATTCCTAGTAGACTCTGATCAGTTTGCGTCACCACTGTTTCATATTGTCAATGGAGCAACGATGTTGGCGGCATTTTTCATTGCCACGGACCCTGTATCAGCCAGTACCACACCCTTAGGTAGAATAATTTATGGTTTTTTAATTGGTGTATTGATTGTCATAATTAGAGTATTTGGTGGCTACCCAGATGCAGTTGCTTTTGCTGTACTTCTGTTAAATATCACTGTTCCTTTGATTGATTTTTATACACAACCCAAAGTGTTTGGAAGATGAAGAACTCAACGATTATAAAGTCAGGCTTTTTGATGTTTATATTTACTCTCGCTTGTGTTTTTATTGTCAGCCTTGCTGAAAAAAACACCAAAGACAGGATCGAAATAAATGAGCGACAATTACTCATTAAGCGTCTTAATGAAATTGTCACTGAGTACGATAATCCAATTCTAAGTGACAGCTTTTATCGAAATATTGATCTTCATGGAATAGAGCAGACAGTCACAATTTTCCCTGCGAAAAATAATAATAAAGTTTTTGCACACCTTGTTGAACATACCTATCCCAATGGCTACAATGGTGATATCAGACTTCTAACTGGGATCAGCGTTGAAGGAGAATTGTTAGGTGTTCGGGTAATTAATCATAAAGAAACACCAGGTCTAGGTGACAAAATAGAAACTCGTAAATCAGATTGGATTAAGAGTTTTACGGGTCTTTCATTGAATCAACCTGAAAAATCCAAATGGAAAGTTAAGAGAGATGGTGGTTTTTTTGATCAATTTACGGGGGCCACTATTACACCACGTGCAATTGTAACAGCCGCCTATCAAATACTAGATTACTTCGACAAATATGAAATTAAGTGATTTTGATTTCGATTTGCCCAAATCATTAATTGCTCAATACCCTAGTGAAAAGAGAGCCGATTCGCGATTATTAGTTGTACAAAAAGATTTTATTGATGCAACATTTTCTCAGTTAGGTCAATTTCTTAAGCCTAAAGATTTATTAATACTTAATGATACCAAGGTAATTCCTGCAAGACTTTTTGGACATAAAGAGTCTGGTGGAAAGGTTGAAATACTAGTCGAAAGACTGATTAATGACTATCAAGCCTTGGCGATGATTAAGGCAAGCAAGACTCCAAAGATTGGTAGTTATATAGTGCTAGAAAATGACAAACAAGTAAAGGTAATTGGTAAAGTTTCCGAACTTTATAAAGTAAGCTTTGGTAGCGACTCTATTCTGACTTTGCTTAATCAGATTGGACATGTTCCTTTGCCTCCTTATATTGATCGAATTGACGATAAGGAAGATTTGATAAGATATCAAACGGTTTATGCAAAGAATGATGGTGCTGTAGCAGCTCCAACAGCGGGACTTCATTTTGATGAATCATTGCTTTTTAGTCTTAGTAGTTATGGAATTGACCATGCATTTGTAACTCTCCATGTGGGTGCGGGTACTTTTCAACCAGTCAAGGTTGAAGATATCAAAGATCATAAAATGCACAGTGAGTACTTTGAAGTTTGTCAGGAAACTGTTGACAAAATAGTAGCTACAAAAGAAAGTGGTGGTCGCATTGTTGCTGTCGGCACAACTGCTGTTAGAACACTGGAGTCAATAGCACTTCAGGGAGGTCTTTTCAGTTCAAAAGGGGATACGGATATATTTATTTATCCCGGATTTGAGTTTCGTTTGGTAGATGCTATGATTACTAATTTTCATTTGCCGAAATCTTCTTTACTAATGTTGGTAGGCGCTTTTATTGGTGTCGAGAAAATGTTTCAGATATACCAGTACGCTATCGAAGAAAAATATCGCTTTTTTAGTTACGGAGATGCAATGTTGCTAGAAAAAACGCTATAGAGACTTTAATGAGAGATGTTTTGAGAGTGCAAAGATTAGGAATGCCAATATTGGAAAGATTAAGAAACTAGTTTTGATTGATGTAGCCTCTGCAATAAACCCAATAAATAATGGTCCTATAAGCATCCCGCCATACCCCAGAGTTGCGATGCTCGCTATTGCTGTACCTTGAGGTATATTTTTGTCATTTGCTGCACGAGAAAAAGCCAACGGTATGATTACTGCAATACCCAAACCTACCAAACCAAAACCAATTACTAATGGAAGAAGAGATCCAAATGTGACTAAAATTATGGATCCTATCATAGCAACTAATCCAGAGTATCGAGCTGTCTTCGAAGGTCCGATGACAGATACAATTTTGTCACCCATCAACCTCATGGAAAACATACAAATAGCAAAAGCAGTATATCCTAGTGCTGCAGCACCTTCATCAACGCTGGTAACGCCAATAAGAAAAATAGCGCTCCAATCTGCGACAGCACCTTCACCCAATGAGGCAAAAAACGTTATCAAGGCTACGGCAAGCAAAGGCCCTTTGGGTATTGAAATAAATGGAACATTTTTATCTCTTTTTCTTCTCTCAGATTGAAAAGGAATTGTCAAGATACTAAGAACAACCAAAAAAATAACAATTGAGCTGATTGTGAAATGTGTCTTTACGCCAAGATTATAGGTAGCTAATAAAACTCCGGAACCAGCTCCAATTCCTGATCCTAAACTCCACATTGCATGAAAGGATGACATCAGAGGTCGCTCATTTTTACGTTCTACTTCCGCTGCCCAAGCATTCATTGCAACGTCAATTCCTCCATGAATTCCTCCAAAAAATATTATTGCAGCGGTAAGCATCCAGATTGAGTTTGCATAAGCGATGAAAATAAGGGTTAGTGGAAGAAATATACTGCTGCTAAGCTTGGTCACAAATGCTGCACCATAGTGATCAGCCGCTCTTCCAAAAATAGAGAATGCAACAACAGCTGATAAGCCTGCTACAAAAATCAATAATCCTAAAGAGGCTGGAGATAAATCATGGATATTTGAAATTGCAGGAATACGCGATGCCCAAGTTCCAAATAAAGCACCATTAATGGCAAAAATCATTGAAACTGCAAATCTACTGTTGCGAATTCTAGCCATCTATTTTTGGAACGTTAATGTTATAAATAATCATGTATGTTCCTAGAGATAATTTCTAATTTGCTATAGTTTGCAGTAGGGTTTCGCCGATCATCGCTGGAGTTGGTGAAATGCTTACACCAGCTTTTTTCAAAGATTTAATTTTGTTTTTAGCACCACCACTTCCACCACTTATGACTGCACCTGCATGCCCCATTCTTTTTCCTTTTGGAGCCGTCAGTCCTGCAATGTAGGAAATAACTGGTTTAGATATATTAGAAGATATATATTCTGCAGCTTCTTCTTCTGCATTTCCACCAATTTCTCCTACCATTACAATCGATTGAGTTTCCTTATCGTGTTCAAACAACTCAAGACAATCTATGAAATTCATTCCGTGTACAGGGTCACCACCGATACCGATACAAGTACTTTGACCTAACCCGGCAAGAGTGGTTTGATGGACAGCTTCATAAGTCAATGTTCCCGAGCGTGACACAATGCCAACACTCCCCTTCTGATGGATATTACCAGGCATAATACCAAGCTTACACTCGTCTGGAGTTATTACACCAGGACAATTGGGGCCAATCAATCTTGATTTACTGCTTTTCATTATGGCCTTGATTTTAATCATATCTTGAACTGGAATACCTTCAGTAATGCAAGCAATAACAGGCATTTCTGCTTCGATAGCCTCAACAATCGATGCAAATGCAAATCTAGGTGGTACATAGATCATCGAGGCGTTAGCACCAACCTCTACCATAGATTCCTTGACTGAATTAAAAACAGGTCTATCTAGGTGAGTCTGACCGCCTTTTCCAGGAGTTACTCCGCCGACTAATTGAGTACCATATTCAATTGATTGTTGAGAATGAAATGTACCTTGTTTACCAGTGAAACCTTGACAAATAGCTTTTGTTTGTTTATTAATCAGTACGCTCATTTTGCCATCTCCACAACTTGTTTTGCTGCCTGAGTTAAATCAGCCTCAGTCATAATATTAAAGTCACTGTCATTTAATATTTTGAGTCCTTGAGGAGCATTTGTGCCTTCAAGTCTAACAACAATTGGTAAAGTTAAACCCACCTTTTCTATGGCTTGTAGAATACCCTCTGCAATTAAGTCACAACGAACAATACCACCAAAAATATTGACCAAAATAGCTTTCACATTTTGACCGCTCTGAATAATTTCAAACGCCTTTGCGACTCTTTCGGCTGTTGTTCCGCCACCGACATCCAAAAAGTTGGCAGGAGAGCCACCATGATATTCAATTAAGTCCATTGTAGCCATAGCCAATCCTGCACCATTTACCATACAGCCGACTGTTCCGTCCAGGGAAATGTAATTGAGCTGATATTCACTTGCGATTCTTTCTTTTTCATCTTCCTGTTCAAAATCTCTAAGGTGGATGATATCTTCGTTACGATAGAGTGCGTTGTCATCAAAATCAATTTTGCCATCAAGCGCAATAATTTCATTTTGTTTGCTTATGATTAACGGGTTGATTTCAATAAGATTGCCATCATTTTTAGTAAAGATCGAGTAAAGCCCGATCATTGTTTTTGTAAATTGTTCCAAAAGCACTGAATCTAAATTGAGTTTTTTGGCAATACTTTGACATTCTTCTATTGACAGACTGCCTAAAGGGTCAATCGCATGTTTAATAATTTTCTCAGGTGATTCAGAAGCGACTTGTTCAATATCCATGCCTCCTTCAGTAGAAGCTAGGATTGAGATTTTTTCTGTTGAACGATCAACTAATAAACTTAAGTATAGCTCTTTAGAAATATCTTGACCTGCCTCAATAATAACTTCATTGATGGGTTGTCCATCTTCATCAGTTTGCGGAGTTACTAGTTTTTTCCCTAATAGTTTTTGGCTTGCTTTCTCTACATCTTCGATACTATTGCAGACTATGACACCACCACCTTTACCTCGACCACCTGCATGAACTTGAGCTTTAACTACCCAGATATTTCCACCAAGTTTTTTGCAAGCAGATCGTGCTTCATTACTATTAGAAATTACTTCAAAGTCTGGAACTTGAATGCCGTAATCTTTGAACAATTCTTTCGCTTGATATTCGTGGATGTGCATATAATTTGAGAAAAATAAAGGTTAAAATATGTGCGAAAGCATTTTATCATTTCTGAGTTGAAGCCTTAATTTTATTGACCAAATTGTTTCTCTTATGAAATTCAGTTTTTTGTTTCAAATAGTTAGGAAATTTAGATAGGGAAAAACCAGCAAGTGTATCAATTCAAATTGGATTAAATAACGTGAATTACAGTACGAGTCAATTTAAAAATGGTTTGAAATTAATGCTCGATGGCAACCCTTGTTCAATTATTAGTAATGAATTCTTCAAGCCTGGCAAAGGAAAGGCATATTATCGAGTAAAGTTTAAGGACCTGATTACTGGAAAGATTCTAGAAAAAACTTTTAAATCTGGTGAGTCTCTTGAAGCTGCCGACGTGATGGAGTTGGAGATGCAGTACTTATATAATGATGGTGAAAGTTGGTATTTTATGGACCCCACTTCTTTTGATCAGTTTGGTCTGGGAGAGAAGGCTTTGGGGAGTGTAATGCATTATTTAGTTGAACAGGACAACTGTATTGTAACTCTATGGAATAATAATCCAATTTCAGTAACACCTCCAAACCATGTAATTTTGGAGGTGGCTGATACTGACCCAGGTCTTAAAGGAGATACCGCAGGAACTGGAGGCAAGCCAGCAACGTTGAGTACTGGAGTTGTTGTCCAGGTCCCTTTATTCATCAGTATTGGAGACAAAGTTAAAGTTGACACTCGTACCAACGAGTACTCAGGTCGCGCTTAGCTTAATTCATACACTTAAGTGAGGAAGGCGGTCGTCTTCCTGCTCAGATGTTGCTATTGGAATTGAGAGATTATTTGTTGCAATAGGTCTATAATTGATAATAGCAGTGTTAAAAAATAATTTACATAGCAGACATTGAAAGCTCAAGAAAAACCTTTCTGGCAATCTAAGACCTTATCACAAATGGATACTGAAGAATGGGAATCACTCTGTGATGGCTGTGGGCGCTGCTGTTTGTATAAGTTGGAAAATAAAGATTCTGGCGATATTTTCTTTACAGATGTTGCTTGTCATTACTTAGATGAAGAGAATTGTACTTGTTCACACTATGAGGATCGTCAAAGCTATGTGCCTGATTGTTTAAGTATTGAACCCAATTGGGGAGAAAAATTCAATTGGTTACCCAGCACTTGTGCATATCGATTACTATATGAAGGCAAAGATTTACCAGTTTGGCACCACTTAATTAGTGGTGACAGAAATAGCGTTCATTTGGCTGGCATTTCGGTGCGAGGTCGCACTTTCAGGGATAATGAAGTTTCAAAAGATCAGTTGTTTGAGCATGTAATAACTTGGGTGGATTAAATGAATAAAGTCATCATATCAATTCTAGGATTATTTCTTTCACTGGCTGTTTTATCTGATGAATGGCCACATGAAAATATATCTAATGCGGTTTTTGCTTTAGATGTTGAGGACAGAGTACCTATTCATATTGTTGAAGAAGCCGATAATTCTTTGGGTAAAATCTACTTTTTTACCAATATCCGTAACCTCAGTGGTGAGCGTATTACCCATCGTTGGATCTACCAAGGCAGAGTCATGGCTGAAATTAGCTTCAATATTAATGGTCCGCGATGGCGTGTATGGTCATCAAAAAACTTGTGGCATACTTGGATAGGTGAATGGAGAGTAGAAGTACTGACTACTGATGGCAGTGTGCTTTACGAGAAAGTATTTAATTACGTGGATAAAGAATGAACAAAGTTGTATTGGCCTATTCGGGTGGATTGGACACTAGTATTATCGCAAAATGGCTACAAGAAACTTACAATTTCGAAGTTGTAACATTTACTGCGGATATTGGACAGGGTGAAGAAGTTGAGCTAGCTCGTGCTAAAGCTGAGGCGATGGGCATCAAGGAGATTTATATCGAGGATTTGCGTGAAGAGTTTGCACGTGACTTTGTTTTCCCAATGTTCCGTGCTAATACGGTTTACGAGGGCGAGTATTTATTAGGAACCTCTATTGCTCGACCTCTCATTTCAAAGCGGCTAGTTGAGATCGCCGAGAAAGTTGGCGCTGACGCTATCTCTCATGGAGCTACTGGAAAAGGCAATGACCAAGTAAGGTTTGAACTTAGTGCCTATGCAATTAACGCTGATATTAAGGTGATTGCACCATGGCGTGAGTGGGATTTGTCCTCTCGTGAAAGCTTAATGAAGTATGCTGAAAAGCATAGCATCGAAATTGATTACCAGAAGCAGACTAGAAAGTCGCCGTATTCTATGGACGCTAATCTTTTGCATATCTCTTACGAAGGTGATATTTTGGAGGATCCATGGCAGGAGGCTGAAGATAATATGTGGCGCTGGACTGTGTCACCAGAGAAAGCTCCTGATAAGGCTGAGTATGTTGAAATTACATACGACAAGGGTGACATCGTTGCCATAAACGGAGAAACTAAAACCCCTGCTGAGGTGATGGAAGATTTAAATAGTCGTGCTGGTGCTAATGGTGTGGGTCGCTTAGATCTCGTTGAAAATCGCTTTGTTGGTATGAAATCTAGAGGTTGTTATGAGACTCCGGCAGGGACAGTAATGTTGAAGGCTCATCGTGCTATTGAATCTCTTACCTTGGATCGAGAGGCGGCACACTTAAAGGACGAGCTTATGCCAAAGTATGCCAAGCTTGTATATAACGGCTTCTGGTTTGCTCCAGAGCGTGAGATGATGCAAGCGGCAATTGATGCCACTCAAGAAAATGTTAGTGGTGTAGTTAGAATCAAGCTTTACAAAGGCAATGTATCTGTTGTCGGTCGTAAATCTGACAATAGTTTATTTAGTGAGAAGATAGCAACGTTTGAAGATGATCAAGGTGCTTATGATCAGAAAGATGCGGAAGGTTTTATTAAACTCAATGCTTTGCGTTTAAGGCTCAAGTCCTTACAGTAAGTATGATAAAAATAGGTATTCTTTCTGATACACACGGATCAGTTCACCCACAAATTGCAGAGCTTATGAATAAATGCGATTTTGCACTTCATGCAGGTGATATAGTCGATATAGAAGTCTTACAAAAGCTCAACCCAAAACAAAGCGTTGTTGCTGTGAAAGGCAACAATGATGCACATTTGACTAGCCTTGAAGATATAGAGGTGTTGGAACTTCCAGGTGGAAAGATTGTTGTTGAGCATGGACATAAGCATGGTCACGAAAAACCATCTCATGATTCATTGAGGCGAGCATACCCAGATGCCAGAGCTATTATTTATGGTCACACTCACAAACAGGTAATAGATAAGAAGGAAATACCCTGGGTAATCAATCCTGGAGCGGCAGGCAACACTCGAAATTATGATGGAGCAAAGTGTCTGACGTTGACTATTACAAACCAAAATGATTGGAATTTAGAGTCATATATTTTTGATTAATCAAGCTACTTGATTCATTGAATAGGCTAGTAGCTTTACATTAGATGAAACTTATAGAAACTTTTTAATCTATAGATGTTAGAAAATTGTTGCACCAAAGATTTTAACTTCATCGTCTTCAATGCCTAACACTAGGCGACCCAAAAATTCCCCTGAAACTACATCGCTAGTCTGTTTATAAAGAACTGTTACGTGGTTGTTTCTTCTCAGGCAGCCATAAAACTCTCTTTCATGACTCAAGCTAGTTAACATTTCGTTGCTTGCCCACTGTTTGCCAATCTCTACTTCGCTTGCAGCCAACATCATCGCCTTAGAGAAGTGCTTGATAAAGCCAAGGTAATCCTTCTTATTAGAGGACTCAACAAGTTCGTCCCATAAGGGGTCAGCAATCTCTAATATTTCTTCATCTGTTTTATCAAGAAGATTCATTTAAAGTGTCCACTGATTAATAACAATACTGAAAAGAAGTCGTGATTTTGAACTTAATTAGCGTCTTCTTTTTCATCAACGATATGATAAAGAGGTGCTTTTTCCATAGTCCATTCCCCAGTCTTAGGATCTCGGCGAGAAACGGTTAGGCAGTGCCAATTATCATCATCTAATTTCATATGGTCGCCCCTATAGTAATATCCTGGCCAACGTGTCTCCTCACGAAATAATGTGTGCTGTGCGACACACTCTGAAGTAATGGTACGGTGCTTTAACTCCCATGCCCTCATAAGCTGGTGTAAATCTTCAGCTCCAATATGTTCGAGATCCTCTTGAAGTGTGCCTAGCAATTCAATTCCACGTTTGAGCATATTCCCGTTGGTCATATAGTTAACACTAATGCCTCCAACATATTCATCCATAATTTTTTCAAGACGTTGAAGGCCCTGAATAGGCAAAAGGTAGCTTGGTGAGACTGTCCCGGCGGTAATCTCGTTACGGCCCACAGTGTAGTTCTCCAAAGGTTTGTATATGATCTCTTTAAGTTCTTCACACTGTTTTTTGTTGACCTCTATCTTTTCCTCTCCCAGGTCTAGCACATATTTAACTGCAGCTTTAGCGGCAATTCGACCTTCTGTAAAGGAGCCTGAAGAGAATTTGTGAGCAGTACCCCCAACCGTATCTCCTGCTCCAAAGAGACCATCAACTGTCAACATTCGGTTATATCCCCAAAAATATTCGGGTGGTGAAATATCTTCTGGACCGCTTACCCATGCACCGGAACAGGTTGCATGGGAGCCCATAACATAGGGCTCAGAAGTAGTTAATTCAGGGTTCTCATATTTAGGGTCAATGTCTTGAGATGCCCAAACAACCGCTTGTCCAATAGTCATCCCGAGGAAATTTTCCCATCCTACTTCTTCTAGGTGAGGGTCCTGGAAGGCTTCCATGGTAACCATATGAATTGGTCCTCTGCCAGCCTTAACTTCTTCGATGAAAGCATGGTTACGTAAACATGTTGGTGTTGGTGTGTGATCGATATACTCTCCTACCATCGCTTTGGTGTGATCGTACCATTTTGATTCGTATTCCTCTCCGTAGGTATTTTGTGTGTAAGTTTTGAGATGCAGGAAGTAGGCACCAACTGGTCCATAACCATCCTTGAATCTAGTTAGAACGATACGGTTTTCCATTTGAGTCATTTTTGCACCAACAGCAATTGGCAATGCATAAGCTGAACCACTACTCCAAGGTGCGTACCAAGTTCTACCCATTCCTTCGCCAACAGATCTTGGCTTGAAAATATGTGAAGCTCCGCCAGCAGCAACAATAACAGCTTTTGCACGGAAGACATGGAAGGCACCAGTGCGACAGTTGAAGCCTACCGCACCACCCACTCGATTTTCTTTGCTTTCGTCCATCAGAAGGTGAGTCACCATAATTCGGTTATATATTTTATCGGCAGATTTACGGGCTGCCTCGGCAACGATCGGCTTATAGCTTTCACCGTGAATCATAATTTGCCATTTCCCCTCACGTTGGTAATACCCAGTTTTTTCATTGCGCATAATCGGAAGACCCCACTCTTCAAACTTATGTACAGCAGAATCCACATGACGCGCCATATCAAAAGCAAGATCTTCACGAACCAAACCCATTAAGTCGTTACGAGCGTAACGTACATGATCCTCTGGCTGATTTTCATCCCACTGCATTCCCATATAGCAGTTAATCGCGTAAAGCCCTTGAGCTACTGCACCACTGCGATCAATGTTGGCTTTTTCAGCACAAACAATCTTCATGTCACGACCCCAATATCTGGCCTCATATGCCGCTCCAGTGCCTGCCATACCACCACCAATAACGAGAATATCGCAGTCTTCCCAAACTGTTTTAATTTTACCCACTAGTAATACACTCCCTCTTTTAGCTGTTCTTTTTTCAATACTGGAAGACCAGTATCAATGTTCAGCGCATCTGGCTCAAAACAAAGTAATTGTGAATCGAGTGCCTCTTTATCAGGTCGCTCTAACTCGCCAAGCTTTGGAATTTTCTCTCCCCATGGCTGAGTGGTAATCGGTGAAAGGAAGTTTTTCTCTCGACCATCTCGGAACTTGATTTTCCAGGATATTGTGCCTTTCTCTTCCTCTCGAAGTACTCTTACGCTATGACCGAGAGGAGCAAAATCAGCATATCCACGAACATCAATTGCATTTTGTGGACAAGCCTTCACACATGAATAGCACTCCCAACACATAAATTGCTCCGGTCTGTCGGCCGGTACAGGCAAATTTTCCCTAGAGCCATCTGCCTCCGTTACTCTTTTCTGAAAAGCCGCTGCTGGCTTGAAAAACATATGTGCAAATTTAGACCATAAAACCCCTCCAAATAACACAGTGCTGGAAAGAATAAATAAAACAAAAAACAGGGTGTCCCAACTAGATATATCAGAAGCTTGAAAATAAGACCATATCAGGCCAAAAGTGGCAGTGGCAAGAAGTGATAGGACAAAAAGATCAGCACGTACCACTCGATACCATGGGTTTCCCTCTACAGCAACGTCAACACGAATAAAAAACCAAAACCAATAACCTCCAACACACAGCATCAGAGCACCAATATGCCACAATAGTGGCAGAATAGAAGGTGTAACGGCTGTTATTGAAGCATAGCAGAAAATCATAATAGCCGTGGTACTGACAAACAATACGAAACCATACATTGTAAGAAGATGTGCAATTCTTCTCTTTGTGTTGCAGAATTCACCCGAAGTTAGAACGTCTTCAGCTATAGTTTTTAGGGCAATTGAAGCTTTTTCTCCGGTACCAACAGGATTAGTAGCTAACTTTTTTGCCTTTTCTGAATTTCTGAAGAAGAACTTGGCACTTTGCTTATGAGCCATATCAAGTATCGTTCCTCCTGCTACCAAGATCACCATCCCGATGACATACACTTGCATGGCAATAGAAGGTATAAATTCAGAAAGTTCAGAAAATGGATTGATAGTAATCATAGTATGTTATTTGTTGGTTTTTTTAATTTAATATAGTAATTTATTATATTCATATTTTATTACCTGGCTGAGTGACCTTTTAATTCAACGTTTATTCTTTCATCCTTTTTAATACTGGCGTAATA
>LUMD01000262.1_pt1 | contig 19347 bp, 16 predicted proteins | sample 729651 | NCBI WGS metagenome assembly LUMD01 (sample SAMN03860272, study PRJNA289734) | marine metagenome | biome: seawater column; feature: ocean; material: water; isolation source: Red Sea water column Station 34 - depth 258m | place: Saudi Arabia: Red Sea | collected 2011-10-15 | depth 258 m | reverse complement strand
GGGCAGATTCCTCTGAATCACATCTCAGACAGATACGGATGGAATCCGGAACAAAATGAAATCCCAGATGCGCGTCCAGCACGAAATCGTCGTTTTCTTTTCCGTAGATTCGCTGTTCCTCATCCACCTGAAGGTCCACTTCCGGATGCTCAGACACATATTCCACGATAAACTGCGTGATATCACTGTACCCATATTTCCCGGACAATTCACGCATGAAATCGCCTGTACCCTTGGTTTTTAAACCGAAATGCTCAGCCAGCATTTTTCGCAATGTTGATTTCCCTGAGCCCGGACTGCCGGCAAGCGTGATTTTCATGACAACTACTGGATATTTTGTAATTGTTCTCTGATTTTTTCCAGCTCACTCTTGATTTCAACTGCTGATTGGCTGATGACCGCGTTATTGCTTTTGGATGCGATAGTGTTGACTTCGCGGTTTAATTCCTGCAGAAGGAATTCTGCTTTTTTACCAACTTCAGTTTGGGTTATAATTTGATCCATTTGCTCAAGGTGAGTTTTGAAACGGATAATTTCTTCACTGATATCAAGTTTGTCCGCGAGCAAAGCAACTTCCTGTTCAAGCCGCTCCGGATTTAAATCTTTGCCCGTGTTTAGCTGAGCGATTCTTTGCTGAAGACGTTTTCTGAACTGTTCCGGTTCATCCCGCGAGAGAATTTCTATAGATTGTAAAATTTGTTCAGATGAAGAAAGCCGCTGCTGTATGTCAGTCAGCATTGCCTCCCCTTCACGCTCCTTCATGCTTCGCAAGTCCTCAAGCGCAACTGTGAGACAGTCCCGGATCATCTTTTCACATTCTTCCGGAGGCTCGGTGGAATTATTTTCTTCGAAAATTTTTGTTCCGGATAAGTCTGCTATGCGAACATTTACATCACGTCCGGTGACAGCTTCAAACTCACTCAGCAGTTGACTGATGCTTTGGGCACGATCTGCATTCAGGCGAAGTTTTGCTTCTTCGGAATCTATTTCCAATCTGATTGAACAGTCGATTTTCCCCCGGGAACAAATTGCTTTAATTTGTTTTTTACAATCCTGCTCAAGGAATTGAAATCCGGCAGGAAGCCGGCAATGTATGTCAAGAAAGCGATGATTGACTGAACGGATTTCTGCCTGACAAGACCATGTTTCCCAGCGTTCTTCAGCTGATCCGAATCCAGTCATTGAAATAGCCATTTATTTTCCTTAATTACCAAATAAAATATGAACAGAGCTTAACAGCATATTGACAATTTGAGCTGCTCAAGTTAGATTACCAGTAAACATTAATTCCTGCGTAAAAGAAAGATGACGTTATTGAATACTCTTAATCACATCCTGCGCCACTACCTCAGAGTGTTTCTGAATTCATTTCCAACAAAGGTTCCCAAAGATATCCAAATCTACAAAATCGACTGCGAAAAGCTTGTTGAGCGCTACAACACACTGCTCAAAGAAATTTCTGAGTACATGAAGGATCACAGCAAACAAAACCAGGATGATCCGGAAAATTCAGCCCTTACCTTATCCTACTATGACACAGATTCTTTTTTTCTGATCTCCATCAAGGAAGATTTGGAAATTCTCACAAATGATTGTGAAGAACTGCTGGAAAAAGGTGTGCGGCATCCTGGAGATATTCAACTGCAAAATGGCGACATTGATCAATATCTAAATCAGCTTCGTGAATTGCGTCGCTATTCTGAACAGATTGAAACTGCTCTGGGTGAATATGAAGAAAATATCATGAAGATTGAGGAAGAAATTTCAAACAACACTTTGTGCAATTAACTTTAACCCTCCAAAACGGCATTCTTCAGGAAACTGACTGATTAACTCTGCTGCATTCACTCAGGATAATTCGCAGCTCTCCTGTCAGCTTTAATCAGGAAATCTTCTGCAATTCATAGGCAGTTGCTGATTCCATAAATTTCTGAAAACGAGACAAAACCTGCACCGGATTGTCAAGAAGACCTTCGATCAATAATGAATTTTCATAAAGCTGCTCAACGGAATCTTTAAGAAACGGATGTTTTTTATCTTTTTGCAGGATTTCTGAAAGATTCTGAATAATCGGATGTCCCATGTTGACTTCCAGGTTGCGCTTTTCCCCTTCAAATTTCTGATCCATCATTTTCATCATCTTCTCCATTTGCACCGTCATACCATCCTTTGGCGTAACCAGAGAGCAGGGACTGTCAACAAGTCGTTTTGAATCAGAAACATCACACACGCGGTCTTTAAGCTGTGTTTTAAAGAAAGTCAGGATGTCACTTTGTTCTTCTTTGGAAAGTGAAGATTCCGGTGCTGAGATGTCGCTGTCACTTATGCCTTCAATATCACCCTGTGAAATGTTTTTCAATGACTTGCCATCATAATCACGCATGTCGGTTATCATGAAATCATCAATTTGATCTGTCAAATACAGCACTTCCAAACCCTGCTTTTTAAAGTATTCCAGATTGGGATTATGCAAAATTGCCTCACGGGAACCTCCTGTAACATAAAAAATTTCCTTTTGCTCTTCTCGCATGCGCCTTACATAATCTTTCAACGACACATCAGGCGTAGCATCCTCTGAAAGGGATGAATTGAAGCGCAGCAAATCCTTCAGCCTGTCTTTGTTTTTAAAGTCTGACGAAATACCTTCCTTGAGCAACATGCCGAATTGCTGCCAGAATGTTCCATACTTTTCAACATTTTGCTCAGACATAGATTGCAATTCTTTGAGTACACGCAAAGTTAAACTGCTTTTAATTTTTTCAATCAGCACATTTTTCTGCACACTTTCCCTTGAAACATTAAGCGGCAAATCCTCTGAATCCACAACCCCCTGAACGAATCGCAAATATGACGGTAGTAAATCTGTATTTCCGGACTGGATCAATACTTTCTGGGCATATAGCGCAATGTCTTTGCTTTCACGGGCATACAGCACTTCATTACCAACTGACTCCGGAAAATAAAGCAGGGCATAGTATTGAATCGGGGCGTCAATGCTGAAGTGCATGTGGTGAAAGGGCTCCTGTTGAGAATGAGATATCTGCTTGAAGAATTCCTTATATTGATCTTCTTCTACTTCAGATTTTGATTGGGTCCAGATTGCTTTTACCTGGTTGACTGTTTGATCATTAACCTTTACTGGAAAAGGCAGGTAGTTTGAGTACTTCTTGATGATTGATTCCAGTTTCCACTTACTACAAAATTCCTTGGCATCTTCCTTCAGAAAAACCGTAACACGAGTACCGCGCTGGTTGTATGTTGTGGGAGCTATTTCATACTGACCTCCTCCGGTGGAAGACCATTCCCAAGCCTGGCTGTCAACCTCCCAGGAACGTGTGATTAACTCAACTCGTTCGGCAACCATGAAAACAGAATAGAAACCTACACCAAACTGGCCGATCAGATTTTCTGCTGATTTATTTTCAGCCTGTGCCTGCTGCAGGAATTTCAGGGTTCCGGAATTTGCAATTGTTCCGAGGTTGGAGACAAGTTCTTCCTTGGTCATTCCGCAGCCCGAATCCTCAATCTCAATCTTGTGCTTGTTTTCATCAAAAGTAATTTTGATCTGCAGCTCCGCGTCTTTGTCCAGCACCTTTTCTTCTGTGAGGGTTGTCAGTTGAACCTTGCTCAAGGCATCTGAAGCATTGGAAACAAGTTCACGGAGAAAAATTTCACGTTCGGTGTAAAGAGAATGTACCAATATTTCGAGAAGCTTCTGCATCTCAGCCTGGTATTCATGAATTTCTGTTTTTGGTTTTTCGATTTTACTCATAAAGATATTCCTTAAAAATTGCTGATGTTGTAAAATTGTTTGAATTTGCAACCCCTAATTTTAACGGAAAACGGCTAAAATGAAAAGAAATTTTGGGACTTGCCGCAATGCAATTCAGGATATATGTGAAAAGTTTCAGAATTCTTTTCGTATAAATCCAATGTGTTAAATCAGCAGAATCGCATCTTTTTTATGTTAAAGTGGTTTTTCTTCTGTCAGGAATTGTGGAAAATGTCTGTTCAAATTAACTTTGCTGAAAGTCCTGCTGATTTTGAGTATGCGCGGCAGCTGTTTCTGGAATATGCAGACTCGTTGGGGTTCAGTCTTTGTTTTCAGGGATTTGATGAGGAGCTGGAATTTCTTCCCGGAAAATATGCCGCCCCTAATGGATGCATACTGCTGGCAAAGATTGAATCAGTCAGCGTTGGCTGCGCGGCATTGCGTCCAATCAGCAATAATGTGTGTGAAATGAAACGACTTTATGTAAAACCTGATTATCGTGGGAACGGATTGGGGAGAAAGTTGGCTTATAAAATTGTGCAGCTTGCGATTGAAAAAAAATACTTAACAATGCAGTTGGATACCTTAAGCAGCATGCACAGCGCGATCGGACTTTATCAATCACTGGGATTTGTGGAAACTACTCCGTATTACAACAATCCACATCCGGATGTGATGTTTTTTGAGAAAACTCTGGATGGTGCAGTCGTTACATAATGACTATAGTAGTCCGTCACGCGTGTGGATTTATTCTTTGGAAATCTGCACTTGTAAGCCATTTGGCTGAAGACAATTAATTCTGAGTGGACAGAAAAAATCGTGTTTATGTACAATGGAAACTGAGCAGCGTCTTGATCTGATAATTTCCGGGAGGGTGCAGGGTGTCGGTTATCGTTACTCAGTTAAAATGAAAGCAGATTCACTGGGGATTAAAGGTTATGTTAAAAATCTGCGTGACGGTTCAGTTTTTGTGACTGCGCAAGGAAATAAGGGCGCGATGGATAACTTTGTAAAATGGTGCTATCAAGGTCCTCCCGCGGCCATTGTCAGGGAGATAGAAAAGATTCTGGGGACAACAGAAGACTTCCGGGATTTCAGCGTGGTCTATTGAGCAATAATCAGTAACTGGATTGCCGGTCTTAGATTTCCTGCGTAAATGTGAATATTGAACATTAAAGAAAAATTTTCTCTATTTTGTCTTTAAAAGCCTGTATCTCAAATGGCCTGACGATATAGTCGTTCAACCCTGCTTTGATTGCCGGAACAATAATTCCCTGGATATCTTCAGCTGTGACCATCAGCACGGGTATTTTTCTAAGATCAGAATCAGCGCGTATTTGCTTCAGCAGTTCCAAACCACTCATCTCAGACAAACTCCAGTCTATTACAACCAAATCAAAAAGTGCTGACTTAAGCATAACCAAAGCAGTAGATCCGTCCTCCGCTTCAGCAGTATTGTTGTAACCCAGCTTATCCAGGATATTAATCACTATTTTACGTGTAGCTGAAAAGTCATCAACAACCAGAATTTTCAAATCTGTTTCAGCCATCATATTGCATCATGAAACCTGGATTAGTTTTTTCAACAATTGTGACATGAACAGTTTCCTGGTTTTTCTCTCAGGTTTTCACGCTGAGTGAATCCGGACATATACAAACTTAGTGAAAGTTTAGTATGGCAGTAAACATCAGTTAATCTGTAAACGCTTATCTGCAATGGCAAGCTGGTCTGAGAAAAAGCACACCAGATTTTCCAGGAATTGAGAGGCAATTCTGGGTTGCTGCTGTGTAAGGGCTAAAAGCCTGTCCTGAGTGAATAACATCAAAGTAGAATCTTTGCGTGCAATTGCTCTTGCCTTGGAATCACCATTGCCTTCACATAAAACAATTTCTCCAATTAAATCAAAGTCTTTACGAGTCCAGCAGTAACCCACAGAAAATGTGCTGCTTTTTGGTGAAACTCTTGACTCAACAGCAACTTCACCTGACCTGATAAACAAATAATTGCCTTTTTCAGGTTTAACTTTTGTTAATTTTTTCCCGCTTTCAACATTAATTATCTCGCTGTAGGACTCTAATTTGCTGCGCCATTTTCTGCCGAGCTTTTCCCATTCTGCTTCAGGATCAATAGACATCTCCTCTCGCTCAATTTTTTCCTGCTCGATTAGCTTCGTCTCAAGGCTGGCAAGGTCAAAGTCTTTTTGTGTCAGCAATCGTTCATCAGTTTCCTTCAAGGAAGACTGAAGACGATTTGCCAGATTCAAATAAAGTTTTGCTGCAATTTTCGGATTACGTTTTTTTAGCGGCTCAAGACAGTCACGATTAATCACCAACAGCCTGGTTTTTTCATAAGCTTCAGCTCCGGCGCTTCGTTCGGCGTTCCTGAACAGTCCCATTTCACCAAAGGTCTTGCCCTTTTCCAGTCGCACAAGATCTGTGCGCTGCCCGTCTTTTTCCAGGAAGATTGAAATTGAACCGTTTAAAACCACATACATTTCATCCCCGACATCTCCCTGTGAAAAAAGCAGCTTGCCGGGTTTCATATCTACCGTATATGCCATCAGGCTGGCGATTTTTGCTTCCCTGACAGACATGTTTTGAAAGAGGTCTATTTCATTGATGAATTCCTCGTCAAATTTTAGTCCTACATAATCCCAGACAGTTATTAAACCGGTTTCCATCACAACGGAAGGCAAAAAAGTCATGTCGATTGCCAGACAAACAAGCAATGTAAGCGCGGTGAAACTGCCGAATAAAATTACAGATTCCATTTCGGATTGAGAGAACAGTATGAAACCCGCTGAAAGAGAGATTGTAGAAAACAGCATCGCGCGTCCAACAACAGGAATGGTTTTCACTGAGGCTTTCCTTTTGTTTCGGAGTTTATTCGCATATTCGTTGTAATGACTTAAAAAGTGGATTGTGTCATCAACTCCGATTCCAAGCGCAATTGCGGCAATCACTGAAATCGTTACTCCGATTGGAATGTCAAGCCAGCCCAGTAAACCGAAAAATACCAGAATTGTAATAATATTTGGAAACAGGGCAATCACTCCCATTTTCCAGGAAAGAAAGAGCAGCGAAAGCATCACAAACACGATTACCAGGGCAAGTATCACGCTGTTGATCTGACCCTGAGCAATGTTGTTAGCGGATTCACTGGCCAGCACACTACCGCCTGTGTAACTGAACAGCAAATCAGGCAGAAATTCCGGCACCTTTTGTATCAACAAATCCCTTAATGCCAGAAAGGAAGTGGAACCGCTACTGGTCATTCTTAATGTAACCTGCAGAATATCTTCCGCGTCACTTAAAAATTTAGGGCCTTTTTCACCTGATTTAGCATAAAATTTATCCACTTCATCATCAGTCAATTTATCAAGTCCCAGGCGGTAATGGTCCAGCACATCTACCGGCGAATGAATTTTATCAATTCTTAGTCCCTCAATTTTCCCAATTTCAGTGGCTCCTTTTTTCTGAAAAAGCCATTCCTGGAACTTTTCCAGTCCCAAAATTGTATTTGCGGTTTTCAATGGATTGAGGTTGGAATCCTGCTGACTCAAACTGTCTGGTTTTGCCTTGAATAATAAGCGCAGCGAATCTGTACCGGCCAATTCATTTTCGATAAAATGTAAATCCTGCACGATCCGGCTTTCCTCCGGAAATGTCTTGGTGGAACTGTTGATACTCAAACCCAGCATTCCAAAAGCCGCAACTGCAGCTACTATAAGCCAGATCAGGATCAGGCGTTTTGAATGCTGCCGAAGCCATTCAACAATTATTCTGAAAAAACTGTTAAGAAATCCACTTTGATTTTCTGAAACTGCTAACTCAGGCAGGTGGATGTAATGCAGCAGTGCGGGCGCGAGTGTGAGGGCAAACAGATTTATTGAAACAATGCCTATGCTTGAATAAAGGCCTAATTCCTGTACCGCTGGAATTGGACTGACCATCAGAGCAATGAAACCCGCGACAGTTGTTATTGCTGTCACCAGTCTGATATTGATTCAGAAATTTAATAACATAGGCGCTTCCAACACAAAGTATTATGGGGGCGCAGACCATAGTTACCATATTCAGCTCTCCACCTATCAAACCAACTATACCGGCCGTCCAGATAATTCCGGAAAGAACTACAGCCAGTGGTACAATCACAGTCAGAAAACTTCGGAATGAAAATAAAAGAATGACGACAATCAGCAGCACACTAAGTGGAAAAATGTTTTCCATATCCTCGCTGATCAGTCCTCCCGCCTTGTTTATCTGCCGTGGTTGGCCAGCATAGGCAATACGCAGCTTTCCGGAAATTTCAGAGTTATTTTGATACTTTTCCAGCAGTTCTTTTATAATATTCTGGGTGTAGTCAGATTCAGGATTTGATCCCGGACTGAAGGTAAGAATAAGCGCGGCAGTGCTTAAATCTTTTGAAAGCAAATCGCCTTCGAATAGCGGATGGTTTTTTAAGCTGCTGACGACTTTGCTGATTTTATTTTCAGCATTTTCAAATATATTATTAGGACTTTGACTGTTGTTCATTAAGGCGCAATCAAGAAATGATTCCGTAGAAGTATCTGTTTCAGCCGTGCTTTGATTGGAATCGTCCGGACCTTCTTCAAGACTATCTTCCAGATCATCTTCCAGATTAACTTCCGTATTATCTTCAGGTGATTCTTCCAGACTGTCCTCAAAGTCTTCTTCAAGACTTTCATCTGTTTCCTGCTTTGGAACGCTGACTGCTGAAGCAGTGTTCAAGCAGGCCAGTTCATGTTCATATTTTTCCAGAGCAGAAACACAAACTGAACCGTAATCCATCTGATGAAAATATGATTTCCCTGCGCATGTACCTGAGGCTTGAGGAATATCCAGCATGCTTAAAACCTTGGAGATGCCTGGAACCGTTGTTTCAATTTCTTTTTGGAGGTGACCCAGAGTAAGAAGTAATTCAAGCCCAATCGGTTTTCTTTCAGTATTATGCAGGGCAACCACAAGCCCTTCAGCGCTGCCAAATGCTTTTCTGGCTTCAAGGAACTGCTGGTATGCTCCGGAATCCCGTTCAATGAAAGGTTCTATTGTACTGTTGATGCGTATCTTCCCGCTTTGAGGATCAAACAGGCCTTCCTTTGCATGGTAAAAAAAGAACACGCTGAGGAGCAGGATGAATAAAAGGATGGTTTTAGGAAACTTGTTGATTGTGGTGAAAAAACGGACAAGCATGCAAAATTTAATACGCGGCAAATTTTTGGGTGTAGGTCAAAAGTACCTGATTTGTGGAAATTTTGTCTATGAGCATTTTCTGTCTCTCTGTTTCCAGACGGAATAATTTTAGTTCCAGTTCCATGTTCTCTTTGTAATGCTCCCAGGTGAACAGAGAAGCATATCCTTTTTGTATGAAAGGCCAGGTCTGATAATTCAGCAAAGTTATACGCAGTGAATTGTCCGGAGTTTTCAACACTGCAACTCCTGAAACCTGATTTCGAACAACATCCCTTTTATTTTGGAAGAGGGCGGATTCATTTTCATACAAAAAAACATGTGTGTTTTCAGGTACATCAAACGACTTGCGGTGGGAATATATCATCAGCCAGTAAAAATATTTGAATGTCCTTTCAAATGAAGTCGCCAGGGCAAAATGAGGGGATTGGAATGTTGAAAGACGAATCTGTCTTGCCTGTGGAATTTCATAGGAATAGAAGTTCCTTTTTTTAAAATATCCTGATTCCAGTTTCCAAACCATATCACTCCAGATTGCGTCTATTTCAAAAGTAAGGAAATCGGAGCGTGTTTCTTTCTCAGTGTAGTTGCCAAGCATATTTTCAAATGAGCCCTGAACCGATGCAGAAGTTTCATCTGAGGCTCCCTGATATTCAAACTTGATATATGGGTTCGCGTCAAACCAATGGAACAATCCAAACCTTGCATCAAATATATCACCGGTCCACTGATATTGAAGGCCGTAATAATCACGCAAAAATGATACCTTGCCTTCCTCTTTTTCACTTTCTTTTTTCTCTACTTCCTCACGAAATTCAGTAAATCTCATTCCAAATGTTTGCTGACGAATGGGAGAGAGGAACATAGTTGCAGTGTGTCCTCCACGAAACCAGTTGTATCTGATAGAGGGGATGGAGTCTTTTGTGTCATCCGGATCAAAAGTATATAAACCCATCACGTTGTTCATGTGCAAAACATCAATTACTTTATCTAAATCTACTTTCCCAAGGCTAAAAATCTGAGTTCCATAACGCAGCTGATGAGGGCCTGTACGGTAATTTGTGTAAATTTCACGCAGTGTGGCATAGCCGTCAAAAATACGTTTTTTATTTACCTCATAATTTTGGGAAAAGCTGATTGAAAGCCTGAAATAATTGTACATCCGCGGGGATGTATGAACTTTAACTGACTGATCATAGGTGGAAACAAAACGCAGTTCCTTGATCTCACTTAGTAGAGGTTCCAGTATTGACAGCCCTTTGGTTTCACTGGCACCTAACAAAGTTTTTACTTTATGGGAAAAATTTACCTTGGTCTGAAATTCCTCTTCTTCAGTCTCTTGGTCTTCACCCTCCTGATCTTCTGTTTGCTCATCAATTTCGAGCAATTCTTCAGTGAAGGGCTCTTCTTCTATTACAGACTCAGCGCCGTTTTCATCTGAAGGTTTTTCCTCTAAAACAACCACTGGACTTATTTCTTTAAGGGGGTTAACCTCCGAGCCTATTTCCAGATTTTCCTCGGACAACGGGTCCTCACCATCACCTGGTTTCGTATCAGTTTCAGCCAGCGGATCTTCTTCAGCATCAAGCTCCTGATCAGTTTCAGCAAGAGGATCTTCCTCCAGACTTAGACTGGTATCACTATCACTGATCTGCTGGGAGAAAGCAGATGGGACAGCAATACAAATTGAGATGGCAAGCAGAATTGAAAACAAAAATGTCGTCAAGACCAGTTTTCTGGTCAATTGAGGAATTGAAGCTGTTGTTGGGGAATCTGTTTGAGAAGATTCAGTCTGTGCTGAACAATGATTCAAAGGGCACATTTTTGAGAGCAGGATCGTCAGACAAATCAAGATACAGTTTTAGTTTTCCCTTTTTTTTGTCAACATGTGTAAGTGTTTCAAAAACAAATTTTTTCTCGCTGCCTTGAGTAGTACGGACACGCATCACCGTTGAAAACCACTGGCCTCCAACTTTGACATAATATTTAGGAAAAAAACGGTAGACTTTCCTGAGAACTTTTTCTGCAAAGAAATTCACCATAATTGGAACTTCTTTTTCCTTATCATAATAACTCAGTACACGATCATAAGATTTATCGTTTTCTCCGGACTTAACATCAATTAAGGTTTCAATTTTGAAATACTTTGGATTTTTCAGTTTTGAACATTTCATCTTTTTCACATTTCCGGAAACAAAGTCAAAATCAGCTGAATCAATGTTTGTTCCCGGAAAAATAGTACCTTCATCTGACGGGAAACTTCTGCAGCTTTCATTTGACACAACTCCGCAGCTGGAACAAACAAAGCGTCTTGCACCTCTTTGAATTATGCAGCGAGGTGCATTCGGTCCTTTCTCGGCAAAAATTCTGCGCTTGTTTTCAAGTCTTAGGATGCGAAGTGTTTCTTTTTGTGCAGCACGCTTGCTTTTTGAGCGGCATACTTTACCCTCACACGCATCCAGAATCATTGCTAAGCTGATATTTTTGCGCTGCAGTGGACTTGAAAGATGTGATTTTTTGATGAACGATTTTATTTTCTTCGGAGAATTCAGCTCTTTACAACCGACAGCATGGGCGCTGCCTGGAATCACGAAAAAAAGTAATATTATTGCTAAAACTGAAAATTGTTTTTTCATAATTTTTCTGATGTTTGTATGAAGTTGTATGCAGCTCGACTTGTAGAGTTTTGCAGATACTAGCTGAATCCAAATTTGAGAACAAGCCAAAAGAAAATATTTTCTGATTTTATGTTTTTGATTATTGGACAGCACTTCGATCTTTCAGGCAAACAACTTGACTTTAAGTGTATATTTTCTGATCCTGAAGGTTTACTTTTTATTAGAATTAAGTCCATAAGCAGCAACCTAAATGTTAAAAGATCGTATAGAGGACAGTCTCACATTTGATGATGTGCTTCTGCTCCCAGGACATTCCAAATTATTACCTTCAGAAGTTTCCATATCAAGTAGAATAACTCAAACTCTTGAATGCAACATTCCATTGTTAAGCGCGGCAATGGACACGGTTACGGAACATCAAACTGCAATTTGCATGGCTCAGGAAGGAGGCATGGGTATCATACACAAGAACATGAGCGCGGAAGATCAGGCAAGACAGGTCAATCTGGTAAAGCGTTCTGAAAGCGGCATGATTTCGGATCCAATTACAGTTGAGCCGGATGAACCTCTGCAAAACGCGCTGAATCTGATGAAGGATTACCGGATTTCCGGAGTTCCGGTTACTCAGGGCAGGGAATTGGTAGGGATATTGACTAATCGCGATTTGCGTTTTGAAACCAATTTTGAGCAGCCTGTCTCAGCTTTGATGACAGGAGGGCGTGAGCGTCTGGTAACAGTGGCTCCCGGAATTGAAATGAAGGAAGCCAAGCGGCTGCTGCATAAGCATCGAATTGAAAAACTGCTTGTTGTTTCAGATGAATATGAACTGGTTGGACTGATTACCATAAAAGATATTGAAAAAGCACGAAAGTTTCCTATTTCAAACAAGGATGAACAAGGACGTCTCAGAGTTGGCGCGGCATTGGGGACATCTTCAGATTTATTACCTCGTGCAGAAATCCTGATAAAAAGCGATGTTGATCTGGTTGTGCTTGATACTGCACATGGCCATTCACAGGGTGTGATTGACAGTATTGCCAAACTTCGTTCAACATTCACTGATCTGGAAATTATTGGCGGTAATATTGCTACCGGAGAAGCAGCAGAGGCACTGGTTAAGGCTGGAGCAAATGCTGTTAAAGTCGGGATTGGGCCGGGTTCAATTTGCACCACAAGGATGATCGCGGGAATCGGGGTACCGCAAATGACAGCGATAGACAAAGTGTCACACGCGCTGCGCAAAACAGATGTCCCGATAATCGCGGACGGCGGGGTAAAATATTCTGGAGATATAGTAAAAGCCATTTCTGCAGGAGCCCACACAGTCATGATTGGCAGCTTGTTCGCGGGAAGTGCGGAATCACCCGGAAAGGTTGTACTCTACCAGGGAAGACGTTACAAAATCTATCGTGGGATGGGTTCCTTGGGCGCAATGAAAGACGGAAGCAAAGATCGCTATTTTCAGGGGCATATTGAGGAAGAAGTAAAATTTGTTCCTGAAGGCATCGAAGGACGTGTGCCTTACACCGGTCACCTGGCAGATTCAATCTACCAGTTTGTAGGCGGTTTGCGTACCGGCATGGGATACACTGGTTCAGCAAATATAGAAGAATTACGCACACAGTCTCATTTTGTTAAAATTACTTCCGCGGGTTTAAGAGAAAGTCACGCCCATGATATTTTTATTACTGAAGAAGCACCTAATTATCCAATGAATGTCAAATCATGAATTCCCCCCGGTTGTCATTCATTCTTAAACTATTCCTGTTTATTTCTTCCTTTTTCCTCTTCAGCTGTTCCTTTCATTATGACCAGGGATTGAAACTGGAGCAGGAAAAACGATGGTCGGAAGCGGCTATAGAATACCGGATTGCTGCCATTGAAGATCCGGATAACGAGGAAATTCAAAAGGCACTGACCCGGATGAATATTCTGGTTGCAGAAGAAAATTTTGAAATGTATAAGCATTACTTAAAGCAGCAGGAATTTCACAAAGCTTATCGCAGATTGGAGACAGCCCTGTCACAGAATCCGGAACATATTGAAGCAAGTTCGGAAATGAAGCACTGGTGGCATTTGTTGATCACAGGAAAAGTTGAATTGGAATTTTCCAGCTTCAGCACTAATCTGCGATTGGCAGAGGAAATGGCGCTTCAGGTAATGGTCAACACACCAAAAGGAAAAATTCTAACCGGAATAATCTCCAGCGAAACAGGAATATTTTTTCTTGAGGACGTTGTCTATCAAGCCCCTCCGCAGCAGCTTGCGGAATATTCAATCAACACTATAGGTCTGAAAATAAAACGTAAATCAATTCAGGGCTATTACCGCAATGAATTGAAAAAGTTTGTAAATTTCAGGAAACTGTCACCATTGCAGGTCAGTGGGTGGACAAATAATATTGTGCTTAATACACCACAAAACGTACTGGACCACCGTCCAGCTTTACTGACCAACGAAGAACAGTCGACACCTTGGAATCCGCCTCGTCTGGTAAGTTATGAGCTCCGGTTCGCTGGCGATTTAATAAAAGTGATTTCTGACACCAACCGCAGCGAATTTGCTCCTTCCGTTTTATATTTGAACAAATCGGATCGTCGGGCAAACATTGACTTTGGTGTTTATATACTTGAAATGAACGGTTCCGGAAGAAAATGGAGTATCAGGCGAAAAAATTACAGCAGTTCCGGAGACGATTATTTTTATGGTCTTTCCCGTAACTTATCACTTAATCGGTACTTTTATTATGATAGAGTTTTCCGGTTTATGCAGTAATCCATCAATTAATTAGGTAGAGAGCAATACTTAAAAGTAAAAACAAGAAAACCGCAGTGAAACATCCCATTGGGACTGGAAGGAGGGGCAGGGCTGCAGAACGAGGTATTTTTTGACTTTTATCCAATTGTACCTGGAAGTGGTTCATGCTCTATATAAGGTGACGGCTCAGATTCCAAACCAAGCAGAGATTTTTCTTTGGCAATTTCATGACGGATCATAGCAATTCCGCGGTAGTAACCGTTATTGTTTAAACTACCTAAGCTGGTAATTTTTCCGATTTCTTTCCCATCATAAAATAGAGTGCTTCCGGACACTGCTGAAGATTTTTCCGGAATTCTTAACCAGACTGAGAGCCAGTTAGGATGTCCACGGTGATACATTCTCGCGTGAGGTTCCTGGCCGATGTAACATCCTTTGCTATATGAGATGTGATCTCCAAGTGCTGCTTCCTGAGGGAAATTGTCAATGCTGTAATCAACTCCTGCTCTTGGTATTCCCTCTGCTATTCTGATTTCTTCAAATGCCTCAAGACCGATCAAATCCGCATTTTCCTGTTTCAGGATCTGTTCAATAAATTTTTCAATAACTCCGATGTTTACGAGGTTTATTATACGAGATGATTCCCCTAATTCATATGTTGAAGAAAATATAGTTGCCTCCGTAAATTTCCATTCAGAATTATCCTTAGCGCCCCCAAGTTGATTCAAAATACTTTCTGCATGAGGACCAATAAGGTCGATCCGCAGCATTTCGCTGTTGTTAAGAAGACGTAATTCCAAATCTTCCCTGACATGGAAATTGTGCAGTATCGTTCCGACAGCACGACCTTCTCCGGGATCGCAAATTACTATCCATTCATCTATCATGCTGCGGAGAATCAGCATGTGATGTAAGATTTTCCCTTTGCTGCCACAAATCAGGCTTGACTGCGTTTCCCCCACTTCAAGCTGCAAAACATCACTAGTTACCATCCCCTGAAGAAATGTACCGGCATCAGAGCCTTTCATGGCAATCAGCCAGCATGCTTTAAGATCGAATAATCCGCAGCCGTGAAGGAGTAGATTGATTTCTTCTGTCAATCTGTCAGAATAATTCGTCGGAAGTCTTGCGCCTGCTTCAAATTCTTGCAGGCTGCCGCCTGAATTAAGGTGAAACGCGTCAATATTTTTGTAAATTTCCATAAGATTTGTTCTTGTTTCTATTGCACTAATAATACAGCAACAATGTGATATTTGTAACTCTCTTTTAATTTTTAAGCAAATGTAAAACATGAGTGAATTGATTTCAGGGAAAACGATCAGCATGCAAATCAAAGATGAATTGCGTTCTGAAGTGGAACAGTTAAAATCCAGGGGGATTGAGCCTTGTCTGGCAGTTATTCTGGTTGGAGAAGATGCTGCTTCAGCAATTTATGTGCGTAATAAAAAGAAAGCCTGCTCTGATCTTGGAATCAGATCTGTAGGACACGACTTACCTGACACTGCAACTCAGGATGAGCTGGAAAATCTGGTGCAGGAACTGAATGATGATCCTGCTGTGCATGGGATACTGAATCAGTTTCCTTTGCCGAATGGACTTAATGAAACACGAGTTATTCAAAAAATTTCGCCAGAAAAAGATGTTGACGGACTACATCCATTGAACGCAGGAATGATAGCAATGGGTCAGCCCAGATTCGTATCATGTACACCTTACGGAGTTCTGCAGATGCTCAAAAGAAGCAATATAGACACATCCGGAAAAAAAGCAGTGGTACTAGGAAGGAGCAATCTTGTAGGGCGTCCTATTGCAACACTGCTTTCAAGCAAGGGCTGGGATTCCACTGTAACAGTCTGTCATTCAAGAACCGCAAATTTAGCAGATGTAACCTCTGAAGCAGACATCCTGATTGCGGCAATCGGAATTCCTCAATATGTCACCGCAAACATGGTTAAAGAAGGCGCCGTTGTGATTGATGTAGGAATCAACAGCATAGAGGATTCCAGCAAAAAAAGCGGTACAAGGCTTGTCGGGGATGTTTCTTTTGAAGAGGTGGAGGCAAAAGCTTCATTTATTACTCCTGTGCCCGGAGGAGTTGGACCCATGACAATTGCAATGCTGATGGTAAACACAGTTAATGCCGCACGCTGGCAAAACGGACTTCCGGAATTGCAAATTTGATGTAAAGCAGTTTGCGCGAATTGGATAGTCCACAAAACTAATTAAAAGGAATTTGGTAACTATGTTTGAAAATTTAAGCTACTTGCAAAATTTTCAGTTTTTGTATCTTTTAATTAAGTTTTTGATTGTATCTTCAGAAAATATACAATATACATAAATGTCGCTTATACGATGGTGTATTGGCGATTGTGGGGAAGTCCCCTAACCTCCCGGTGATGTCCGAGAGGTTTTTCAATAAATGATTCCGGAAATATTTCGGATTTTCTAAGGAGAATGTTATGAAAAGAATGCTTTCCGCACTTCTGCTTGCAGGCATAATTATATGGAGTGCTTCTCAGGCAATGGCTTTCAAGCCTGCTGTGCTTTTTGACATGGGTGGTAAATTTGACAAGTCATTTAATGAAGGTATCTGGAACGGTCTTGAAAAGTTTCGCAAAGAGACAGGTATCAAGTACCGTGAATTTGAAGTCAGACAGGAAGCTCAGCGTGAACAGTTCCTGCGAAAGCTTGCCAGTAAAGGTTCTGATCCGGTGATTGCGGTTGGTTTTGGACAGGCAGCAGCATTGACTAAGGTCGCGCAAGAGTTCCCGAATACCAGGTTCAGTATCATAGATATGGTTGTGGACCTGCCAAACGTTCAGTCAATTATTTTTAAGGAACACGAAGGTTCATTCCTGGTAGGCGTTCTGGCTGCTATGAAAAGTGAAACAGGAAAAGTGGGATTTGTCGGGGGCATGGATATTCCCCTGATTCATAAATTTGCCTGCGGATATGTACAGGGAGTCAAGCACATCAACTCGGGTATAACTGTTTATCAAAAGATGACAGGAACAACCCCTGCAGCCTGGAATGATCCCGCACGCGGTGCTCAGCTGGCAAAGACCATGTATGACAGCGGTGCTGATATCGTTTATGCTGCTGCCGGTGGTACCGGACTTGGAGTATTGCAAGCGGCTGCTGATAACAACAAGCTTTCAATTGGCGTTGACAGCAACCAGAACCACCTGCAGCCAGGATCCGTTTTGACTTCAATGTTAAAGCGCGTGGATGTTGCTGCTTATGAAGTATTTAAAACAGGACACGATGGTTCATGGAAAGCTGGATTTAAAATTCTTGGACTTGCGGAAGATGGTGTAGGTTGGGCGCTTGATGAACATAATGCAAAACTGGTTTCAAGTGCAATGAAAAACAAAGTCGAGCAAGTTCGCAAAGACATCATCGCAGGTAAAATAAAAGTTCATGACTATATGAGCAACAATAAATGTCCTGTGCAATAGCTGTAAATTGGTAAACAATAATTAATTTCTGGTAAAGGGTGATGACCATCACCCATTACCAGCCAACCTCTTCCTGCAGCTTCCTGCACCAATCACCTTTTTCATGCCCTCACAAAAAATCATCATAGATACCGATCCTGGTCAGGACGATGCTATCGGCATTTTACTGGCGCTTGCATCTCCTGAAGAGCTTGATTTGCTGGGTATAGTCGCAGTTGCCGGGAATGTTCCGCTTGAATTAACCTCCAGAAATGCCTTAATGCTTTGTGAGCTTGCCGGCAAACCTGAAACAAAGGTGTTTGCCGGATGTTCACGACCTCTTGTGCGTCCACTTGTAACTGCTGAGCATGTTCATGGAAAAACCGGTTTGGATGGCGCAAATCTTCCAGAGCCAAAAATGTCGCTGCAAAATCAGCACGGAGTTGACTGGACGATTGATACCTTGCTCTCAGCCGAAAATGACTCCATCACAATTTGCTGTTTTGCGCCTTTGACAAATGTGGCAATGGCCTTGATTAAGTCGCCTGATATTCTGCCAAAAATAAATAAGATTGTGTTGATGGGCGGGGGCTATTTTGAAGGCGGCAACATAACTCCCACGGCTGAGTTCAACATATTTGTTGATCCACATGCGGCAAACACCGTTTTAAACTGCGGCCGCCCAATCGTAATGATGCCACTTGATGTTACTCATAAAGCGCTTATGGAGCGAAAATGGTTGAATGATTTAAGAGATTTGGGAACCGCGGTCGGGGACGCTGCATACGGAATGATGAGTTTTTATGAACGGTTTGATCTTGAAAAATACGGTTCCAGCGGAGGTCCGCTACATGATCCCACTGTGATCGCTTATTTGCTTCAGCCGGAACTGTTTGAGGGACGGCATGTCAATGTTGAAGTAGAAATTCATTCCGAACTGACAATGGGGATGACGGTGGTTGACTGGTGGGATGTCACAAATCGTCAGCCAAATGTGACTTATAACAATCAAATCAACGCAGATGGGTTTTTTCAATTGATTTTGGATCGTCTGTCACTTTTGTAATAATTTCAGCTGGGATATTAATCCCTGACTCTCTACACAAATAATCACACCAATTCCTTTAATTATGCCAAACCTGGCAATACAATTAACTGACATAAATAAGAATTTCGGCAGTGTTTGCGCGAATAAAAATGTTTCGCTGACAGTGGAGTCAGGAACCATTCATGGTATTGTTGGAGAAAACGGCGCTGGCAAATCAACCTTGATGTGTGTGCTTTACGGATTCTATCATGCAGATTCAGGCTCGATAGCCGTTCAGGAAAAACCGATTGTAATTCGCAGCGCGCATGATGCAATTCAAGCGGGAATAGGCATGGTGCACCAGCATTTCATGTTAGTGGATACATTCACAGTGCTGGAAAATGTGGTTTTGGGAACAGAATCAGGTATTTCTCTGAAAGAATCTCTTCGGGCTTCAGCAGAAGAATTGAAACGCCTTGAACAGGAATATCATCTTGAAGTGGATATAAATGCCACAATCAACAC
>LUMD01000477.1_pt1 | contig 19721 bp, 16 predicted proteins | sample 729651 | NCBI WGS metagenome assembly LUMD01 (sample SAMN03860272, study PRJNA289734) | marine metagenome | biome: seawater column; feature: ocean; material: water; isolation source: Red Sea water column Station 34 - depth 258m | place: Saudi Arabia: Red Sea | collected 2011-10-15 | depth 258 m | reverse complement strand
TTCCATTGTTGGCTATCGTGCAAAATTGGAACTAGTCTTAAAAGAAGATGGTCTTATTGTTGCAAAGATACCAGGTTCACCTGTAGATATACCAATAGTCACTTTGATACGTGCTCTTGGATACGAATCTGATCAAGAAATTGCTGATGCAGTATCTCATGTGGATGACATACAAAATGCACTTGCGGGTTCTTTTGATAAAGCAGATGTTTCAACATCAAAAGATGCTGTTGTATACATAAGTAAAAGAATAGCACCTGGAATGTTAGAAGAGTTTCAAATTAAACGTGCAGAGACGTTATTGGATTGGGGCTTACTTCCACACTTGGGCAAACATCCTGAAAATAGAAAAGAAAAAGCACAGTTTCTGGGTGAAGCTGCTTGTAAATTATTAGAATTAAAACTTGGTTGGATTAAACCTGATGATAAAGACCATTATGGTAACAAAGTAGTCAAATTTGCAGGACAGATGTTAGCTGATTTATTTAGAACTGCATTTAGAAATTTAGTTCGGGATATGAAGTACCAGCTAGAACGCTCTGGTCAAAAAAGAGGAATAAATGCTGTTGCTGCTGCTATTCGTCCTGGAATAATAACTGATAAACTAAACAATGCAATTGCTACTGGAAATTGGGGACGTGGTAGAGTAGGAGTTACACAACTACTTGACAGAACAAATTATTTGTCTACTTTAAGTCATTTACGGCGAGTGCAGTCACCTTTGAGTCGAACACAACCAAACTTTGAGGCGAGAGATCTCCATTCTACTCATTTTGGAAGAATTTGTCCTAGTGAAACACCTGAAGGCTCTAATTGTGGCTTGGTGAAGAATTTAGCTCTATCTGCTATAATCTCTGTTAGTGTGCCTTCTGAGGCAATTGTTGAAAAATTGTATGAATTTGGAACGCAACATTTCACAGATGTATCTGATGATGTTAAAAGGGATGGGACTAGGGTTTTTGTAGATGGAAAATTACTTGGTTATTTCAAAGATGGTAACAAATTGGCTGAAATTTTACGTGAATTACGTAGAACATCTTCAGGAATTCATCCACACGTTGGGGTTTCCTTTCATGCAACAGAGCAAGAAGGATCCACAAAAAGAATTTACATAAATTGTAATGCTGGACGTGTTTTGCGCCCATTAATTATAGTAAAAAACGGTAAGTCGCTGCTCACAAAAGATCTTCTTGACAAAATATCCAAAAAACTCATTTCTTGGTCAGATCTAATCCGTATGGGTGTAATTGAACTTGTAGATGCAAATGAGGAAGAAAATTGCTTTATTGCAATTGATGAAAAAAATATAAAAAAGTCTACACACCTTGAAATTTTCCATTCAGCAATACTAGGTGCTGGTGCTTCTATAATTCCGTATCCTGAACACAATCAGTCACCAAGAAATACATATGAATCTGCAATGGCAAAACAAAGCCTTGGTTTTTCAACACCAATGATGAATACCAGTACTTATGTCAGACAACACTTTATGTTATATCCACAAACACCTATTGTAATCACAAAAGCAATGAATCTTCTAGGTTTGGAGAAGAGACCAGCTGGACAGAACTGTGTAGTTGCAGTATTACCATTTGATGGCTATAATATTGAAGATGCTATTGTTTTGAGCCAAGCTTCAGTAGATAGGGGATTAGGGCGTACATTCTTTTATAGAATATATGAATCCGAGGCAAAACAATATCCTGGAGGAATGCGTGATGACTTTACAATTCCAAACTCTGAGGATAACATTCGTGGATACAAGGGTGAAAAATCATATCGTTTGTTGGAAGAAGATGGAATTATTTATACAGGATCATCTGTTACTGGAGGAGACATCCTCATAGGTAAAACCAGTCCACCTAGGTTTATGGAAGAATATCGTGAATTTGAACAAAGTGGACCATACAGACGAGATACATCAATTGGAGTTAGACCTTCTGAAACAGGTATTGTAGATACTATTGTCATGACACAAGCAACCGAAGGTGGAAAAATGTACAAAATTAGAGTAAGAGATATGCGTATTCCCGAGATCGGGGATAAATTTGCCTCGCGGCATGGTCAAAAGGGTGTATTGGGTATATTGGCAAAAAATGAAGATTTGCCTTACACTGCTGAGGGCATTTCTCCTGATGTTCTCATTAACCCTCATGCATTCCCATCAAGAATGACAGTTGGAATGATGATGGAGTCCATCTGCTTTTGTGGGTGAAAAAATGGATGAAGTTAGGAAAATAATGGACGAAACAGGATTCAAATATTCTGGCAAGGAAATTATGTATGACGGAAGAACTGGAAAACCATTCCCTGTCGAAGTATTCATCGGCGTTGTTTACTATCAAAAATTACATCACATGGTTGCAGATAAGATACATGCGCGTGCACGTGGGCAAGTTCAAATGCTTACTAAGCAGCCAACTGAAGGTAGAGCACGTGGCGGTGGTTTAAGATTTGGAGAAATGGAAAGAGATTGTATTATTGCATATGGCGCTTCTATGATTCTTAAAGATAGATTACTTGACGAGTCTGATAAATCTGATGTTTTCATATGTGAGCGATGTGGACTTATTGCATATCATGATGTAAAACAAAGAAAATATTATTGTAGAGTTTGTGGTGATAAGTCAAAAGTAAGTTCTGTATCTTTAGCATATGCATTTAAGTTACTCATACAAGAGATGCAAAGCCTAAACATTGCGCCACGTTTACGGATAAAGGAGACACTATAATGTCTGTTGAAACAGTAAAAGCCATTGAAGGGATCAAATTTGCTGTTTGGTCTCCAAACGAAATTCGAAAATATTCTGTTGCTGAAATCACTGCTCCTGAAACTTATGATGAGGATGGAATGGCAGTACAAGGCGGATTAATGGATGGACGTCTTGGAACCTTAGAGCCAGGACAAAAATGTCTAACTTGTGGTAATACTGCTGCTAGATGTCCTGGACACTTTGGGCATATTGAGCTTGCAGAACCCGTGTTACACATTGCATTTATAGATAATATACACAAGTTATTATTGTCAACATGCAGATCTTGTTCGAGGATAAGAATTTCTGATGAGGGATTAAAAAAATTTTTAGAAATTAAATCACGTAAAGCTGCGTACACCATTATATCCCAAAAGCGTATTCCAGATGAAATATTAGATAAAGCAAAAAAAGCAAAAGAGTGTCCCTGGTGTGGTAAGTTACAATATGAACTTATTTTTACAAAACCTACAATCTTTATTGAAAAAACCGAACTTGGCGAAAGTAGATTATTACCTATTACGATAAGAGAACGATTTTCACAAATTTCTGACGATGATCTAGATTTACTAGGTTATGATCATAAAACTGCTAGACCAGAATGGTTTATTTTACAAGCATTGCCAGTACCTCCGGTAACTGTTAGACCGTCAATCATACTTGAAACCGGTATTAGGTCAGAGGATGATCTTACTCATAAAATGGTTGATATTATCAGAGTGAATCAACGGCTTAAAGAAAGTAAGGAAGCAGGAACACCCCCATTAATTGTACAAGATCTTGTTGATCTACTTCAATATCATACTACAACTTACTTTGATAACGAAGTTTCAGGAATTCCACAGGCCCATCATCGTTCTGGTAGACCACTGAAGACATTAACTCAAAGATTAAAAGGAAAAGAAGGTCGTTTTAGGGGGTCACTTTCTGGAAAACGAGTAGATTTTTCAAGCAGAACTGTAATCTCCCCAGATCCAAACTTAGACTTGGCAGAAGTTGGAGTACCGGAATCAATTGCAAAAAAACTTACAATACCTGAAATTGTTACTGATTGGAATATTGAAAAACTACAAAAATTAGTTATTAACGGCCCAGACAAATTTCCAGGGGTAAATTATATTTTAAGACCTGATGGAGTTAAAATCAGATTAGATTTTGTTGAGGACCGCTCTATTATTGCGGATTCACTTGAGGCGGGATATTTGGTCGAAAGACATCTCTTAGATGGTGATATTGTATTATTCAATAGACAACCATCTCTACACCAAATGTCTATAATGGGACATCATGTTCGTGTTTTACCTGGAAAAACTTTTCGATTACATCCATCTGTCTGCCCACCTTACAATGCTGACTTTGACGGTGATGAAATGAATCTACATGTACCACAAAGTGAAGAATCTAGAGCTGAAGCACTGTTACTCATGAGAGTGCAGGAACAATTAATCTCACCTAGATTTGGCGGTCCAATAATTGGTGGTTTACGTGATTTTATTACAGGAGCTTATCTTCTTACTAAAGATGATACTATCCTAACCACACAAGAATTTTGTAATTTTGCAATGCTTGGAGATTATCAAGGGAAACTACCAGAACCAAAAATTAAAAATAAAGACGGTTCATTTTATACCGGCAAACAACTCTTTTCTATATTTTTACCATCTGATTTTAATTTTGTAATGACATCAAAATGGTCTAAGGGAACAAAGGGTGCACAAAAGGATATTGTTATTAAAAATGGTGAATTAGTTAGTGGTGTAATAGACAAATCATCCATCGGAGCAGAAGAACCAGAAAGTGTTTTACACAGAATTGCAAAGGACTATGGTAATGAACAGGCAAAGAAATTTCTGAACTCTATACTTATAATTATAAAGCAATTTATCACAGATTATGGGTTCAGTTATGGTTATTCTGACTTGGAACTTTCAGATAAAGACAGAGAAGCAATTCTTAATGACATAAATCAAACTTATAGCAAGGTTTACGATCTCACCGATCAGCTGAATAAAAAAACACTTACACCATTGAGGGGAATGACCCGAGAGGAAACGGCTGAAGCTTTAATTACTTACGAACTTGGTAAAGCAAGAAATGTGGCTGGAATCACAGCAAATTCCAGTCTTTCCGATGATAATGCAGGTAAAATTATGGCAACTACTGGTGCAAGAGGCTCTGCCTTGAATGTAGGTCAAATGGCAGGTGCTTTGGGTCAGCAATCAAGACGAGGAAAAAGATTACACACAGGCTACTCTAATCGTACTCTTTCTCATTTCAAAGAAAATGATCATAACCCTGATTCTCACGGATTTGTGAAATCTAATTTTCGTGATGGGCTTTCAACCTTAGAATTTTTCTTTCATGCTATGGGTGGAAGAGAAGGACTTGTAGATACTGCTGTAAGGACACAACAAAGCGGATACATGCAACGACGACTAATTAATGCACTTGAACATATTAGATTAGAGTATGATTTTACTGTAAGAGATCCACATGGACATATTATGCAATTTTTGTATGGTGAGGATGGTATAGACGTAGCAAAAAGTGATCATGGAGAGGCATTTAATATTAACAGATTAGTTGAATCCCAATCAATTATTGATTCTGGTAAAAAAGCAACAAAAGAGGAGATAATCAAATTAACTAAAAAATATACCAAGACATTCAATCCAAGACTATCTTCTGCTGTTAACGACGCATTGCATGCTTCTCAGTTAAGCAAAAAATGTAACTCTTGGTCTACCAAGAATTATTGAATTAGTTGATGCACGTAAAAAACCTGCAACTCCAGCAATGGACATTTATCTTGACAAAAAAATAAAGTCTTCTAGTGAAAGTGCAAAAGAGGTAGCTCGTAATATCTTAGAAACGTCAGTCAGGGATTTGGTTATAGATACAGAAACTGATCATTCTAGTGAAATAATACTTGAACTTGATAATAATATGCTAAGAAGCAGAAACTGTACTGTGGAAGATATACTACTTGCTTTAGAGTCAAATAAAAAATTCACACAAGAATCTGTTAAAGATACTGTCGTCCTAAAACTGGTTGAAGAATCTGATTCTATAACTGTTAACACTCTACTAAATAAGATACTAAAAACTATAGTAAAAGGAGTACCAGAGATAGAGCGAGTTACTATGAAACAGGAAAATGGAGAATGGGTAATCCAAACAACTGGTTCAAATCTATCCAAAGTGCTTGAAGTTAAGGGAATTGACAAGTTTAATGTTAGAACAAATAATATATTTGAAATCGCTACAGCATTGGGAATAGAGGCAGCAAGAAATTCACTGATTAATGAGCTTAAAGCCACCCTTGAAAACCAAGGACTAGAAGTTGATGTACGTTATCTTATGTTAGTGGCCGATCTAATGTGTCACAAGGGTTACTTACAACAAATTGGACGTCATGGAATCGCAGGAACAAAAGACAGTGTTCTTGCTCGTGCCGCTTTTGAGATAACAGTACCTACAATTGCACGTGCTGCAAGAGTAGGTGAAGTTGAAGAATTAAAGGGAATTACTGAAAATGTGATTGTTGGAAGTCAAATACCTATAGGAAGCGGCACCGTAGATATCTATATGAGATCTGCTAGTAAAAAATAACTTTTTTAAATTATGAAACTCTCACTACATTCTTTCAATAAATCTATAAAGGACGCAAAAACAGTTTAGCAATACAAGGCATGACGACAAAACTTTTGGAAAAAGCACTTATAGATGCAATTAAAGAAAAAAAACGCGTTATTGGAGTAAAACAGATTATTGCCTCAATCAAAAATTGTAAATTGATTGTAATTTCTCAGTCCGTTCCCACAAATAAAGTAAAAAATATAGAGGAAAATGCACAGAATGAAAACATACCTATCATCCATTTTGAAGGCTCATCTGTATCTTTAGGAAAACTCTGTGGATTACAATTTAGAGTTTCAGCAATTTCCTTTAATTCGTTAACAAACACAAATGCACAGGCAATTTTAAATGAGTTTGAATCAAAATGATGCCATACAATAAAAAATTCTATGAAAGTTTAAATGAGAAAGCAGAAAAGCGATCCTACTAAGAAGCGTTATGACTCAATCTATCAAATTAACAACAGATGAAATGCGTTTAATGTCACTTTTTCAATCAATTACAAAAGTAACAGCCCGTGATTGTTTGGATGATCAGAAATATGACAGAATAATTTTTGTAGTTAATGAAGGTAAAATGGGTCTCGCCATAGGCAAAAACGGTTCTAATATTAAATCTCTACATAATGTTCTAAAACGAAATGTTGAGTTGGTAGAATTTTTTAGTGATCCAAGTAAATTTTTAAAACATGTATTTAATTCTAAATTCATTAACGAAATAAAATTGACAGAGAAAGCAGATGGTTCATCACAAGCAATAGTTTTAGTTGATGCTAGCAAAAAGGGATTGGTTGTTGGTCGTGAGGGAAGAAATGCTGAAAGGGCTAGATTACTTGCAAAAAGATATTTTGATATTTCAACTGTTCTGATAAATAATAGCGAAATGGCACAATTTGGTGTATAATATAATGGCAAAATCACCCCTTGGTTTATTTGCAGGCAGAATTTTGAAGGCAAAGAAAAAACGACAGCGTTGGTCAATATCACTGTATAAGAGAAGAAAACTTGGTTTAGATAAAAAATCTAATCCGTTAGGTGGTGCACCACAGGCAAGAGGAATTGTTTTAGAAAAAGTAGGCGTGGAAGCAAAACAGCCCAACTCCGCTGTTAGAAAATGTGTTAGGGTTCAATTAATAAAAAATGGAAAAACAGTCACGGCATTTTTACCACGAGACGGTGCAATGAACTTCATCGATGAACATGATGAAGTACATATCGAAGGCATGGGTGCCACTCAGGGTGGCGCCATGGGTGATATTCCCGGAGTACGATATAAGGTATCAAAAGTAAATGATACATCTTTAAAACAACTAGTGATTGGTAAGAAAGAAAAACCAAGGCGATAATTAAATGTCAGCAGGAAAACTTTTGTTATTTAGGAAATGGGATTTATCTGAAATTGAAATTAAAGATCCAGGTCTCAAAAATGCTATTTGTTTGAAAGAAGCTATATTCCCAATGGATTATGGTCGTTCTGCATTAAAGCGTTTCAATAAAGCTGATGTTAACATAGTTGAACGGTTAGTGAATAAAATGATGCATTTTGGTAAAAAAAATGCAAAAAATACTGGTAGAATGGCAGGAAAAAAAATCCATATTTATAATATTGTAAAAACTGCATTTGAAATAATTTACTTACAAACAGGGAAAAACCCAGTAGAAATTTTAGTTCGTGCAATAGAAAACTCTGCACCAAATGAAGATACTACACGTATTGTTTATGGTGGTACTGTATACCATGTCTCAGTTGATGTAGCACCAATAAGGAGAGTTGATCTTGCATTACGGTTTATGGCTGACGGTGTAAAAGAATCCACGTTTTCTAATCCAAAACCAATAGAAGAATATTTAGCTGAACATCTTATTCTATCAGCTAACAACGATCCTGCTAGTCCTTCTGTTAAGAAAAAGAACGAATTAGAGCGTATAGCTCAGGCATCTAGATAATTAAATCAAGTAGCCCGGCCCGGACTCGAACCGAGGTCAAAGGCTCCAGGGGCCCCTATGCTTGCCACTACACTACCGGGCTACGAGTTCATTTGTAAAATGTAAGAATATAATTATTTCATCCTCATTTCGTTAATAGCTGTAGCATAGTCACATTCAGCTTTTACTCTCATATACGGAATAAGTCTATAGTGAATTGAATACGTAGTTTTTTCCTTGATAATTATTCCTTTTTGCAACAATGACACTAAACCTCTTGACATTTCTGAAATTTTCAAATTGTTTTTGGTACAGACTTGATCACGTTTCTTTTGATATTGTTTTAAGCTAAACACTACATCATTCAGTTCTAAGATTAAAGGCCAGATTATTTTTTCCCAGACAGTTCTTCTATGTTGGGTTGCTGCAGCATATTTTCCTTTTTCACTCAACATTAATAACATGATTTGGCACCATTATAATTTATGTCACAAATGGAAATCACAAAATCAATAGAACTTTTAGAAAAAGATTGGGATATAGATCCAATAATCAAAGATTTTCATTTAGGAAAGCGTGATGACGTAACTGAGAATTCTATAAAGGTAAAAGATGTCATATTTCATATTCCTTTTTTAAATAAAATCAAAAAATTCATCCTTTGGAAATGTTATTGGCCGGATTGTTCAAATTGCTGTTCCAGACAAGGAAGACTTCCTCTTACTTCCCATGACCTAATAACAATTGGAGCTGGAATGAAATATCAAAAAACATCTGATTTCATAAAAAATGAGACAGTTATGGCTACTTGGGAAGAAACAAGTCCCGGAGGGGGTGTAACTATAATGACTGGTGTTAATTTGAAACGAAAACAAGATGAAACAGAGGCGGATGACGGCACTCACATCAAATGCAGATTTCTAGATGATGAAGGCAGCTGTGGTATTCATCCAACACGTCCAGGAGTTTGCTATCTATACCCTTTTTCAACATGGTTACAAAACGAAAAAGGTGTAGCAAGAGTTCATGCTACTTTTCAGTTTACTGGTGACTGTCCAGGTTTTTACCTTGATGATTCGATGGATTCTATGAATGAAGTTTTACAAGAATATTCTGAAATAATATATGATTATAACTTCAAGTCTAGCGGAACTATGCGAGATGGACTAGGCTCAATAAGTTTGGGCTAGGCTTTAGCAACCTTCATCAAGTCACGCATGTGAATTTCCATTCCAAATCTTTCTTCATTCTTTTTCATATATCGAAATATTGAAAGAAGATCAGGCATCATTCTTAATATACTGAATTTATTATGTAATTTGCTTCTTATAAAATTGAAAACCTTTCCATAAATCTTGAAGTACTCATCAACTTCTTTTTCATATTTTTCATTATTGCCAAGATTTCTTACAAAAATATCCGCGCACATCATACTTGGTATAATTCCCTCGCCTAACAATGGGTATACAGTTCCAATAGATTCACCCACTCCAACAACTTTTCCCTTGTAAAATGGCTTACATAGATTTGGTGTAGCAAGTCTTATGGGTCGACCTACAGTTTTTGTTACTTTGCCACCATATTTCTTAAAGAATTTGTTAGTTTCTTCTACATGTTGTTTGTTATAGTCACCCGCGCCAATATGTGCAAGATTCTTACCCATTGGGAAGTACCAAAAGTACCCTGACATGTGGGGGAATGGTTTTATGTAAAAGTCATCAAACGGCACCCCATTTTCATATTCAATTTTGTACTCATACGTGGGCAGACAGAAATCCTGCTCTAATTTTGGTAAATAAATTCGATGAAATCCTGTACAGTCAACTATAATATCAAATTCTGCTTCTAATTCCTCTAGTTTTTTACTTACTCCAAAATGAACTTCAGCGTCTTTGATAAAATCCTTAATCAAACTCAACTTTTCATATGTACATAATCCGTGCAACCCAATTTCAAATCTTTCTTGGTTATTCATGTCAACATGCATGGTTTTACCATCATGTACAATGTATTTTTCAAAATCAATTCCTGATTTCTTACAAAGATCTACCATAGTAGATTTGATGGATCCCCAAGCACAAATTGAATCATGTTTAATTTCTTCCATTCTTTCAAAACCTACCACTTCATGGTCATTTTTCAATCTAGAAACTAGATAGCTTCCTGCCACACCCATACCCATAACAGCAATTTTCATTCTAGTTCAAGCTAATTTTAACAAAATAAATACTATTTCTATTCGATTAGTATTGCTGGTTTGAAAGGTCTCGCAGTTTTTGCTTTATTTTTAGGATCATATTTTTTCGAGTCTGATTCTGAAAAAACATCCAATTCCACATTATAGTCACTCTTTACAAGAGATGATAGTTCTGAACTAATGATTTCCCTTTCATCAACTTGACCAACATTCATTCTTCCTTTTCTTAGTTCAGCAGGTTCTGATAGAATATCATTGAGTGTCTTTTTTACAAAATCAGGATCTTTTTTGATTGACTCTGTTTCTTTATCTGCGATTAATGATTTTATGATTGTACCTACATTAGTCTGACCATCTAACACATTTTTGAGTATTGAGTTGTATGCTAAAATTTTGTGAAGAATTCCAGAAATATTTGTTCTTTGTTTTGATTTTGCTCTTTTGAGATACCACTGCAATTCAGAATCAAAATCATACAAAATATGGTGTAATGCCTCTCTAAACCTAATCTTATCCATTGATTGACTAACATTTGAGGCTAAATTTTGCAACACGCTAAATATCCATTTGTCTTCCGGTTCTAGTTCTGGAATTTCTTCGGATTTAATTTTGGCACAGCTTTCATGCATGGATTCAAGTTTGTTTTTAATTCCATTAATTGCTTCAACGTTAAAATCAGCATCCTGTAACAATTCGGCAGAAATTAAAATTGTTAGGCGTATTGGATCAGCGCCATATTTTCTCACTGCCTCCCTCAACGGAATAATATTTCCCATTGACTTTGACATTTTCTTACCTGCCATAAGGACAGAACCATTAACAACAATTTCCTGTGGCCAATTTTCCTCCGGAAAAAGTGCAACGTGATTTAAAACAAAAAATGTTAGATGGTTTGGAACCAAATCTCTACCAGAGTGCCTAGAATCAACTGGGTAAAAATACGAGAATTCGTTTCTGATTTCTTCCAATTTTTCTTTTGTAGTGTTTATTTTATTTGCAATTTCTCCTGAATCTTTTTTTCCGTAAAAAACATAGTCAAAAAATTCGTCAGTTAAATCATTTCCATTAATTTCTTTTTTGTTAACATATTTTGAGATAATATAGAATGCCATGTAAATTACCGAGTCAGCTAGGCTTTCTACCAACCATTCTTTGTCCCAGGGAACTTTTGTACCTAATCCGTGCTGTCTGGCGCAAGCCCTTTCTCTAAGCCAATCAAGAACTTTATCAAACTCGGAGCTGATTTCATTGGGAAGGATATTCATTTTATCAAAACAGGTATGCGCTTTCTTTTTCCAGTCTTTGTTTGAATAATCTAAAAACCATTGATTGCTTAATAATTTCACAACACATTCTGCACCACAACGACATTTTACCGGAGAATTTGTCAATTCTAACAGGATATCAGCACTACCAATTTCTGTAATCCATTCTTTTATCTCATCCTTCGCTTCAGAAATTTTCTTCCCTGCAAATTGCTTTGTGTTGTTAGCTAGAATTCCCTCATAGAATTCTTTTGAGTAGATTTCTTTTGTAGCATCTTCGAGTTTTGGGTCATCTTGGTGTGAGATTCCCATCTTTTCTACAATATCTTTTGCAGGAATATCGCCTAGACCTTCTGTCTTTATCATAGAAATAGGTTCAATATTTTGGATATTGCTCAAAAGATTACCGCCTATCGATTTGTTTTTTCCAGATTTACAATCTACTAGTGCTTGGTAATCAAATGGGGCGTGTGCAGGAACAGACATGACAATTCCCGTTCCGTTGTCACTTTTTACAAAACTAGCTGGTAAAATCACAATTGAATCTGAACTGTGTGGCGCTTTAGCACTTTGACCGACAAAGTCACTTCCGCTAACATCTTCTATCACTTCGATTTTTTTTTCAAGAAATCCCAGTTTTCGTGCACATTCCGGACTAGTGATCCAAATCTCATCATTTACTTTGATTTTTTGATATGTAACTTGAGGATTTATCCAAATGTTTGTTACTCCAAATAGAGTTTCTGGTCTCAATGTTGCAACGGGAATTTTTACTCCATTCAAATCGAATTTGATAACAATATATTCAGTAAAATCAGGCTCCACGTCTCCAAGTGTGTCATGTTGTGAAACTGGGTTTTGATCCTTCGGGCACCATCCAACAGGATGCGAGCCTTGTACAATGAGATTTTTTTCTTTTAGATTTCTAAATTGCCACTCTATGAATTTTTGATAAGCAGGATCAATTGTAGTAAATTCTCTTCTCCAATCAATTGAATAACCCATCTCAATCATACCAGATTTAATCTCCTCATGAAAATAATCAGCAATCTTTACAGGCTCTGCAAATTCCTTAATCTTATCTTCAGGAACTTTGTATAATGTTTTGAATCCTTCAATTAATTCAGTGTCGTTAGCTTCTACTCTTTTTGCCATACCAAGAATTGGCGTACCAGTGTAGTGAAATCCCATCGGGAATAATACGTTATATCCTTTCATTCTCAAATATCTAGAATGAACATCTGCAATGGTGTATGTTCTGCCGTGGCCTATATGTTGAGGTGAGTTTGGATAAGGATATGCTACAGTGATGAATTTTTTTTCTTTGTCGTTGGAATTAGTTTCATGATCATTGTTCTCAGCCCATTTTTTTTGCCACTTTTTATCAACGGTACTCCAATCTACTTCCATAATTTTATACACCCAAAACCATTGTTTTTGCCTTTTCTATAGCATCATTTTTTTTAGATTTGTCTTTTCCCCCTCCTTGAGCAAACCTTTGGGTTCCTCCTCCAGCTCCTCCAAGTACTTCAGACACAGCTTTTGCAATATCTCCTGCTTTTTTGTCCTTTCCAACTTGTTCACCTGAATAAATTATTGCTCGAATTCTATCTCCATCCTCAAAAATACCACAATAAACCATCAACGGATCCTTTTCGATTAATCTTTCTCCTAAACTGATATGAAAAAATTCATCGTATTGATCATTCATTGCGGAGCAAAAGTTTGGTTTTCCAGGTTCTGTAATATCAACAACAATTTCATCCACATTATTCGTACCAATTTTACATTCAGTAATATTTTCAACCAAAATTGGCAACCTTTCTCTTAATTCCTGTTTTTGTTCCTGCCTTTTTTCTTTTAGTTTTGCTTTATCCTTTAATTCAGCAGATTCTCTTGCCAAATCAACGTCATGTTGTTTAGTATAGTTTAAAGCTGTGTCACCTGAAACAAATTCAATTCTTACAACACCATCTTGAATCCTTTTTGTTCTTGTAATTTTTACTAGTTTAATCTCACCTGTTTTTTTAACGTGTGTTCCACCACATGCTTCTGTATCAAAATCCTCAATTGATACAATTCTAACTGATTTTACAGGAACAATTCCACCTTGATATATTTTAAATCCGTACTTTTGCTCAGCAGTACCTCTATCAAAATTTTCAATAGTTACAGACATGTTTTTGTCAACTACAGAATTGGCAAGATTCTCAATTTTTACAATTTCATCGTCAGTCAAAGCAGAATGGTGGGTGATGTCCAATCTAGCATGGTCCTCTTCTTTAAATGCAGAATGCTGCCAAACCCACGATCCTAAAACACTTCGAGATGATGAATTGAGTATGTGAGTGCTGGTATGATTTTTTGTAATATCATCTCTTCTTTGCGAATCAACAATACATGAAACAGTATCTCCTTCTTTTATGGCGCCTCCCTTTAACTCATGTAATACAATGTTACCATGTTTATTCACGTCAACAACATCGAACCCTCCAATTGTTCCATGGTCCGGCTCTTGTCCACCTCCTCTTGCATAAAATGATGTTCTGTCCAGTACAACATATTGATTAAATGATTTTAGCACTTTAGCATCAAATTCTTTTGGATCATCTGCATAGTACAAAAGTTCAGTTTCTGGTAATCCTTCTAATGAAAGTTGATCTTGTGCTTTTTGTTTCTTTGACTGGTGCAGTTCAGATAATTTGCTATAAAATGTTGATGGAATATCAGAAATTACCTTCATTTCCTTTAGATAATCAGGCGTTACGCCGTCTGACTCGTACAGTCGAATTAAATCATCAACAGTTGGCTTTTGATTTAATTTACTAACAATTTTTTGCATCCTGAATTTTGAATTTTCATATCTATCAGCCTCAATTGTAATTATGGTTTTGACATCTTCACGTGTTTCCTCTAGTTCAGGATATGTATCATTGAGATAGTCAATTTGTGCATCAATCATATCGTTTATGTCAAATTTTAGCGAGAGTCTATCCATTGTAGATATGATTCTTCTAAGCATCATTCGAAGATTGTATCCTCCACCAACATTACTTGGTAATGCTCCGTCTGATATCGCAAAAATTAGAGTTCTGATATGATCAATGATTAGATAAATTCCCTCGAGTGGAGTTATAATTTTGTCCATCTGTTCATTTGATAGACCGGCTGATTTGATTGCATTTTTTCTTACTTCTGATAAATCATTAAACCGCTCAAAATTTTTCGCAATTTCAGTAAAATATCTAACTAAAAGCTCGGAATTTGTGTCAATTCCTGTCTGTTCTATTAGATTACTGGTAATAGGTCCAAAGCAGCAATCGTATGCAGTTGGAGTACCCATTGTGATCCAAGCAAATCTTTCCAGACCTGCACCCATATCAATAATTTGTTGATCTAGAGTTCTGTAATTGGTCAGGTCTCCTTGAAACTCTGTAAACACTGCATTGCCAAGCTCTAATCCTTTTACAAAAAATTCTAAAGAAGAACCAAACGAACCACCACCTTCCCAAACATCTTCCACAAAAACAACTTCTTTTTTGTCAACTCCAAATTGTTCTGTAACCAGCCTGTAATCCAAATCAACACATTCGTCTTTCCAGTATCCTTGAGAATTTGGTATGCTGTGTTGTCCAATCATACAAAAGCTTGAAAAGTGTCGTCCAGTAACACCAACGTTTTCCAAATCTTTGAATCGTAAACTAGTTTGTGGAACTACAAGTGGATTTGCAGGAAACTCAAACACAACTTTACTTCCCATCACTCTCTGAAAGTCAACAATTGATGCAATTGTAAAATACAAGTCATCGCGCCATCTACAAACTACAGGATACCTACTTACAGATGTATGTCCATTTTTTTGAAAAAATGATTCAACTTCCTTCCATGCTTGTGTATAATCAAATCTTTTTTTTGTTGGTGGGTTTCCAATAAACGAATATGTGTCATCTGAATGATCAGGACAATTAACGCGATTCTCATCTATTGTCCAATAGAATCGCTTACATGTTGTACATGATTTACGCATAAATCCTTCATTCTCAAACAATTTTACCTTATAATATCGCTCAGGGTCAGTTGAAAATTTTGAAAGAATTTCTTTTTTATCCATTTGAAATGTTTTCGCCTGACCGATATTATAATTATCGATTACAATAAATTAAATACAATACTCTAAAATCAATCCTATGTTTGGTGGAAGAAAAAAAGGCCTAAAGGAGGGTGATTTTGTTTTTGCCAGACAACCTGATGGAGAATACAACAACATAATTTTCGGGGCGGTTACTGGCGTAGACGGTCAGAAAATTGGAGTAAATGGAATTATCATCAACCCTATTGGGTTAAAGAACAAGATTGAACAGGGTAAAGCGGGGAAACGATCTATTGAAATTTTAAAAAACCCTAATCCTGATAATTGTATTTTAGCACTCGTCTATAGGATTGAGCATGACAATTTTGCGGGCGTCTTAGATTTGGAAGAGCAACAAGTCTTAGAAATTCCAAACAGGGTATATGCTACTTTAAACGGATGGATACAGGAATCCCTATCAGAATTCATTAATAATGTGCTATCATTGCCTCCTGGCTCTGAGAGAGACCAAGCAAAACGTGTACTCAAGCAGCGCATGGATACGTTGTTTGACAAGCAACTGAAAAGGACACTTTATGCAATTTGCAGAAGTCTTAAAATCCTAAATTAAATCCCAACAAGGAATTATAATTCTCCATAGTTTTATATTATCGACTCCAAAAAAAACGGTACTATGGAATATGTTTACGCTGCATTGATGCTTCATAAACTAAAGAAGGAGATTACTGAGGAAAATGTCACCTCAATAATAAAAGCATCTGGTGCAGAATTAAACGAGGCAAAAGTGAAGTCACTTGTAGCATCTTTGGCCGATGTTAATATCGAAGATGCAATAAAGGCTGCTCCAGTTGCAGCAGCCGCCGCTCCAGCAGCAGCAGCACCAGCAGAAGGCGGAGAAGGTAAAAAAGAAGAAAAGAAAGATGAAGCTGCAAGTGGCAAATCTGAAGAACAGGCGATGGAAGGTCTTTCTTCACTATTCGGATAATTTAATTATTTTAGGACTTAGTTCGTGATGGTAGATGAATGGATTTTCCGTTGATATCTCTGACAGCTTCCGTAAATGCTTCTGATAGAGTGGGATGAGCATGAATAACTTCCAGAAATTTTTCAATTTTTAATTGTGACTCAATCGCAATCGTTGCCTCACCAATTAGCTCAGATGCTCTTGTACCAATGATTATTGCACCTACACATATTCCATTTTTTTCAAAAACTTTGAGAAACCCTCTTGTATCTTCTAGGCAATTTGCTTTTGCATTTGCTCTAAGCGGAAATTCTCCTGATTTACCGGAGCAATCTCCAACAAAGGCTACCTCTGGAAAAGTAAATACACAAAATGGGATAACGCTATAATCCATTTCACTATCATGCCCCGTTATATTATGGGCTGCAACTTCACCTTGTTTTGACGCTACATGAGCGAGTTCATACTTTCCTGTTATATCGCCTATCGCATAAATATTTGAAACACTAGTCAGCATTTTTTTATTCACATCAATACCCTTACTGTTAAATTCAATTCCAAGTTTTTTCATTTCATCAGAACTTATGTTCGGTTTTCTGCCCACACAAACAAGAATTTTTTCGACATCTATGTTTTGACCATTCACCAAAATTCCATTATCGGTAATTTTTTCAACCTTTGAATTAGTGAGAACAGTAATTCCATCAATTCGCATATACTTTTCCAACGTTTTTCCAATTTCTCGGGGATTATCTGGCATTAGTGTCTCTTCCATTTCAATCAGCCAAACTTTACAGCCTAGAGCATTCAGGATGGATGCAAATTCACAACCACTGTATCCGCCACCAATAACAGCGATAGATTTAGGCAGTTCCTCAATACTCCAGAATGTATCTGTTGAAAGGATTTTTTCTTTAGAATCATAATCAGTTATAGAGACAGGAGTGCTGCCAGTTGCTATCACAACATTCTTTGTTTCTAAGATTTTACTGCCTACTTTGACGTTATTTGACGAAATTATTTCTGCCTCCCCTTCAACTATTTCTACATCATTATCTTTCAATAACAGCTGAATCCCAGATGCCAGTTTGTCAACCGTTGTAAACATTTTAGATTTTAGAATTTTGTAATCTAGATCAATTTTTGAATCTATTCCATATGATTTTGACATTGATGCCTTTCTAACAAAATCTCCAACTGAGTGCAGATATTTTGTAGGAATGCAACCCCTCTGAGTACATGTACCACCAAACCCATTTTTCTCCACTATACAGACTTTTCCGCCAAGTTTTGAGATCTCTATCGCACAGACATATCCACCGGGTCCAGCGCCAATGATTACGGCATCGTACATCATACTAAATCAACAGTTATAGAATATATTTTTGTTAATTATCTTCTAAAATTCCATTCTTTTGAAGAGTATTTTTCGGAATCTAATGTCTGGCGCTGTTTTTCTTCTTCTTCAGTTATATCTTCAAAGCTCAGATCAGCAGAAAATGTCTCACTAGCACTGTCTTTCATAGCATTTGCAACAAGTTCAAATTTCTTACCTATGCCAAAAACTCTTTGTTTTACATCCTCAATCGCTTTATCGCTTATTTTCTCTTTTGGCACTTTCAGTACTGTAAACATCTTTTCAACGTTGACATCCAATAACATAGTTCCATGCTGCAACAAAACACCACGTTTTCTAGTTTGGGCATTTCCACAAACTTTCCTTCCATCTACTGTAATGTCATTTAATGGAGAAAACTTGGCATCATATCCAAGTTTTTTCAAAGTCAAAGTTAGCATTTCACAAACCATTTCATAAGATTGCATTATGCTTTGTGGGTAATTCCTTGAAATGAATGAGTAAGTTAATTCACTTTCATGAAAAACTGCACCACCACCTGTGATCCTTCTCACACTATCAATTCCCATCTCCTTGCATTTTTCTAGATTTACTTCTTCATTCATGCTTTGGAAATATCCTATTGAAACACATGAAGGCTGCCAACCATAAATTTTCAGGATGGGAACTTCTCCGATACCATTCATCAAAACCTCATCAAGGGCCATATTCCATGAGCCTGGATTATGACCGGTTTCTAAAACCCTAATCTTGGAAAATTTCATACCTACTCGTTTTTCAAGCAACCCAATATTGCGTCTGTCATAGAATTTACGTCAAAGCCAAATGCTTCAGAGTCTTTCAAACTTACTTCCACTTTTTTACTAACTTCGTTCCTCTCTAACTTTGTATCTACAAGATTAGATTCCAGTATTTCTATTGTCTCTTCAGGATGGATAAAGAAGTCACCAGTAATCTTAATGGAGTCAATAACATTTTTTTTATCATCATATGACATTGAAATTTTTATTAATTTTTTTGCTTTGAATATATTTGCTAAATTTCTCATTTGAACATTTTTTTATTCTTAACTTCATACTTTAAACTTCGGTAGCCATCTTAGGTTGGGTTCTCTCGCAGCTTTAACCTCGTCAAGTCTTCCTAACTTAGTTGTATGCGGAGATTTTTTAATAAAATCTGGGTCTTTTACCAGTTCAGCACTTATTTTCTTCAAGACGGACGCAAAATTATCAAGTGATTCTTTACTTTCTGTTTCTGTCGGCTCAATCATAAGTGCCTCCTCAACAATTAAGGGAAAATAAATGGTAGGTGGGTGTAATCCATAATCCATTATTCTTTTTGCTATGTTCATGGCACTTTTGGCACCAAGGTTTTTTGAGGATAGCACAAATTCATGTGCGCACTTGCGATTGTATGGTTGCTCAAAAACATCGCTCAGTAAACTTTGAAGATAATTTGCATTGAGCAGTGCGTTTTTGGAAACTCTGCTAATATTGGAACCCCATGACATGATGTACGAGTAAGCTCTGAG
>LUMD01000153.1_pt1 | contig 19813 bp, 19 predicted proteins | sample 729651 | NCBI WGS metagenome assembly LUMD01 (sample SAMN03860272, study PRJNA289734) | marine metagenome | biome: seawater column; feature: ocean; material: water; isolation source: Red Sea water column Station 34 - depth 258m | place: Saudi Arabia: Red Sea | collected 2011-10-15 | depth 258 m | reverse complement strand
CAACGACTCAAAGCCCGCGACGTGCTGGTCATCCCAGGTGAGCATTTCTTCCCGGGCCTCACAGAACCCTGGAAACATCGCCATGAATGTATTCGGGTATCGTATGCCCAGGACCAACAGACCGTCGAGCGTGGTATCGCGATTATCGCTGAGGAAGTACGCGCAGCCTATGACGACGGAGCACTCTAGACCCCGAACTTTCAGACGCACTCAACAACATCAACTTCCTTATGTTGACTGAAACGGCGCCAGATCAAACGAAACGAGTCTGAAAAATCCTCTGCTGAGTCACTCAGCCACTGGTTGACCTGCAACTGTGTAAACCATTGGCCTGTTTCCATTTCTGTGTAGTCCAGCACTAACTTAAGGTCTGTCACCAGTCGATATACCCAGCAGAATTCCATTCCTGTTAGGGGGCTGGCAGCAAGTTTAAACAGCCGCTTTGGCATTTCTTCCAGTCGAATTCCGATCTCCTCCCGGACCTCGCGCACACAACAGGCATCGTAGGTCTCACCCGCATCGACATGGCCGGCAACTGACGAATCCCAAAGACCCGGGCTTTCCTGCTTATGCAGGCCGCGCTTTTGCAGGAAAATTTGCCCGTCCTGTCTGAACACCAGAACATGGGTTGCACGATGCAACAGACCCAATCGGTGAATATCGTCACGCCTGCGCTGCCCGATGACCTGGTCCTGATCATCAACCACCGACAGAATTTCGGAATCTTCCGCCCTCATATTGGCGCATCGATGTCCGGTGCACGAACGGGCTCACCTGTGCGCTGTCGCTGCTGCCAGTGCTCGTCTATCCAGACCGAGTTATGAAGTGGAGGTAACAGTGAACTGCCAAGTATCATATCTGCCACCCGCTCTGCCAGCATGATAGTTGGCGCATTGAGGTTACCATTCGTAATTTCGGGGAATACCGATGAGTCTACAACGCGAAGAGACTCTACCCCCTTCACTCTGCACGCACTGTCCAGCACGGCGGTCTCATCATCAACCGCGCCCATGCGACATGTGCAGGATGGATGATAGGCGCTTTCTACATTCTGTCGAACCCAGGCATCTATATCCGAATCGCTGGTGACGCTTGTGCCAGGCTGAATTTCTACGCCTCTGAACGGCTCCATGGCGGGTTGTTCAAAAATCTCTCGGGTCAGGTGTATGCAGGCCCGCCAGTCCTGCCGATCCTGCTGCGCCTCAAGATAGTTGAATAGAATCTTGGGACTGTCCTTGGGTGATTGGGAAACAATTTTCACGGATCCCCGACTTTGAGGCTTGTTTGGTCCCACATGAACTTGAAACCCGTGCCCCTGAAAAGCAGCGCGCCCATCATACCGCATCGCGCCCGGTAGAAAATGGTACTGAATGTCGGGCCATTGAATGCCCGCACGTGAACGAATAAACCCACAGGACTCGAAATGATTCGTGGCGCCGAGCCCGGTCCTTGTAAACAGCCAGCGGGCACCGATTAAACCTTTGGCCAGCGGATTGAGGTAACGATTCAGGGTAATCGGTTGCTTACACCGAAACTGGAAATACACTTCGAGGTGATCCTGGAGATTCTCACCTACGCCTGGGCTGTCGCATTGCACTTCTACCCCCAAAGATTCAAGGTGGCGGGCCGAACCAATGCCCGATCGCTGCAACAGACTCGGCGACCCGATGGATCCAGTCGCCATTAAAACCTCGCCCCGAGCCTGAACCTGAAAGATCCGCCCGTCCTTTTCGTATTCAACAGCCGTGGCTCTGGATTTTTCAAACAGCACACGGTGCACCAGCGTACCACCGACATATCGGAGATTCGGCCGATTCATTACCGGTCGTAGATACGCACTGGCAGCCGATGCCCGGACGCCATTACGAACAGTCATATGCATGGCACCAAATCCCTCTTGCTGATGCCCGTTATAGTCGTCAGTCAAGGGGTAGCCCGCTTCGCCTCCGGCCTGGATAAAGGCTTCATAGAGCGAGTTCCCCGACATTTTGTTCCCGGCACAAACCGAGAGCGGTCCATGACCCCCGCGATAGTCATTTTCTCCGTCAATCCAGCTTTCCGCCTTCTTAAAATAAGGCAGGCAGGCCGCATAGTTCCACCCGTCCGCGCCCAGTTCTTCCCAGCGATCGAAGTCCCGGGGATGACCGCGAACATAGACCATTCCGTTAATCGATGACGATCCACCAAGCACACGGCCCCGCGGACAATCGATTACTCGGTCATCCAGATAAGGCTCGGCCTGGGAAGCGTATCCCCAGTTGAAGCGCGGCAGATTCATCGGAATCGACAACGCCGCTGGCATCTGGATGTAGATGCTGCGGTCGCTTCCCCCTGCTTCCATCAACAGCACGTTACAGTCAGGATCTTCGCTTAATCTTGCAGCCAGTACGCAACCAGCAGATCCTGCGCCAATAATTACATAATCAGCATCACGCACAAATGTCCCTCTCGTCTATAGTCACCATCACAACAACGCAAAGGGTGACTGATGTCAGCTTAACCAGCATATCGTGCCCTTTATCCTAAACCATCACACCACAGACCAGAAAAATGCCGAAACTCAAGGCCCTAAATATAAGCGTTAACGCAGATCTCGTCGTATTCGATAAAGATGGCACCCTGATTGATTTTCATACCCTGTGGGGACCAAGGGTAGAACGCGCGATAGACGCGACCTGCGCATCCCTGGGATGGAACCAGTCCCTGACCAATAAGTTAACTACGGCACTCGGCTACGATCCACAAACTGCTCAGGTCGTGTCGCAAGGACCACTTGCAACTGCACCCATCAGTGAGTTAGAGATTGTCGTGGCCACGATCCTTTTCCAGCACCAGATGTCCTGGGAGCACGCAAAATACCTGGCATCCGAGCACTTCGGCCCGGTGATGTCTGCCCTGCCACAACCGACAGAAATCAATCCCCTGGGACATGTTCACACAGCTATTGCCCGACTTAAATCATCAGGGGTTCAGGTTGCCATCGCAACGAGCGATGATCGAGCGCCGACCGAGGCCGCTCTGCGTGAACTGAACCTGACTCAAACTGTCGACCTGATACTGTGCGCAGATGATCCCGGTACCCCTTCAAAACCAGACCCATCGGTTCTGCACTACATCAGCCAACAGCTGGCAGTAGGCATCGACCGAACTGTAATGGTCGGAGATACTGTGAGTGATCTGGAAATGGCGCGACAGGCTGGCGTAGCACTGACAGTCGGTATTACCGGAGGCGCTGACAAGACGGCCGAGCTTGAGTCCTGTGCCGACGCATTACTGTCGTCGGTAATTGGCCTTGTTCCAGCCTGATAAGTACGTAAGTCGTCACAGCAAACCACCACATCAGCCTTGAACCCAGCCAGGGGTCAGCGAACGCAGGTAGTCCTCCTGACTTTTACTCTCAATCGTACCTGGCCTGGCCCTGCGGATTTCGCCAATGGCGTCCTCAGGCGCTTTACCGGCGCCGATCAGTAAGCGCCCGGCTATGGTCCCGGCTCGACCCAGTCCAGCAGCACAATGCAGGAGAATCTTTTCGCCGCGATCCAGTTGCACCAACAACTCGGGCTCGATATGCGCGAACTGAGCTTCAAAGCGGGCGCCCGGCGCTCCAAGATCAGTAATTGGACAGTGATACCAGCCAAATGGTGCAACTTCGAATCGTTGTGGTAGGTGGGGCACTCCCAATGTCGTAAATTCGTGTTGTTCGATCAAGGAAATCACTGCCAGCGGTTTCCACTCCATGATTCTGTCGAAATCACGATCCAGATCACGCGGACGCACACCAATGGAACTGAACTCGAGCCGTCCCGGGCAACAACACATCCCCACCATCCCGTTGCCAGGTAACGAGACAGTATCAATCTGTAGTGGTTCGCCTGGCGCCTGCACTACCGCTCAGAACTCACCATGAACCGGTATTGGGCATCGACAGCCATGGTTCGGCTGGCGCCAACGCGTCACCCTGTTGCAGCAGTTCGATTGAAACATTGTCGGGAGAACGAACAAATGCCATGCGTCCGTCTCTGGGCGGCCTGTTGATTGTGACACCGTTATCCATCAGGTGCTGGCACAACGCGTAGATGTTCTCGGTACCATAGGCAAGATGTCCAAAATTTCGACCGCCAGCATACTCTTCAGGATCCCAATTATGAGTAAGCTCGATCATCGCATCCTCGTTGCCGGGTGCCGCCAAAAAGATATTGGTATACCGCCCTTTGTCATTGTCATGACGGCGCAGTTCGATCAGCCCCAGTTTGTTGCAGTAAAAGTCAAGCGAATCATCAACACTGCTTATCCGTACCATTGTATGTAGGTATTTCATAGCATCTCCTATATCGAGCCTTATAAACCAATATTAACCCTTGGACAGGCTACGCTGAAACCACCCATTACCAACAAATAACACTCAATGCCTGATATCTGATACCGTCGATGCCGGTTTGTGGAAAGTAACAGCAAAATTATGAATCAGATGGCAACAATCGCCGGTGACGACTGGTATGAACTCATATCGTTTGGAGACGGCATCTCACTGATTCGGGAACGTTACGTCGCGGATTGGCTACGTTGCAATATCTGGCACATCCAGGGCAAGCATCAAGATCTTTTGATTGATTCCGGACTTGGTTTGCGGCCACTAAAACCTGAGATCGCTCGTCTCAGTTCGCGGCCCGTGATCGCAGTGATGTCACACTGTCATTTTGATCACATAGGATCCTGTCATGAGTTCGATAGGCGTCTGGGGCATCATGCCTGCAGTGACGTGTATCAAAATCCGATGCCGCCTGAAATGCAGATCGATGCATTCATCCGGGCGGAAACATTCAAAGCCCTACCCCATGATCAGTTCGAAGTTTCATCCTTTCAGATTACACCCGCACCCCTGACGGGCTATCTTGATGATGGCGATTACATCGACCTGGGTAACCGCGTGCTGCGTGTTCTGCACCTACCAGGCCACTCTCCCGATTCGATTGCGCTGCTGGACGAAAAAAACCAGATTCTATTCAGCGGCGATGTCATCTATAACGGTGACCTTTTTGATACGCTGTATCACTCGAACCGTGACGCCTATAAAGAAAGCCTTGAACGACTGAGAAGTATCCCTATCAGGACTGTTCACGGCGGACACGACGCATCGTTTGATCAAAATCGCATGATCGAGATCATCGATAACTACCTCGATGGTGGTGGGCGTCTTGGCGATCCTTATACCTGGGTCAGCGCAAAGATGTGACTCGGTTGAGCACCTGGCCGACCGTCGGACCCATCGATAGAGATGCTTATCCACCCCAAACAGGCACTCAACTGAGCGTGCTCTGCAGGTCCTTGCGGTTGTCGTATCGCTCCAACCCAAACTGGATCAGTCGATCTATTAAATCGCCGTAAGCAATACCTGCTGCTGCCCACAGTTTTGGATACATGCTGATGGGCGTAAAACCCGGCATAGTATTGATCTCGTTGACTAACACACTGCCATCTGGACGCATAAAAAAATCAACGCGCGCGAGTCCGCTACAGTCTATGGCTTTAAACGTCCTTATAGCCAGTTCCTGGATCCCCTCAGACACTGACTTATCTAATACTGCAGGAATCACCAACTCGGACTGGTCGTCAATATACTTGGTGGTGTAATCATAAAATTCAGCCCCTGGGATGATTTCTCCGACACCAGAAGCCCTGGGGGATTCGTTTCCCAAAACGGCGCATTCAAGTTCTCGCGCGTTTTCAACCGATCTTTCAACAATCAACTTGGTATCGTATTGTGACGCCAGTTCCAAGCCCGCCTGCAGTCCCTGGCGATCATGAACTTTTGAAATACCCACGCTGGATCCTAGATTTGCAGGTTTTACAAACAGGGGGTAATCGTGCTCTTCCTCAAGACGCTCCAGAACCGATACCTGGGCTCGGCGCCAATCGGATCGCACAATCACCGAATACTGAGTCTGAGGCAGACCACTGGCTGCAAACACCGCCCGGGCAAGTACCTTGTCCATACCCACTGCCGAGGCAGCCACCCCCGCGCCCACATAGGCCAGCCCCGCCAGTTCGAGCAGGCCCTGAACAGTGCCGTCTTCTCCGTAAGGCCCATGCAACAAAGGGAAAACCACCTCAAAGTCTGAATCGGGCAAATCATCGCCATCTTCTGACACCAAAGAAGTACCCGCAGTCGACAACCTGGCAGGCACGTGTTTATCAGGCACGACCGTTGTCGTCGACAGCAATGATTCGCTGTTCTTACCGCCAAAGTACCACCGACCCTGCTGGTCGATACCTGCAAGCATTACATCGTACCGCTCGCGATCAATCGCGGCATAAACCGAGCGCGCAGAAACAACCGACACCTCGTGCTCTGCGGAACGCCCGCCAAACAAAAGCAACACCCGGGTTCTGCTCACTGCCTACTCCGACCGTCGATAATTTTCTGATTCAGACCAATGCATCAGTTGCATGCGTTGACGCGTAGGTATCTAAATAAGCAAGGAATACCGCCTGTACCTGTCGTGTGATTTCCCCACCACCTTCTGGAAATTGTAGAACCTCGCCATCCTCAAGACGCAGTGACGCACACGGCATCACATCCCGGGTGGCGCTGGTCACGAAACATTCGGTCGCATCGCAGAGTTCATTGGCGTGTATATCAGCCTCCTGACTTGAAATCCCCGCGCCTTTCAGTGCGCGGTGTATGTGCATTTTGGTCAACCCTTTGAGATTTCCTGTAGCGGGCGTAGTCAGCTGTCCGTTAATAACAAACCACACGTTACTGTTCGCGGCTTCCGTCACGAGGCCTTCTCTATTGAGAATGATGCAATCGTCGGCACCCAGTTGCCGGGCCTGGGTAATTGCCAGAATATTGTTCAGATAGTTCCCGCCTTTTATGTTCGGATCCAGTGCATTCTCCGGATTGCGCCGAACCGAAGGCACAGCCATATCCATACCGCGGGAATAATATTCAGGCTTTCGCGCGGGCAGTGTGCTGACGATGATCACATAACGTGTCTCAAGGCCCGGATCCGGGTACAGATCAACCGGGCCGATGCCGCGGGTAATTTGGTAGCGTACGTAAATATCCTCTTTGGAGTTCGCGCTACTCGCCTTAACAGTTCGTCTGATCTCCTGGATAAGTTCTTCCCGACTCTGTGAAATAGTCATACTGATCAGGGCCGCCGAATTTTCAAGCCGCTTAAAGTGATCGTCCATGAACACCGGCACGCCCTTGTAAGTCCGGAAAACCTCATACACCGAGTCTCCATACAGAAAACCGCGATCCATGACCGGAATAGTCGCATCTGCCATCTGCGTAATGACACCATCGACATTAATCATCGGGTTCATACCATAGAACTCCTTTTACCTTGACCTATACTTGCTGGATAATTAGCGCCGTAACAATTTTTCGTTCGTAGCAACGTAGGAACAAAATGGCGCTTTAAAACAAGACCAGCATCTCACAATTGATGCCTCCACTCAACAATTGAGAGAGAACACAATCTGGCTAATTATTCCGTTAAAACAGGAAAATTCATTGCCCACTCACTCCAATCAGGACTTAGTAGCTCAGCCAGGTGAGATGGAAGGCTGGAATTTACCGCACAATCGGCGTGCTAGTTTTCATAATCTACACCGAATTGTCCGCTATGGATTCAGTATCCGCGCGCCCCAAATACTTAAGTTGACCCCCTGTAGTGATACACGTATCGCTCAGCTTGATTCCGTGAAAAAGTTGTGTAACGCCAACATCTTCTCGGCAATGGTCGTACTTCGCGGCGACCAACTTGCCTATGAGCAGTATGCACCTGATTTTGCTCCCCACCAGGCACATACGATTATGTCTATCACCAAAACCATGACGCATCTGATCTTCGGACGATGTGTAGAGGATAATTTGATCGACTTGAACGCTAAGGTAGGTGACTACCTACCAGAGATTGGATCTGGCTATGCTGATGCAACAATACAAAACGTACTGGACATGAATGTTGTGAATGACTATTCGGAAGACTATTCAGACCCCCACACAACAGCTCTGCACCACAATATCTCCATGGGCTGGCGCTTGCCGGCAGGCGATACCCAATTAACATCAAATCGGGAATTTCTGTGTACCATAAAATCTGACGATTTGTCGAACCGCTCTGGAGAGGTAAATTACAAGTCTGCCAGCACTGACGTTCTAGCCTGGATTGCTGAGCGCGTGAGTTGCCAAAGTCTCCATGATCACTTTGTCCACATCGCTGAAGCGACCGGTATCGAGCACACATTTCATATGTCAACGGACCATACGGGAATCCCGAATACCAATGGCGGTGTGTGTCTGAGTCCGCGCGATCTCGCACGTTTTGGCCTTGTCTTTACTCGACAGTGTCGAGGCATTAACGATGAACGCGTCGGAAGCCATTGTTTCATGGATGCAGCAAGAAGCTGCACGGGCCCGGTTTATCCAGCCCCAGACGACCAAATACACTATGGCAACCAACTCATAACGAATGGCCGTTGGATAGGCCACGGGGGCTGGGGCGGGCAGCTATTGATTGTTGACCCCGAGGCTGCAACAGTCGTAGTCTTCTTGAGCGTCCTAGAAAACCATAGCGCATCCGATGACAATCACAAGCGCGCTATCGTACAGATGGCTGAGGAAATTATCGAATTATAAATAGATCTAAGACAACTGGAACACTTGGATGAACAACAATCAACCCCTTGACACGCCAATCGTCTGCAAGGGCCTGTGGAAAATTTTTGGCGCTAATCCTAAAAATATCCTTAATGAGGTCGATCCGACGTGGTCACGGGCTGAGGTACAGGAAAAGACCGAACACGTAATCGCAGTCAAAGACGTCTCGTTTCAAGTCGAGCGCGGTGAGACCTTTGTGGTGATGGGGCTCTCTGGCAGTGGAAAATCAACGCTAGTTCGATGTATCTCTCGTTTGATTGAACCCACCCAGGGTGAAGTTCTAGTCGACGGTGTCGATACTGTAACGATGCCCGAAAAAGAGTTGATCGAACTACGTCGACACAAACTAAGTATGGTATTCCAACACTTTGGCCTGCTTCCTCATCGCCGGGTCATTGAAAATATAGCCTATGGCCTTGAGGTTCGAGGTATGAGACGAGATGAACGCCTCAAGAAAGCCGGTGAAGTGTTGGAATCGGTTGGTTTGAGCGGTTGGGGTGATAATTATCCTCGCGAACTATCAGGTGGCATGCAACAACGGGTTGGTCTCGCGCGGGCGCTGGCAGTTGATCCAGAGATCATGCTCTTTGACGAGCCCTTTAGCGCACTTGACCCACTAATCCGACGCGAGATGCAGGATGAACTACTTCGACTTCAGTCTGTGGTTCGAAAAACGATGGTGTTCATCACACATGATTTCCTAGAAGCTATCAAAATGGGTGATCATATCGCGATTATGAAGGATGGTGAATTTGTTCAAATTGGAACGCCCGAAGAGATTGTCGCCAATCCTGTGGATGATTATGTGCGGGATTTCTCCGAAGATGTACCACGTCATAAGGTCTTGACTGTCAATTCTATTATGAATAGTGACTGTTGTTCTTGTGGTGAAACTGAGGCCGTAGCCAACGCTCTGGCACTGATGGACAAGCACCAGTCTCAAGCTGCCTTTGTTATTGATCAGCATGGAAGCTATAAGGGCACATTAACCCGTGGGCAAGCCATGACTAACTTGGAATCCGGTGCTCCAATGAACCAGATTGTTCAACAAGAAACCGCCGCATCTCCCAATGCCTTGATCGAAACACTGATTGGCACTGCAACACGCCTCAATCACCCAATACCTGTGGTTGACTCCGAAAACAAACTACTGGGTGCGGTTGACCATCGCGCGATATTACTGGCCATCGAAGGCAGTTAGGCTACAACAGATTAGTCAAACGACTCAAACTGCTCACAAAACCACAAACCAATGAAACTCTCTGACCAGCAACGGGACCTGATTAAGCCCATCGCCATTAGTGCCGTTGTGATTGCTGTTTCAATCTTAATTGCGCAACTCACACCCGACGAGCAGCAATTTCCAAAACGAATTGTTGATGCTTTCCCATTTGCTGACGCGATCAATAACGGTCAAACCTGGCTAAAAGAGAACTACCAATGGGCGACACGGGCATTTGCGGATGTCATTCGCAATGTAATTGACGCAGTCGAGACGTTTTTGGTCTTGACATCCTGGCCTGTGATTGTACTCGGCATCGGTCTAATCGCGTTTAGGTTCGGCGGCCTACGCCTTGCCTTAGTCTGCTCTTTGTCGACCATGGTCTGGGCCAGCCTGGATATGTGGGATGCTGCGATGTCGACGCTCAGTGTGATGTTTGTGTCTGTGCTGCTAGCGTCAGTGCTCGGAATAATCCTTGGTATTTTCGCGTCTCAAAACGATCGCTTTGAGGCCGGCATTCGACCCGTCCTAGATACCATGCAAACGCTACCAGGATTTGTCTATTTATTGCCTGCAATATTCTTTTTTGGAATTGGTTCGCCGCCATCTGTCATAGCAATCGTAGTCTATGCACTACCCCCCGTCGCACGGTTAACCAATTTGGGGATTCGCCAGGTGCCTCACGAAACGATCGAGGCAGCACGTTCTTTTGGGTCTACCCACCGGCAACTGCTGTTCAAGGTGAAACTACCTTTGGCTCTGCCATCAATTGCGATGGGAATTAATCAAACGATTATGATGGGGCTCGCCTTGGTTGTTCTTGCTGCCTACATAGGCGCCGGAGGACTGGGCTATGAGGTTTATGTCGGCCTCCGCCGACTTATGTTTGGTCAAGGTCTAGAAGCAGGTATCGCGATCCTTCTCATGGCAATTATGTTCGACCGGATTACTACCGCGGCCAGTCTGCGACAACAAGGTCATGATCCAAACAAAGGATTCAAGCTCCTCCCAAAACGACTTCAAGGGCAGCCCTTGGCTGAAGCCTTGGAACGATTCCTCACACTTGTCTATGCAATATGCGGCGCGATTAGTGCCCTTTATTCGAAATTTTTGGCCATCATTATTCAAACTATTTGTCGCCCGTTAGGTTCCGTATTTAGCAGTGGCGCCCATCGACTAGTTATTGCCAACAGCTATTTCCTGACCTCGGTGACCCTTATTGCACTGGTCCATCTATTCGACGCCCACGTCACCGGATTTGGCAACTACCCCTCCAGCTGGGAATTTTCAATTCGAAAACCAGCCGATGCGGCGTTGGACGCGCTAACGACGAGCACAGTGTTTATTGGCATCACGACATGGTTTCGCGGTTTTGTTTTTAGCTGGATGTTGGATCCACTCGCAAAATTTCTGATTGGGCTACCCTGGTGGTATGTGATCGGCTTAATCAGCGTTGGTGTCTTGCTAGCCTGTAATCGGGCTACCGCAATTGTGTGTGTGGCTGGTTTGCTGTTTATCGGCGCAACAGGCTTATGGTCGATAGGGATGTTCTCAATGGCACAGATACTGGTATCTGTTGTTCTCTGTATGGCAATCGGGATACCGCTGGGCATACTTGCTGCTGTGAACAATACGTTTGAGGCTATCATCAGACCAGTACTGGATGCGATGCAGACACTGCCCGCGTTTTGTTATCTCATACCTGTGCTGATGTTTTTTGGAGGCAACGTGGTCTCGGCTGTGATAGCCATAATGATTTACGCGCTGCCTCCCGTTATAAGACTAACAAACCTGGGGATCCGCGAAGTATCGCCTGAGGCTATAGAGGCAGCAACCTCGTTCGGGTCGACATTCTCGCAAACACTACTAAAAGTGAAAATCCCCCTGGCTCTGCCTTCAATTATGATGGGCGTTAATCAATCCGTAATGATGGCGCTAGCGATGCTGATCATAACTCCATTGATTGGCGGCGGCGGTATTGGGCGGGAAGTCTTTGTTGGACTCTCCCAAGCGGATACCGGCCAGGCCCTGCAAGCCGGCCTGGGTATCGTGTTCTTCGCGGTCGTACTTGATCGACTGACACAGGCCTTGAGCGTACGAAAACAAAAAGCATTGGGACTGAATATAGGAGCACATTAATTGAATCTACATTTACGAACTGGTAGCCCGAACTCTAACTAGATATTTTCTTTAATTACAAAGGTTTGTGAGCCCTGAAATTCAGGTGGTCTGCCCATCCCAAACGGTGAGCAATTAAATTATACTTTCAAGGCACGGTTCGATTTATAACGATTAGATCAACTTGATATACCACTAAATGGAGGCAACCAATGAACGTTTGTAAGATGTTAAAGAATTTTTTTGTAACCCTTGTAGTAGTTTTGGGAATGACAGTCATCCCCGCTACATCCTATGCAGCAAAAGGCGTTGTTAAAATCTGGGAAGCTGACTGGACTGGAAACCTGGTCTTTGGACAACTAGCAGAGATTATTCTTGAAGAGCACATGGACTACAAAGTCAAACAGATCTTCATGGCCGGCACGGCGGGCTGGGAAGCTATGGCGGCTGGCGATCTGGATATAGGCTTAGAGACTTGGCCGAGCTACAACGCGGATGCCAAGGCCAGATATTTTGCTGAATACGGGGGCGATGGTTCTGTAATGTACGTCACCGAATCAGGTGTGGTTGGTGCGAGTGACTACTACGTTCCGCGCTACGTGTGTGAGGGTGATAGTGCTCGGGGCATCAAAGCCTCGGCACCCGATCTCTGCATGCATGCAAAAGGACAATGTGACCATTGCGGCTTAGAAAAGCTCAATCAGTATGCTGATGTTTTTGCAGCACCAGAAACTGCGCCAAAAGGTCGACTTGTTGGTTGCCCAGTTGCCGGTTGGGGTTGTGAAGATCAAAAACGACTCGACCTCAATGGCGTTAATTTCACAGCTGTCGAACTTGGAACAGACACGGCCCAATGGGCCGAACTCACGGCTGCTTTCAAGCGCGGTGATCCAATATTGGTATATGCCTGGGAGCCGCTGTGGATCTTTGCAGCATACGACCTAGTCGGTATTGGCATACCGAAAAATGAAGACGGTAGCTGCTGGCCTGCCTGTGGCTGGCCACAAGATGTGACCTTCCAATCCGCGAACCCGGACTTCGCCAAGAAGCATCCTGATGTGATTCAGATGCTCAAGAACATGAAACTTTCCAATGCGCAACAGGCTCCGATGATTTTTGATGTGGACGTGGAAAAGATGACTGTTGAAGATGCGGTTCGAAAATGGATGGCATCCAATGAGGACATGTGGAAAGCCTGGATTCCAAACTAAATTCCACCAATAATATTTTTTGATCAACAAAAACCCCCGGCCTAGCCGGGGGTTTCTTTATTCAGTCACCTTTAGGCCACCCAGCCGTACCCACCTAACCTATACTCACAAAGCCTATGACTTACCCGACTTAAATTTTGGCCCCGACTGGCAACACGGCCCCATCAAACCCTCCGAACAAACAATCCATTTGGATTCGAGTCTACGGACACCTACCTTGTAGAGGCACCTTTCAAGTTGGTATACACCAGAGACTTTCTCAAAAGAGTAACAATAGATGTCCCTGCCTATGCTCGTAAGCGTCTGGATGCTACTCAAAGAGAATAAGATTGTGGCGTGAAACACCTACCTACAATTTTTCTATCTCTTTTAATTTCGGTTGGATTGTTTACCGATTCGGTTGCTGTGGATAAAGCCGATCTAGATAAACTGCTGAGAACTAATCAATGTTCGAAATGCGATCTCACTGGGGCAGACTTACGTGGAGCGAATCTTTCCCAGACAAATCTGAAGTGGGCAAGACTGGTTGGGGCTAATCTGGCTGATTCAAATTTAAGCGGAGCAAACATGTATGGCGCACATGCTGGTCACGCCATTCTGACTAATGCAAATCTGATGGACGCAGATTTGCAAGGGATAAATTTGAAGTGGGCAAAAATGGCCGCGGCAAATCTGATCAAAGCAAATCTGAGCGAGTCAGATAACTGGTTGAGGCAAGAATGACGGAGGCAAATCTGACCAAAGCAAATCTGAGCGAAGCTGATCTGACGCTGGCAGATCTAACTAGGGCAAATCTAACTGACGCAAGTCTTTGGGGTGCAGAACTACCTGAGGCAAATCTTTCTGATGCAAATCTAACTCGGTCAAATCTAAAAGGTGCAGACCTAATTGCGGTAAATTTGGAGGGGGCAGATCTAGAGGAGGCTAAATTTTGTAGAACGATAATGCCTGACGGAAAAAACAACAACTCGGGATGCTAGTTTCCGCCGTCGGGATTCTAAAAACTCGAGACGCTTACTCTAACCCAGTGGTGGCGAAAAACAGAGCAAGCCTGACTTCTTTTCGCCACAGTTCTGATTCCTGGGCGACGCTGAGAATTTATGAAAGCAATCACTACAATGTTTTTAGGAAAGATGCTTAAGTACGCCAAGGGAATCGTTTCAGCAGTAATTTGCATGATGTTCCTGTTGGTTTGGTCAGGACTGGCTGCTGCTGAGGGGCAACAAAAATCGTTGGGTTGTTCGACAGGAGATTCAGGTGTTGTACCGCCCTTCCCCTTCGATGTAGGCGATGGCAACGATTATGGTCAGCGCAGGCTCGAACTCACTGTACCTTCCAAGTGTCAATGTGATGGTAACGAATGCAGCCCATGTGCCATTGTTGTGGGCTACCATGGATATAGCGAAACTGGTACCAGCAACCACAGCTGGAAAAGTCGCCTGGAGCCCAAAGGTGAAGCAGTTGGTTTTATCAGTTTGTATCCGACTGGGGACCTAACCGAGGCTAACTACTTCAACTGGGGTGCACTGAAAAAACGCCGCCCTAGGCTGCGTCAAAACTGGGCGGTACCTTCATGTCAGGATCCTGAAGACGGATGCTTACTGATGGATGGTATCCCCTGCGATTGGTGTGGCTCTAATACTGAAGACGATGCCATTTCAACTCAAAGGGAAATAGATTTCACCCGCGCGATTATAAAATGGACGATGGAAAATCATTGTGTGGATCCAGATCAGATTTTTGGCACTGGATTCTCAAACGGGGGGTTGTTAGCTCATCTTTTGGCGCGGCACCCGGATACATCGGGGCTGTTCAGTGCCCTATTGCCGGTTGGCGGTGTAGATCAAGCGGGCAGAAAAGACCATTTAAAGTGGATCGACACACCTCAAGATGGAGATTCGCCATGGATTCTGCATGCCAATGAAATATTCGACCGGTTTGAGCCATATGACGGTCGAGCCTATACCGAGTTTGCTGGTAACGCAGGCGGAGGTTGGAACCCGGTGTGGCTTTACCCGCCGGTACTCCAGATTTTTGCCAAATATGTGGCAGAGAACGACGGTTATTCCGACTGTGGATTTGGACCGGCAGATGTCGGCAACCGGTTTGGCGTCTTGGGTGTCGGCGGTGTGGTTCCTGAAGGGTATCGCCGAATATCAGATCTTGAAGGTGGCAATCAAGAAAGATTCCATTGTTTTACGAAAGATGCCGAGGGCAAGATCTGTCGGAAACTCGCCATTTGTTTATGGGATGGTGGTGAACGTGGCGATGATAGGGTCTCCTTGGGCGCAGGTGCCACTCACGAACGCTCTGGTAGGGAATGGATTGGAGGTGTAGATATCGGAACTGGTGGTACTGAGCCGATGGATATTATGTGGCGCTTCTTCCAATGGTCAGTCAGTAATTGATTAATCGCTTTTTTTGATTGAATAGCAAGGGGAATCCTGTCCGCATTTAGTGCACGACCGGATTTATGCAGGCATTCAAGGACTCTGGGCGACAGCGGTGTTTTACTTAGTCCCCTTTATTCTGATGCTCCCAATCGGATTGTTGCGCTGGCGGCAGATCATCGCTGCAGGTTGGATGATGCAAGGGATCGCTATCATCGGTGGCCTCTGCTTGGTTTTATATTCGACCGCATTTCTCTATACGGATGTTATCCATGCGACCCTTCTGTATTACCTGACTCCTATCTGGAGCGCCCTGCTCGCTCGGGCATGGTTAAAGGAACCCATCACCAGGGACCGCACACTGGCCATTATTCTTGGGACGGCGGGACTATTGATAATCCTGAACCTAGATCAAGGTCTTCCACTACCCAGGAATCCAGGTGACTGGATGGCGCTCGTTTCAGGCCTAATTTGGGCTTTATTTGCCAACGTAATGCGTCGTAATGAATCCAGCTACAACACAGTAGATGTACTTTTTTCTTGGTTTTTCTGGGGCACCATAATAGCGGTGGCACTTGGATTGCTACAAATTCTTGACAGACCAGACCCTCCCAGTGCCGAGCAGATAATTACAGTTCTCCCGTGGTTACTCCCGGTTGTTATCTTCCTGATTATCCCCGGATTTTACGCCATTACCTGGGGTGTTCCTTTATTGAACCCGGGCACTGTAGGTGTTCTGTTTATGACGGAGATCAGTGTAGGCGCCATAAGTGCAGCACTCCTGACAAATGAGCCCTTTGGGGTTCGGGAAATTCTCGGTGTGATACTCATTACTGCGGCGGGTCTTACCGAAGTTGTTATTCCCATCCTCGGCACACTATTTTCTAGCCGCAGTACACGAGTCGATCGGAACATTTAGCTCCTGTTCAATATCCCCGCTGCTTTTCGGCACCAGCATACAAAATCTCTGACAAACGCGTATTGACTCTATCTCTAAACCCCACATTTGCAAGGTCCACTTCAGCATCAGGCCTTGGGCCCTTGGTAAAATTACCATGCTCATCGCTTCCTCGAACCAGCAACGCATAATCCTGCCCGTGCACTTGACGGGTACTGGGATGGGCAAAAGACTGAAGTGCAATACCTATCCTCCGATCAGATGTTTTATTGGGTCCCGACCCATGAATCGTTCGAGCATGGTGTAGGGACATCTGTCCAGGTTCAAGCTCAATATCCAAAGCGGATTCTTCATCAACATCCTCTATCTGCTGGCCTCTCGTAAGTATGTTGTCCTCACCAAAAGTGTCGATGTGCTGCTGGATATCTAACCGATGACTACCCCGAATCATACGGACACATCCGTTTTCACGAGTGCTTTCGGTTAACGCAATCCAGGCTGTCAGGCTAGTTTGTGGTTCGAGACCCATATAGGTCGCGTCCTGGTGATAGGTCACATGGTGAAGACTGTTGGGTTCTTTAATAAACAAAACCGTGTTCGTCAAAACAATGTCAGGACCGATCAGACACTCAACAGCATCAAGTATCTCTTTCCGATGTACGATTTCATCAAGACAGGCGAGTATGTAGTGGGCATTGTTACGTTTCTCTGGTCCGATTAGCTCGGGAAACGAGTTTTCTGCAGATTCCAGACGGCGTAGAAGGTCATTTGCAACAGATGGTTGCATCACGGTGATCGGAGCTACCACTCCGTCTTTTTGATAACGAGAAATGTCGTCAACGGAAAGTTTCATGACCATCTAACCCTCTACACAAAGTTTTAGAGGCGGGCAATCTGTAAGAGGCGAGCACAAAACCAAAAAATAGCTTATTCAATACCATTAGAGAGTTCAATCAGGTTGCCGTCGGGGTCCCGGATATAGATCGATCGAAGACGCCCAGATGCGCCAGTACGAAAAACTGGACCCTCAATAATCTCGACACCTTTTTGTATCAATTCTGCTTGTAACACCTCAACAGGCTCCGAAACAATAAAGCAAAGATCCCCGGTGCCGGCAACCGATACCCTCGCTTTGGGTTCGTAATCCCATCCGGCAGGATGCAGATTGATTTTCTGATCGCCAAAGTGAAGTGCCACGCGCCCTTCTCCAAAGACTCGTTTCTCCATACCAAGGTAGGTCGTGTAGAACGCGGCAATAGCGTCGACATCCGAAACAGGCAATACCAAATGATCCAGTTTTTCGAGTGTCATTGAATGTACTCTGAGTTTGTCTCGGTCATATGCGCTTAGGCTCAAAAACAGTGAACCCTAAACGGGATCAAGGGGGCATCAATTATATGCCTGACAGTGTCCTACTTTGAGGGTTGGCAAACAATCTATCTGTCTATTTAATGAATTACCTGATCTTCGGACTTCAGCATTCAATCGTATAGGACGACACAACGAACTTCGATGCTCTGACGGTCCGGCGCTTCTGGCGGGATGGTAAGATCTTTGAAAGAAGTATGAAAACTGAAGGTGCAGGGTGCTTGGTCACCGGCAACACTGGAATCGGCGCGACTACCGCCAGATTTCGCTAACTCACCGAACGAGTCCCATTGCTTTATCAATAAGACTTCGTCCCGAGCCATTGCTGGGTAGTACCACCACCTGTGCTGTCCAGCATGCTTTGCGAAATAGTTTTCACCAATTCGATCGTGATAATGGATCTCAAATACCACTAGATCCTCAGGCTTGACAGTTTGTCCGTCGCATAAAGCAAGCGGATGGTTCGCAACCGGTTCAAGGGCGATATTCCGCCAAACATTGATGATTGCGAATCGATGGTTATCAACAAGCGTATGCTCCACCATGTCGTGCTGTAAAAGCGATGCGCCCTCACCAAGTATGGAGCGCAGTGTATCGTTTCTGCTGGGTGGCTTTGCCAGGTCTCGCAATCGCTGCGGTCCACTGGTGAGTGTATAGTCACCGTGTACAGTACGCGCGGGCCCCTGCACTTGTTGACCGCCCCTTATACGTTTCCGGTTCTTCTTGCCAGTTGCGGATCGAATGTTATGGTCGAAGGCAAATACCTGGCTTGCGCCAGTCTCTTCCCGAACGAGTTCAGCACACTCAGCATAGTAGTTTTGAACAACCTGTTGATGGTCGTAAAAATCTAGATCAGGGTTTTCGGGTCGCCGCTTAAGCAATTCAAATCCATGGACTTGAATCGTACGACGTTCATTTTGCCCAAGTAGACGAGCATTTCGAATCGTAACTTCGCGTTCCTCTCTTGGTGGACCTTTGTAGTGATCGTCGCTACCGTCTTGATCTCGACGAATCAACACTTCACCATTACGGTAAAGCGAAGATTTGGCAGAGGCTGCTTGGTAGCTGACCGTTGCGATCGTCGATGTAGCTTCAGTGGAGGATACGTTCACAGACCTACCCGTTTGCCAGTGGGGATTTGGATGGGATTGATTGTACCGGCCCCGCCATTCATTTTCGACAGGCCTAGTAGTGCAAAAGCCGGAATCCCCAACTGTTTCTGTTGGAGATTCCGGCTAATGTTTATATGCCTGGCGGTGTCCTACTTTCGCACGGGGAAACCCCGCACTATCATCGGCGCTAAGCGTTTTCACTTCTGAGTTCGAAATGGATTCAGGTGGTTCCCACTCGCTATGGCCGCCAGGCAAACTGGCTGGTGGGTCATTTTCATGTCCCACCAAAATTTGTAGTAGTGATATAACGAAACCGCATATACCGCTTATCAATCTTCTTGGGTGTTATATGATCAAGCCTCACGGGCAATTAGTACGGGTTAGCTTAATACATTACTGCACTTCCACACCCCGCCTATCAACGTCGTAGTCTACGACGACCCTTAAGGGACCTTATAGGTCCAGAGAAACCTCATCTTGAGGGGGGCTTCCCGCTTAGATGCTTTCAGCGGTTATCCCGTCCGTACATAGCTACCCAGCAATGCCATTGGCATGACAACTGGAACACCAGAGGTACGTCCATTCCGGTCCTCTCGTACTAGGAACAGCTCCTCTCAAGTTTCTAACGCCCACACCAGACAGGGACCAAACTGTCTCACGACGTTCTAAACCCAGCTCGCGTACCACTTTAAATGGCGAACAGCCATACCCTTGGGACCGGCTACAGCCCCAGGATGTGATGAGCCGACATCGAGGTGCCAAACACCCCCGTCGATGTGAACTCTTGGGGGGTATCAGCCTGTTATCCCCGGCGTACCTTTTA
>LUMD01001245.1_pt1 | contig 19848 bp, 24 predicted proteins | sample 729651 | NCBI WGS metagenome assembly LUMD01 (sample SAMN03860272, study PRJNA289734) | marine metagenome | biome: seawater column; feature: ocean; material: water; isolation source: Red Sea water column Station 34 - depth 258m | place: Saudi Arabia: Red Sea | collected 2011-10-15 | depth 258 m | reverse complement strand
AATTTATCATTTAATTCAGAGACTTGTTCTGCTGTAAATCGTGACATTATACACATTTTCTAATTTCGTTTTATAATCATTACTAAGACAACTTAATCACAATTCTAAAATTACAAACATGTTGGGGATCCGTATTGGAAGATAATGTTTTAGTTGCAGTATTTCCGTCAACTTTTTCACAAAATAAGATCAAGCCGATTATAACAAATATCAAAAAAATCCTTAAGATCCAGAATCAAAAATTTCACAAAATAAGACAAGATGGTGATATAATAGTGGTTGAAACAGATGACCCAGTTTTTACATCATCTACTATCAATAGTTTATTTGGAATCAAAGGAGTTGCGATAGCCAAACAAGTACCTAATAATTTTGAAGCAATTGTAAATGGAATTTCAAAAGTTGGGAAAAATCTTTTTCTTAAAAGTGAGAGATTTCTGATACAAGTAGAAGGATCTGCTAAAGGGTTTATTACGAAAGATGTTGAAGTTGCTGCTACTTCTGCACTAATTGAAAAGACTGCAAAAAAAGGAGTGAGGCCTGGCACGGCAGAAAAATATGACAAACTGCTTTACGTTTATCTGACAAAAACATCAGCCTATATCTGCATTTATTATGATAAGGGTCTTGGGGGAATTCCAAACAATTCACAAAATAAAAAAGTGATTTGCTGTGTTTTTGATGAACTGTCTGCAGTATCATGTGTTGAAACAATAAAGCATGGATTCGATGTAAAGATCATAGTTTGTTTTACCAAGGAAGCTGAATTGTTAGATTTAGCAAAGATGGTTAATCAATTAATCCATAGAACTGTAAGATCAAAAATAGATTTAGAATTTTATAAAATACATATTGATAAAGGATCATATCTCCAAATTATAACCGAATTACTTTCAAGAATAGCGACATCTAATGGCATTAAGAGAATTTCTTTGAGCTTGTCCCCACTGATCCATTCCACAGAATTTCTTGAAAATATAGTAATGCGGGTTTACGAAAAAAAATTGATTCCGTATATTCCATTGTCTGGGTTAGATGATAATGTGTTAACTAGTGCAAAAGAAATTGGGTTAGAAAAATATCTGTCTAGGATTAAAAAATATAACAAATCAAAGTTTTATGATTCAAATAAATCCAAGAAAGAAATTAAAAAAATTGTTGACAGAACTATTAACACTAAAAAGACGATATCGATTAGAGTAGGACCAAATAACGTCCATGAAATTTTAGATAAAATTGTGCCAGAACATTAAAGATTTGAAAGGAGGATTTTGTTTTTAGACATGAAAAAGATAGGCGAATTTATCTATCCGTGGGGAAATGGGCACTACTCTCGTATGATGAAGCTAGATGAGGTATTACCAAAACATGTTTTTTCCAGTAGGAGCAAACCAATCATTGGTGAACCAAGTTAAGAATTATCTGAAAAAAGAGAGGGAGATCTATAATAAAGAAAAATTTGATTTGGTCATAAATGATGGGGACATGGGTTCTAACGTACTAGCTAAAAATAGAGGAATTACGAGTCTTTTCGTTACGAATCAATATTTGCCCAGATTATGGAAATCTCGAAGCTATTTTTATCCTGGAGTGTATTTTGTTTCAAAACAAATTGCAAAAGCATCTAGAATATTGGTAGCCGATTCTGCCCCTCCGTATACTATCTGTGAATATAACTTAAATTTTCCAGACGATATAAAAAATAAAGTAACATACGTTGGTCACTTCTCAGATACAAAACCAAGGGACTCTAAACCATTAACAGATTTAGAAAAGATGATCAAGGGAGATGATTTTGGATATTGGATGAGAACTGGAAATAAATCTACAAATGACGGAACTGGTCAAAGATATGAAGAGGTTTTTCATGAAACAGAGATGGATGATGAACGTAGAATTATTTCTCACGCAAAGGATGACAAATCTATCGACAGAGTAGTTGGTAAAGATGGGAATCATTATTCTGTTACTGAAGCGTATGAAAAAAACATAGAATGGATTCAAATCGATATTGGTTTTTTGGAAGAGTGTGAAAGACAAACCGTGTTAAATGAATGCAAATATGCTGTGATCAACGGTTCTCACACTACCATGGGAGAGATAATGGGTGGTAGTAGAAAGCCGATTATTGGTATGCCGATCTATGATGAACATACGAATCAGATAAAATGGGCTGAAGAAAGGCAGTTGGGGGTTTTAGCTGAAAGCAAAAAACAAGTAATTCAAGCTATAGAAAGCATAAGGCAGAATTATAATAAATATCAGGAAGGTCTTGAAGAATTCTCTAGAAATTTTAACGGAAATGGAGCTGAAAATACTTCAAGAATTGTTTCAGAAGTGCTTGAAAAAAATAAATAATGGTTTTATTATGACAAGTTTTAGTGGTCTGATACGTGGTATGTTCGATGGGCGAACTGACCGATTGGGATGAAGATATAATCCACGTATTAGGCTATTTTTGAAATATTATACGCGATCTGTTTCTAGGTGGCAACGCTTTTATGGAAAAAATTTTGTCTTGTCATCATTGCCAAATTGCCCTGAATGCGTTGCCCGACAAATCAAAGTATTGAAAAAAGAGTATGAAGTTGAGGCTGAAAAGGCTAATCAGGAGGATAGAGATTTTCTTATGCCTAATGACAGGGAAATCGGGGCAGATATTGAATTTCCAATGAAATTAGATCCTGCAACAAAACATTTTATCTGTAAAAGATGCGGGCTATATGCAACTAGAGAGCAAGTATACGATATACGTGAAAAACTGAATCAAAGAGAACTTACTAAAGAAGATAAACACTATGATTATCTAGAATGGTGGCAAAAAAGCAAGAAAGACAAATAGAAATCTAACGATACAAAAATGGTAAAAAAACAGGATGACATACCTGAAGATGTCAATAAAGAATTAGAATCGCCAAAATTTGGAAAACCAAGTGAGCTTACGACATCTGGATATGTTTTAGATATTAATGAAAAAGACAGTAAGGTTGACATACAAACCTACGAGCCAATTTCTGGCTCCACAATTTTAGAAGGACTTTCTATTTCAAAAAAAATTAAACTTGGTGACTTGGAAAAAGGTGTGGTTTGTGAATTCAAGCTTGATGAATCGAAGGCACCATTAAGCAAAAGGACTGTAGAATATTTGAAAGAACAGGGAATTACCATGGATGTAATTATTCAGCTTGAATTAAAGGAAGTAAAAATAATTGATGAAAATTCAGAAGCTGCTTAAAATTACTTTTTAGAAGTTCTTTTTGCTAACTGTTTTCTAAATGCACTACCTATTATTGGGTTGACAAAATAAGGGAAATTCTGTTTTGCCCATATACCAGCTCTAGCAATTGTAGGAACAACAATCTCTAGTTTTGAAGAATTTGCAGCTTTGAGAATTGCGCTTGCTACTTTTTCCGGACTCAAGATAGCTATTGTAGAACGTCTTGAAAAATTTTCAAAAGATGGATGATCAAACAAAGGAGTGTCTACCATTATTGGACTAACTACAGTTACATCTACTCCTGTTCCAGAGAGTTCATGCTTTAATCCCTCTGAAAAACCCAGCATAGCAAATTTAGTCGCACAGTATGAAGCAACTCCAGGAACTCCCAAACTAGCACCTACCGATGCAACATTTACGATGTGTCCTTGACCTTGTTCAATCATGTGTGAAAGAAAATTTTTCGTGCAGTATATCATTCCAAAGTAGTTCGTTTCCATCTGTGATTCTATCTCTTCAATAGTAAGCTCTGAAACCTTGCCATATATCACAAATCCTGCATTATTTACCAAAACATCAATTCGGCCAAATGTATCTAGTATTGTATCAGTCATCTCCTTAACTTGTGATTTGTTAGAAACATCACACTGACAAACTAACACTGAATCTGTATACTTTGAAATTTCTTTTTGTACCTGAAGCAGTTTTTCTTTTCTTCTAGCTACTAGAACAACCTTGGCATTTTTTTTAGCAAATTTGATAGCCGATGCTTCACCAATTCCACTAGAGGCGCCTGTGATTACAACCACCTTACTCTTGTAATTCATGATTCAAAATTATGAAGGAAAAATAAAGTGTTTTCTATACTGATGAATGTTTGTTTTCCATATGGCTAGCAAATTCATTATCACTAAAGGTCTCTCCACAAACAGGGCATTTATTACGAATAGCCTTCGGTTTCGTGTATCTGCTTAAAGCAAGTTTGACTAAGAGAATCCAAGTTATTGCAATTGGAACATAATATGTTGCAATTCTCCAACCTATTACAGCATTCCATTCAAGACCTTCTTCTGGAATTACCAAATTGAATGGGTTTAGGTTGTTAAGATAAGCTACAATACCGAATTCTGCTAAACCAGAACCACCTACTGTAATTGGTAGGTTTCCTATTGCGTTTGCACCCATTACAGCCATTATAGATTCCAAAAATTCTATAGTAACACCAACGCTAATTGCGATTATCAAAAAAGAAATTCCGTAAAATATCCATGAAACAAGGGACATAAGAAAACCAACACAAAAAACCTTCCTTGATTTACTTGAGCCAAGATTTTGTCTACTCATCATGCAAACTTCTTCAATCCATTCGTTAGTTTGTTTTGCATATTTTCCATAACGTAGTAACAGATATGCTAGTTCCTAGAATTATTGCAGCTACAACATATGCACCATTAAGTAGTGCAAAAATTCCAGCAAGAATTGATAAAAGTCCGCCAGCAAAAACTTCAGTTACGATATCAAGTAGTGCAACCCAAGATGCCTTTGATGGTGAAATTCCCTTTTTAGTCATGTAATAAATTACTATAAACTCAGCGCCGACGAACATCGGTGTTGTGAATTTGATAAATTCACTTCCAACTCTCATAGCAGCTAATCTCTTAATAGAATCAAAATTACCTAGAAAAGATCTTGCAATATAACTTAGTTTCAATCCTTGCAAACCAAGTTTTACCATCATTGCCAAAATGGCTGCAATGAACGGTAATACCCCTATGGCAAATACATCATCTAATTTTATGTCAAATTGAATAATAATTATAATTCATCGCTGAATTTTTTATGAATTCAAATATAAGCCAATCAGAAAATATAATCTGATAGAAGATTGAAAGCGATTTTTGTTACAGGTACAGCAGGCTCGGGTAAGTCAATCCTAACTTCAAAAATTTTAGAATATTATCAAAAAAATGGTGTGTTTGCATCAGCTCTCAACTTAGATCCCGGTGTCGAATCTCTTCCTTATAGGCCGGATGTTGATGTCAGAGACTATGTTGACATTGTACATATAATGAAGCAATATGATTTGGGCCCAAACGGTTCAATGATCATGGCAAATGATCTTATCGCATCGAAGATTGATGAGATACAAAATGAGATTAATAGAGTAAACCCAGATTATTTGATAGTTGACACGCCGGGTCAAATTGAATTATTTGCATACAGAGCTAGTGGACCTTTTTTTATACAAAATATCAACGCCGAAGAAAAGACAAACATATTCTTGTATGACGGTACTATGATTGCTTCGCCTACCAATTTTATTTCAATTTCCTTATTGGCAACGTCAATCAAACTACGGTTTGGGTTATCAACTATCAATGTAATAACAAAGACTGATCTCATACCTGACAAGATTGATCAGATACTAAGATGGTGTTCAGATACTACACTACTAGAAGAATCAGTTAGAAAAGATTCGGATGGAGAAACATATTCTCTGACCGCTGATATTATGAGAGCCTTAAACATTGGTGAGTTCGCTGGAGATTTAATTCCTATATCCAACTTAACTGGAGAAGGAATGGTTAATTTGCAAGCCGCACTTAGCAGAATAATTAACTTGGGCGAAGAGGTTGAAGATTAATGACTACAAATGTTAAGGTACGGGCACCATCATCAACAGCAAATTTGGGTCCAGGCTTTGATGTGTTTGGCTTGGCATTAGATGCATTCTATGACGAGATAACACTTGGTAAAACTAGCAAATCTATCACTACAAACAAACCATGGCATGGAGTTAGGATACTAACTACGGATAATGTACCAAAAGATCCACAACAAAACACTGCTGGATTAGTAATCAAGGCAATGAAGCAAAAATTTAAAATAAAATCTGGTATTGAGATTAAAATTAAGAAGGGTGTTCCAGCTGGATTTGGAATGGGAAGCAGTGCAGCTTCAGCTGCCGCGGCAGCGCTAGGATTCAATAAATTATTTAATCTTAAACTAGATAACAAAACGCTAATCAAATGTGCTGGAATAGGAGAAAAAGCTAGTGCAGGAACTATTCACTACGATAATGTTGCAGCATCGTTGCTGGGTGGATTTATAGTGGTAAAAACGAAACCATTTGATGTTATTAGATTAGACCCGCCTAAAGATTTAGTTTTGTGCGTGGTGATTCCAAAATTAAAGGTTCCAAAGAAAAAGACGAAGGTTTCAAGATCTGTAATTCCAAAGACTGTCAAATTATCAGATTTAACAATGAATCTCTCAAATGCTGCCAATATTGTTTCAGGATTTTTGCTTAAAGATACAGAGCTTATTGGAAGATCAATTCAGGATGTAATTGTTGAGCCAGCTAGGAAGCATTTGATTCCAGGCTTTTCAAAAGTAAAGAATAATGCGCTTAATGCGGGAGCGCTGGGTGTTACTATAAGTGGTGCAGGACCATCTGTGATTGCTTTCTGTAAAAAATCTCAAAATCTAAAGAAGATCGGAAAGTCTATGGAAAAAGGATTTGGTTCTGCAAAAGTGGGTTGTGATGTAATTATTTGTAAGCCTAGTGTCGGTCCTAAGATTAGTCGGTCTAAGTCATGAGTTTGAAATGAAAAAGGCAGTAGTAATTTTTAGTGGAGGTATTGATTCTGTTAGTGCATGTGTGTATTTGAAACCAAAATATGATTTGTATGGAATTTCTTTTTTGTATGGTCAAAAAGCAAATCAGGAGATAAGAAAAGCAAAAATATTTGCAAAAACCCTTGGTCTAAAAAATCATAAAATTGTGAATATTGATTTTATGAAAGATCTATATGGAAATACAAATGTTCTAACAAGTGAAAAAAAAAAGATTCCTGGGAAATTTAACTATTCAATAGTAGTACCAATTAGAAATGGAATTTTTTTATCAATTGCAACCGCTTGGGCATTCTCACTAAACGCTTCTTTAGTGGTATATGGTGCGCACACAGGCGATAGAAATTATCCAGATTGCAGACCAGTCTTTTCAAAAAAAATTGAAACCGCGTTTAATCAGGGAGAATTCGACGGAATTAAATCAGGAATTCGAAAAAGAATAGAAATTTGGTCTCCATACAAAGCAGGTTTATCAAAAAGTCAACTGTTAAAAAAAGGATATGCAGGTTTAGGAAATGCCATTTTTAATACTTGGAGCTGCTATAAGGATGGAAAAGTGCAGTGTGGCAACTGTGAATCATGCTACAACCGTAAAGCTGGATTTAGAGAAGCCAGTATTGTAGATAAAACACGTTATCTAAAGTAATTATTGCGAAAAACGATTACCAAGAATTGGTTTTTTGAGTATGAATCCTCTAATAATTAGATACCATCCAATAAACACACCACCAACAATACTCCACCATATCCAATTCAGTAACCCCGTATCAGACATTTTTTCCTCCGATGGTGCACATTTAGACAGCCATGATACCTGTTCACAAAGCAAAAGATTCTTTTCGCCTATCATTTCGTCAATTACCGGAATTAATTGAAATGCGATTAGGTTTGCTACCGCAAATACTATGGCAAATTCGATAAGATACCAAGTAAAACTAGGCCAGGATTCCTTTGGAATGTGAGCATTATCTCGTCCTACCACAGTCTCGATGTGACAAATTGATTATTTATCTTTTCAGAAATTCTAAATAAAAGATGATTTTGATGTATTTTTTAAAATATTTACGATGTTTTCTTGATCTTCTTTTTTGCTGTAGATTCCTCTAAACGCAGCAGAAGTTACATTTGCATTATTTCGCACTCCTCTCATCTTCATGCAAAGATGTTCAGCTTTTGCTATTACAGCAACTCCTTTCACGCCATGAGAAAATAATTCGTCTGCAATATTTTTTGTCATTCTTTCCTGAATTTGTAATCTTTTTGAGTATTTTTCAACTAGGCGAACTAATTTAGATATTCCAAAAACTCTGCCATTTGGCGAATATGCTATCTGAATCTTTCCAAAAAATGGAAGCATGTGATGTTCACATATAGAATAAAATTGAATGTCCCTTACAACCACAGCTTCTGAATCTTCAGAAAATTGAACAGACAGATCAGAATTAGTATCATACCCACCAAAAATCTCTTTATAGGCTCTTGCTACACGTTCAGGCGTTTTTGCGAGACCTTCTCTTGTGGGGTCTTCCCCAATTTCTATAATTAGCTCCCTAACGAGTTTCTTTACCCTTTCCTCATCCATGATAATACAAAAACAAAGATCTGTTTCAATATTTATAGTTCGTCCTTTAGTTAGGCTTTAGTTTCGTAGGTATTTTGAAAATTATCTGGCATTGATTATTTTTTGCAGCTGTGGTACTATTCGTACCTCCTCATAATGTGTATAAACAATATCATAGAACCCCATTAGCTTCTCTAAAGATGGCTCAGAAATGCTAGTAGTTGGCTGAATCACAAAACCGGATATATCTCCTTTCGATATATTTTTAAAAATTTTGTCTACAAGTTCAGTAAACGAACTTGATTTTGTTTTTGAGCTCACAACAATTTTGATGTATGTTGTTTTGTTAGCTGCAATAGCAGCCTGAAGGCATTCAAGAGTATTTTTTATAAGGTTGGGATAATGCTTCGAATCAACAAACTCTGAATCATCAGTTTTGAATTCAATTTTAATTAAATCAATTGAGGGTAAAACATATGAAAATTTTCCAGAATCAAAGCACGCAGATTCTAGATAGGTTAGAATTCCCTTGGATTTTACATGTTTGGCAAGTTCATAAACTGCCTCATGTTGAATTAGGGGTTCACCACCAGTAAAGTTTACCTTGTAGGTATTTTTTTGCAGATTTTTATCAATTAGAACACATGCATCATCAATCGAATGTTCTTCGCCTGAATCCAGAGGAAGAGCATCAAGTGTGTCACAATAAAAACAAGAATAAGGACATCCTGCAAACCTCACAAATAATGTCTTTGTACCATAAAGTATTCCTTCTCCCTCGATGGAAGTAAAAATTTCAAAGAGTCTAGTTTTCAATCGTTTTTTCTTAAGATATTGGTTATTTATTTAATCTGATGAATAAAATAAAAAATAGTTAGGCCATAACAGGTTCTTTGGTATAAAATAATCCAGCAATGAAGAAGATGACTCCAATTATTCCAATTAAACTGCCGATGAATTCTACTGTTTCACTTACATCTCCAACAAGAGGCGCCCAAAAAATTGCAATTAATGCACCCGTTATAATCATAGGAATTCCAACTCCAATGATAAGTCGTTTTGATGCCATGGTGAGAATACTTTTTGAGAATGATATAAGTTTATTATTAATTGGTTGATTCTCTAATTTTTTTTCCATGGATTTGAAAACAATTTTGTGTTAATCTACTACGATCATAATATTTAGTAGTTTAACGTATAGTATGTGTTGAGCGAGCAGGAAACTGAAATAGGTAGTGTTATGACATATTACAGCCATATTGGAGTTGCTGCCATCGAACTTACCGGTGATGTTAAGGTAGGAGATAAGATAATCTTCAGAGGTTACACTACGGATCTAGAGCATACTATAGATAATATGGAGATTGAACATGAATCTGTCCAAGAGGCAAAAGCGGGAGACCAGATTGGCATAAAGGTTGGCGGTAGGGTAAGAAAAAAAGACAAAGTGTATAAAAAATAAACAGTATCCAACTGAAAAGCAAAAAAATATAGAATTATCGATAAAGGTTGGTCGAGTTTTGTCATGTTTGTTTAAAGGAAGGGAAGACAAAATTATTGGATAGGCTACCATTATGCGAAGAATGTTATGATTTTATAACAAATGAAATAGACAACAACGAAAAGGCGGAAGAATATACAGGATGGGATTACACCACAATTGTTTATCCTCCAGGTACTACACCACCAACCAGACGAGACCCTGATATCAGTTTAGTATAATCTTAGAATACGCCTGAAATCATACGAGTTTCTGTTTTTGGTGTGCTGTGAATAGATCTTTGATCTCGTTTCTGCGCTCTTTTCAACGCTCTATCCGCAACATTTTGACCATATTTATCTCTCAGATAACGCATGAAGATAGTGTTCACTCTACCGTCGTTTTCTTTTTTATGACAGCTTAGTTCTATGAAAGGTGATCTGGATCGTACCAATTGCTCATTGCGTTTTGTTACAAGATATGTTAAAGACCAAAAAAGTCGACAAAGATAGACAATTCTGTCTGTTTTCCTTTTTTCATTATGCAATGTATTCACTGTCTCTTATTGTCTCTTAAAATATCATTTTTCTAAAAAGTTGAACATGGTCTAAACAAGGCTATCCTCACTACTGAATAACCTTGTGTTACCATGTTTTGAGATGTCATCACTTGTCATGCGCGCCATGGTCATTCTACTGTACGTTTAGATCTAACTTTGATTTAGTCTAAAGTGTTCGGTGCCAGTCAAAACCAGTTCTGAACCAAGTTCACAACGCTTAGTCAAAACTAATTCCAAACCAGTGTTGAACACTTCTGAACCAATCAAAATCAGTCTAGAACCATCTCTACTAATTTAGAAATAAGAACCCAAATCAATTTTTTTTAGTTTTAAGCTAGTAAAATTGTATTATTTCCCAAGATTTGTATATTAAATTTTCAAATTATAATCAAATCTTTTGTAAATTTGTGCATCACATATGCCCTGTCTTTTACTATTAGAGAGTCCTCTATCCGAACGCCAAACTTTTTTGGTATGTATATACCAGGCTCTACCGTAATAGCCATGTCTTTTTTCAGCTTTTCTTTACTTTTGCTAGAAATATTTGGACTTTCATGAACATCCAACCCAATTCCATGACCGGTTGAATGAATGAAATATGACCCGTAGTTATACTCCTCTATAATTTTTCTGCACACATTATCCACTGAACTACAGGTCTTTTGGGGTCTCACAGCCTTAAGTCCGGCCTTTTGTGATTCTTTTACAATCTCATAAACAGATTTTGCTTCCTTAGATATAGAACCAAGCCCAAATGTTCTGGTTGAGTCGGAAACATATCCCTTGTATCGTAGGGTCAAGTCTACTGTAATCATATCACCATCTGCAAACTTTCTCTTGGTAACTTGTGCATGTGGAAGGGAAGAATTTGTACCACTAGCTACTATTAGTGGATTCAAGGTTGAGCGGTAACCAGTGTCAAAGAGATCATTTGCATTTGCAAACGCCATCAAAATTGTCTGCAGTTCTGACTCCCTTCTGCCTTTCTTGATGGTTTGTACACAGAGCTCAAACATTTCATCTATGACAGATGAAGCCTTTTTCAAGACATGGATCTCTTCAGAATCTTTGATTATGCGGGCATTGTAAAAAGGAACAGAAGATTGCTTTAGTTTAGGAATATATTTTTTCAAAGATTGCATAACAGAATAACTCTGACAGTCAGTGCAGATTTTTTTCTTCTTTATAGTAGAGGCTAACGTAGATACAATACCGCCCCTTTGTGAAGTTATAACATCACAGTTGACAGAATCTTCCTTTGCACGTTGTGCCTCTAGTTCGGGAGCAATGATCTTGGTTTTTCCGCCCTTTTCTAGGATGCCGATCGCTTCTCCCCAAAAGCCAGTCATATAGAATAGGTTCTCAGGCTCAAATGCCACAAGAGTATCACAGTTAAGAGCATTACAGTATTTTTCCAGTCTTTTTCTGCGTGGTTTCATATTCAAAAAGATGTTTTTGTGAATTTATGTATGTTGCAAAGTTTGTATATGCAAATTATTCTATAACTATGATGGTACAAAAGAAAGAAAAAAAGAAAGTTGTTGCGCTGCTTTCTGGTGGCTTAGATAGTACGCTTGCTGTAAAAACAATGCAGAAACAAGGCTTTGAAGTTTCAGCAGTAGCGATCAAGACACCATTTTGTGATTTTGATTGTGGTAGAGGTTGTGGTTTTGAGATCAGAGAAAGAGCAGATGCCCTGGGTGTGGATCTAAAGACTGTTTATCTTGGAGATGAATACATTGAGATGCTTAAGCACCCAAAGTATGGTTTTGGTTCTGGAATGAATCCCTGTATAGATTGTCGAGCAATGATGTTCGAAGCTGGCAAAAAACACATGGAAGAGATTGGTGCTGACTTTATCATTTCAGGTGAAGTGCTTGGACAAAGACCAATGAGTCAGTTTGCACCTGCGCTAAAAAAAATTGAAAAATTATCCAATCTAGAAGGAAAAATTGTTAGACCATTATCAGGTGGATTACTACCAGCTACTGACCCAGAAAAGAATGGTCTGATCAAAAGAAAAGATCTTGGTATGATAAGAGGTCGTTCAAGAAAAGAACAATTACACATGGCAAAAGAATTTGGAATTGAAGACCCGCCAAATGCTGGTGGAGGATGTTTATTAACAGATCCTGCTTTCTCGTTAAGAGCTATAGACTTGTTCAAACACGTTGAGACACCTACAACAAACGACATAGATTTGTTAAAGATTGGAAGGCATTTCAGACTTGATAAAAACACAAAGATGGTTGTTGGAAGAAACAAGAATGAAAATGAAATGGTCATGTCACTTGCATTACCAAATGATATCTTGCTTGAAGCTAAGGATCATGTAGGACCGACAACACTGTTACGGGGAGATGATGTAGACAAACATATCGAGTTTTCTGCAAAAATTACATTACGTTATTCTGATGCGCCAAAAAATGAAACCGGTGTTGTTATGATTCATAAAAATGAAAATATGATAGAAGTTTCAGTAAGTCGTGCTGAAGAAACTTCATACGCAAAATTTAGAATTTAGGCATAAAAAACTACCCCCATATTCGTAAAAATAAGAAAGACTTTTTGGGAGAGGCGGTAACAAAATAGATAATGCAAAAGCAAGAGGCGCCAACATATCTAAAGGCAATTACAATTAGAGACTCGAGTGATATCCACACAATTAATGAAGATATCAAAAAAGGTATGGTTCTAATTCTCAGAGTAACACCACTTGCTCAGAAAGATGTAAAAAAGTTACGAAAGATGGTTGAGGAATTATATGTAATAGCAAGAGATTCAAACGCTGATATTGCACGGCTTGGAGAAGAAAGAATTATTGTAACACCTCCAAATGTGAAAATTTGGAAGCCTGATTACAATTTAAAATAATCTAATACCTTCTTGAATTTGTGGATAGTGCGAAGGAATTTTATACATTCTACGTATTGACGAAGACAGATTTTCTGATTTTCTCTTTTCACCATGATTGACAAGAACGCGCCTTAGTTTAGGTCGCAAACGCTGAACAAAAGACATGAGTTGATTATAATCACTATGCCCACTAAACCCATCTAGTCTTTCAGTGCCACAATTAATTGTGATAACTTCAACCTTACCATTATTTCCCGACAAAGAAACTTGTCTAGCACCGTCCATTACTCTTCTTCCAAGTGTGCCGTTAACTTGATAGGAAACAAATAAAATTTTATTCTGTTTATGTGGGGCAATATTCCTGAAATATTCAAGAACTGGACCTCCTTCTAACATACCTGAGGTTGCAATAATGATACATGGTGATTGTTCGCGCAATGCTTCCTCTCTACCACTTGCGTGTTCAATGTTTGTAAAGTACTCGGAATCAAATGGATTATCATCTGTTTCTAAAATTCTTTGTTTTAATTCTCTAGCTAGATATTCTGGAAATGATTCATGTATTGCAGTAGCCTCTTGTATCATACCTTCCATGAATACAGGAGCCTCAACTAGCTCTCCAGATTTCATGTATTGATGAATAACCAGCATAAGCTCTTGTGCCCTGCCTACTGCAGGAATAGGAATAAGGACTTTCCCACCCTCTTTGAGAACTGAATTAACAGAGGCAATAAATGCAGATTCCACTTCCTGTCTGGTAGGTTGAATGTCTTCTTTTGCACCATATGTACTTTCAATTAGAAGTGTTTCTACTCGTGGATAATTTACGTTAGCACTTTCAAGAAGTAAGCTTTTACCATATTTGATATCCCCAGAGTAGACAAAATTATGATCACCGTTCCCAATATGAAAATGACAAGTGGCTGAACCTAAAATGTGACCTGCATTTGACAAAACTAATTTGATGTCAGGAGAGATATCAGTTACTGTACCATAAGGAAGTGTAACTGCCTGTCTCATTATTTGAAAAACATCTCGCTCTGCATACATGGGTATTCTTCCTTGTGCAGTTGCAACTTTTATCGCATCAAGTTGTATTAGATTCATCATTGGAAGTGTTGGTTCTGTACAGTAAATTGGACCCTTATAACCAAATTTGAGTAGAGTTGGTAAAAACCCTGTGTGGTCAAGATGTGCATGACCAATTACTATTGCATCCAGGTCATCTAGAGTTATGTTAGCCCAATCTATTCGTGGAAAGGCCTCACTAGGATTACGTGCACCTGGATTCACCCCACAATCAATCAAAATTTTACTATCAGATGTAGTCAGTAACATACACGACCTGCCAACTTGGCCAAATCCACCTAATGTTAGTAATGACACTTCAGATTTTTGTACCAAGCGAGGTCTGAAAATTTGTTCCCCAACTAGTTTTAGATGCTTTGCTCTCTCAGATGAAGAAATTTTAAGCTGGTAATTAATGGATTTTATTGTGTTTGATGGCTTAGTTGTTGACTTACGTACACGTAATTTCCAGCCTGTTTTTTCAGATATTTCTATATGATTAAATTCTTCAACGTTTCTTTGGCAAAGCCATGGGCGTTTTACTTCTATTGAAACTTCGCCGGTAGTAGTATCAAAAAATGTTCCTTGAAGATTTGCTTCTTTTGGTACGCTTTCATCAAGAATCTTTCTAACATCCTCTTGGCTTTTTCTTATTGACTCATCTGTTTTTATTACAATCCGTTTTTTAATTTCATTAACTAGGTTTGAAATAATACCGGAATTTTCCATCAAAAATCTTGCCATAATATTTTGGCTGTTAGGTAACTCCTGCTGTTGTTTTTTTTGCATTAAATCACTAAAGTTCGATAATAGATTTTTTTTGTTCTTTGGTCAAAAGACGAAATCCATTCTTATCAATTGTTGCAACATTGATTCCATCGCCTGTTCCAATATTTCTTACAATAGCAGCTTTAACTGCACGAAGAGCAATGACTTTGGCGTCTTCAACGGTAAGATCGTTTCCATATTCATTTTCTAAAAGACCATATGCAACAGGAGAGCCACTTCCTGTAGTTACATAGGATTTTTCTTCTACTGATCCAAACATATCAATATTAAATAAAACAGAACCATACCTATCGAAACCACCAAGTAAGATATCTGCCATAAATGGATATCCCCTGTTTTGATGAAATATGAGAGAGCAAAGTCTTGCCAATGATCTTATTGGAATATTTTCATTTGTTTGAATTGAATGAACATTAGCATGGTATCTTAAAACGTCAGTTAAATTTTGTGCATCAGCTACTCCACCTGCTAATGTTAGACCAGCATGATCATAGATCTTTTGAATTTTCATCGTATTGTTGTTGGCAATGAAATATCCAGCACTTGCCCTCATATCAGCACATAAAACAACACCATCCGTTGCCTTAATCCCTACAGTAGTTGTGCCATGTAATATTTTTTCTTCAATGTTTGTCGACATAATAATACCTCCTATGAGATATTTTCGTTTTATTATACCCTTTTAAATAACTTATTGTCTGTGAGCAATTAATAAAAAATGATTAAAATGAAAAGATTTGTGCGATCACATACAATGGAATTGCCTCGTCGAATTGTTGTAGGAGAAAAAAATATTGGTGATATAGGCAAGTTTCTAAAATCCTTAAAAAACACGAAAGAAGTTTCCATAATTTCAGGAAATTATGTTAAAAAAATAGTTCAAAAAAAAATTAACAGATCTCTTTCTGCATCAAAAATTAAAAACACTTGGTACTTAGCTAATAACAGTCAGCTAAAAACAATCTATAAAATCGAAAAGAAGATACGCCAAAGTAAAAATGATCTAATAATTGGAATTGGTGGTGGACGCTCTGTAGATATAGCAAAGATGATCGGTTTTGATATTGGTAAACCGTTTGTTAGCGTACCAACATCGGCCTCACATGATGGAATAGCTAGTCCGTTTGTTTCAGTTAAAGGAGAAAAACCTCATTCAATGGTAGCTACTGCACCACTTGGAGTTTTTGTTGATGTAGACATTATAAAAAAGGCACCAAAAAAATTGCTTGCAAGCGGTTGTGGTGATCTTGTGGCAAAAATCACTGCGGTACGAGATTGGCAGCTTGGTAGAGATAAAACTGGTGAATATTATGGAAGATATTCTGCTGAGCTTGCATCAATGAGTGCAGAATTCTTGATAAGTAATTCTGCACGTTTTTCAAAAAAAGGCTTAGATGTACGAGAAATTGTGGAGGCTCTAATAAGTACAGGTGTTGCAGCCTGTATTGCAGGTAGTAGTAGACCATGTTCAGGTGCAGAACATTTGTTTTCTCATGCACTGGATAAATTAGAACCTGATGTGGGTTTGCATGGTGAAAAGTGTGGAATTGGTGCAATTATGACAGCAAAGTTGCAAGGACAAAATTGGAGAAAGATTGTAAAAACGCTAAAGTCTGTAGGTGCTCCTACCACTGCTAAGGAAATAGGATTAAAATCTAAGACACTTGCAAAAGCTCTAATAATTGCACAATCATTAAGACCGGAAAGATACACAATATTAAAGGAAGTTAATATGACTGAAAAGAAAGCAATAACGCTGGCTAAAAATACTAAAGTGCTTTAGTTTACTATGTTTTTTTAGTAGTTTCTAATTCTTTTTTTGAATCAGTCGAAATTTTTTCTTTGGGTTTTGATTTTTTATTTTCATGTGTTTCGATGAAACTAATTTTTTCTATTGTAGTAAATTTAAAAATATCAGATTGTATGAAGTGTTTCATTAAATGTAGTCCTTCAGCCCGAAATATTTCTTTAGGAATTGTTATATCAACAATTTTTCCATTTTTATTGAAAGAAATTTCCTCGTCTTTTACTGGAAGATGTCGTTTTAAAATGCCCGGTATTTTTTCTTCATCAGATTTTAATTCCTTTAAGACATTTACGTTATAAAGAATAATTTTTCCAGCAAATCTATGATTATAATCCATTTGAACTCTGCCAGATCCAATAAATCTCACAATTCCTTTTTTGTTATCGACCTCGATTGTATCTCCTATTGAAACCTTTTCTGCATCTTCTCCTAGTTTACGTAGAGGAATCATTCTAACTAGATCTTTTTTTCTTTCACCAAATCCTTTATCAGCAGAAACCTCAATGGTTTTTTTATCACCCGCTGAAGTATTTTGTAACGCCTCATCTAATCCCTTAACTAACCATCCTTCGCCAATCGACACAAGTTTTGGTTGATATTTGACATTATGATCATGTAAAGAGTGTTTTTTGGCCTCTTCCTCAATTGTTGTTTCAAAAACTTCGTCTGTATCTTTTATTTTAGCAGTATAATCAAGTAAAATTAATGAGCCTTTATTGAAAGTCAATGTATACAGCGTTTTTGAATTTCCTTATATAAGTTAACGTGGATTAAAGTTCTTTTAATTTCTCTTCTGCGATGTTGAGACCAGCTTTTGCATCTACTTTGTAACCCATCATATCTAATGTAGAAGCAATAGAAGAAATTGTTCTCATAACATGATATCTTTGAACTTCACCCATACAACCTACACGGAAAACTTTTCCTTTCAAATTTCCAAATCCTCCCGCAACAAGAACTCTAAATTTCTGTGCAAGTGTGTTTCGGAATGTTTTGTCTTCTAAACCTTCAAGATAGTTCAATGCAATGACTACTGTTGAACGAGAATCTTCTTTTGCAAATGGCGTTAATCCTATTGTGCTCAAGCCAGAATAAAGAGCACCTGAACAAATCCTATGTCTTCTGATTCTGTTGTCTAGCCCTTCCTCTAAAATCATATTCATAGCTTCTCTGTAAGCATAAAGCAATGGTAATGCAGGAGTAAACGGAGTATGTTTTGATTCTTCATAATATTTGAAGTAACGGGGCAAGTTAAAGTACATTGTATTAGGTGGGTTTTCAATCATGTATTTCTTGGTTCTCTCGTTAACAACTATCGGTGATATTCCCGGTGGTGCAGCAAATGCTTTTTGTGCACCAGTCATTGCTATGTCAACTCCCCATTTATCCACTTTGAGTTCTTCGCCACCTACTATTGAAACGCCATCTACAACATAGTAAGAATCATTTCTGGAAGTAAGATCTTTTACTTTGTCAAGATAATTTATCATGGTTCCAGTAGAAGTTTCGTTCCATACACAATAGAATGCCTTTACATCTTTGTTATTATCAAATGCCTCTTTTACAGCTTCAAAACTAGCATTTTCTCCGGGTGGGGTTTCAAGTTTTATAGTAGTTGCCCCAGCCCATTCTAACATTTGTGATAATCTACTACTAAACTCACCATTTACTGGGATGATAACTTTGTCGCCTTTTTTTACAAGATTTACAACACTAGCTTCAACAGCACCAGTTCCAGATGCAGAAAGACACACAGCTTCGCCATCTGTCATGAATACATTTTTTGTTTTTTCAACACAATCTTCGTATAATTGCACAAAATCATCACTTCTATGATTAATCATTGGTACGTACATTGCACGCATAACTCTTTCAGGGACATTTGTTGGCCCCGGCAACATTACTAAATATTCCAAATAATTTACCCGATAAGATTCACAACGGGCTTTATTTATAATTAAAGATTTTTCAGGCGCTCTTTTGCCTTAATTTTCTCTAGGACTTTTTGTGCCCCTTTTGGAACCAAATCCTGCCAGTTTTTATCATCTAGAATTAGTTGACGAATGTTAGTTCCCGAAAATTTTTCACGCTCTTTTAATGGAACAGGTATAACCTTACTCTTATGTTTCTCAAAAAGAATTTGTGTAAATTCGTCATTTGTAAAAACTAGATCATATTTGGGCACAATGCTATCAACATGAAAAACCCATTTCTTATGGTTATCAACGTCAGGTATATTGAAAATCTTGGTGCTATCAATTATTGAAGGTTCAATCGATGAAATAATCATCTCTCTTCTCTCATCAACTGAAAAAGGATTTCTACTTTCGTTATGCTTGTTAGAACTACCAATCCCAATCCAAAGATTTTCTACTTTTGATAACCCAAACATAACAGCATCAAGATGCCCAAAATGGAATGGTTGAAATCTACCGATCAGCAGTCCGTCCATAAAACTATACTTAAAATATTCTTTAAAAGATGTTCTCAAACTCCGACATCAAGTAGTGCAGCAAAAAATAGTACTGCTACCGAAATTACTACAGTAGTTTCACCCAGGATCATGCCTTTTTTGTTTAGTTTTCCTAGTTCATTGTCTGGAATTTGTTTTGCGGTAATTTTTTCTTCAATATCTTTACTGAATATTCTAATGTGAACGGCAAAAGTGATAATCAAGGCAATGACAAGAATGATTTTTGTAATTAGGAATGCCCCATAACTACTTGTGAATAAGATTTCAGGGCTTTGCAGTACCAAATGAGAGTTGTAGATGCCCGTACCAATCAGAATTATAAGTGAAGGAAGAGCGATCTTGTTGAATCGTCTACCTGTCTTTATCATTAGCAGTAATCGTTCTCCTGTAGAAAGTGACATT
>LUMD01000346.1_pt1 | contig 19878 bp, 18 predicted proteins | sample 729651 | NCBI WGS metagenome assembly LUMD01 (sample SAMN03860272, study PRJNA289734) | marine metagenome | biome: seawater column; feature: ocean; material: water; isolation source: Red Sea water column Station 34 - depth 258m | place: Saudi Arabia: Red Sea | collected 2011-10-15 | depth 258 m | reverse complement strand
GCTAATTTTCTGAATTTTTATAAAAAAATTATGCTTTTCTTTATATAAATTAAGTTTTTAGGCATAAATACTGGTATTTAACCTTAAAATATTAGCTTGGGTTGATCTTGGCTTGACAGGTAACAAGCAATGCTTTATATTTTCTTCATACTCAAGTCGGCAGGCAGTGAGCAGAAATAGGTGTGTGCCTGGTAAACGATTTTTAGTAACTTAAATACGGAACATTTTGTGCATGACTTGAGAAAACACAATCTAAAGGTTGCATCTAGTTTTTATACTAAAGAAGGCACTGCCTTTAAATCCTATGGCGACCAACCCTCTCCTTTGATTTTTATACATGGCGTTGGCATGAGGGGAGATGTTTGGTCTCCACAAGTTGAATACTTTTGTAGTGATTATCAAGTTATAACGTATGATTTTCTTGGTCACGGTGAAAGTTCTCTACCCCCAGAAGAACCAGTACTTGATGATTACGTAGAACAGCTGAACAATCTTCTCAAATACCTTAATCTTTCATTAATTTCTTTAGTGGGACATTCAATGGGGGCCCTGATCAGTGTTGCCTTTGCACTCAAATACCCAGACAAAGTTAAAGCCCTTGTGCCAATAAATATCGCATTCACTAACAAGATACTTAATATTGAGCAAACATTAGAACGCTGGTTTAAAAACAAAACAAGCGAAGATGACTTAACAAAAATAGACAACGTTCGAAACTGGTTAGCAAATACATCACCACAAGGTTATGGCAGGGCTTATAGGCTGTTTGCCCTATCTGACAAAGTTTTTCTAAATAAGCTATCCCGTTTAAGACCTCCTGTACTATACTTGACAGGAGAGGAGGATCCAAATTCTACTCCCGCCATGTCTCAACAAATGGCAGGAGAAACGCCTAATGGTTCCAGCAAATCTATTGCTGGTGAAGCGCATATGATGTCTTATATAGCTTCTGAGAAAGTTAATCCAATTATTGAACAATTTTTTATGGATGAAAAAAAAAGAAAAGCCTAATGAATAAAGAGGAGATGTACAACTTCCGACAAGCTCTTGGCTCATTTCCAACTGGCGTTACTATTGTCACAACTCTAGATAATTCCTCTAGGCCGATAGGCTTTACTGCGAATTCTTTTACTTCTGTTTCGCTAGAGCCACACTTAATATTAATATGCATTGACAAGGCCTCTTTCAATATTGAAGCTTTTTCCAAGGGAAATCATTTTGCAGTCAGCATACTCTCAGAAAACCAACACCACATCTCTAATATTTTTGCTCTACCAGCAACAGATCGATTTGACCAAATTAATTGGGAACCCAAAATCACTGGGAGTCCGATAATAAACGAATCCGTTGCTTGGTTTGACTGTATAAAGGATAGTTTTATAGAGGCTGGTGATCACTTTGTTCTTATTGGACAAGTTCAAGCGTTTGACAGCTCAACAAAAACGCCATTAGTTTATTTACGTGGAAATTATGTAAATCTAGGCCTTGAAAAGAAGATGCAATTAGCTATGGAAAATGAAAATACCAAAATACGTGTTGGTGCACTAATTGATTGGCGCAAAAAAATACTCTTACTTAAAGATGAAACAGACGGCACTCTACATTTTCCATCAGCGACAAGGCTTGGCTCTGCTGATGACAATAACAGTCTTCTTGGAAAACTACAAAAACTAAGAATTTCAGTCACTGAACATTACCTTTTTTCAGTTTTTGAAAATAGTGATGGTAAGACAAGCCATATATACTACCGTGCCCAGATTGAAGACGGATCTGCAGTAACTGCTGGTCAATTTTATGAGTTTAATACCATTCCGTTTGAACGTCTCGCAGATGAAGCGAGTAGAATAATGCTTAAACGCTATATTGTGGAGAGGGAATTAAATGCTTTTGGTATATTTGTTGGTAAAGAAAGTGAAGGCAAAGTCGAGGCAATTACAAAACCAAACAATAATTTATAGGGACTGAAATGGATTTTTCTTTTTTTGCACATATGGAACGTATTGACAAGAATCAATCTCAAATAGACCTCTATGAAGAATTTATCGAGCTCTGCAAGATAGCAGAAAAGGGTGGTTTTAGTACCATATGGAATGGCGAACATCACGGCATGAACTTCACCATTGCCCCTAACCCTTTCACTAATTTGGTTGATTTATCACACCATACAAACAGTATAAAACTTGGTACAGCGACTATTGTTGCTCCATTCTGGCATCCAATCAAGTTAGCAGAAGAAGCTGCAATGGCTGATATTATTACCAAAGGTCGTATACAGCTTGGTTTAGCTAGGGGTGCGTACACCTTTGAATACGACAGATTGGCTGATGGGATAGAGCCTTTTGACGCTGGTGCCGCACTTCGAGAAATAGTGCCTGCAATTAAAGCAATTTGGAAGGGTGACTACGAACATGACGGCAAACAATGGTCTTTTCCAAAAACAACTAGCTCTCCTAAACCATATCAAGATCCACACCCACCAATCTGGATTGCAGCAAGAGATCAAAATTCCCACGATTTTGCGTTGGAAAATGATTGTAATGTTCAAGTAACGCCACTATGGTTAGGTGACGACGAGGTCGAATCTTTGATGGAAAAATTTAACAATGCTTGTGCTTCTTATCCAAAAAAAACAAGGCCCAAAATAATGGTACTTCGCCACACTTTTGTGGCTGAAACAGAATCAGAATTGGTCCAAGGTGCAAAAGATATTTCCAGATTCTATTGTTACTTCGGCGCCTGGTTCAAAAACGAAAGACCTATTGAGCAAGGGCTTATTAAGAAACTTAGTGAAGAAGAAATGTCAAAAATTGAGATGTATTCGCCTGAAAATATGCGTAAAAATAGTATTATTGGGACACCTGATGAAGCTATCGAGCGAATTAAATTCTGTGAAAAACTTGGCTATGATGAATATAGCTATTGGGTTGATAGTAGCATGAGTTTCAATAGGAAAAAGAAATCGTTAGAGCTTTTTATTGATAAAGTAATGCCTGCATTTACTTAAAAGGGAAAATGAATGGAAAAATTCAAACACTACATTAACGGCAAGTTTAGTGCTGGAGAAGATTACTTCGAATCACTTAATCCAGCCAACGGAAAACCGTGGGCAAAATTTCCTGCAGCAAACAAAGAAGAGTCAAACAGGGCTATCGAGTCTGCACATGATGCTCTATATAAAGGTCCATGGAATCAATACACCGCAACTGAACGAGGAAAACTGTTACACAAATTGGGCGACTTAATTTCTGAACATGCAGACGAGCTTGGTGACCTTGAAACGAGAGACAGTGGTAAGTTGGCAGTTGAAACTCGCTCTCAATCAAGATATGTGGCTGATTACTACTACTATTATGCTGGTCTTGCGGACAAAATTCAGGGTGAAGTTCTACCTATTGATAAGCCAAACATGAGAGTCTTTACAACCCGTGAACCAATAGGCGTTGTAGTCGCTATTGTGCCATGGAATGCTCAACTATTCCTATCGGCAACTAAAATTGCTCCAGCCTTGGCTGCAGGCAATACAGTCGTCGTAAAAGCATCTGAACAAGCCCCTGCTGCTCTATTTAAACTAGCTGAATTGGTTGACAAGGCGGGCTTTCCACCAGGCGTTATTAATATCTTAACGGGTTTTGGTGAGCCATGCGGACGCATCATTACCTCTCATGCCAAGGTCGCAAGAGTAGCGTTTACCGGAGGCAGTGAAGTTGCAAAACACATTGTTAGAAATACTGCAGAGAATTTTGCCCACGTCAGTCTTGAGCTTGGCGGCAAGTCTCCAATGCTGATCTTTGATGATTGCGACATTGAGGGTGCGGTAAATGGCATTATTGCAGGTAATTTTGGTGCTTCTGGGCAAAGTTGTGTTGCTGGGTCACGTGTTTTCATTCAAAAATCTATTCGTAATCAAATACTGAGCAAGATCAAGGAGCGTGCCAAATCTATAATCGTCGGTGACCCATTGAATAAAAACACTCAAGTTGGTCCCCTTGCAACAATTCACCAAGTAGAGCGGGCTCATAGTGTCATTGATAAATCCATTAAGCAAGGTGCTAAGATTGTTTTTGGGGGCAACCGTCCTGACTACTTGCCAGAGGGTTGGTACTTCGAGCCGACCTTGCTTGACTGTCCAAACCAAGCTGTTGACTGTGTCTCAACTGAACTTTTTGCCCCTGTCATTAGTGCCATTACCTTCGAGACGGAGGAGGAGGTGATAGAAATGGCTAATGACTCTGATTTCGGACTGGGCGCTGGTGTGTTTACTGAAAACCTTTCTAGGGCACATCGCGTTAGCCAAAAAATACACTCTGGTATCGTTTGGGTTAATACTTATAGAGCTATTTCCCCTATCTCGCCTTTTGGTGGATTCAAACAAAGTGGCGGAAGCCGCGAAGCCGGGATGGACGCTATTCATGAATATACAAGAACGAAAACAACATGGATTAACACCTCCCAAGAACCTATGGACAATCCCTTTGTTATTAGATAATTAGATATTTTATGTAAACCCTAAACTATGGAGAAAGAAGATGGACAAAAAATTATTTGAATTAGGGCTTTCTAAGCGGAAGGCAACCTTGGGCAGTGATTATGTCGAAAAAAACCTGGCCTCTGCAGACGACTTTAATCGAGACTTTCAGGAACAAATGACCGAGTGGTGCTGGGGCTTTGGCTGGGGTGACGACACAATTGACGAGAAAACCAGATCGATGATGAACTTAACTATGATTGCTGCACTTGGGAAAATGGAGGAATGGGAGATTCACTGTAAAGGCGCCCTTAAAAACGGTGTTAGCAAAGAAGAGATGAAGTCGATACTGCATGTCATTGCAATCTATTGTGGCGTGCCCCAAGGCGTTGAATGTTTTAGAATTGCGAGAAAAGTGCTCGAAGAGGCTGGAGAAATCTAAATCAATACTTGTCTGAATCCCAAATATCCTATCAAAAATTGAGAACTTGCATGAAGCGTTTTTTGTCGATTGCTTTGCTTGTAGTGCTATCAACACTCTCACAAAGCTGGGCCTCTGACCCAACTGAAGATAGTGAGCTTCAAAGTGCAAATGCCAATATAGAGTCGAAAATTAATAATCCTCTCGAACTACAAGAGAACCTCAATACCAAAATCCACCCACTTCAGGTTCATGAAGCTTTTCCGTTAAGCGTTGTTGCAATTGATGCTCAAACTCTTGTCATTAGTTGGCTCGTTCAAGAAGACTATTACCTTTATAAAGATAAGATGTCTTTTATTGCTGATGGAGCAAAGATATTAAATATAAACTTCCCAGAGGCAAAATTAAAGCACGATGAATTTTTTGGCGAGGTCAGGGTTTACGAAAAACCAATAGAGATATTAATCACTCTAAGTGAGATCCAAAATGATTTACTCACCCTGAACATAGAGTACCAAGGTTGTTGGAACGGTGGTGTTTGCTATCCTCCAGAAAATAGCTTAATTAGGGTTTCACTCTCTGGAGATGACGGCACCGCCTCAGACCAACCTGAAGATTCAATAAGCACTGAAGAATTAAAGGCTAGAGAGTTATTTCAACAGGGAGGTTTGACTTTGTTCTTTGGAGCATTGTTGGCAGGATTGGCTCTATCCTGGACTCCATGCGTGTATCCAATGATCCCAATTTTATCTGGCATTATTATTGGACAAAAACAAACCCCCAGCTCCTTAAGAGCTTTTCTGATGTCTTTAGCCTTTGTGCTTTCTATGTCTCTAGCCTATGGCTTGATTGGAGCAACTGCTGGCTATTTTGGGGCTGGAATTAATTTGCAGGCAATTATGCAAACCCCATGGATACTGGTTGTTTTTAGTTTGATTTTTATTTTCTTTGCTTTCTCTATGTTTGGTTTTTACGACATTCAACTACCAATTAAACTCCAAAACAGGCTCGCCCAAATGAGCAACAAACAGACTGGTGGTGAATTTGTTGGAGTCTCTATAATGGGCTTTCTTTCGGCGCTTATTGTCGGGCCGTGTGTGACGCCATTCCTAGCAACCGCTCTAAGTTACGTTATAGCTGGAGGTAGTGCCATAAAAGGAGGAATCAGTCTTTTTGCTATGGGGCTAGGAATGGGCATCCCAATACTAATAGTTTGTGGATGGGGAGTCAACGCACTTCCCAAGGCTGGACCGTGGATGAACACCATTAAAAATATTTTTGGGTTCCTTATGCTTGCGGTTTCACTTTATTTGCTGGACCGTATCCTGAACCCAACCATATCCCTTGTTCTTTGGGCAAGCTTAATGACTGTGGCGCCAATTAGGCTTGGTGCCTTTAGTAATTTCACTAAAACAACTGGCTTATGGCATCTATTGGTTAAAACAATTGGTATTATTGTGTTGGGCTACGGCCTACTTCTTTGGATGCTTGTAATCAAGGGAGGTGGAGACATGCAAAAACACATGACTTCACTGTTTTATGGTGAAAATTTCAAATCATCTGAAAGCTCGCAATTTCAGATTATAAAATCTGAAAATCAAATTAGCTTAGCCATTTCTGAAACTGAAAACAGCGACAAACTCCTAGTCGTTAAATTCTATGCTGACTGGTGCTGGTCTTGCAATAAATTGGAAAGAGTTGTCTTCTCCAACTCAAACGTGGTACAGACCTTACAAGGCACTCTTGCTCTAACAGCAGATGTAACAGATAACAATAAGGGCAATCAAAAAATATTAGCAAGATTTAATCTCGTTGGTCCTCCTGCAATTCTATTTTTCAAGGATGGCAAGGAACAACGATCTCATAGAATCATTGGAGAAATTAGCGCTACCGACTTCCTGAAACATGTAAATAGCCTCTAAAGCATTTTCACCCATTTGCCTCGAAAATGCTGGTAATACTCACTATATTTAACTAAATAGATGTTAAAATTCATCTTATGTTATTGAGTTAGTCGTCTTATATTGCACTTTTAGTTCGAAGAATCTAACCTAAGCTTATTTAACAGAGGAAAGGCTGGATGGCGTTTCTACTTATAACGAAAAAATTAATGCTACATTAAAACATAAAACTAAATACATAGAATAGCAGAGGGGGGGTAATGGACATTCGTAAAGTCAAAAAACTAATGGAACTACTGGAGCAATCTGGTATGGCCGAAATTGAAATTAAAGAAGGCGAAGAGTCGGTAAAAATCTCTCGATTTGGCAACGCACCTTTAATGACACCAGCTGTTTCCCAAAAACCAGCAGCTGTTGTAGCCCCAAGTAAAGTTGAATCTAAATCAACAGCTGCAAGCAAAAGCTCTGAGGTGAACGGCAATCTTATATCATCGCCAATGGTTGGTACTTATTACTCAGCACCGTCACCAAGCGCCAAACCTTTTATCACTGTAGGCCAACAAGTTAAAAAAGGCGATACTGTAGGAATTATTGAAGCCATGAAAATCATGAATCAAATCGAAGCTGATCAATCAGGCACTGTAGTTGAAATTCTTGTTAATGATGGCGAAGCAGTTGAATTTGGACAAGCACTAATCGTACTCCAATGAGTTCAATTACAAAAGTACTAATTGCCAATCGAGGTGAGATTGCCCTGCGCATTCTTCGAGCCTGTAAAGAACTTGGAATTCAAACAGTCGCTGTGTATTCAACCGCTGATAAAGATCTCAAACACGTTCGTTTGGCTGATGAGGCAGTTTGTATTGGTCCTCACCCTTCAGTTATGAGCTACCTCAATGTGCCTGCTATTATTAGTGCAGCAGAGGTAACACATGCTGACGCAATTCATCCTGGCTATGGCTTCCTCTCAGAAAACGCAGATTTTGCCGAACAAGTAGAGCAAAGTGGTTTTATTTTTATTGGCCCTAGAGCTGAGAACATTCGCGTAATGGGCGATAAAGTTGCCGCAATTGAGGCAATGCAAAATTCTGGAGTTCCCTGCGTTCCTGGTTCTAATGGCCCACTTGGTGAAAATGTAAATGAAAATATCAAGATTGCAAAAAAAATTGGCTTCCCGATCATCATCAAAGCCTCTGGAGGAGGTGGAGGGCGTGGAATGCGTATCGTTGAATCGGAAGAAGAGCTTTCTAACTCCATTGAGCTCACCAAGACAGAAGCTTTAAGCTTTTTTGATAATGATGAAGTGTATATGGAAAAATTTTTAAAAACACCAAGACATATAGAAATACAGGTTCTTGCAGACCAGCACGGCAATGCTATTCACCTTGGTGAGAGAGACTGTTCAATGCAACGTCGCCACCAAAAAGTTCTTGAAGAAGCTCCTGCCCCCGGCATAAGCAAAGATTTAAGAAATCAAATAGGCAGCATTTGTACCAAAGCTTGCAAACAAATTAATTACCGTGGCGCAGGCACATTTGAATTTCTTTTTGACAAAGGTAAGTTTTACTTTATCGAAATGAATGCTCGCATTCAGGTTGAGCACCCTGTGACAGAAATGATTACAGGTATAGACATTATAAGAGAGCAAATCTTGGTTGCTGGAGGCGACAAGCTATCGATAGCCCAAAAAGATGTTCAAATCAAAGGCCACGCTATAGAATGCAGAATAAATGCTGAAGACCCCAAGAGCTTTATTCCTTCACCAGGAAAAATTACCCAGTACCATGTCGCAGGCGGCCCAGGTGTTAGGATAGACTCGCATGTCTACAATGGTTATAATGTGCCCCCTCATTATGACTCTATGATTGGAAAAGTGATTACTTTTAGCGAAACTCGTACCAAGGCAATCATCAAAATGCAAAATGCATTAGATGAAATGGTTATTGATGGAATTAAAACGAACATTCCACTTCAAAGAAAAATTGTGGGTGACAAAACATTCAAGAAGGGTGGTATGAATATTCACTATCTTGAAAAAATGCTAGGGAAAAAGATTAATGAAAATTAAAGTAGGAATCGTCGGCGGTTCAGGCTATACAGGTGTTGAACTTTTACGGATCCTGCATCAACACCCTGATGCTGAAGTCATTGCTATTAGCTCAAGAGCGCTTCAAGGGAAAAAAGTTATAGAAATTTTTTCTAACTTGGTTGGATTGTCAGATCTAGTTTACTCATTGCCGGATGACAAAAACCTTAATAACTGTGATATTGTATTCTTTGCAACACCGCATGGCGTTGCCATGAATAGCGTCGGACGTTTCCTAGAAAAAGGCATCAAAGTAATTGACTTGGGTGCAGATTTTCGTATTCGTGACGCTGACAATTGGTCCCAATGGTATGACATGGATCATACCCAAAAATCACTCCTCGAAGAGGCAGTTTATGGTCAGCCAGAAGTTCGAAGAGAGGCCATTAAAAACTCTCGCTTGGTTGCAAACCCCGGTTGCTATCCAACAGCAGTTCTTTTAGCCTTAAAGCCCTTGCTAGAGAATCGACTGATTGATTGTTCAAATATTGTAGCAGACTGCAAATCCGGTACAAGCGGTGCTGGCCGCTCTGCTAATCAAGCAATGCTTCTTTCTGAAGCCTCTGAAAGCTTTAAAGCGTACGGGGTGAGCAGCCATCGTCACTTCCCTGAAATGAAACAAGAATTAGAGCTCATGGCCGGAAAGACGATTGGGCTTACATTTGTCCCGCATCTGTTACCAATGATTCGAGGCATTGAAGCTACCATCTATGTAGACTTGCTTGAGTCAGACGTTGATGTTAGACCTTATTTCGAAAATGCCTATCAAAATGAAGAATTTGTTAAAATACTGCCTGAAGGCATTTACCCGGAAACACGCTCTGTAAGATCATCTAACTATTGCCAACTCGCGATACAGTATGTCGAGCACAGCGATAAGTTGATTATTATGTCTGTCATTGACAACTTAGTGAAGGGCGCTGCTGGACAGGCTATACAGAACATGAATTTAATGTTCGGGATTGATGAAAAAACCGGCCTGTCACAGGTCGGCTTATTGCCCTAAAAAATATAGCTTGATGCAAGTAGAGTTGCGCAATTAATTAAAGAAGAAAAAAACTCAGAATTAAGACTGCGTGTTTATATCACTGGTGGTGGCTGTTCAGGCTTTTCCTATGGCTTTACCTTTGATGAAAATCTCAAAGAAGGAGATAGTGGTGTATACAATCAAGGTGTACAATTAGTTGTAGATCCTATGAGTTATCAATATCTTATGGGCTCCACTGTGGATTATTTAGAAGATCTTCAAGGCGCCCGCTTTATCGTTAGTAACCCGAATGCCAAGACCACCTGTGGTTGTGGCTCCTCTTTTTCAATTTAATTAACAGAAATAATCATGAAAGAATATGTTCCAGGCCTAGCAGGCATTCCAGCAACTAAATCAGCAATTTCCTCAATCGATGGAGAAAAAGGAATACTGGCTTACCGAGGCTACTCCATTGAAGATCTTGTTATTCACTCCTCATTTGAAGAAACTGCACTCTTATTAATGCAAGGGGAATTACCTACCCCCAAAGAGCTCGATGATTTTAAAGATCTTTTACAAAAACGCTATGAGGTTAAAAGCAAAATCCGCTCCCTTTTGTGGTCGCTGCCTCAGAAAGGTCATTCAATGGATGTACTGCAAACCGCAATAGCCTCAATGGCAACTTTTTACCCAGATGCAGGAGCATCGGAGCCGGACTCGGCTTACACTCAAAATGCGCTCGTAAAAATCATCTCAAATATGAGCACTTTAGTGGCAATGTGGACACGTATAAGCAGAGGTTATGATCCAATCCCACCAAGCAAGGATATGGATTACGCAGAGAACTTCATGTACATGTGCTTTGGCGAAAAGGCTGACGATGAAATTGTTAAACTATTAGACGCATGCTTGATTTTGCATGCAGAGCACACAATTAATGCCTCAACCTTTTCAACCATGGTAACGGCTTCTACGCTTTCCAACCCCTTCTCTTCAATTGCCGCAGGAGTAGGAACTCTTGCAGGCCCTTTGCATGGCAATGCAAATGAAAAAGTGCTCGTCATGCTAGACAAAATAGGCTCGCCAAAAAATGCGCGTGCGTGGATTGAAGACAGACTCAAAAACAAAAAAGTAATTTGGGGCATGGGTCATCGTGAATACAAAACAAAGGACCCTCGCGCAACAATTCTTGAACAAATGATTAAAGCTTATGTCAAGAAAACTGGCATTAATTTATCCGAGCGTTTTGAAACAGCGCTGGAAGTTGAAAGCATTTGTGACGAGCTGTTGTCCCACAAAGGCGTTTATCCAAACGTTGATTTTTACTCGGGTATTCTTTATGCTGAATTATTTAAATTTACCAAAGAGCACTTCACCTCAATCTTTGCTATGTCTCGTTCAGCAGGCTGGGTGGCACACTGGCACGAACAGGTGAGTCACAATAAAATTTTTAGACCAACACAAATTTATACCGGCAAGGATTTTAGGGACTACCCGGTCAGATAATCATGGGGAAGACCACTCATTTTGGCTTTCAACAGGTCGACGTTGATAAAAAACAAGGCCTAGTCAAGGGTGTTTTTGACTCTGTAGCAGATAACTACGACCTGATGAATGATGTGATGTCGATGGGGACACACCGCCTCTGGAAAAATTATACTGTTGCCAGTAGCAATGTAGCCGAGGGTGACAAAGTGCTTGATATTGCTGGCGGAACTGGCGATCTCGCCATCAAATATAGAGAAAAAGTTGGTCCTTCTGGCCAGATTATTTTGTCTGACATTAATGGTTCGATGTTGGAAGAAGGTCGAAAGAATCTTTTAGACCGCGGAATCATTGATGTTGAATTTGTCCAAGCAAATGCTGAATCGCTGCCCTTTGAAGACAACACATTTGACTGTGTCAGTATCGCCTTTGGACTTAGAAATGTTACTCATAAGAATATTGCCCTTGAGCAAATGCACCGAGTCCTTAAAAAAGGTGGCTGTTTAATGGTACTAGAGTTTTCTAAGGTTAAAAACGAGACGCTCGAAAAGCTCTATGATTTATATTCATTTAATCTAATACCTAAACTGGGCGGTCTTTTTGCCGGTGACGAAGAGAGTTATCAATACCTAGCAGAATCAATTCGCAAACACCCAGACCAAGAAACCCTCAAAACCATGGTACTTAATGCTGGTTTTGATTTGTGCGAATACCACAACCTCTCTGGCGGTATAGTGGCAGTACATAAGGCAATCAAAGCTTAGCCAAGATGGTCCGCCTTGCCCTTGAAAAAACACTGAATCACTTAATCAATACAAACAATATTGACACAAGCAAACTTAACAATAAAATTATTCGACTAAGTGTTGATGAGTTCAATTTAAATCTGCTTTTTATATTTTCCAATTCACGCCTCTATGTGATGCAGATGCATAGCCCACAGAGCGTTGATGTTGAAATTAAACCTAACAAGGCTGCTTTTTTGTCTTTATTTAAAGGTGTCTCCTTTGAAGAGTTGATAGAAAGTGATGAAATTGACATCAATGGTAGCGTTAAAACTGCCAAACAATTAGCAGACTTGATAGCTCTAGCTTCGATTGATGTTGAAGAGTTAGTCTCCCACTACACTGGTGATATTGTTGCTCACCAACTTGGAAAGTCTATGAAGCTCATTAAAAGTAAAGCAAATAATGACGGCGCAAGCATTTTTGAGACACTCAAGAATGACTTGACGACTCTTCTGGTAGCGCCCAGTCGATCAAGGTTTTATAACAATAAGGCGCCTTAGGATGAAAAGCTTGATTCGCTTTGTTAGTATTTCGAGGATACTTGTTCGCTACCGATTGGACAACCTAGTCCTATCAACGCCTCTTTTAAAAAGCTTTAGGCCGCTGGTTTACCTTACCCCTTGGCACTATTTTCCTTCGAGTAAATTTTCAAGAGGAGAAAGAATTCGTTTGGCCTTAGAAGAACTGGGCCCAATATATATTAAATTTGGACAAACACTCTCTACAAGAAGAGATCTTTTGCCTGATGATATTGGCGATGAACTTGCTAAATTACAAGACAAATGTCCGCCCTTCCCTGCCAAGGATTCCAAGTCGATTATTGAAAAAGGTCTTGGAGCAAGTGTTGATAATCTTTTTTCTTCTTTTGATGACACGCCGCTCGCTTCAGCTTCAATCGCTCAGATTCATAGTGCTGTCTCTCTTAGTGGTGAAGAAATTATTATCAAGGTTGTTCGACCGGATATCCGTAAAAAAATAAAGCGTGATTTGCGCCTCCTTTATGCTTTTGCAGCATTGGCTGAAAAACATCCGGACGGCAAAAGGCTTTGTCCAAGAGAGGCCGTCGCTGAGTTTGAACGAATTATTTATAATGAACTTAACATGATGGCAGAGGCTGCTAACGCCTCCTTGCTAGGAAATAACTTTAAAAATTCAAATCTTTTGTATGTGCCAAAAGTTCATTGGGATCTTTGTCGCCCAAACATATTGGTAACTGAGCGTATTTATGGCACTCCAATAAGCAATGTTGAGACCCTAAATAAAAACAAAATCGATCTAAAAAAACTCGCTGAAAATGGTGTAGTAATATTCTTTACGCAGGTTTTTGAACATAACTTTTTTCACGCAGATATGCATCCAGGCAACATTTTTGTAGGCAGGGATGGACAATATGTTGGTGTTGATTTTGGTATTATGGGCACACTCAGTGACGCCGATCAGTACTATTTAGCACAGAATTTTTTAGCGTTTTTTAATCAAGACTATAAGCGCGTGGCTCAAGTTCACCTAGACTCAGGATGGGTGCCGGAGGGCACCAACATAATGGAATTTGAAAATGCCATTCGTAGCGTTTGTGAGCCCATATTTCAAAAGCCCTTGAGTGAAATTTCATTCGGTCAGGTGCTTCTGAGCCTATTCAAAGAGGCTAGAAGGTTTAATATTTCAATCCAGCCTCAGTTGCTCTTGCTCGACAAAACACTTTTAAATATCGAAGGCTTGGGTCGCACTCTGTACCCAGACCTTGATCTTTGGGCAACAGCCAAACCGTTCCTTGAGAGGCTCGTTAAAGATAAATATAGTCTTAAGGGCTCGGTGAAAAAAATGTCTGAACAGCTACCAGAGCTTATTGCAGAAATACCGCAACTTCCGATGTTGGCGATTAACGCCTTGAAACAATTTGAAAGCGGCGCCCTTCGACAAGACATTGCAAAAAAACAAACAGCGGCCATCATCAAGCAGCTTCAGGAAAATGCAGCGAAACAAAGCGCTGTTATAGTGGCCGCTGCATTACTAGTTCTTGCAGGCGTATTAGCAACTCAATCACTTTGGCCTTTCGCAGCAATGAGTACAGCTCTTAGTATTCTGTTTTGGTTCAAGGCCAGCTAAAGAAGTTTAGTTACAGACAAAAAAAATCGGGTAAAATTACCCCTCAGCTTATCTGGTCGCAAGATAGGCGGTACTTGTTACATCACTTAATGTGATGTTTTTTTATTTATTGGAGAACTCAAAATGAGTATAACTGTAAACGCTATAGTGCGTGAAGACCAGGGAAAAGGTGCGAGCCGCCGCCTGAGAAAAGAAGAAAAAGTTCCTAGTATTGTCTACGGTGGAGGCAAAGCACCGTTGATGATTTCACTAAATATTCATGAAATTACCCATCTTTTAGAAAGCGAGGATACATTCACCTCGGTTCTTGACTTGGTGGTTGACAAGTCAAAAGAACCTGTTGTTATCAAGGACATTCAACGCCATCCTGCAAGAAAGTCTATCTCTCATGTAGATTTTTTACGTATTGATGAAAAGCATACACTTATTACGACAACACCGCTCCACTTCATTGGCACAGAGGATAATGAAGCGCTAAGAATTGGAAACATGTTGAATCAATTCGTTGTTTCTATTGAAATATCCTGCCTGCCAAAAGATCTGCCACACGGAATTGACGTTGATGTTAGCGGTCTTGAGCTTGGCGACCACTTGACACTGACCGACCTTGTGTTGCCAGAAGGTGTTACTATTACTTCACTTCAACACGAGGATGTTGAGGCACATGACCAAACCGTTTGTTCGGTAACTGAGCCGAAACTTATGGCCGAAGTAGAAGAAATTGAAGAGATTGACTCTGAATTGGATGAAGAAGGAGAGGGCGAAGGCGCTGAAGGCGCTGAAGACTCAAAAGACGGTGACGCAGAAGAATAAACCGTGACTAGTCTTATTGCCTCAATAAGAAGCACATCAAAGCATTGTGATGATTAAATTAATAGCTGGCCTAGGAAACCCTGGAAAAGACTATCAAGCACATCGTCACAACGCTGGTTTTTGGTTTATTGAGTCATTAGCAAACAATCTAGATTCAAAATTCAGCAGTCAATCAAAATTTTTTGGTGAAACGGCAATCTGTCTTATTGGCACTAACAAGGTACATCTATTAAAGCCAAAAACATTTATGAACAACTCGGGCCAGTCTGTAAAAGCCCTGTCAAGTTATTATAATATTGAGCCAGAAGAAATCCTGGTCATTCACGATGACCTAGATCTCACACCGGGCTCTGTCAAAATAAAAATGGGTGGAGGCCACGGTGGGCATAACGGCCTAAAAGATACAATTAAGGCACTTAACACAAGCGACTTTTACCGCTTAAGGCTTGGCATTGGACATCCGGGCTCAAAAAACGAGGTCGTGGACTTTGTCTTACACCCACCAGGGAAACCCGCCCTAGCGTTGATAGAGCAAGCCATAAAAGAAGCCATGGATATCATAGAGCCTCTTGTAATTGGCGATATTGAACAAGCTATGAAGCAGCTACATACAAACTAATGGGGCGATGAATGGGGTTTAAATGTGGCATTGTAGGCCTGCCTAATGTTGGCAAATCAACACTATTTAATGCGCTCACTAAAGCTGGCATAGATTCAGCGAATTACCCTTTTTGCACTATTGAACCAAATATTGGGGTCGTGCCAGTAAACGATTCTCGCTTAGAAAGCCTGGCCAGCATTGTATCGCCCCAGAAAATATTGCCAACTAGTATGGAATTTGTTGATATTGCAGGGCTCGTTGAGGGCGCCTCAAGAGGCGAAGGACTTGGCAATCAATTTCTGTCTAATATTCGTGAAACTGACGCAATCATCCATGTTGTACGCTGTTTTGAAAACAATGATATTGTTCATGTTGCAGGAAAAGTTAGTCCTCTCGATGATATTGAGACGGTTAATACAGAACTGTCACTGGCAGACCTTCTAACAGCTGAAAAGGCTTACCAAAAAGCTATAAAAAACTCAAAGTCTGGTCAAAAAGAAGGGCTGCCTCTAAAAATCCTACTTGAAAAGATCCTTCCTGTGCTAGAAGAAGGACGACCGGTCAGGTCAATAGAATTTAATGAAGATGATTTAAAACTACTAAGAAGCTTGCAACTGCTTACATCAAAACCAGTTCTTTATGTGGCCAATGTCAATGAAAACGGCTTTTCTGAAAACCCTTATTTTTCCCAATTGGAAGATTTTGCAAGCAAAGAAAATAGTCAGGTCGTAGCAGTTTGTGCAGAGATTGAAGCTGAAATTGCTGAGATGGCCGAAGAAGATAAGCAAGTCTTTTTAGAAGAAATGGGTCAGACCGAATCCGGACTAGATCGATTAATTACAGCTGGCTACTTATTGTTAGGCCTACAAACATATTTTACAGCTGGAGAGAAGGAAGTCAGAGCTTGGACAATTAACATTGGCGATACAGCACCGGTCGCAGCAGGTAAAATTCATGGTGACTTTGAAAAAGGCTTTATCCGTGCAGAAACAGTTGCCTTTAAAGACTTTCTTGAGTTTGGAGGAGAGAAAGGAGCAAGGGAAGCAGGAAAATTGCGCTCTGAAGGCAAAGAATACGTTGTCAAGGACGGTGACGTAATACACTTTTTATTTAATGTTTGATTGCTAAACCACCCAATGAAACAAACAAAACTACTCATAATTCTAGACGGCTGGGGGCACTCAGAAGCTACTGAAAATAACGCCATATTCATGGCTAACACCCCTAACTGGGATTATTTTATAAACAACTATCCTCATACTCTAATTAGCACATCAGGAAGTAGCGTTGGACTTCCAATTGGGCAAATGGGAAACTCAGAAGTTGGACATCTGACGATAGGCTCTGGTCGCATCATCGAGCAAGACTTTACACGAATTCAAAATGATATTGATAGTGGTGAATTCTCTAAAAATTCTACACTTTGTGCTGCTTTAAATGAAACAAACAAAAACAATACAGCAGTTCATATTATTGGTCTGTTGTCAGATGGTGGCGTTCATTCACATCAAAACCATATACACGCAATGCTTGAAATGGCACATCAAAAAGACTGTAAGAAAGTTTTTCTGCATGTTTTTACTGACGGAAGAGACACCCCTCCAAACAGTGCAGGAGATTTTATAGCGCTACTTGAAGAAAAAATAAACACACTAAAAACAGGCAGGATAGCATCTGTCACTGGACGCTTCTTCGCAATGGATAGAGACAATCGATGGGAACGCGTTTCAAAAGCCTACCACTTGCTTGTCAGCGGAAAAAGTGAGCGCCAAACAGACTCGGCCTTAAATGCAGTCAAAATGGCCTATGATAATGGAGAAAGCGACGAATTTATTGCACCTACAAGTGTTGGTGAGCCAGTCTCAATCAACGAAGGTGATGCAGTTATTTTTATGAACTATCGAGCCGATCGCGCACGCGAGTTGACACAATCTCTTACTGAAACTGAATTTACAAAATTTCCCCGCGCATCATATAATAGAGTCAATTTTGTCTGTCTTACTGAATATAAAGAAGGCTCTGATCTTCCATGCGCATACCCGCCTATCTCAATCAATAACACCCTGGGTTTTTACTTATCGAGTCTAGAATTAACTCAACTTAGGATTGCAGAAACAGAGAAATACGCCCATGTTACATTCTTTTTTAATGGTGGCGCTGAGGCTGTCTTGCCTGGCGAAGACAGAAAGTTAATCCCATCGCCCAAAGTTGAAACCTATGACCTAAAGCCTGAAATGAGCGCATTCGAACTAACCAGCGCACTGGTGGCGGCAGTAAAGTCCAAAAAGTACAACTTTATTGTTTGTAATTTCGCGAATACAGACATGGTAGGACATAGTGGAAACCTTGAGGCAGCCATTAAAGCAGTTGAAGCAGTAGACACTTGTCTTGGAGAAATTCATAAAACATGCGAAGAGAATGGTGCTGAAATACTTATTACTGCAGACCATGGCAACGCTGAACAAATGATGAGCCCAAAAACTAACAAAACCCATACAGCCCATACAACAAACCCTGTTCCTCTCGTTTATTTGGGTCACAGAAAAACCTCTATAGCGAGACCTCTTGTCGGCACGCTTGCCGACCTGGCGCCCACCATATTAAAACTAATGAACATCGAACAACCTAAAGAAATGACAGGTAAATGCCTATTAACGATTAAATAACAAAGGAGACTGCCATGAAACAACCCAACTTTATTGCCCCTTCAATCCTCTCAGCAGACTTTGCTAAACTTGGTGAAGAGGTCGACAATGTTCTAGCCTCTGGCGCTGACCTTGTTCATTTCGATGTCATGGATAACCACTACGTTCCAAACCTAACGATTGGCCCTCTAGTTTGTGACGCGCTTAGAAGTCATGGCGTAACAGCTCCAATCGATGTTCACTTAATGGTGAAACCAGTTGATAGAATCATTCCTGACTTTGCCAAGGCTGGTGCTTCCTATATTACATTTCATCCGGAGGCTTCTGAACATATCGACCGCACTGTAGCCTTAATCAAAGAGCAAGGTTGCAAGGCTGGACTTGTGTTTAATCCAGCCACTCCTTTGCATTACCTTGAACATGTAATTGAACAGCTTGACATGGTTTTGTTGATGTCAGTTAACCCAGGATTTGGCGGACAGTCATTCATACCTTCTTCCTTAGAAAAACTTAGAATCGTTCGTAAAATGATTGACGACAGAAACCTTAGTACAAGATTAGAAATTGACGGCGGAGTTAAAACTGAAAATATTAAAGACATTGCTTCTGCAGGAGCTGATACTTTTGTTGCTGGTTCTGCAATCTTTAATACTGACAATTATAAATCAACTATTGACATCATGAGATCTGAGCTGGCCTTAGCCCAATAAGTGTTTTATAAGAAATTATAAAACAACATATCAGCCAAATATGAGACAATATCGCCATTGATTTAACCCGAGGAGATTATGGGCAAATCATCTTTTTTTGGCCCTGAAACAATAGCGTTACATAGTGGACACCAGCCAGACTCTGATTATGGTAGTCGTGCTGTTCCTGTTTATCAAACAACCTCTTATGTATTTGAAACTGTCGACGAGGCTGCCGCACTTTTCAACATTGAAAAAGGCGGCCATATTTATAGTCGAATGACCAATCCAACTGTTGCTGTTTTAGAACAAAGGATTGCTGCGCTAGAAGGCGGCTCCGGAGCTATCTGTACCGCTTCTGGGATGAGCGCCCTTTTTGTCACCTTCATGAGTTTGTGTTCTGCAGGAGATCATATTGTAAGTGCTACACAAATCTATGGCTCCACAGCAACCCTCCTTAAGCACACCTTAAAACGGTTTAACATAAATTGCACCTTTATATCCATAAATGATGAAGGCGCTTTAGAGGCGGCAATTCAAGACAACACTAAACTAATTTTTTGCGAATCAATTGGAAACCCTGGGCTTGAGGTTTCAGACCTCCCCACAATATCTAAGATTGCTCATCGTCACGGCATCCCCCTTGTGTTGGATGCAACTTTTTCTACGCCAGCTCTTTGTCAACCATTTGATCACGGAGTAGATGTTATTGTGCATTCTGTAACTAAATGGATGGGTGGTCATGGTGTCGCGGTAGGCGGTGTAATTGTCGATGGAGGCGCTTTCGACTGGGGAGCTAGCAAGCGACACCCGGCACTGACTGAACCTTATGAGCCTTTTCATGGAATAAATTTTTGGGAAGAATTTGGTCCTTCAGCCCTAGCCATGCGAATTCGAGCAGAGTCAATGCG
>LUMD01000207.1_pt1 | contig 19958 bp, 20 predicted proteins | sample 729651 | NCBI WGS metagenome assembly LUMD01 (sample SAMN03860272, study PRJNA289734) | marine metagenome | biome: seawater column; feature: ocean; material: water; isolation source: Red Sea water column Station 34 - depth 258m | place: Saudi Arabia: Red Sea | collected 2011-10-15 | depth 258 m | reverse complement strand
GGCGTCCGGTCTGGTCTCACGCCCCTTCACGGGTCGTAGTCTGTGTCCCACAGATCCTCGCCGACGCACCGGAGGAGCCCCCATGAGCCGCCTGCAACTCGCTCTCGATGTCAGCGACCTCGACGAGGCCATCGACTTCTACTCCCGCCTGTTCGCCACCGAGCCCGCCAAGGTCCGGCCCGGCTACGCCAACTTCGCCATCGCCGACCCCCCGCTCAAGCTGGTGCTCTTCGAGAACCCCGACGGCGGCGGCACCATCAACCACCTCGGCGTCGAGTCGGAGACCGCCGCCGAGGTCGTGGCCGCCGACGCCCGGCTGGCCGGCGCCGACCTCGACACCACCGGCGTCGACGACACGGCCTGCTGCTACGCCGAGAAGACCGAGACATGGCTGGACGCCCCCGACGGCATCCGCTTCGAGTGGTACGTCAAGACCGGCGACTCCGAACAGTTCGCCAACGTGGTCCTCGGCCAGCACCCCGATCCCGCCTCCTGCTGCGGCTGACCGGCACGGCGGTTCCGGTCAGCGGGACAGGAGCGTTCCCAGGAGCGTGTGGCCGGGCACGAGGGGTGCGTCCGCCACGCCCGGCTCGGTGAACACGCCGCCCTCGCCGTCCTCCTCGGAGTCGACCAGCAGGTACGGCACCGGATCGGGCGTGTGCGTGCGCGTCGTGAGCGGTGTGGCGTGGTCGGGCAGCATCAGCAGGCGCCACGGGCCCAGGGCGTCGAGGCCCGGCACCAGGTCGGCCAGGATCCGCCGGTCCCAGTTCTCGAGCGCCTCGACCTTGTCGGCCACGTCGCCGGCGTGGCCGGCCTCGTCGGTGGCCTCCACGTGGATGATGAACAGGTCCAGCCCGCCGGCCAGCTTCTCGAGGGCGACGTCGCGCTTGCCCTCGTAGTCGGTGTCGTACCAGCCGGTGGCGCCCGGGATGTCGCAGATCTCGATACCGGTCAGGACCCCGATGCCGCGCACCAGGTCGACGGCGGTGACGAGGCCGGCCTCGATGCCGTAGGCCTCCAGGAAGGACGGCATCTGCGGCTGGTAGCCCTGCCCCCACAGCCAGATCTGGGTGGCCTCGAGGTCGGAGGCGGCCAGGACGTCCTTGGAGGCCTCCATGAGGTCGCGCAGCGGCGCCCCCATGGGGCCGGACGGCACGACCACCTGGTCGCCGGAGAGGTCGTGGGGCGGCGTGCAGTCGGCGTCGATCCACTCCCGCGGCGCCACCATGGCGTGCCGGTAGCTCACACCGGGATGGAACGACACGCCGTCGCCGCCCAGCTGGCGGTCGACCTCGGCAACCAGTTCGGCAGCGGCGTCGGACGGCGGGTTGCCGCCGGCGTAGTCGAGCATCACGCCGTCGGGCGAGACGGTCACGAAGTTGCAGCGGAAGGCGGTCTGGTCGGACCGCAGCGTCAGGCCGAGGGCCGCCGCCTCGATCGGGGCCCGGCCCGTGTGGTGGGCGGCCGGGTCGAAGCCGAAGATCGACATGTTGCCGACGTCGCTGCCCGGCGGCATCCCCTCGGGGATGACCGCGGCCCGCCCGACCGTTGCCCGGGCGGCCAGGGCGTCCAGGTTGGGCGTGTCGGCGACCTCCAGCGGGGTGCGCCCGTTCAACTCCGGGACCGGCAGGTCGGCCGCCCCGTCGGGGACGCAGATCACGTACTTCACGGGCGGATCCGGCACGAGGAGTGGAGGAAGGAGGTCAGGTGGTGCATGGAGCGCTCATCCTGCCAGAGCACGGCCCGGTTCCCGCAGCCGATTGCCGCCCGGGTCCGACCGTCAACCCGCGGCACAGGCCTCGACGTGCGCCTCGATGGCCGCCAGGTCGTTCGGCAGGCGGGTGCAGCGCTCGGACCGCTCGAACAGGTCGGCGAGGCGAGCCGGCAGCTCGGGCCGGACGCCGGTCGCCGACTCGACGGCGTCGGGGAACTTGGCCGGGTGGGCGGTGGCCAGCGCCACCATCGGCACTGACGGGTCCCGCCGGCAGGCGCGGGCGGCCAGGACGCCGACGGCGCTGTGCGGGTCGAGGACGACCCCAGACCGGTCGGCCTCCTCGGCGATGCAGGCCAGCACGGCGTCGTCGTGGAAGCGGGCTCCCGACCAGCCCTCGCCCAGCGCGGCGTGCAGGACCGGGTCGAGGGCGGTGCGGCCCGTCGCCCGGAAGTCGTCGAGCAGCGCCGCCACGGCGGCCCCGTCTCGGTCCAGGATCTCGAACAGCAGTCGCTCCAGGTTGGACGAGACCTGGATGTCCATGCTGGGCGACAGCGTCGGCACGACCTCGTCGATCACCATCGAACCGTCCGCGAAGAACCGCGTGAGGATGTCGTTGCTGTTCGAGCCGACGACGAGTTGTCCGATGGGCAGCCCGATCCGGCGGGCGACGTGGCCGGCGAACACGTTGCCGAAGTTGCCGGTGGGCACGGCGAACTCGACCGGCGCCGATCGGCCGCCGAGGCGCTCGGCGGCGACGACGTAGTAGACGACCTGCGCCATCACCCGTGCCCAGTTGATGGAGTTGACCGCCGACAGGCGCATTCGCTGCCGGAACGCCACGTCGGCGAACATCGCCTTCACGAGGTCCTGGCAGTCGTCGAAGGTGCCCTCGACCGCCACGTTGTGCACGTTCGACGACGGCACCGTCGTCATCTGGCGCCGCTGCACCTCCGAGACCCGGTCGGCGGGGTGCAGGATCACGATGTCGATCGCCTCCCGGTCGCGGCAGGCCTCGATGGCCGCCGAGCCGGTGTCGCCCGACGTGGCGCCCACGATCGTGACCCGCTCGCCGCGCCGCTCGAGTTCGTGGTCGAAGAGGCGGCCGACCAACTGGAGGGCCACGTCCTTGAAGGCCAGCGTCGGCCCGTGGAACAACTCGAGCAGGTGCAGGTCGTCACCCAGGTCGACGAGGGGCGTCACATCCGGGGCGTCGAAGGTGTCGTAGGCCTCGGCGACCATCCCGGCAAAGGCGCCGGGGGCGATCGAGCCGCCGACGAAGGGCGCCATGACCTCGAGGGCGGTCGCCACGTAGTCGCCGCCGTTGCCCGGGCCCGCCAACGCCGGCCAGGACTCGGGAACGTAGAGGCCGCCGTCGTCGGCCAGGCCGGCCAGCAGGACGTCGCCGAAGTCGAGGACGGGGGCCGCCCCTCGGGTACTCACGTAGCGCATGGCGGGCGGGGCGTCAGTCGCCCAGGGCGCGCAGGACGCTGCCGACGTTGCGAACGGCGTCGAGCCCGCGCAGGTCGTCGAGCGTGGCCCGCAGGTCGCGCTCGCGGGCCCGGTGCGTGATGAACGTGATCCGGGCCTCGCTGCCGAGCCCCTCCTGCTCCATCGAGCGGATCGAGACCCCGTGCTCGCCGAAAACGGCGGCCACGGCGGCCAGCACGCCCGGCCGGTCGTCGACCTCGAGGGCGAGGTAGTAGGCGGTCTCGAGGTCGGCGATGGGCCGGATGGCGGCCCGCTCGAGCGCCCCGATGGGCGCCCCGTGGCCACGGGCGTTGTTGCTGGCGGCGTCGACCAGGTCACCGAAGACGGCCGAGGCGGTGGGCCGGCCGCCGGCGCCGCGGCCGTAGAGCATGACCTCGCCGACGGCGTCGCCCTCGACGAACACGGCATTGAACGAGTCGTTGACGGCGGCCAGGGGGTGGTCGTTCGGCACCAGCGTGGGATGGACCCGGACGCCGATCTCGTCGCCGTCGGGGCCGCGGTGCCGCTCGGCGACACCCAGCAGCTTGATGCAGTGGCCAAGGTGGGCGGCCGCCTCGATGTCGCCGGCGGTGACGCCGGAGATGCCCTCGAGGTGGACGTCGGCGGCCACGACCTCGGCCCCGAACGCCAGCGTGGCGATGATGGCGACCTTGGCGCCCGCATCGTGGCCCTCGACGTCGGCGGTCGGATCGGCCTCGGCGTAGCCGAGGGCCTGCGCCTCGGCGAGGGCGTCGGCGTAGGAGGAGCCCTCCTGGGACATCTTGGTGAGGATGTAGTTGGTGGTGCCGTTGACGATGCCCAGCACCCGGGTGAGCGGTTCGCCGGCGAACGACTCGCGCAACGGCCGCATGATCGGGATGGCGCCGGCCACAGCCGCCTCGAACAGCAGGTCGACGCCGGCCGCCTCGGCGACCGCGTAGAGCTCGGCGCCGTGGGCGGCGAGGAGCTCCTTGTTGGCGGTGACCACGGGCTTGCCCGCCTTCAGGGCCGCCACGACGAGGTCCCGGGCCGGGTCGATACCGCCCATGACCTCGACGACGACGTCGATCGACGGGTCGCCGACGACGGCCTCGGCGTCGGTGGTGAAGGCCTCGGCGTCGACCGGTACGCCACGGTCCCGAGACGGGTCGCGCACGACGACCGCCGCCACCTCGAGGTCGAGGCCCGTGCGCCGGCGCACGATGTCGCGCTGCTCGTCGACGAGGACGACGAGGGCGGCGCCGACGGTGCCGCAGCCCAGCAGGCCGACGCGCACCGTCGATGGGTGGTCCGGGGAGGGCGCCATGCGCATCACGGTACCGGGATCGGCGAGACGCGGCGGCGCCGTTTTGGCGGACCCGACGGACTCACACCTCGCGGCGCACGAGGTCGTCGTAGGTCTCCCGGCGCACCACGAGTCGGGCCTCGCCGTCGGCGACGAACACGACGGCCGGCCTCAGGACCTGGTTGTAGTTGGAGCCCATCGAGTGCCCGTAGGCGCCGGTGACCGGGGTGGCCAGCACGTCGCCGACCGCCAGGCCATCGGGCACCCAGCCCTCGCGGACCAGCAGGTCGCCGGACTCGCAGTGCTTGCCGACGACGCGAACCGCCCGGGGCCGGTCGGCGTCGGCGGCCCGGGGCAGGAAGGTCTCGTAGCCGGAGCCGTAGAGCACCGGCCGCGGGTTGTCGCTCATGCCGCCGTCGACGGCCACGTAGGTCCTGATGCCCTCGAGGTCCTTGATGGTGCCGACCCGGTAGAGGGTGACGGCCGCCGCAGCGGCGACGGCGCGGCCGGGCTCGGCGGAAACCGCGGCGGTCACGCCGGCGGCCCCGCAGGCGGCGTGGACCACCTCGCCCCACTGGGCGATGGTGGGAGCCGACTCGCCCTCCATGTACGCCACACCCAGCCCGCCGCCGACGGAGAGTTCGGGCAGCCGGTAGGGGGCGGCGAAGTCGGCCACCACCTCGACAGCCCGGCCGAACGAGCCGACCTCGAAGACCTGGCTGCCGATGTGGGCGTGCAGCCCGACCAGGTCGACCGACGACGAGGTGATGGCCCGCTCGACGGCGACGGCGGCCAGGCCCGTCGAGACGGTGAAGCCGAACTTGGAGTCGTCCTGGCCGGTGGCGACGAACTCGTGGGTGTGGGCCTCGACGCCGGGGGTGACCCGCAGCAGTACCCGCGGGACGGCGCCGGTGGTGGCATGGAGGACGTCCAGCCGGTCGAGTTCGTCGAAGGAGTCGACGACGATGCGACCCACGCCGGCCTCGACGGCCATCTCCAGTTCGCGTTCGCTCTTGTTGTTGCCGTGCAGCACCAGGCGGTCGCCCGGCACGCCGGCGTGAAGGGCCATGTGGAGCTCGCCGCCGGTGGCCACGTCGAGGTGCATGCCCTCCTCGACCACGAGGCGGGCCATGGCGCCGCAGAGGAACGCCTTGCCGGCGTAGGCGACGCCCTCGCCGAAGGCGGCCAACGCCTCGCGGCAGCGGGCCCGCAGGTGGGCCTCGTCGTAGACGAACAGGGGCGTGCCGAACTCATCGGCCAGCTCGACCAGGTCGCAGCCGCCGATCGAGGTGCGCCCGATGGCGTCGACCACGGCGGTGTCGGGCAGCAGGTGGCGTGGGATCGGACCGGCCATCAGTCGCCGTCCTCGCCGGGCACCTCGTCGTCCTCGCCGTCGCGCCACATCTCCTCAGGGGCGTCGACGCCGAGCAGGTCGAGGGCCACGGCCAGGCCGACCCGGACGGCCTCGGTCAGCCACAGGCGGGCGGCCGTGACGCCGGCGTCGACGTCTTCGCCCATGACGCGGCAGTCGTGGTAGAAGCCGTGGAAGTCGGCCGCCAGGTCCCGTACCCAGGCAGCCACCTGGTGGGGCGCCCGCTCTCGGGCCGCCCGCAGGACGGTGTCGGGCAGTTCGTGCAGCGCCCGCAGGAGGCGCAGTTCGCGGGGGTGGCCGAGCGGCGTCAGGTCGGTGTCGGCCAGGTCCGGGGGCACGACGCCGGCCTCGGCCGCCCGGCGGGCGATCGAGTGGATGCGGGCGTTGGCGTACTGGACGTAGAAGACCGGGTTCTCGTTGACCTGGCTGGCGACCAGGTCCAGGTCGAAGGTCTGGGGCGAGTCGACCGACTGCAGGAGGTAGGTGAAGCGGGCGGCGTCGGCCCCGACCTCGGCGACCACCTCCGACAGTTCGACGATGTCCCCGGTGCGCTTCGAGAGCCGCACCTCCTGGCCGCCACGCTGCAGGTTGACCATCTGGGTGATGGCGACCTCGAGTTCGGAGGCGTCATGGCCAAGGGCGTGCATGGCGGCGTGCATTCGGGCCACGTAGCCGTGGTGGTCGGCACCCCACACGTTCACCAACCGGTCGGCCCGGGAGAACTTGTCCCGGTGGTAGGCGGCGTCGGGCAGCAGATAGGTGTACTCGCCGTCGCCCTTGACCAGCACCCGGTCCTTGTCGTCGCCGTGGTCGGTGCTGCGCAGCCAGGTGGCGCCGTCCTGCTCGTAGACGGCGTCGGCGGTCCGCAGGTCGGCCATCGTGGCGTCGATCGCCCCGGAGGCGATCATCGACCGTTCGCTGAACCAGGTGTCGAAGCGGATGTGGAGCGCCTCGAGGACCTCCCGGTGGGCGGACAGCGCCCGCGCGTAGCCCCACTCGAGGGGGTCGGCGTCGGCCGGCATCTCGGCCGCCCAGTCCACGACGTACTGGCCGTGGTAGCCGCCCTCGGGGGGCTCCTCCCCCGCCGCCCTGGCCGCCAGGGAGGCCGCGTAGTTCTCCATCTGGGTGCCGCGGTCGTTGATGTAGAACTCCCGCTCCGTGGGATGGCCGCAGCGCTCGTAGAGGCGGGCCACCGAGTCGCCGTAGCAGGCGCCCCGCCCGTGGCCGGCGTGGAGGGGGCCGGTGGGGTTGGCGCTGACGAACTCGACGTTGACGCGCTCCCCCGCCCCGACGTCGTGCCGTGCGTAGCCGTCCTCTCCGGCAACGACGACGTCGCGCAGTACGTCGTGGAGCCAGGTGTCGGCCAGGCGGAAGTTGACGAAGCCGGGGCCGGCGACCTCGACCCCGACCACGTGGGTTGGCGGGTCGGCCTCCAGCCGGGCGGCCAGGTCGGTGCCGAGTTCGCGGGGGTTGCGGCCGGCGGCCTTGGCGCAGGCCAGGGCGGCGTTGGTGGACCAGTCGCCGTGGTCGGGATTGCCGGGCCGCTCGAGCTGGACGGCCCCGGGCGGTTCGACGCCGAGGTCGGCGAGGGCCGACCGCACTGCCTCGATCAGGGTGTCGCGCACGTCCATGGCTGGGAATGCCCTACTCAGGGGTCGGGGGATCGGGGGTCGGTGGCCGGACCGGTCGGGTCCCGGCCGGGACGCCGACGATGCTACCGGGCGGGCGTCGGGCGCCCGGGTGCGTAATCTGCGCCGCCATGGCCGGACGCCAGCGCCCCGACATCGACCTCGATGCCCTGCACCACGACCGGCTGGCCCGCACGCGGGCGCAGATGGCCGCACATGGCGTCGACGCCTGCCTGCTGTTCGACCCGGTGAACGTGCGGTACGCCACCGGCGCCCGGAACATGACGCCGTTCCACCTGCGCAACCCGTCCCGGTACGCCTTCGTGCCGCTGGAAGGGCCGGTGGTGCTGTTCGAGTTCGCCGGGGCCCACCACCTGGCCGACGGGCTGCCCACGATCGACGAGGTCCGCCAGGCCACCACGGCGTCGTACGTGGCAGCCGGACCCGGCATCGCCGACGTGGAGCGGCGCTGGGCCGCCGAGGTGGCCGACGTGCTCCGGGAGCACGTCGGCCGTGACGCCACGGTCGGCCTCGAACGGGTCAACGCCGGTGCCGCCGTCGCACTCGCCGCCTTCGGCCACCGGATCGTCGACGCCCAGGCCCCGCTCGAGCGGGCACGGGCGATCAAGGGGCACGAGGAACTGCAGTGCATCCGGGAGAGCCTGCGGGCGACCGAGCGGGCGGTCCACGCCGTGCGGGGCCAGGTCCGGCCGGGCATCACCGAGAACGAGCTGTGGGCCGAACTGCACCGGGTCGTGATCGCCGAGGACGGCGACTACGTCGAGACCCGCCTCATGACGTCGGGGCAACGCACGAACCCGTGGTTCCAGGAGTGCGGCGACCACATGATCGAGCCCGACTCGCTGGTCGCCCTCGACACCGATGTGGTCGGCTGCCACGGCTACTACTCGGACTTCTCACGCACATTCCACGCCGGGCCGGGCACCCCGACGGCTGCGCAGCGGCGCCTCTACCGGCTGGCCCACGAGCAGGTCCACCACAACATGGGGATCCTCCGGCCCGGCATGACGTTCCGGGAGTACGCCCACGCCGCCTGGGACATCCCCGAGGAGTTCGCGGCGCAGCGCTACTACCTGTCGGCCCACGGGGTCGGCATGACCGGCGAGTACCCGTACCTGTACCACCGGCACGACTTCCCGCAGTCCGGCTACGACGGGGTGGTCGAGCCGGGGATGACGCTGTGCGTCGAGTCGTACCTGGGCGCCGAGGGCGGCCCCGAGGGCGTCAAGCTCGAGGAGCAGGTGCTCGTCACCGACGACGGCGTGGAGTTGCTGTCGGACTTCCCGTTCGAGGAGGACCTCCTTGCCTGAGGAGTACCGGGTGCTCGATGCGACCAGCTCCGAAGCTCGGGCGTTCGTGGCCGATGGCCTGGCGGCGCGCCGCCCGCCCGACGGCAACCGGCTGGCCGGAGTCGAGGCCCTTCGGGCCGAGTACCGGGAGGGGTTCCGGCCCGGGTGCGAGGCGACGATCGCCGAGTTCGACGCCCGCTTGACCGAGGTGGAGGTGGCCGGGGTGCCGTGCCTCGAGACCACCGTCGGCGAGCCCGGCGACGGCGCCGTGCTGTACCTGTTCGGCGGTGGCTTCGTGCTGGGCGGACCGTTCGAGGACGTACGGTTCTCCGCCCCACTGGCGGCCGGCCTGGGGCTGCGGGTCGTGGCGCCCTACTACCCGCTGGCCCCCGAGCATCCGTTCCCGGCAGCGGTCGACGCCGCAACGGCCGTCTGGCGGGAACTGCTGGACACCTGGCCGGCCGACCGGTTGGTGATCGCCGGCGAGTCGGCCGGCGGGAACCTGGCCCTCAACGCGCTCCTGGACGCCCGCGGTGCCGGCCTGCCGGCGCCGGCCGCCTGCGCCCTGTTCTCACCCTGGTCGGACCTCACGACGACGGGACACAGCTTCGAGGTCGACGCCGACCCGACGCTCACCACCGCCGAGGTGGGCCCCTTCGCCGCGGCCTACGCCGGCGACGCGCCGCTCGACGACCCCCGGGTGTCGCCCCTCCACGCCGACTTCGGGCCGTGGCTGCCGCCGACGATCCTCACCACCGGCACCCGCGACCTGTTCCTCTCGCTCCACGCTCGCCTCGCCACCCGGTTCCGGGAGGCCGGCGTCGACCTGGACCTCCGCGTCTGGGAGGGGATGTGGCACGTCTTCGAGTTCTACCGGGAGGTTCCCGAGGCGCGCGCCTCGATGGACGAGGCGGTGGCGTTCCTGGCCGAGCGGGTGCTCAGGCGGGGCCGGTCGTGACGGCAGTCCCGTAGGCCAGGACCTCCGAAGCGCCGCCCGCAATCGTGGAGGTGGTGATCCGCACGTTGACCACGGCGTCGGCCCCGAGGCCGGCGGCGTGCTCCTCCATGCGCGTCATGGCCTCGACCCGGGCCTCGGCCAGCAACTTCGAGTAGCTGCCCAGTTCACCGCCCACGAGCGACTTGAGCCCGGCGCCGATGTCCTTGCCGATGTTCTTGCTCTGCACGGTGGAGCCCATGGCCACGCCGTGAACCCGCGAGATGGCGCGCCCGGGCACCTCTCCGGTGGTGGTGATGATCAAGGGGTTTCCTTTCGTTGGCTCCGTGGCCGCAGGCTAGACCAACGATCGCCAGTCAGGTCAGTCAGGCGCGCGTTCCCTCGAAGGGGGCGGTGCCGAAGGCACCCAGGTTGGCCTCGCCGGTGATCGTGTCGCCGTCGACCGTGGCGGTGGCCTCGATCTTGATCGGCATGGGCGAGGTCATGTTGACGACCCACGACAGCGAGTTCCCGTCGCAGGTGCCCTCCTCGAGGTCGAGGTTGCCCTGCGGGCCGCCCATCTGGCCCGTGAGGGTGCCGCCGTCGGTGGCGAGTGTGAGGGTGCCCGCCTGGGCGCCCATCGGGGTCTGCATCGTGACGTTCCAGGTGCCGTCGACGCTCATGTCTGGTAGTCCTCCGTCTGGTCGGTTCCGGTCGCTGCGACCGTAGGCGCGGCGGGAGCAGAATTCAGCGCCGGGCGGTCGCCATTCGGGCGTCGCGCACGACGACGACGGCCAGTACGGCGAGCACGATCGCCATTCCGGCACCCTGAACGACGGTGATCCGCTCGTCGACGAACAACCAGGCGCCGACGCCCGAGATCACCGGAATCCCCAACGTGAGCAGGCCCGTGAGGCTCAGCGACACGTGGAGGTGCGCCCAGTTCATGAGGAAGTGGCCGCTGCCGGGCACCGCCAGCAGCGCCAGCAGCCACGCCCACTGCCCCCACGAGGGAAACGGCACGGCCAGGGTGCCGGCGTCCAGCGCCGCCATGGGGAAGAGCACCACGCCGCCGATGGCCATGGAGGCCGTCTGGAGCGTGAACGTGTCGACCTTGTGCCGGATGTCCTTCACGAACACGAAGTAGGCGGAGAAGAAGAACATGGCGACGAGGGCCAGCAGGTCGCCCCGCAGGCTCCAGCCCGACTGCGACGAGGACCCCTGCACGACGAGGGCGATGCCACCGACGGCGACGAGGGTGGCTCCGACCAGCCAGGCTCCCACCGACTCCCGGTAGCGGCGGGAGGCGACGGCCAGCAGCACGATCGGCTGGAGGGCGCCGATGATCGTGCAGTTGGCGACCGTCGTGGTGCGCAGGGCGGTGAAGAAGATGCCGATCTCGCAGGCGATCACGACGGCGGCGGGCCCGACCAGGCGCATCGTGGCGAGGCTGATGCGGCGACCGCCCAGGTGGAGGACGATCCCGTAGAGCACCGCACCGAGCGTGAGCCGCCAGAAGCCGATCCACAGGCCCGGCATGTCGAAGCGGGCCACCATGATGTTGCCGGCCGACCAGCAGGTCACCCCGCCGAAGGCCGCCAGCCGGCCGACGCCGCCCCGAACCTCCGCGTCCCCGGTCATGGCCGCGCAGGCTAGGAGATCGACCCTTCCGGACGTCCACCGGCCTGCCGTCGACGGGATCCTGCCCATGGGCTAGCGTCGCGCGGTCAGCGACGACGATGCTCCCGAGGGGGGACCATGAAGATCCTGCAACCAATGATCCTGCGACCACTGGCGGTGCTGTTCACGGTGTTGCTACTCGCCAGCGCCTGTGGAAGCGACGAAGCACCCACGGCAGGCGACGGCACCTGGCCCGAAAAGATCACGTTCGGCTTCGTCCCGAGCCAGGAGCAGGGACAACTCCAGGACGACATCAAGCCGTTCATGGAGATCCTCGAGAACGCCCTCGGCATCGAGGTCGAGGGATTCGTCACCACCGACTACACCGGCCTCGTCACCGCCATGGGCACCGGAAAGGCCGACCTGGGCGCCTTCGGCCCGTTCGGCTACACGCTGGCCAAGGACAAGTTCGGCAACATCGAGCCGCTGATCCAGGCCGTCCGGTACGGGTCGGCCACCTACCACGGCCAGTGGTTCACCAACGACGCCTCCATCTGCGACACCACACCCGAGTCGGGCACCGCCCTCGAGAACTCGGCCGACGGCATCGCGCAGGTCGGCGCCCTCGACGCCGTGGCCCTGCAGGTCGGCGTCTACTTCGGCGACAGCGGCAAGGCGCTCGGCGAGACCGTCGACGCCGGCGACGTCTCCCCCGGCACGTCCTGCCAGGCGGACCTCAGCAAGGTGGCCGGCAAGACCGTCGCCTTCACGTCCGAGAGCTCCACGTCGGGCTCGCTGTTCCCACGGCTCCAGCTCATCAACGCCGGCATCGACCCCGACAGCGACATCTCCGCCGTCTACTCGGGCGGCCACGACGCCTCGGTCACCGCCGTCTACAACGGCGACGCCGACATCGGCATCTCCTACGACGACGCCCGCCGCTCGATCCGCAAGTCCAACCCGGACGTGGGCGACAAGGTGATCGTGTTCAACATCACCGGCGAGATCCCGAACGACCTGGTGGCGGTCAGCACGCTGCTGCCGGCCTCCCTCAAGGACGCCATCTACCGGGCCGTGGCCACGTACCTCGAGACCGAAGAGGGCGAGGCCATGTTCGACGAGATCTACGGCTGGACGTCGATCCGACCGGCCGTCGAGTCCGACTTCAACATCGTCCGCGAGGCCGCACAGGCGCTCGGCATCACCGAGCCGCCCGGCTGACCCGACCTCGACCGCGGGACGGGCGCCGGCGTCGTGGCGTCTACACCCGTTTCCCCTCCAGACCCGCATACCCTCGCGCCGTGATCCGCTTCGAAGACGTCTCCGTCACGTACCGGGGCGGCGTCCACGCCCTGAAGGGGCTGGACCTCACCGTCGAGGACGGCGAGTTCGTCGTCATCGTCGGACTGTCGGGCGCCGGCAAGTCGACCCTGCTGCGTGCCCTCAACGGCCTCGTCCCCGCGACCGGCGGGTCCATCACCGTCGACGACACCGAGGTGGTCGGCGCCTCGGCCGCCGACCTGCGCGCCCTGCGCTCCCGCATCGGGATGATCTTCCAGACCTTCAACCTGGTGAACCGCACCACGGTGCTCAACAACGTGCTGATGGGCCGCCTCGGCACCGTGCCGGCGTGGCGGTCGACGCTCGGGCTCTGGCCGGCCGACGACCGGGAGCGGGCCATGCAGGCCCTCGAGCGGGTCGGCATCGTCGAGAAGGCGTACGTGCGGGCCGCCAACCTGTCGGGCGGCCAACAGCAGCGGGTCGGGATCGCCCGGGCGCTCGTACAGGAGCCCTCGCTGATGCTGGCCGACGAACCCGTCGCCTCCCTCGACCCGGTCACCAGCCGCCAGGTCATGGGCGACCTGCGACGCATCAACCGCGAACTCGGGATCACCACGCTCGTCAACCTGCACTTCCTCGACCTGGCGAGGGAGTTCGGCAGCCGCCTGGTCGGCCTGCGCGACGGCGAGCTGGTCTTCGACGGCGACATCGCTGACGTCGACGACGACACCTTCCGGGACATCTACGGGCGGGCCATCACCGACGACGACCTGCTGGCGCTCGACGACCCCGAGGCCGACGGCGCGTGAGCGGGACGGCCCGCCCGACGCGGCCGCGCCCCCGGCCGCGGTCGATCGCCATCGCCGCCGCCGTCCTGGCCTTCAGCGTCTACGCCGCCCGCATGGTCGGCTTCGACCCGTCGACCGCCTGGGAGATGTGGTCGAACCCGCTGTGGGGGATGTTCTGGCCCGTGCCGTGGGACTGGGTGCTCGACACCGACAACGTGCTGGCCCCACTCGTCGAGACCTTCCAGATCGCCATCCTCGCCACCATCCTCGGCTGCGGCCTGGCGATGCCGATCTCCTTCGCCATGTCGCGGCTCACCTCGCCCAACCGGGCCACCTACGTGGTCAGCCGCTCGGTCATGAACGTGATCCGGGCCGTTCCCGACCTGTTCTGGGCCAAGCTCCTCGTCACCGCGGTCGGCATCGGCGCCTTCGCCGGCACCTGGGCGCTGAGCGTGTTCTCGCTGGCCGTCATGGTGAAGTTGTTCAGCGAGACCGTCGACGGCGCCGACCCCCGGCCGTTGGAGGCCGCCCGGGCCACCGGGTCCCGCCACCTGCCGGCGGTGCGGACCGGCGTGCTTCCCACGGTGCTGCCCGAGTACGTCGCCTACGCCCTCTACGTCTTCGAGCTCAACATCCGGGCGTCGATCGTGCTCGGGCTGGTCGGCGCCGGCGGGATCGGCCGCGTCGTCGAGGCGCAACGCCAGTTCTTCCGGTTCGACCGGGTGCTGGGGGTGCTGATCCTGGTGTTCGTCGTGGTGCTGGTGATCGAGCAGGTCAGCGTGGCGCTCCGGAAGCGGCTGGTGTGACGTGACGGCGACCCAGGCGCCCCCCGACCCCCGCCCCGAGGCGCCCCGGGGCGCCGTGCGGCGGCGCCTCCTCCTGGTCCTGCTGCTGGCCGTGGGTGCCATCTGGTCGGTCACCGGCATCGACGTCACGATGGACCGGCTGCTGGGCGCCCCCGGCGACGCCTGGGACCTGTTCCGGCGGCTGTGGCCGCCCGCCATGGACGAGGCCATCGACCGGGGCGTGGTCGGGAAGGTCCTGGAATCCGTCTACATCGCCTGGATCGGCACGATCATCGGCGCCGTCCTGTCGCTGCCTCTGGCCTTCCTCGCCGCCACCAACGTGGCTCCCCGCTGGATCCGCACGCCGGTCCGGCAACTGTTCAACGCCATCCGCGCCGTTCCCGAGCTGATCGTCGCCGTCATCCTGATCCCGATCACCGGGCTCGGGCCGTGGGCGGGAACGCTGGCGATCGGCCTGCACTCGGTCGGCACCCTCGGCAAGTGGGCCACCGAGGCCATCGAGGGCGTCGACCCCGGGCCCATCGAGGCGGTCGAGGCGACCGGCGGCCGGTGGGTTTCGGGCATGCGCTGGGGCGTCCTCCCCCAGGTGATGCCGATCGTGACCTCATACTGGCTGTTCCGCTTCGAGATCAACGTGCGGGCCTCGGCGGTGCTCGGGATGATCGGGGCCGGCGGCGTCGGCGACGAGCTGGTGTCGCAACTGGTCTTCCGCAACTTCCCGGCCGTCGGCGCCGTGCTGGCCGTGACGGTCGTGGTGGTGCTCACCATCGACACGCTCTCGGCGGCGGTGCGACGCCGCATCATCGCCGGCGCCGCCCGCAGCGCCGGACCCGCCGACGACGGCGACCGCAACGCCGAGGCCATCGCCGACCTGACCGGCCTGCGAATCTGACCCACCGACGCGAGGGGAACACCCACCATGAGCGCCTACGTGCTCGTCGATACCCGAATCAACGACCCCGACGCCTACGAGGAATACAAGGCGCAGGCCAAGCCGCTGGCCGAGAAGTACGGCGGCCGCTACCTGGTCCGTGGCGGCGAACTGGACGTCCGGGAGGACCACCTCTGGTCACCAACCCGACTGGTGCTCGTCGAGTTCCCCGACATGGCCGCCGCCCGGGCGTTCCTCGACTCGGACGAGTACGCCCCCGTCGCCGCCGTCCGCCACGCCAACGCCGACTGCACGACGGTCATCATCGACGGCGCCTGACGGGCCCCGTCCAGGTGAGAGGGGGGACGGACCTCTCCCCACGTGCGTAGCCTCGGCGGGATGATCGTCGGGATCGACGTCGGGGGCACGAACGCCCGGGCGCTGCTCGTGGAGCCGGGGGGCGTCGAGGTGCGGGCGCGGTCGCTGGCGTCCAGCGCCGGCGACGGACCGGCGCTGGTGGCCACGCTGGTCGGCCTCGTCGACGAACTCCGTGCCACCAGCCAGGTCGACGCCGTCGGCCTCGGTATCGCCGGGCTGGCCGGGCGGGACGGCGTGCTGCACTACTCCCCCAACCTCCCGGGCCTGGTCGAATTCCCGATCGGCCCCGCCCTGGAACAGGCGTCGGGCCTGCCGGTGGCCGTCGGCAACGACGCCACGGTGGCGACGCTGGCCGAGGCCCGCCTGGGGGCGGGGCGCGGCAGCGACCACCTCGCACTCGTCACCCTCGGGACGGGCATCGGCACCGGCTTCGTCCTGGGTGGCCGGCTGCTCGAAGGGGCCAACGGATTCGCCGGGGAGTCCGGCCACTCGGTGGTCGACGCCGATGGACCCACCCACGTGACCGGCCAGCGGGGTCCGTGGGAGTACTTCGCCTCCGGATCGGCGCTCGGCCGACTCGGACGGGATGCCGCGGCCGTCGGGGCGTTCGGACGCGGCGTCGAACTGGCCGGCTCGGCCGAATCCGTCACCGGCCACCACGTCGCCGTCGCCCTCGGCGAGGGTGACCGACAGGCGGCCGAACTCTTCGACGGCTGGTGCCGGCACGTGGCGCTCGGCGTCGCCAACCTGGTGCTGCTCCTCGACCTCGACCGCATCGTCCTCGGCGGCGGCCTCGTCGCGGTCGGCGAACCCCTGCGCGACGGCGTGGCCCGCCACCTCGTGGACCTGCTGCCGGGCGCGTCGCACCGACCACAGGTCGACCTGCGTCTGGCCGAACTGGGCGACGACGCCGGCGCCCTCGGCGCCGCCCTGCTGGCCGCTGGGCGGGACTGACCAACCTCCCCCTCCCGAGCGTCGCCGCACCCCGCACGGTGTGCCACGATTCTCCTCTCGCGCAACGCCGCACGATCCAAGGGGGAGCCGTGAGCAAGGAACTCAAGGCACGCATCGCCGACGACGGCGTCGAGTTCATCTACGCCATGTTCGTGGAGATGCACGGCAAGCCGTGCGCCAAGCTCGTGCCCGCAACCGCCATCGACGACCTGCTGGAGGTGGGCGCCGGATTCGCCGGGTTCGCCGCCGGACCGATGAGCCAGACCCCGGCCGACCCGGACATCCTGGCCCTCCCCGACCCGTCCTCGTACACGGTCCTGCCGTGGCAACCGAACGTGGCGGCGATGCAGTGCGACGCCACCGTCGAGGGCCGGGCATGGCCCTACGCCCCGCGGGTGATCCTGCGCCGGGCCATCGAACAGGCCGCCGAACGCAACCTGGTCCTCAAGGCCGGTGTCGAGGCCGAGTACTCGCTGCTGGCACGCGAGGACGATGGGTCGTTCCGCCCCGCCGACGAGCGCGACACCTCGAAGCTGCCCTGCTACGACGCCCGCGGGCTCACCACCATGCTGGACCACCTGACGACCGTGTCCCGCCACATGGACGCCATGGGCTGGGGCAACTACGCCAACGACCACGAGGACGCCAACGGCCAGTTCGAGCAGAACTTCCAGTACGCGGACGCGCTCACCACCGCCGACCGGCTCATCGTGCTGCGCCTGATGATGCACACGCTTGCCAGGCGGCAGGACCTGTACGCCACGTTCATGCCCAAGCCGTTCGCCGACAAGACCGGCAATGGGCTGCACATGCCCCTCAGCCTCTGGTCCGGCGACGGCGACGAGCCCCTCTTCGAGACCGACGACGACCCCCGCGGGCTCGGGCTGAGCCCACTCGGCTACCAGTTCATCGGCGGCGTGCTCGACCATGCCGAGGCGCTCACGGCGATCCTCTGCCCGACCGTGAACTCGTACAAGCGGATCGGCGTCGGCCCGCCCGACTCGGGCGCCACCTGGGCGCCCGCCTACGCCGTGTACGGCGGCAACAACCGGACCCAGATGATCCGGATCCCCGAACCGGGCCGCTTCGAGTTGCGCGTCGCCGACGGCGCGGCGAACCCGTACCTGTCGTTCGCCGCCCTGCTGGGCGCCGGCCTCGACGGCGTGGACCGAGGCCTGGACCCCGGGGAGCCCAATACAGCCAACCTGTACACGCTGTCGTTGGAGGAGGTGGAGGCTCGGGGGATCGTGTCGCTGCCGCCGACACTGCTCCACGCCGCCGACCACCTGGTCGCCGACGACGTGCTGCGGGGGGCGTTGGGAAGCGGTCGGGACGGGGACTACGTGGACTACTTCGCGCAGACCAAGCGCGACGAGTTCCGGACCATCACGGACCAGGTCACCCCGGCCGAGCTGGAGGCGTACCTGTCGCTGTTCTAGGCCGGCGGGTCAGGGGGAGGCGGCCTCGACGACGCGCGGGGTGGCGGTCCCGAGGCCGATCAGGAAGGCCTCGTCCAGGGATCCGGGTGTGGGACCGACGTCGAGGTGCTGCTTGAGGAAGGCGACGGTGGCGTGTCCGGTGAGTTCCTGCACCAGCCGGGGGTCTTCATAGTCGTCCGTACACCCGTCGGCGGCACGGGTGGTCTGCTCGGGGCCCACCAGTGCCTCCAGTTCGGCCACCTCGCCTGACTCGTAGAGGGGCGGGCATACGTCGTTGAAACTGTTGTGGCCGGCGTCGGCGATCTCGAGGTAGACCCGGGGCCCCGTCAGGAAGGCGTAGAGGGCGCGGCTGGCCGAGGCGGGGACGACGGCGTCCAGTTCGGCGACCAACACGAGATAGGGCTTGCCCTTCTCCTCCAGTCCGGTGGCGCCGGCGGAGATGCTCACGCCGGCGTCCATCCACGCTTCCGAGGCCGCCTGGTTGACGGCACCGCCGCCGGCGGAGTGCCCGATGACCGCCACCCGGGTGACGTCGACCGTGCCGCCCAGCAGGTCGGTGTCGTCGTCGGCGCGCTCCGCGAGGAGTTCGAGGGTCCGGTTGAGGTCGAGGAGTTCCTGCCCGGGGGCGGCGACGACTTGTCCGCTGATCTGGGCGACCAGGCCGCGTTCGAGGTGGTCGATGGCGGCGACGACGAATCCGTGCGAGGCCAGGTGGGTGGCGTAGTTGGTGGCGACGAGGCGGTAGCCGCCGAAGCCGTGGCTGTAGAAGGCGAGGGGGAACGGGCCGGTGGCGGCGTCGGCGTCGCGGTGGGCTCCGGTGTCGAAGGGCGCGGTCAGCGACGTCGGGAGCAGTTCCAGGAGGAACTCGGGGAGCACTTCGGCTGGTTCGACCAATGCGGTGGGTTCTCGGCCACTGCCGGGGTCGATCGGATACCAGACCGACGTGGACGTGGACGTGGTCGTGGACGTGGTCGTGGACGTGGTCGTGGACGCCACCGTGGTCGAAGGCGCCACCGTGGTCGAAGGCGCCACCGTGGTCGTGGACGTCGTTGAAGGCGCCACCGTGGTCGAAGGCGCCACCGTCGTCGAAGGCGCCACCGTGGTCGAAGGCGCCACCGTGGTCGAGCCGCTGGCACATGCCGCGGACCAGGCGACCGTCGCGACGATCAGGAGATTCCTGCAGTGACGAAGGCACGCCAAGGATCGATCGACCATCTTGCCCATTCCCGCCCAAGGTATGGGACGGGGCGCTCGAAGCCTGATTCGGGGGGGCACGTCCGGCGTGCCGAGGAGGGGAGGGACCCGTAGCCTGTGACCTCGCAAGCCCCCGCCCCTGTAGCTCAGAGGATAGAGCATCGGCCTCCGGAGCCGTGTGCGCAGGTTCGAGTCCTGCCAGGGGCGCCAACTGCGGTGGCGGAACCGGCCTGCCCGGTGGTTCCACGTCACGGGAACCGGGCGGCGTCACCCCGACGGAACGGACCGTTCCCAGGTCTCGGCCACCGCGTCCACCCAGTCACCGTCGACCCAGGTGTGGCTGACGATCGTGTACGTCGAGGGGTCCCTTCCGTGGTCGCCCTCCTGCCAGACCCGGTGCTTCGTGTGGAAGCCGCCTCCGTCCAGGCCGTAGGTCCGGGGGTGGTACTGGCCGCCCTCGATGATGCGTCCCAGCCGGTTCGCCTCGTTCGTGTGCCCGGAGAACACCTGGAGCTCGGAACTGGTTCCCGATCCGCCGCCGGAGCAGTCGATGCGAGCGACGACCTCCGGGCCGGGCGACTCGCCGACGAGTTCGAGGACCGCCTCCTCGGCCACCTCGATGTACGCGCGTTCGACCCCGAACGGATGGTCGCCGACGCCGCGAGAGAACGTCGTCGACCGGGGGTAGGCGCCGCCGCCCAGAATGCCGGGGCACCTGACGTCGAACGTCGAGTTGGCGACGTCGAACTTCGTACGAGCCTCGACCCACTCCCCGACGTCGGGATCGGACGCGTCCGGTTCGAACCGCACTTCCGGACAGACGGGGACCGTCGCCTCCAGGGCAAGCGCCCCGTACCCGTAGTCGGCCCGGCAGGCCAGTGACCCGGCCCCGGGGTCGAACCTGAGGAGGTGGAAGG
>LUMD01000754.1_pt1 | contig 19964 bp, 17 predicted proteins | sample 729651 | NCBI WGS metagenome assembly LUMD01 (sample SAMN03860272, study PRJNA289734) | marine metagenome | biome: seawater column; feature: ocean; material: water; isolation source: Red Sea water column Station 34 - depth 258m | place: Saudi Arabia: Red Sea | collected 2011-10-15 | depth 258 m | reverse complement strand
GGCTGAGGCGGTCCAGGGTGATGGCCATGACCACGATGGCGATGCCGATCTCGACACCGGAGCCGATATTGAGCCCGGTCAGCCGGAACAGGAGGTCCTGGCCGAGGCCGGCGGTGCCCACGAACGAGGCGATGACCACCATGGCCAGGCACTCCATCACCACCTGGTTGATGCCGACCAGCAAGGCATGGCGGGCAGCGGGCAACTCCACCTTCCAGAGCATCTGGCGCGGCGTGCACCCGGACATGACGCCGGCCTCGATGACCTCCTTGGAGATTCCCTGGATGCCGAGGATGGTCAGGCGGGCCATGGGCGGCACGGCGTAGGCGATGGTGGCGATGACGCCGGCCCGGTGCGAGAGGCCAACGAACACGCCGATCGGGATCATGAACGTGAAGTGCGGCATCGCCTGGGTCAGGTTCAGCAGCGGGATGAGGAACTGCTCGACCCGCCGGCGCTTGGCGGCGAAGACGCCGAGGACGCTGCCGATTGCCGCGGCGATCGGAACGCTGACGAGGACCGCCGACAGGGTGATCATCGTCTTGTCCCAGCGGGTCTCGGCGCCCGCCTTGGCCGGGGGTTCGCCGATGAACGATGAGTACACGATGAAGCCGGCAGACAGCAGCGCCAGCCGCCAGCCACCCAACTTCCAGCCGGCCACGCCGAAGAGGCCGGCGATCACGACCCACGGCAGGGCGGGGATGTCCCACGGCTCGTAGAAGCCGATGAAGGCGTACCAGGCCACGATGGCGCTGACCGTCGCCCATCCGGGGCTGCGCTTGCGCCAGGCCTGCCAGAGGCCGCCCCCAACGAGGCCTGCGAACAGGACCGCCCAGGGCAGGCGGCCCAGGTGCAGCCACTCGCGGTCGCCCAGCCAGGGGAAGTCGCCGAACTGCAGCGGGTAGCCACTGATGAACAGGCCCTGGCTGATGTCGAGTGGCGCTTCGAGCCACTCGGCGACGCGGCGGAACAGCACCTTGGTCTGGAACGACTGCTCCGGGGTCTGGAAGAGGACCCAGCCCACCGTTGCGATGCCGGTGGTTGCGGCCAGCCATGGGAAGCCGCTGACCCGGTCCCGGATCCAGAGCCCGGCGGTGAGGATCCCGGCGACGAGGACCACCCATCCCAGGGTCCCGGGCTCACGGCGGAGGCCGTCGAAGAGGTCGACCGACCACGCCAGCCACGCCACGCCGGCGAAGGCCGCCAGCCAGCGCCCGCTGCGCTCCGTCCAGACCTTCCAGGCGCACAGGCCCAGCAACGCGACCGCCAGGAGCATCCAGGGCATCCGGGAGAGGTGCCAGTTCACGGCGAACTCGAACAACTCCTCCTTGCGGAGGTGGTCGAACCAGACGTTCACCCAGCCGGTGGCCTTGTGGCGTCCGGCGCCGACGTCGCGTCCGGCGAAGTCGAACCAGTCGACGGTCCACTGGCGGGGCACCGAGTACAGCCAGTCGGTGATGCCGGACTCCTTGTCCTGGTGGAGGCGCAGGTCGCCCAGCCGCCACCAGAGCAGCCACAGCACGGCGAACGGTCCTGCGGCGAGCAGGATCTTCCGGCGACCCGACAGCCCCTTCTCGGGCCCTTCGCCCGACGCCGCGCCGTGCTCGAAGGTCTGCGTGTCTACCGGACCGGTCGGCACCGCCGCCTCGGTCGTGGTGTCGTCGGTCATCGTCGGTCAGCCGCCGTCGATTACTCGTCGGCGAAGAGGGCTTCGGCGACCTGGGCGCCGGTGATCGCCCCGACCACCTGGCCGTCCTCGACGACCTTGACGGGCCCGGGGGCGTTCAGGACCTGCTTCGCCACCGACGCCACCTTGACGTCGCCGGCGACCTCCCCCGAGGCCTCGCCGTCCACGGGCCCCATGAGCGTGTGCACCCGCAGGAGCTTCGAGCGGGGAACGTCCCTGGTGAAGGCGGCCACGTAGTCGGTGGCCGGGTCGGTGATGAGGTCCTCGGCGGTGCCGACCTGCTCGATGAGGCCGTCGTGCATGATGGCGACGCGGTCGGCCAGGCGGATGGCCTCGTCGAAGTCGTGGGTGATGAACACGATGGTCTTGTGCAGCGTGGACTGCAGGCGCAGGAACTCGTCCTGCATCTCCCGGCGGATCAACGGGTCGAGCGCCGAGAACGGCTCGTCGAGGAACCAGACGTCCGGTTCGACGGCCAGTGACCGGCCGATGCCGACACGCTGCTGCTGACCACCCGAGAGTTCACGGGGGTAGTAGTCGCCCCGACCTTCCAGGCCGACCAGGTCGATGATCTCGAGGGCCCGGGCGTGCCGGGTGGCCCGGTCGACGCCCTGCACCTCGAGGGGAAAGGCCACGTTCTCGGCGACCGTGCGGTGCGGGAACAGGGCGAAGTGCTGGAACACCATGCCCATCTTGTGCCGGCGGAGCTCGATCATCTCCGCCTCGGAGGCGGCCAGGAGGTCCTGGCCGTCGAAGTCGATGTCGCCGGCGGTGGCGTCGATGAGGCGGGACATGCACCGAACCAGCGTCGACTTGCCCGAGCCGCTGAGGCCCATGATCACGACGATCTCGCCCTCGTGGACCTCGAGCGAGGCCTGTCGCACGGCGGGGATGTAGCCGTGCTCCTTGATGGTGGCGAGGTCGGGGTCGCCGCCGTGGGACGCCAGGAACTTCTCGGGATCGGGCCCGTACAGCTTCCAGATGTTGCGGCAGGCGATCTTCGGATGGCTCATGTCATGGTGCCTCGGGGGTGGTGGTCGAACAACGCCGGTCGCTGGCCCGCCGGGCATGCGACGGGCCGGTCGTGGAGGAGGGTGGGGTCCTCCACGACCGGCCCGACACTAGGTCACCGGCACTGCCGGTGGAAGCAGTCCGCTAGGACGTCCAGGACATCCAGCGATCCTCGTTTTCGGCCAGCCACTTGGCGGCGGCGTCCTCGGCCTCCATGCCGTCGATGTCCACGTACATGGCCAACTGGGCGATGTCGAGGTTCGTGAAGTTCATCTTCTCCACCGCGGCGTAGGCGTTCGGCCACTTGTTCGGGAACTCGACGTTCACGCCGAGCTTGAGGTAGCCGTCCTTGGGGTTGCCGCAGTCATGGGTGGTCTCCGGGTTCAGGCCCAGGGAGGCGTCCTCCTTGCAGCCATCGAAGTACTCGGGGAACTCGATGAACTTGCCGTCGTACATGGCCTCGATGAAGTTCGGGGTCCAGTTGAACAGCACGATCGGGTCGCCGTTTGCCTCAGCGGCCTCGAGCGCCGCCCACAGGGCACCGGCCGTGCCGGCGTTCTCGACGATGAAGTCCATCCCGAGACCGTCGACGCGCTCCTGGTCGCCCTTGAGCCAGTCCACCGGACCGCCCAGGAAGCGGCCCTTGCCGCCCGAGTCGGGCGTGGCGAACAACTCGGCGCAGTCGTTGAGCGCCTCCCAGTCCGGAAGGCCCGGGCACACGTCCTCGACGTAGGACGGGTACCACCACTCCTCACGGGTCTTGGCGTCATGGGTGGCCGCATCGATAACGCAGCCCTCCTCGACACGAGGCTCGAAGGCCGGGCCGAACGCGCCCTGCCAGACCTCGTGCACCAGATCCATGTCACCCTCACACATCGAGGTGTACACCAGCGTCGAGTCGGCCGGGATGTACTCCACCGAGTTGCCCATCGCCTCGAACATGGCGCCAACCGCGTACACGCCGGCGATCTGCGACGACCAGTTGTGGATCGGCAGCTTGATCGGATCCGTTGTGGCCGGAGCCGCCGTTGTGGCCGGAGCCGCCGTTGTGGCCGGAGCCGCCGTTGTGGCCGGTGTCGAATCCCCACCGTCGTCCGAACCGCAGGCCGACGCCACGAGTCCCAGCACTGCCAGGATCAGCATCAAACGCTTCAACATCAAGTTTCCCCTCAGTCACGGAGGGTGACTCATCCACCCCCACGGATAGCCCAGCGGACGCCCAACGTCGGACTTCTCCCCCGGATGTCCGGAAGCGTAGTGACAGCCGCCACACAATTCAACAAAAACCTCTACTCAGGGGAAAGTTCTCGCTCAATGGGAAACCTTTCGCCTGTCCGGCGGACGGTCCAGCACCAACAGGCCAGCACCAACAGGCCAGCACGAGCAGAAAGGTCCCCGCGACAGGATCCGACCCCGGTCCGACACTCTGGCGGGCCGACGGCCATCAGCCCCGGGCGAGGACCCCGGCAAGTCGGCGCAGTGCGTCCCGGAGCGCCTTGCGCTCGGCCACGTCGAGACCGGCCAGGTCCGCATCGAGGCGGGAGAACAGGCCGGTCGCCACTCGATCGGCGGTCCGACGGCCCGGTCCGGTGGCCTCGAGGAGTGTGCGCCGTCCGTCGTCCGGGTCGGCCACGCGCCGAACGAGGCCCCGTTCGACCAGGCGCTGGATGGTCTTGGCCGTGCCCCCCGAGGTCTGCACGACCCAGTCGGCCAGGTCCCCGGCCGACAGGAGCTCGTCCTCGGCGGCGTAGGCGACGCCGGCCAGCGCCACGTAGTCGGAGGTGGCCAGTCCGGTGCCGTCGAGGGCTTCGGCCAGCCAGGTGTCGAGCTGCCGGCCCGCGACGTACGCCCAGACGAGGAGGCCTGCCGTCGAGCCGACCGGGCCTCCCACCGCGCCGGCGAGGCGTCCGACCGCCCGGTCGACCTGCTCGGCGCGGTCCCGCCGATCCGTCGTCGCCCGTTTCGGGTGCTGCTGTGCCCCCTCCCCGGTTCCCGGTGCCACTCGACCAGCCTAACTTGCAGGTGTCTTCCCCGGAAGATATCTTCCCCAGAAGCGACTTTCCCCGACCACCAGCCAGCCGGAGCCACCCCATGGGCATCATCGACGAGATCGACCTCACGGACCTGGACGTCTTCGCCGAGCGGATGCCCCACGAGTGGTTCGACGCCCTGCGACGTGACCACCCCGTCTGGCAGCACCCGGCGACCGAGACGGAGCCCGAGCCGTTCTGGGTGGTGTCGTCCTACGAGCACATCACCGAGGTCCACCGCTCCGGCACCCTCTACTCCCACCAGACCGGACCCGGCCGCGAGGGCGCCGGCGGCATCGCCCTCAACGACATCGAGCCCGGACGCGGGCCCGGCCTCCAGATGGTGATGACCGACCCGCCCCAGCACACCCGCTACCGCAAGCTCGTCAACACCGGCTTCACCCCCCGCATGATCCGACGCCTCGAGGACGTGATGCGGACCCGCACCGACGTGATCCTCGATCGGATCTGCGAGGCGGGCGAGGCCGACTTCGTCACCCAGGTGTCGGCCGAACTCCCCCTCATGGCCATCGCCGAGATCCTCGGCGTCCCCGAGGCCGACCGGAACCTGCTCTTCGACTGGAGCAACCGGACCATCGGCGGCAGCGACCCCGAGTTCTCGAGCGACCCCGACGAACCCGGCGGCGAATACGAGAAGGCCGTCATCGAGATGGCCATGTACGCCCACGACCTCACCGAGCGCAAGCGGGCCGAGCCGGCCGACGACGTGTGGACGAAGCTCACCGAGGCCCGGGTCACGCTCGACGACGGCACCGTCGCCGAACTCACCGACATCGAGCGGGACCTCTTCTTCACGCTCCTGATCGTCGCCGGCAACGAGACCACGAGAAACGCCATCAGCCTCGGCATGCTCGCCTTCTTCGACCACCCCGACCAGTGGCAGCGGGTACGCGACCGGGGCATGGACGAGGCGGCGGTCGACGAGGTGCTGCGCCACACCAGTCCGGTCAACTACTTCCGGCGCACCGCCACCGCCGACACCGAACTGGGCGGGCAGAAGATCGGGGCCGGCGACAAGGTCACCCTCTGGTACCCGTCGGGCAACCGGGACGAGAAGGTGTACGACGACCCGCACCGCCTCGACCTCACCCGTACCCCGAACCACCACATGGCCTTCGGCGCCGGCGGCGCCCACTTCTGCCTGGGCGCCAGCCTGGCTCGCCTCGAGATCGAGGTCATCTTCGAGGGCCTCGCCGACCGGCTGCCCGACCTGGCGGCCACCGGGCCGGCCGACCGGCTGCGCATGAACCTCGTGAACGGGATCAAGCACCTGCCGGTGGCGTTCACGCCGTCGGCGCCCATCCTCGCCGCCTGACGCCCGACCCGCCGGCCCCGGGCTGGCGTCGACTACTCGGGTGCGGCGTAGACCTTGACGGACATGAACCGGACCGGCAGATCGATCAGGGCCACCGGGCCGTGGGCGACCTCGCCGTGGATCTGGATCGTGTCGCCAGCGCCGAGCTTGTAGGTCTTGGGGCCGTAGCCGTAGTCCATCGCCCCCTCCAGCACGTGGAGGAACTCGACGCCCTCGTGCTGGAACAGCGGGAAGGTGTCGTCCGACGACTCGAGCGTGACCATCATCGGCTCGATGATCCGGTTGGGACCCCGCAGCGAACCCAGGTCCTCGTAGACGTGCCCCGGACGGGTGCCCTCGTGGAGGATCTCCATGCGCTCGTCGCCGCGCACGATGACGACGTCGTGCTCCTCGTCGAGGCCGCGGAAGAACGCCGTGATCGGGACCTCGGCGGCGTGCGCCAGGCGCGTGAGCGTCGAGAGGCTGGGCGAGGTCTGCCCGTGCTCGATCTTGGAGACCATCCCGAGGGAGATCTCGGCCACCTCGGCGAACTGGGCCATGGTGAGGCCCAGGGCCCGCCGGGCGTCGCGCACCCGCTCGCCCACCACCCGGCACACGTCGTCCGAGGAGAACACGTGGGGTGTCCGGTCGTCGGCGACGATCATCGTTCCGCCCGCCCGGCCATCGATCCGCCACACCACGTGTCCGCGGCCATGTCGGCCACCTCCTCGTCAAACTCACCCGCCCGTCACTGGGCGGGATCGCCCATCACGGTACTGGTGCCCACCCGCTGGGTGGAGGACGGTAGCCCAGCGGCGCCGTGCTGAAAAGTCCGGGCTCCGGCGATCCCACTCAGGCCAGGTCCCGCCACGAGGTGGCGCCGCCGTCGAGGAGGCGCGCCGACGAGCGGTACAACGCACGGGACACGTACGGCGAGACCTCTCCGGCCCGGGTCCGGCACAGCTCGGCCTTGAGCACCCGCGCCGCCACCACCTCCGGGCCGTCGCCGGGGGCCAGCGCCAGCAGGTCGACCACGTGCAGGGCCAGCTGCGCCTCGCCGGCATCGGCCAGATCGCGGGCCCGGTCGAGCACCGCCGCCGGGTCCACCACACTGCGCAACGCCTCGGCCGCGGCGTCCGGCGCCGCCGGGTGCAGCGTGGTGGGGTTGCGGTCCCACCAGCCGTTCTCCTCCCGGTACAGGTCCCGGGCGATGTAGTCGGGGCAGCCGTAGTTCGGCGTCATCCACGGCTGCTCGAAGAGGTCGGGCGGGTACTCGAGGTCGGCGAGCACCTCGGCCTCGGACATGCCGCGGTTCATCCGCTCGACGACCGCCTCCCGCAGCCAGCGCAGTGCCTCCGCCGTCCTCGCCAGCCGTTCGTGGACGACCGCCTCGCCCCGCACCACGGGCCCGAACTCGGTGACGAGCGTGGTGGCGCCGAGCGCCGCAAGCCGCTCGAGCGTGTCCGCCCAGCGGACGGTGAACCGCTGGGTCCGCAACGGCGTGCCGATGTTCGGGATGGCGTCGCCCGGTGTGGCCGCCCCGCCGTACAGCAGGCCGTCGTCGGGAAACCACAGGGCGATGGCGTCGTCGGTCTCCGACGGCGCCCAACGAGCCTCGACCCGTCGGTCGCCGTCGACGACCAGCAGTGCGTCGGCGAACACCTCGCCCGGATCGGTCATCCGGAAGGCCTCGAGCATCCGCTCCCACGGCGCACCCTCCCGGGAGGGGAACTGCACCGCCGCCATCCGGGCCTGGAGGTGGAGGGTCTCGCGGTAGCGGGCGTAGCGGCGCGGAAGATTCTCGTGGGCGACCAGCCGGGGCGGCGGTTCGCCCCGCTCCGAGGCATGGGCCAGCCAGGTCCCGACCGCGGCGTTGTAGCCGATGTGGCCGTGGCTGTAGCAGATGGCGTGCACGGGGGCCGACGACACCGACCGCAGGTGCTCGATCATCGACGGTGCGGCCCGCACCGACCCGGCGTCGACGAGGACCACGCCGGCGTCCGTCTCTGCGGCCAGCGCGTTCCCCTGGCCGGGCAGGACATGGAATCCGTCGCCCAGGTCGACGCCCGCCAGGGCGCCGCGCAGCACGCCTTCGAGTGCCATGCGGGAACCGTACGGTCCGGCGGCCCACCATGCGCAGCCGTAGGCTCTGCGCCGGATCCCGGCGGACGACGAGGACGGAGCAGCGCGATGCCAGGCCCATCGAATCCGCCCGGGCGCGCCGACGTCGTCGTCATCGGCGCCGGGGTCATGGGCGCCTCCATCGCCCTCGAGCTGCAGCGGTCGGGACGGTCGGTCGTGGTGGTCGACAAGGGCAACGCCGTCGGCGGGGGCTCCACGAGTTCGAGCTCTGCCGTGGTCCGCTTCAACTACTCGACGCTGGCGGGGGTCGTCGCCGCCTGGGAGTCGGTGCAGCGCTGGGCGGACTGGAGTGGACACCTCGGCCACGTCGACGGGCCGCTGGCTCGCCTCGTTCGGTGTCCGATGCTGTTCCTGGAACCACCCGGGTTCCCGCGCTCGGAGGCGACCAGCCTCCTCGCCGAGGTCGGCGTGCCATTCGAGGTCCTGGACGAGCACGAGCTGACCCGGCGGTTCCCCTCCCTCGACACCGGCCGGTTCTTCCCGCCACGCCGTCCCGACGACCCGTGCTTCGGCGACCCGCCCACGGGTCGACTCGACGCCGTCCTCACCGTCGACGGCGGCTTCGTCGACGACCCGCAGTTGGCCGCCGTCAACCTCATGGACGCCGCCCGTCACCACGGCGCCCACGTGTCCCTGCGCACCGAGTTCCTCGGCCTCGAGGTCGAGCGTGGCCGCGCCGCCGGCGTGCGCCTGGCCCGTGGGGCCTCGATCGAGGCGCCCGTGGTCGTCAACGCCGCCGGCCCCTGGAGTTCGACGGTGGACGGCCGAGCCGGGGCGCTCGCCGACCGGGCGGTGTGGACGCGCCCGATGCGCCAGGAGGTGCATGTCGTGGACGCTCCGGCCGGCTTCGCCCTCGATGACGGCGGGGCGATGCTGGCCGACCTCGACCTCGGCTACTACCTGCGCCCGCACACGGGTGGTTCGCTGTTGGTCGGCGGCGTCGAGCCCGACTGCGACCCCCTCGAATGGGTGGACGACCCCGACGACGTCGCGCCCACGCCGACCGTCGCCTGCTTCGAGGCGCAGGTGTGGCGGGCCGCCCGGCGGATCCCCGACCTCGCCGTCCCGCACCGGCCGACCGGCCTGGCCGGCGCCTACGACGTCACCCCACGATGCCGACCCGGTGTCGCTCCACTGCCGCCACACCGGCCACGACCTCGACGTCGGTGCGTTCTCCCGGCGTCGCGACCCGGCGTCGACCACCGGCACGGTGCTCGGATGAGTCACGGGCCCTCCCTCGACGATCTGGCCGAAGACCCGCACCCCCATCTGGCCCGCCTGCGCCTCGAGGGCCCGGTGGCGTGGATCGACGCCCTCGGCGGCTGGCTGGTCGTCGACCGGGCCACCGCACTGGAGGTGCTGCGCGACGACGCCACGTTCACCGTCGACGACCCCCGCTTCTCCACGGCACAGGTGGTGGGACGCTCCATGCTCTCGACCGACGGCGACGAGCACGACCGCCACCGGGCCGCCTTCGCCGAGCCATTCCGGGGCGCCGCGGTCCGCGACGAACTCGGCCCGTGGCTGCGCGACGAGGCCCGCCGCATCGTCACCGGGTTCGCCCCCGACGGCTCCGCCGAACTCCGCAGCACCCTCGCCGCGCCGCTGGCCGTCTCGACGGTGCTCCACACGCTCGGCATGGACGACGCCGACCCCGGCGAGGTCCTCGACTGGTACCGGACGATCGGCGCCGCCATCGAGGGCGTCAACGCCGGCCTCCCCGTCGACGCCGGGGCACGCGGTGCCGTCGCCGGCCTCCGGTCGAGGGTCGACGCCACCGTGGCCGCCGGCGCCGGACCGCTCGCCATGGCCGCCGGCCACCTCGAACCGGACGCCGTGTTCGCCAACGCCGCCGTCATCATGTTCGGCGCCATCGAGACCTCTGAGGGCACGACGGCCAGCGCCCTCGCCCACCTGCTCGCCGACCCCGACCAGTTGGACGAGGTCCGCGCCGACCGGGCGCTGGCGGCCGACGCCGTCGAGGAGGCGCTGCGCATCGAGCCTGCGGCCTGCCTCGTCGACCGCTACGCCACCCGGGACGTCGACCTGGCCGGCACGTTGATCACCGTCGGCGACCTGGTCACCGTGTCGCTGGCCGCCGCCAACCGCGACCCCGCCGTCTTCCCTGACCCCGACCGCTTCGACGTACGCCGGCCGAATGCCCGCCAGCACCTCACCTTCGTGCAGGGGCCCCACGTCTGCCTCGGGATGCACCTGGCCCGCCTCGAGAGCGTAGGGCGACGACCCCCGCCATGGGCCCGCGACAGCACTGCCGGTACTGCGACGAGTGGCTGGGCTTCGGCGAGGACGTGTGCCCCCGCTGCGGATCCGTGCAGGTCGTCGACTGCTGGCGCGGCGCCTGCCCGGGCCTGCTCGAACCCGACGACGACGAGTGTCCCGTCTGCGGCGAGGAGCGCGACGAGGACGGGGACTGAGCCCCGGGATCTCTGGCAGTCAGTCGGCCGGTCGGGCTTCCCGGAGGACACCGGCCGCGCCACGCGCCTACGCTGCGGGCATGAGCGGCTACACGCCGACGTGCACCCTCGAGGTGCGCGTGACGCCCCGGGCCGGTCGCACCGACGTGCGGCTGGTCGACAGCGGCATCCGCGTCCGTGTCGCCGAGGTGCCCGAGAACGGCCGGGCCACCGAGGCCGCCCGCCGGGCACTCGCCCGGGCACTCGGGCTGCGCCGACGCGACGTCACCCTCCGGGCGGGGATGACGTCCCGCACCAAGCGCTTCCGCATCGAGGGCTTCTCCCGCACCGAGGCCCTCGAGCAGCTCGCCGACTGACCGTTCGACCGGGACGTGGGCACGGGCTGGCTGGCCGACCTCGCCATCCTCCTGCACGCCGGCTACCTGGTGTTCCTGGTGGTCGGCGGCTTCCTCGCCTGGCGCTGGCCGCGGGTCCTCTGGCCCCACCTGGCCGCGGTGGTGTGGGCGCTCGGCATCGTCATTGTCGGCCAGCCGTGTCCCCTCACCGACCTCGAGCGGCACTTCCGGCCGTCCGTGGGCGACCGGGGCTTCATCGAGCGACATGTCGAGGGTTTCGTGTACCCCGAGGGCCACACGACCGCGGCCCGGTGGGTCGTGGTCGCGCTCGTGGCGGCGTCCTACACCGGCGTGGTCACCAGGCGCCGCACCCGGTGACCGTCCGGTTCGAGGCGCGGACGGCCACCGCCTCCACTACCGCCTCCACCACCGCCTCCACCACCTCCCCCGCCCCGTCGCCGTCGTCCCCACACGTGCCCACACATGCCCACATATGTCGCCATGCCGCGGGGGAGGCCGGCCAGTGCCGGGGCGTGCGGCCTGTTGTTCACCAGGGGCGCTTGTCGTTTCCGCGGCTGAGTCTGGTTCCCCCGCACACCCGCCCGGTGCCCGGCGCCCGGCGCCCGGCGCCCGCCGGCACGGCTAGCCCGACCAGCCGGCCTCCCCCAGGAGCGGCACGAACGACACCGGCAGCAACGACTCGCGGCGGTTGGTGCCCGGTCCCGACCCCCGGGTCACCCGGACCAGCTCCTGGCCGTGCTTGCGCCGACCGACGGGCATCACGAGCCGGCCGCCCGGCCGCAACTGCGCCACGAGGGCGCCGGGCACCTCGGGCCCCGAGGCCGCCACGGCGATGGCGTCGTACGGCGCACCGTCGGGCCAACCCAGGCTCCCGTCACCGACGGCGACCTCGACATCGTGGCCATCCTCGAGCAGTCGACCGCGGGCCGACTCGGCCAGCGACGCCACCCGCTCCACCGAGGTGACGTGGGCGCCCAGTCCGGCCAGGACGGCGGCCTGGTAGCCGGAGCCGGTGCCGACGTCGAGCACCCTCGCCCCGGGGTCGATGTCGAGCGCCTGGATCGTGAACGCCACGATGTACGGCTGCGAGATGGTCTGGCCACTGCCGATCGGCAGGGGCCGGTCGTCGTAGGCCTCGCCCCGGACGGCGGCCGGCACGAACCGGTGGCGTGGGACCGTGGCCATCACCGCCAGCACCCGACGATCCTCGATGTCGCGCACGGCCAACTGCTCGTCGACCATCCGTCGCCTGGCGGCGGCGTGGTCCGGGGGATCCGCTCGCGACCACCGGCGCACCACCCCGACATCGTCGCGCGCCACCGGCCCGTGGGCCACCGGCCGCGCCCCCCGGTCGGGCCCCGGCTACCGCTGGCTGCCGCAGTTGGGGCAGTTGTCGTCCCCGACGTCCATCCATTCGCCGCAGGCGTCGCAGTGGACACCCGAGTCCGTCGACTCGGACGTGCCGCCGACGCCCACCGCTGGATCGTCCTCGTCGTACCAGTCGGTCATGTGCTCACCTCCTCCCACCTCTCCTCTCGGGTCATTTCTCCACTCGAGTCACCTCGCGGATCGCTCGACACCTGCATGGTCGCACGGGGGTGTGACAGCGCCGCCGGCCGTCTCGCCGTGGGAACGCGGGCGCGTCAGGACCGGTCGAAGCGGCTGGCGAAGGAGGGCTGGCGCCCCGGCTGTGGCGGCACCCCCGGTTCGCCGCCGTGGTAGGCCTGCTCGTAGAGCGCCACCTCCCGCCGGATCGGTCGGGGCGGTTCGGCCGCCAGCCAGAGCCGCAGCAGCTCCCGCCGGCGGTCGGGATGGCTCGTGAACGCCGTGCGGGCGTGGAGCACCGTGAAGTTGTTGGCGACAATCGCCTCTCCGGGCCGCATGGTGAACCTCACGCGCAGGTCGTCCCGCTGGGCGGTCGCCGCCGAACCGGTGGTACCGAAAGCCCCGGTAGAGGACGGGGAGCAGGTCCGGCCGGGTCGCCCGGATCTCCTCGTGCACGGTGTGGGCGCTCACGAACCGGCTCTCGCCGCCCTCCGCCGCCGCGGCCAGGCAGAGGAAGGCCAGCAGGTCCGCCGGGTCGCTGTGGGGCGTCAACTCGGACCGGTTGCGGTAGGCCCGGGCGTGCGGGTCCACGTCGGTGACGTCGACGACGCGGCCGAGGCGCTCCCCCATGACGCTCTGCGACACGGCCCGACCGAGTCGGAGGCCGATGCCCCAGAAGAACGTCGCCACCGCGTCGGCCGAAAGGCGGTCGACCGGGAAGCCCCGCATCAGCACCATGCCTCTGCCGTGGAGCACCTCGTTGCGGATCTCCTCGAGGGTGGGGGCGAGGTCCCCCACCGGGAGATCCTCCGGCTCCGCTTCCACCGGATCCTTCCCGGCGGTTGCCCAGCGGTGGGCGGCCGCCTCGAGGGTGGCAGCGTCGGCGGGGTCCAGGTCGACGGCGAAGTCCTCGATGCCGGCCACGCCCGAACCGCGCCAGTGGCCTGAGGCAGCCTGTTCGGGCAGGTCCCGAAGCTCGGGCAGGTCCCGAAGCTCGGGCAGGTCCCGAAGCTCGGGCAGGTCCTCCATCGCCGCGGACCCTACGCGCGTCGTGTGCGCAGGGTCAGCCCAGACGACCGAAAAAGGTCAGGCGGGCGTGCTCGGAGAGCGAGCGCCCCGGATCGGCGTTGTAGGCCAGCACCACCAGGATCCGTTGGCGGTCGCCTTGGACCGGGGTGACGCGGTGCAGGGCGTCCCGGCCCCGGAACAGGGCCAGGTCGCCGGCCCGCTGTGCCAGAACCTCCGACGGACATCCGTGCTGTCCGTCCAACACGGCGGCCACGCCCTGTTCGTTGTGCCGGTCGAGCGCGGCGCAACGCATGGCGTCGTGGTATTCCAGCCTCCCTCCGGCCTCCGACTCCTGGACCAGAAGCGTGACGGCGAACGACGAGTTGTCGAAGTGCCAGCCCAGCTCCTGGCCCTCGAGGAAGTAGTTGACGTTGATCGACGACAGCGGATCGGCGTACTCGTGGAGTTCGGCCTCGCCCAGCACGTCGCACAGGAACGACCGGAACAGCGGCGAGTCGTAGACGGTGCGCAGCGGCGAGTCGTCGGGCACCTGGTCGGTGGTGACGGCCCCCTTCGTGCTCACGACCTCCCGGCTGCGGGCGTCGCCGGCGGGCAGCGAGGCGTCGGCGGTCTCGAGGTAGACGGTGTGGGTCTGCACGGAGTGGAAGGCCAGGTGCTGGAGCGACTCGGCCTCGGCGACGAGGTCCTCGACGACCTCGGGACGGACGAACCCCTCGAGCACGAGGGCGCCGTCCCGGTCGAGGAACGCCCGGCATTCGTCCCGGAAGGCATCGTCGTGGATCGGATGGGCGTCGAGGTCGACCACCTCGTCGATCGGCAACGTCGTCACGGCCGGGACGCTACCGGTCGGCCGTCGACGGGCGCCCGCGAATAGGCTCCGCGCCCATGGTCACCACGACCCCCGCCGCCACGCCGGTGCTCGACCGGGAACAGGTCGAGCGGTACGAGCGGGACGGCTACCTCCTGCTCGAGGACGCCCTCACGCCCGAGTGGCTGGCCACCCTGAACGAGGTGTTCGCCGGCTGGGTCGAGGAGAGCCGCTCGCACGACGGGCCGTGGGGCGAGACCTTCGACGGCCGCCCCCGCTTCGACGTCGAGCCGGGGCACTGCCCAGAGCGACCGGCACTGCGGCGGGTGGCCTCGCCGATCGAGGTCTCCGACGCCTACCTGGGGGTGATGCGCGACAACCCGGCACTCCGCGCTGTGGTGCAACTGGTCTCGCCCAACCTGCGGTTTCGCGAGTCCAAGTTGAACTCGAAGTTGCCCGGGACCGCCACGCACCTGAAGTACCACCAGGACCTTCCCTTCGGACCGCTGTCCAACGAGGACCTGGTCACCGTGCTGTTCCACCTCGACGACGTCACCGCCGAGAACGGCCCGCTCGAGGTCGTGCCCGGCAGCCACCGGGGGCCGCTGTACGACCACTGGCACGACGACGTCTTCACCGGCGCCGTGTCCCCCGAGGTCGAGGCGTGGGCACGGGGCGAGTCGGTCACCTGCGGCGGTCCGGCCGGCTCGGCGTACCTGATGAACGCCCGGGTGCTGCACGGCTCGGCGCCGAACCTGTCGGACCGGCCGCGCACCCTGTTCATCGTCCAGTACCACGCCGAGGACGCCCATCCGCTGGCCCCCAACCACCTGCCCAGTCGCTTCGACCAGGAGGTCGTGGCCGGCGTCGACACCGGCCGGGTGCGCTGCTCCGACTACGAAGTCGAGTTTCCCGAGACGCCGACCGTGGCGTCCTTCTTCGCGGTCCAGGCGGTCGAGACGTCGTAGTCGGGTGCCCGCAGGACGCTCAGTCGTCCAGGCGGGCCTCGAAGAGGGTGTTGGCGGTGTCCCAGAGTCGCGGGTCGACGGTCTTGAGGTGGCCGACCACCTCAGCCAACGGCACCGTCGTGATCGCCCCCTCCTGGAGCGCCACCATCGAACCCAGGCCGCCCTCGTGGACGGCATCGGCAGCCGCCACCCCGTAACGGCTGGACAACACCCGGTCGTACGCCGACGGGGTGCCCCCACGCTGCACATGGCCCAACACCGTCACCCTGGTCTCGAAACCGGTCCGCTGCGCCAACTCGTCCGCCACAACAGACCCGATCCCACCCAACACCTCATGCCCGAACCGGTCGATCACCGGCTCAGCAACCTCCATCGTCCCCGGTACCGGTCGCGCCCCCTCGGCCACCACCACAATCGACGCGAACCGGCCACGGTCATGGCGACGACGCACCACCTCCGCCACCGCAGCAATGTCGAACGGATGCTCCGGCACCAACGTCACCGTCGCCCCACCCGCAATGCCCGCCCACGTGGCGATATGGCCCACATGGCGGCCCATCACCTCGACCACCATCACCCGATCATGCGACTCCGCCGTGGTGTGCAGACGATCGATCGCCTCCGTGGCGACCCCCACCGCCGTATCGAACCCGAACGTCTGCTCCGTGCACGGAACGTCGTTGTCGATGGTCTTGGGAACGCCCACCACCGATACCAAGCCCTCCCGATGCGCTCGATGCGCAACCGCCAACGAACCCTCGCCACCCACCACCACCAGCGCATCCAAGCCCAGACCATCGATCGTCGCCCGGGCACGACCGGGCCCGTCGTCGCTCATCCACGGATGCCGACGAGACGTTCCCAACACCGTGCCCCCGCGCGTCAACGTCCCACGCATCGCCTCCACATCCAACGACACGTGACGTCCCTCGACCACGCCAGCCCAACCGTCCAGGAAACCCACGATGTCATCACCCCACCGACGCTCACACCGTCGCACCAGGGCACGAATCACCGCATTCAACCCCGGACAGTCACCACCACTCGTAAGGACGCCGACGGTCGCCATGCGCCCATTCTGGATCGGTCGGGCCGGGAGTCCAGCACCGCGGCCGGCAGCCGGCCCGGACGGGGGATGCATCTCGGTGTTGGCCTGAGGGCCGCGTACGGGCCCGGTCGGCAGGGGTTGCTGCCGGCTGGTGCCAGGGTTGCGCGATCGGGCGTGGTGAGGCGGGTGTCGTCGTTGAACCGCGGGCACATGTGCCAGCCGGCGACGACGAGGTGGCCATCTGGTCTTCGGCGTCGGGTTGTGGTTGTTCGTTGGGTGTCTGCCCTCACCTCCCAAGGGGCCACGACGACCCCAGAGGTAGCCTTGACCACGACGGCGCCGCGCAAACCACGGTTTCACACCACGTAACGCACCGTCCCCGCCCTCGTAGCTCAGTTGGATAGAGCGACCGCCTCCTAAGCGGTAGGCCACAGGTTCGATTCCTGTCGAGGGCGCATGCCACCCACCTTCCACGACGCACCCGCCTGGTACCGGCGTGCCCTCGACGTGCCCTACGAGGACCGCACCGTCACCGTCGACGGCGCCGGCATCCACTACCTCGCCTGGGGCGAAAACGGCCGGCCCGGCCTCGTGTTCGTCCACGGCGGCGCCGCCCACGCCCACTGGTGGACCCACGTGGCCGCCCAGTTCGCCGGCGTCTACCGGGTCGCCGCCATCGACCTCTCCGGCCACGGCGACAGCGACCGCCGCGACGAGTACACCCTCGCCCGCTGGTGCGCCGAGGTCATGGCCGTCGCCGACGACGCCGACATGGCCGGCCCACCCATCGTCATCGGCCACTCCATGGGCGGCTTCGTCACGCTCGCCACCGCCGCCGCACACGGCGACCGCATCGCCGGCGCCGTCGTCATGGACTCGCCGGTCACCGCCCCCGACCCCGAGATGGAGGGCAGCAGGCGCAACCAGTTCCGGGACCCCAAGGTGTACCCCGACGCCGCCACCGCCATCACCCGCTTCCGCACCGTCCCCGAACAGGACCACTACGAGCCGTACGTCATGGCCCACGTCGCCGCCACGTCGCTACGGCCCACCGAGGGTGGCGTCACCTGGAAGTTCGACCCGGCGATCTTCATGCCGCGCCGCTCCGCCGCCAACGAACTACTGCCCAACATCACCTGCCGGGTCGCCCTCTTCCGGGCTGAGCACGGGCTGGTCACCCCCGACATCGGCGCCTACATGTACGAGCAGCTCGGCCGCGTCGCCCCCGTCATCGAGGTCCCGTTGGCCGGCCACCACCTCATGCTCGACCAGCCGCTGCTCGTCGTCACCGCCCTGCGCACCCTGCTCGCCGACTGGGAGCACTCCGTCCCCTTCGTCCGCGACTGAGCGACGGGCACGCCGCCCAACCGGCGGCGGGCGTCCCGCCCCGCTACGGTGCCGCCCCGTGAGCGAGGTCCAGCAGCCCGGGGGCCCCATGCGGCTCCACGACACCGTCCGCGGCGAGGTCGTGCCCTTCGAGCCCGGGCCCGAGGTGTCGATGTACGTGTGCGGCATCACGCCATACGACGCCACCCACCTCGGCCACGCCTTCACCTACCTCACCTTCGACCTCCTCATCCGACGGCTCGAGGACCTCGGCCACACCGTGCGCATGGTCCGCAACGTCACCGACGTCGACGACTCGATCCTCCCCAAGGCCCGGGAACTCAAGGTCGACTACCAGGCCCTCGCCGCCGTCGAGATGGCCCACTTCGAGGCCGACATGGAGGCGCTCAACATGCGCCCCGCCGCCGTCGAGCCGTGGGCCACCGAGACCATCGACGAGATGCACGACCTCATCCAGCGCCTCTCCGACAACGGCCACACCTACACCGTCGACGGCACCACCTACTTCGACGTGTCCACCTCCGAGAGCTTCGGCTCGCTCTCCGGCTACGACGAGGCCACCATGCGCGACCTGGCCGCCGAACGGGGCGGCCACCCCGACGACCCCCGGCAGCGCAACCCCCTCGACTTCGTCCTCTGGCAGCCCTCCACCCCGGGCGAGCCGGCCTGGAACTCCCCGTTCGGCCCCGGCCGGCCCGGCTGGCACATCGAGTGCTCCGCCATGGCGATGGCCAACCTGGGCGAGACCATCGACCTGCACGGCGGCGGCGACGACCTCGTGTTCCCCCACCACGAGTGCGAGGACGCCCAGTCCCGGGGCGCCACCGGCCAGCCGCTGGCCCGCCACTGGATGCACGTCGGCATGGTCGCCTACGAGGGCACCAAGATGTCCAAGTCGCTCGGCAACCTCGTGTTCGTCCGGATGCTGCGCAACCTCCACGACCCCCGCGCCATCCGCGTGGCACTCCTCGGCCACCACTACCGCGCCGGCTTCGAGTGGTTCGACACCGACATCGACGACGGCATCACCCGCCTGGAACGCCTCGTCGCCGCCGAGCGCCGCCCCTCCGGACCCGACCCGGCGCCCACGCTGGCCGCCGTCCGGGCCGCCCTCGACGACGACCTCGACGCCCCCACCGCCCGCGACGCCATCGACGTGCTGGCCGGCGCCATCCTCGCCCACTCGGGCGACGACCCGACCGCGCCCGCCGGCCTGCGAGAGGCCGCCGGCCTGCTCGGGATCCACCTGGACGCCACCGAACCCATCGACGCCCCGTCGGGCACCTGAGCGGCGCATCCCGGTGCACCCACGGACCGCCCGTCCGCCGCGGCTCGTATCCTGACCCGGTGCTGCACCTCACCGACAGCCTGACCGGCGACAAGGTCGAATTCACCCCGCGCGATCCGGGAAAGGCCTCCGTCTACTGGTGCGGGCCCACCGTCTACGACGCCCCCCACCTCGGCCACGCCCGCAGCAGCCTCGCCTTCGACGTCCTCGTCCGCTACCTGCGCTGGACCGGCCTCGACGTCACCGCCGTGTCGAACATCACCGACATCGACGACAAGATCATCGCCCGGGCCGCCGACGAGGGGACCACCGAACCCGAACTGGCCCGCCGCTTCGAGGACGTGTTCATCGCCGAGATGGACCGCCTCGACGTCGCCCACCCCGACGTCCGCCCCCGGGCCACCGAGTACGTCGACGCCATGCTCGACGTCATCGGACAGCTGGTCGACCGGGGCATGGCCTACGCCACCGACTCCGGCGTCTACTTCGACGTCGACCGGCTCGACGGCTACGGCGCCCTCGCCGGCCAGACCCCCGACCAGCTCCGGGAGGGCGCCGGCGCACGCGTCGAGGTCGACGACGACAAGGCCGACCCGCTCGACTTCGCCCTCTGGAAGGCCGCCAAGCCCGGCGAGCCCTCGTGGGACTCCCCGTGGGGCCCCGGCCGGCCCGGCTGGCACATCGAGTGCGTCGCCATGTCGCTCGACCTGCTCGGCGACGGCTTCGACATCCACGGCGGCGGCGACGACCTCGTCTTCCCCCACCACGAGAACGAACGCGCCGAGTGCCTCGGCTGCGGCCGCCCCTTCGCCCGCCTGTGGGTCCACAACGGGATGGTCCAGGTCGGCGCCGAGAAGATGTCCAAGTCGCTCGGCAACTTCAAGACCCTCGCCGAGCTGCTCGACGAGTGGGACCCGCGGGCGCTGCGCCTGCTGGTGCTCCAGACCCACTACCG